>Ga0102588_1000041_pt1 | contig 336171 bp, 289 predicted proteins | sample AraplaMF_Col_mMS_FD_76854 | JGI IMG/M metagenome (GOLD analysis project Ga0102588, IMG submission 76854) | Arabidopsis root microbial communities from the University of North Carolina, USA - plate scrape MF_Col_mMS (SPADES assembly) (version 2) | ecosystem: Host-associated > Plants > Roots >... | reverse complement strand
CCTCGGTGGCCTCGCAGGGCGGCGACGTCGTGGGTCAGGTGGTCACCACCATGGGCGACATCGAGGCCTCGTCGAAGAAGATCGCCGAGATCATCTCGGTCATCGACGGCATCGCCTTCCAGACCAACATCCTCGCCCTCAATGCCGCGGTCGAAGCCGCGCGTGCCGGCGAGCAGGGCCGCGGCTTCGCCGTGGTCGCCTCGGAAGTGCGTACCCTGGCCCAGCGTTCGGCCAATGCCGCCAAGGAGATCAAGGGCCTGATCGATGACTCGGTCGGCCGCGTCGCCGACGGTTCGGCGCTGGTGCACAAGGCCGGCGCCACCATGGGCGAGATCGTGGCGAGCGTGCAGCGCGTCACCGACATCATGGCCGAGATCTCGGCGGCCTCGCAGGAGCAGTCCGCCGGCATCGAGCAGGTCAACCAGACCGTCGTGCAGATGGACGAAACCACCCAGCAGAACGCCGCGCTGGTCGAGGAAGCCACCGCCGCCGCGCGCGCGATGGAGGAGCAGGCCGGGCAGCTGACCGAGGCGGTCAGCGTGTTCCGGCTCGAATCCAGCCGCAGCGCGCGGCAGCCGATGCGCGTGGCGGCCTGACAAAAGGCCCGGCCCCACTGCGGGGGCCGGGCTGCCACGGGTCCCGCGCCATCCTGGCGTGAACCCGGGCTTTCAAGGCGTCGGCGGCGTCACGCCGCTGGGTCGTGCGGGCCTTTCGAAGCCCTTCTCCTCCAGGCAGGCCTGCATCCGCGTGTGCTGTTCCGGCGAAGGCGGACCACGGTCGTCGGGCAGGTCGAGCGTGGCGCGACAGGCCTGGAAGGCTGCATCGAATGCGGGGTCGCGCGGCGGTGGCGGCTCGATCCCCTTGCCATGCAGGCAGGCGTCCATCGCCTGGCGCTGCGCCGGTGTCGGGCGCGGCGGCGCGGCGCGGGCGGCCGGATCCGGGCGCGGCTCGCCAAGCGCCTCCATGCATTCGCGCAGCGCGGCGGCCAGCGCCGGGTCACGCGGCGGCCCGCCGTGCGCCATCCCCTGCGGCGGCGGCGCTTGATGCGGGCACAGGCAGGTGCAGCCGGCCAGGCTCGCCGCCATGAGCAGCAGCACGCCGGCGCGCCGCCGGCCGGCGGTGATGGTGGGCATCGTCATCCAGGCTCCCTCGTTGCAATCGAATCTGCCGGCGCATGCTGGCCGGCGGCGGTGTCGCCGGCGTGCCGGCATGCGTCGCGGGCCGGCATCGCCTGCCAGGACCCGTCCCCGGGGCGGCAGCATCGGCAGTCGCCTTGACCGGGGTTTGCCCCGGCGTTTCCCGCCCGGCCATGGGCTGACAAACGCTGACAAGAAGCCCCCGCCGGCACTCCGTATGATGGGTTTTCCCCCACCAGGCCGCCCCGCGGCGGCGCCCCGAGACGCTCATGCCTGCTTCCATCCTGGTGGTCGACGACGACCCCGACCTGCGCCGACTGATCGGCCACTTCCTCGGTGAACACGGCTACGCGGTGCGTACCGCCGAGAACGTCGACGACATGCGCCAGGCAATGAGCCGGCAGCGTGCCGACCTGGTCATCCTCGACGTGATGATGCCCGGCGAGGATGGCCTGAGTGCCGCCCGCCAGCTGGCCAACGAACGCGGCGGGCCCTCGGTGATCATGCTCAGCGCGCTGGGCGACGACACCGACCGCATCATCGGCCTGGAGGTCGGCGCCGACGACTACCTCGCCAAGCCCTGCAACCCCCGCGAGCTGCTGGCGCGCGTGCGTGCCCTGCTCCGGCGCAGCCAGCTGCAGGCGGAGATGTCCGACCATCGCGGCAATGTCTACGAGTTCGCCGGCTGGCGCCTGGACGTGATGCGCCGCGACCTTCGCGATCCCACCGGCGTGTTCATCCACCTGTCCGATGGCGAGTTCGGGCTGCTGCGCACCTTCGTCGAACATCCGCAGCGCGTGCTCAGCCGCGACCAGCTGCTCGACCTGGCGCGCGGCCGCGACACCGACGTCTACGACCGCGCCATCGACAGCCAGATCAGCCGCCTGCGCCGCAAGATCAACGAGCGCGTGCACACCGAGATGATCCGCACCGTGCGCAACGAGGGCTACATGCTGCTGCCGAACGTGGCCCGGCTGTGAGCACGCCGCGGCCGCGCAGGCGGCTGTCGATCTTCGTCCGTACCTTCCTGCTCCTGGTCGGCGCGCTGGTCGTCGCGCAGGGCCTGGGCGTGGCGCTGCTGCTGCTGCGCACGCCGATCTTCGACGTGCCGGCGCACCCGCCGGAAGTGATCGCCCTGCTCGGCACCGACATGCCGGCGGCCGACGCCAAGCTGCAGCTGCACACGCAGGCCGGCATGCCGAAGCCCGACACCGGCCAGCAGCGCGACCGGCGCATCGAGGCGGTGATGGCGCGCTGGCTGGGCGTACCGGCCGACGACGTGCGCTTCTACCGCGACGCGGACAGGCCCGGTGAGCGCCCCGGCCTGGCGCCGCCGCCGTTCGCCCTGCATGGCGACCACGCCGGAGGTAGCGTCGCCACGCCCTTCCCGCCAAGCCGCCCCGACGCGGTCGAGGGCCATGCGCCCGCCGCGCCGCCATCCGGCGCTTACCCGCCTCTGCCGCCGCAGGGTTTCGATGCCCACTTCGCGCCGCCGGCGGACTTTCCGCCCGGCGGCTGGCGGCGCGGTCCGGGGTTTGACTTCATCGCCGGCAAGAACCAGCTCGACGGCTTCACCGCCGCGCTGCGCCAGCCCGATGGCCGCTGGCGCGTGGTGACCTCGCCGGGCCGGCGCCTGAGCGGCACCTTCAAGCTGCAGGTCGCGCTCCTGTTCGGCGCCGGCCTGCTGCTGATGCTGCCGCTGGCGTGGTGGTTCTCCCATGCGCTGTCGGCACCGATCCGGCGCTTCTCCGAGGCCGCCGACCGCCTCGGCCGCCACCCGGACGCGGCACCGCTGCCGCGCCAGGGCCCGACCGAGCTGGCGCAGGCGGTGGACTCATTCAACACCATGCAGGCGCGCTTGAACCGCATGGTCCATGAGCGCACGCAGATGGTGGCGGCGATCGCCCACGACCTGCGCACGCCGCTGGCGCGGCTGGCCTTCCGCATGGAAGCGGCACCGGCGCCGCTGCGCGAACGCGGGCTCGCCGACATCGAGGAGATGAAGTCGATGATCAGCGCGGCGCTGGACTTCATCCGCAATGCCCAGCATCCCGGTCCGCGCGCGCCGCTGGATTTCCGCCTGCTGGTGGAAGGCGTGGTCGACGACCTGGCCGATGTCGGCGCCGATGCGACGCTGCTGCCCGGTGCTTCGGTCGTGCTGGAGGGGGATCCGGGCGCGTTGCGGCGGATGGTCGCCAACCTGTGCGAGAACGCGCTCAAGTACGGCGGCAACGTCCGCGTGGACCTGCACCACGAGGGCGATGGCTGCCTGTTGTGGATCGACGACGATGGCCCCGGCATCGATCCGGCCCAGCGCGAGCAGTTGCTGCTGCCGTTCGTGCGCGGGGAAGCCTCGCGCAACCGCGATACCGGCGGGATCGGCCTGGGGCTGGCGGTGGCCAACGGCGTGGCCACCGCGCATGGCGGCGAACTATCGCTGGACAACCGCCCCGGGGGCGGGCTGCGCGTGTCGGTGCGCCTGCCCTGCATGCCGGACGTGCCAGCCGGGCAGCGCGGCGCCGCGCAGGCTCAGTAGGCGAACTCGCGGAAGACCGGGTCCACGCTGCCGCCCCAGCGGCCGTGGAACAGCGCCAGCTTGCGCTCGGCCGGGGTCTGGCCGCTGTCGACGATCTCGCGCAGCACGTCCAGGAACGGGCTCTCGTCCTGGCCGTCGGCATTGCGACGCGCGCGCCGGCGCAGGCCGGCGATGGCGATCTCCAGCGCACGGCTGGCGAGGTCGCGGACGGTGCCATTGCGGAATGGCAGGCCGAGCGCCTGGCGCGGCACGCCGTCGCGCAGCGCATGGCGTTCGGCCAGGCTGAAATCCCTGACCAGGTCCCAGGCCGCATCGAGCGCGGCATCGTCGTACAGCAGGCCGACCCAGAACGCCGGCAGCGCGCACAGCCGGGCCCAAGGGCCGGCATCGGCGCCGCGCATTTCCAGGTACTTCTTCAGCCGCACTTCCGGGAAGGCGGTGGTCATGTGGTCGGACCAGTCGCGCAGTGTCGGCAGCGCGCCCGGCAGCACCGGCAGGCGGCCGCGCATGAAGTCGCGGAAGCTCTGCCCGCTGGCGTCGTGGTAGGTGCCGTCGCGATAGGAGAAGTACATCGGCACGTCGAGCAGGTAATCGACGTAGCGCTCGTAGCCGAAGCCGTCCTCGAACACGAAGTCGAGCATGCCGGTGCGATCGGCGTCGGTGTCGGTCCAGATGTGCGAGCGGTAGCTGAGGTAGCCGTTGGGCTGGCCCTCGGTGAACGGCGAGTCGGCGAACAGCGCGGTGGCGATCGGCTGCAGCGCCAGCGAGACGCGGAACTTCTTCACCATGTCCGCTTCGCTGGCGTAGTCCAGGTTGACCTGCACCGTGCAGGTGCGGGTCATCATGTCCAGGCCGAGTTGGCCGACCTTGGGCATGTAGGCGCGCATGATCCGGTAGCGGCCCTTGGGCATCCACGGCATCTCGTCGCGGCGCCACTTCGGCTGGAAGCCCATGCCGAGGAAGCCCAGCTGCAGCTCGCCGGCGACCTCGGCCACTTCGGCCAGGTGGGTGCCGGTCTCCACGCAGGTCTGGTGGATGGTTTCCAGCGCCGCGCCGGACAGCTCCAGCTGGCCGGCCGGCTCCAGGGTGACCGAAGCGCCGTCGCGGACCAGCGCGATGGTGTGCCCGTGCTCCTGCAGCGGCTCCCAGCCGAAGCGGGTCAGGCCCTGCAGCAGCGCCTCGATGCCGCGCTCGCCCTCGAACGTGGGCGGGCGCAGGTCATCCAGGCGGAAACCGAACTTCTCGTGCTCGGTGCCGATGCGCCATTGCGCCGCGGGCTTCTCGCCCGAGGCAAGGACCTCGACGAGCTGGTGGCGGTCGGTGATCGGCGTGTCGGCGACGTGGCTGGGGCTCGACAAGGGCGGGCTCGCTGGAAGAAGGTAGCGGGACATGTGGCCGTGGCGCTGGCCGCACAAGGGCTCGCACTATAGCCTGCCACCCGTGCCGGCTACGTTGCGGAACTGGCGTTACACATTTCCGCCCGCGCCGCCGAGACTACGCCGCCGGGCACTTGAAATGCCCCCCTGCACGGAGAGGACAGCATGACCCGCCACGGACCGAACCGCCCCGATCGTCACCGCGAAACCCACCGCTCCGACCGCGTCGGCTGGCTGCGCGCGGCCGTGCTGGGCGCCAACGACGGCATCGTGTCGGTGGCCGGCGTGGTGGTCGGGGTGGCCGCCAGCGGCGTGCAGGCGCAGGCCGTGCTGGCGGCCGGCATCGCCGCGACGGTGGCCGGCGCGATGTCGATGGCCGCCGGCGAATACGTCTCGGTGCAGTCCCAGGCCGACACCGAAGCGGCCGACCTGGCGATCGAGCGCCGCGAACTGCAGGAGTATCCGCACCACGAGCTGGAGGAACTGGCGGGCATCTACCGCCAGCGCGGGCTGGACCCGGAGCTGGCGCGCCAGGTCGCCGAGCAGCTCACCGCGCACGACGCGCTGGAAGCCCATGCCCGCGACGAGCTCGGCATCACCGAAGCCCTGCGCGCGCGCCCGCTGCAGGCCGCGCTGGCCTCGGCGGCGGCGTTCTGCGTCGGCGCCGCGCTGCCGATGGGCGCCGCCTTGCTGGCGCCGGCGCCTCGGGTCGCGCTGGTGACCACGCTGTCCACCCTGCTCGGCCTGCTGATCACCGGCGCCTGGGCGGCGGCGATGGGCGGTGCCTCGCCCTGGCGTGGCGCCCTGCGGGTGACCTTCTGGGGCGCGGCGGCCATGGCGGCGGCAAATGTGATTGGCCGGCTGTTCGACGTGGCGGTCTGAGCACCCGGACAATGTCGCGATGAACCTGCCGCCATCCCCGGCCACCCACGCACTGGCCGCCGCCCTGGCCCGGCTGTCGCAACTGGCCGGCTGCGCGCGCGGCGAGGGCTTCGCCTGCATCAGCGCGCGCCGGGAGCATGGCGCGCAGTCGGTGGAAATCGAGCGACCGCAGCTGGCGATCCTGCTGCAGGGCCGCAAGCAGGTACACGGTCCCGGCGGCAGCAGCTGGCTGCAACCGGGCGAGGTGCTGCTGGTCAGCCGCGCCTGCCGCATCGACGTGGTCAACGTCCCCGATCCGCACAGCGGGCTATACCAGACCGTGATCGTGCCGCTGTGCGAAGAAGTCCTGAGCGCGGCGCGCGGCCTGTGGCAGGAACCGCTGCCGGCCGCCGGCGAGCACTTCGCCGCCCTCCCGCTGGCTCCCATGATGGCCGCGCTGGCGCAGTGGCAGGACGCATTGACCCAGGCGCGCTACGCCGAGGCACGGCTGGCCCTGGTGGCGCTGGTACTGGAATGCTGCCGGCGCGGCCATGGCGACCTGCTGCTGCCGCCGGCGCCGAGTTTCGCCACCGAGCTGCGCGGGCTGGTCGCCGCGCAACCCGCGCGTGCGTGGCAGTCGCGCGACTTCGAGGACGCCTTCGGGATCAGCGGCGCCACCCTGCGCCGCCGGCTGGCCGGCGAACGCACCAGCCTGCGCACGCTGGTCGCCGATGCCCGCCTGGCCCAGGCCATGACCCTGCTCTACACCACCCGCCTGCCGCTGAAGACCGTCGCCGCGCGGGTCGGCTACCGCTCGGCCGGCAGCTTCAGCCAGCGTTTCCAGGCGCGCTACGGGATGGACCCCGGCTCGATCGGCAATGCCGCGCGCGCCGGTGATTGAGCGTTGCGCGGCGCAGATTGAGCGGATCGGCCGCAACGCCGCGGCGACCATGGGCACCCCCGCGGCGCTGCCGCCCCTCCGAGACTGACCGCATGAATTTTTCCCTGCCGGGCACCGCGCTCCTGCTCGCCATGGCGATCGCGCCGCTGGCCCGCGCCGAAGCCCCGCCACCAGCCGATACCCAGGTGCCCGGCGTGTACCGGCAGCAGCTCGGCGAGCTGCGCATCACCGCGCTGTTCGACGGCACCGTGGCGCTCTCGCGCAAGGAGCTGGTCGGCATCGATCCGGCCCGCGTGACCCGGCTGCTCGACCACCGCTACGTACCCGAGGACGCCAAGGGCCTGCAGACCGCGGTCAACGCCTACCTGGTCCAGCATGGGCGCCATCTGACCCTGGTCGATACCGGCACCGCGCAGTGCTTCGGCCCCGGCCTGGGACAGGTACTGGCGAACCTGCGCGCGGCCGGCTACGCGCCGGAGCAGGTCGACGATGTCCTGCTCACCCATGCCCATCCGGACCACCTGTGCGGGCTGCTCGATGCCCAGGGCAAACCGGCCTATCCGAACGCGACGGTGTGGCTCTCGCGCGCCGATGCCGATTACTGGCTGGATCCGGCCTCGGCGGCCGGCGCGCCGGAATTCCTGCGCTTCGCCTTCCCGCTGGCACGCCAGGCGGTGGCGCCCTACACGCAACGGCTGCGCCGCTTCGCGCCCGGCGACGCCCTGCCCGACGGCGTGACCGCGCTGGATTCGCACGGGCACACCCCGGGCCACGTGTCCTACCTGTTCGATGCCGGGGCTGCGGGCAAGCTGCTGGTCTGGGGCGATGTGGTGCATTACCACGCGGTGCAGTTCGCGCAGCCCGATGCCAGCTACGAAGCCGACAGCGACCGCGCCGCGGCGATCACCGCCCGCCGCCGCCTGCTCGCCGATGCCGCCGCCGGCGGCTGGTGGGTGGCCGGCGCGCACCTGCCCTTCCCGGGCCTGGGCCACGTGCGCACCGAGGGCCAGGCCTACGCCTGGGTGCCGGGCGAATTCTCGCCGCTGGCGGCGGGGAAGTAATCGGCATGGCGCTGGCGGAGAAGCGCCGGCTCCCCCGGGCCCGCTGGATCGATTGGTCGCGGCTGAGGCCGGAGGGGGCTGTTGCGGCCTGGCGGCCGCCTTGTTTTTGGCTCTTTGTCTTTTGGGCCTGGGATGGCCTTCGATGTTGCCCGGCTGATCGGGACCCTTCGTGTGGTCCTCGGGCTACCGGCTTGTCGGGACACGCCGTAAACCCATCCATGGGGGCTCGATGGCGGCATCCATGCCGCCAACGGTCCCGGCAAGCCGGTAACCCAAGGACCCGACAGATGGCTGCGCGCGGACGGGTAAAGCCGAAGCGAAAAGCAGAAGCGAAAATGGAGCGGAATGCGGTGGGGGAGAGGGAAGAAAGGCGGGTCGCCCGCTACGCGGCTCCAAACGCCATGAAACCACCCGTCCCAGCGCATCGCGCATTGGCCGCCCCCAAAGCCGCGTAGCAGGCGCCCCGCTTCTCCCTCATCCCCCACCCACTTCATTCGCTCTTGCTCTTGCTCTTGCTCTTGCTCTTGCTCCTGCTTTCGCCCTGGCTGTTCCCTGCCGACTTCTGGACCTGTCGGTGCCTTGGGGATACCGGCGGATCGGGACCGTGTGGCGCCATGGATGGCGCCACCGAGCCCCCATGGATGGGTTCACGGCGTGTCCCGATCCGCCGGTATCCCCAAGGCGCGCGCACGGTCAATAAGCCGGCCAACATCGAAGGCCAACCCAGCCGAAAAAGACTAAAGAACCAAGAACAAAGCGGCCGCCAGGCCGCAACAACAACACCCCCTCCCCTTTCCCCGCCAGATCGCAGTAGCGCGCATTCAAGGCGAAAGCCGGCTCGGGCCGGGAAAGGATGGGCCAATCAAACGCCCCGGCTTGCGACGAGGAACCTTCGTCAAGGGGGCGGCCGATAGGCCGGGGGATAGGCAAGTCGGGGCCCGAAGCCCGCGCAGCGGGATGGCTTACGGATCAGGCGGCCGGTGCCGCCTCGCCCAACCCCAGCCAGCCGCCGACGATGCCACGCAGCTCGTCCACGCCCTGGCGCGACTCGCTGGAGTAGACCTGCACGCTGACGCTGTCGGCCCACAGCGACTGCAGTTCCTTGCGCACCTTCTGCAGCGCCTGGCCCTGCTGGCCGCGGCCGAGCTTGTCGGCCTTGGTCAGCAGCGCGTGCGCCGGCAGGCCGCGCTCGACCGCGTAACCGAGCATCTGCTTGTCGTAATCCTTGAGCGGATGGCGGATGTCCATCACCACCACCAGCCCGCGCAGCGCCTCGCGGGTGCGGAAATACTTGTCGATGAAGGCCTGCCAGTGCGCCTGCAGCTCCTGCGGCACCTTGGCGTAGCCGTAGCCGGGCAGGTCGACCAGATATCGCTCCGGCTGCACCTGGAAGTACACCAGCTGCTGGGTCCGGCCCGGCGTCTTGGACACCCGGGCCAGCGAGTTCTGCCGGGTCAGGGCGTTGAGGGCGCTGGACTTGCCCGCGTTGGAGCGTCCGGCGAAGGCGACCTCGTAACCGCCGTCGTCCGGCAGCTGCCGGGCGTTGTGGGCGGAAAGCAGGTACTGGGCTCGTTCGATGAGTTGCGACATGCGTCTAGGATCGCACGTCCGCCGCCCCAGCGGCCTTGCTGCGGTGTTCGTTGACCGCCGCGCGAAGGGCCAGTGATAATCCGGTGACCTGCGGCCCCCACCCGCCCAACGCAGAAGTCCAGGTCCATAACGGAGCTCTAGCTGATGCGCCACGCTCGCGTTCTTGCTTTTGCCGCACTTGTCGTTCCGGTCATCGCCGCCGTCGCCTTCGCCCAGACCTCGGTCGTCCCGGTCCCGGACAACGCACCGGTACGGGTGAGGCCGCTGGAGATCGACCTGTCCAAGACCCACTGGGGCGACGCCAAGGCCGGGCAGGCCAAGGCCGCCGCCTGCGCCGCCTGCCATGGGCCGGACGGCAACCCGTCGGTCGCCATGTACCCGCGCATCGCCGGCCAGAGCGAGCGCTACATCGCCCACCAGGTGGCGCTGATCGCCAACGGGCAGCGCACTTCCGGCGCGGTGGCGGCGATGGTGCCGTTCGTGCAGGACCTCACCGCGCAGGACATGCGCGACATCGGCGCCTATTTCGCCACCCAGAAGGCCGGCGCCGGGCTGGCCGACGACTCGGTGGTCGCCGAAGGTCCCTACAAGGACATGAAGTTCTACGAGATCGGCCAGCGCCTGTACCGCGGCGGCGACAGCGCGCGCGGGATCCCGGCGTGCATGGCGTGCCACGGCCCGACCGGCGGCGGCAACCCGGGCCCGGCCTTCCCGCACCTGGGCGGCCAGCATGCCGACTACGTCGCCCGCCGCCTGCAGGAATACCAGGCCGGGACCACGCAGGAGACCGATCCGCGCCTGTTCCACATCATGGCCACCGTCGCCAAGCCGCTGACCGCGCAGGAAATCCAGGCGCTGGCCAGCTATATCCAGGGCCTGCACGACCGCGCCGACGACGAAGCCGCCGCGGCCGTGGCCCAGGCAGCCCCGCCGAAGTCCTGAACCTGCGGCCGCCTCGGCGGTCGAAGCAGGCGTTGTCCCACCACGCCGGTCGCCCAGACCGGCGTTTGTTTTGCAAATGGAGCCGAGTTGAAATGAAGCTGATCCACCGCGTCCTCATCGTCCTGCTGGCGCTGGCCCCGCTGGCCGCGATCGCCGCCGCCCCCGCCGCCGACCTGGTGCCGGGTGTGGATTACTCCGAGATCGAGAACGGCCAGCCGTTCGCGCCGCTGGCCGGGAAGGTCGAGGTGGTCGAAGTATTCGGCTACACCTGCCCGCACTGCGCCCACTTCGAGCCGATGCTGGAAGCCTGGGCCGCCAAGCTGCCCAAGGCGGTGCGCTTCACCCCGGTGCCGGCCACCTTCGGCGGCAACTGGGACGCCTATGCCCGGGCCTACTACGCCGCCGACGAGCTGGGCGTGGCCAAGCGCAGCCACGCGGCGATGTTCAAGGCCCTGCACGAGCAGCAGAGCCTGCCGCTGCAGAACGTGAGCCCGCAGGAACTGGCGCAGTTCTACGCCGGCTACGGCGTCGACCCGCAGCGCTACATCGCCACGCTCAAGAGCGACCCGGTGCAGATGCGGATGAAGGCCGCGCAGGCCTTCGTCGCCCGCGAGCAGGTCCCCGGCACCCCCGCGCTGATCGTCAACGGCCGCTACCTGGTCCGCGGCGCCAATTTCGAGCAGCTGCTGCGCAATGCCGACGCCCTGGTCGCCCGCGAACTGGCGGCCGCCAAGGCTCGCTGACCGGCGCTTCAGCCTTCCTTGACCGGTGGCCGTGCGATCATGTCGCGCGGCCCTGCCCTTCCGTTTTTCCGTTGGAGATCCATCCCGATGAAGACCCGTTTCGCCCTGGCCCTCACGGCCCTGCTGCCGATCCTGCTCGTGGCCTGCAAGGCCCAGGACGGCAGCGCCGACACCGCCGCCGCGCCGGCCGCCTCGAGCGCCGAGCCCGCCGCACCGTCCCAGACCCCGGCCAACGCCCCGGCAACTCCGGATGCCGCCCCGGCCGAGGCCGCCGCGCCGTCGGCAGCCACCACCGAACCCGGCCACCAGCCGCCGCCGGCCAGCGCCCAGCCGCCGAGCGGCCCGGCCCCGGTCGAAGGCACCGACTACCTGGTGATCGAGGGCGGCCAGCCCTACCAGCAGGCCGCCGGCAAGATCGAGGTGGCCGAGGTGTTCGGCTACGTCTGCCCGGCCTGCTTCCGCTTCCAGCCGCTGATCGGGCCGTGGAAGGCCGGACTGCCGTCGGACGTGCAGTTCGTCTACGTGCCGGCGATGTTCGGCGGCACCTGGGATGACTACGCGCGCGCCTTCTACGCCGCCGAGACCCTGGGCGTGCAGGAGAAGACCCATGACGCGCTGTACAACGCCATCCACGTCGAGCAGAGCCTGAAGGGCGAGCGCGGCCGCGACTCGGTCGAGGACATCGCCAGGTTCTACGCCAAGTTCGGCGTGGACCCCAAGCAGTTCGCCGACACCATGGGCAGCTTCGGCGTCGCCGCCAAGACCAACCGCGCCAAGCAGTTCGCCGCGCGCAGCAAGATCACCGGCACCCCGTCGCTGATCATCAACGGCAAGTACCTGGTCAAGGGCACCAGCTACCAGGACATGCTGCGCATCGCCGACCACCTGATCGCGCGCGAGCGCGCAGCAGGGCAGCACTAAGCGCCTGCGATCGTGTCCGGAACTTCCCCCACTCCGACGCGCACGCTGCGGCTGCTGACGGCCAACATCCAGGCCGGCAGCAGCACGCGCCGCTACAGTGACTACGTCACCCGCAGCTGGTCGCATGCGCTGCCGATGGGGCGCAAGCGCTCCAGCCTGGACACGATCGCCAAGCTGGCCGGCGACCGCGACATCGTCGGCCTGAACGAATCGGACCCCGGCAGCCTGCGCTCGGGTTTCACCAACCAGACCCACTACCTGGCCGAACGCGCCGGCTTCCACTACTGGAGCCACCAGCCGAACCGGCGCATGGGCGGCGTGGCCTCCAGCGCCAACGGCCTGCTCAGCAAGCTCGAGCCGGTCGAGGTCCAGGACCATGCCCTGCCCGGCCGGATCGGCGGCCGTGGCGTGCTGCTGGCCAAGTTCGGCGAAGGCGCCGAGGGCCTGGCAGTGGCGGTGGCGCACCTCTCGCTGGGCGCCAATTCGCGGATGTCGCAGCTGGACTTCATCGCCGAGCTGCTTTCGGACCATCCCAACGCGGTGCTGATGGGCGACTTCAACTGCGTCGCCGATCGCCCGGAGATGCAGCTGCTCTACCGCAAGACCCGCCTGCAGCCACCGGCATCGCCGGTGCCGACCTTCCCCAGCTGGCGCCCGGAACGGGCGATCGACCACATCCTGGTCAGCGACGGGCTGTCCATCGGCAACACCGAGGCGATCCCCGCCGCGTTCTCCGATCACCTGGCGATCGGCATGGAGCTGGTGGTGCCGGAGACGCTGCTGAAGGGGTGACGCAGCCCGCTGCGCGGGCTGCGTCATGCCAACGCCGCTGCGCGGCTTGGCACCCGAAGTTTGCTGCGCAAACTTCGGGCCCCGACTTCTTGCCTTTGTGACCCACCCCGCTACGCGGGCTGTGCCCCCAAAGTTTGCTGCGCAAACTTTGGGCCCCGACTTCTGCCTTGCCTATCCCCCGCGCCTTCGGCGCGCCCCCCTTAACAAAGGGGGGCTTTGCTCCAGCGGGCGCAATGCATGCGATTGCACTGTAGGAGCGGCTCTGGGTGGCCTCGGGCCATCAGCCGCGACCGCAAGATTCGGCAGGTCGCGGCTGAAGCCGCTCCTACAAGGGGATCTCGCGTTCACGGGCGAAGTCGCAAGGTCGGCGCGCTCGCAGGGTCGGGGAGCTGTTCTTCTCTTTCCACCCCACCGGCGCGCCCCCAAAGAATGGGGAAACAAAAGCGCCGGGTGACGTCCCGGCGGGTAGGGGCGCGAGTGGGCCATGGATGGCCCACGTTCGGTTTCGTCACGACACGGACGTCTGCCGGAACCGACGCGCACATGCCCGTCGGGGCGGCGCTCCCAAACGCAAGTCAGGACCAAGCCTCCGCCAACCAAGGCGCGCCCTCATAAAACCCAATACAGCCCGCGAACGCGGGCGCCCCGCTTTCCCCGGCAACGCCGAACCAAAAGCCCTAGAACCGCAGATCCGCCCGCATGTACCAGTAGCGCCCGCCGGGAATGTCATACGTCGACGCGTCGTAGCCGTTGAGCGAGCAGGACAGGCACACCGGCGGATCCTTGTCGAACACGTTGTTGATGCCCGCCGAAAGCTGCAGCCCGGACAGCCATTCGAAGCGGTAGCCGGCCTGCACGTCGCTGTAGGTCACCGAACCCATGTCATGGCGGTCGGCCACCGGATCCGGGCAGACCGGCAGCTCCACCGCATTGCCGCACGACTCGCGCAGGCCCGAGACGTGGCGCATGCGCCAGGTCGCGTTCCAGGCGCCCAGGTTCCAGTCCAGCGCCAGGTTGCTGCTCCACTCCGGGATCGCGCTGTCGTTGACCTCCACGCCGGGCCCCTGCGGCTGGCGCTGGCCCTGCGCGCCGGTCGCCTCGTAGCGGCCGACGAAGGTGTTCTGCCAGGTCAGCCTGAAGCGGCCGACGGTGGAGATCGGCAGCGTCCACGACACGTCCACGTCCCAGCCATCGGTCTTGATCGAGCCCAGGTTGGTCAGCCGGTTGTTGAACCCGTTGATGCCGCCGGTCGGCGCGCGGGTGATGCCGTCGCAGTACTGCCGGTCCAGCGTCTGCACGCACAGGTCGAGCTGGGTCTGCGCGTCGATGGCCTGGATCGCGTCGTCGACATGGTGGCGGTAGAACGTCGCCTCGATATCGAAACGGTCGGCCCAGGCAACGTCGTTGCCGAACCACGGGCTCCAGACGAAGCCGGCGCTGAAGCTGCGCGCGCGCTCGGGCTGCAGGTCGCGGTTGCCGCCGGTGGTCACCGAGATCTGCGGGTTGGCCTGCTGGTAGCCGGCCGGCACGCCGAGCGCGGCGCAGTTGCCCGGGTTGTTGCCGTCCGAGCATGGATCCACCAGCACCAGGTCGGCGCGCGCGGCCGAGCCGTACAGCTCGCCGATGGTCGGCGCGCGGAAGCCTTCGGCCCAGCTGGTGCGCAGGACCAGTTCCTCGCTCACCTGCCAGCGCAGGCCGTACTTCGGCGTGAACTCGCTGCCGAAGGTCGAATAGTCCGAATAGCGGCCGGCCAGGCTGAGGTCGAGGCGATCGCCGAACTTCGACTCGGACAGCAGCGGCACGCTCAGCTCGACATAGGCCTCGTTGACGTCGTAGCTGCCCGAGGTCGGCTGCGAAGGCACGCCGTTGTAATGGCCTTCGACGGTGAGCGGATCGGGCCGGTACCAGCCCTCGTAGCGACGATGCTCCACGCCGGCGGCGAACGAGGCCGCGCCGGCCGGCAGCTGGAACAGCTCGCTGCTGAGGTTGGCGCTGAACAGGCTCAGTTCGTTCTGGCTGCGGTCGTGCACCACCGGCTGGATCCAGCGCAGCATGTCCGGGGTGATGCTGCCGGCGCCGCCGAAGATGTCCAGCGGCACGCAGCCGACCACTGCCGCGCAGGCGGCCGGGTCGCCCAGCGCCAGGGCGATGTTGTAGATGTCGTAGCTGCCGGTATTGGTCTGCTCGGCCTTGCTGCGGCTGTACATCGCGTTGACGTCCCAGTACCAGGTGCGCCAGGAGGTCTCGAAGGTGCCGATGAAGCCGGTGGCGAAGTAATCGGTATCCACGCGCTGCTCGAACACGCGCGGGCCGCCCTCGACCGGACGCCGGCCGACCAGCACCAGGTTGTCCGACGAATCCAGGTCAAAGCCGAACGGGTTGTACGGGTTGGCCGCGGAAATGACGATGTTGTCGGCCAGCGGGTTGCCGGTGCCGGCTTCCGGACCGAGGAAGATCGGCTCCGGCGCGGACTGGTTGCGCGATTCGCGGCGGTTGCCCAGCGCCTTGGCGTACCACTGCACGTCGTCGTTGAAGAAGTAGCGGAACTGCCCGAACACGCTCTTGCGCTCGGACGGCGTCAGCAGCAGGTTCTCGCTGGCGAAGTTGTAGCGGTCCGCGTCGCTGAAGCAGTGGTAGCCGTCGCTGCGCGTGCAGCCGGCACTGCCGTCGTAGGCCGGCGAGCCGCTGCCGCCAGCGTTCGGGGTGATCGATTGGTGCACGCCGGTGTTGGGGTCGACGAAGTCGAAGTAGCCGTCCGGCGTGGCCGAACTGCCCAGCGCCACGCCGGTGCCCGGCACCGGCACGCGCGACTGCGCGCGGTCGCGGGCCCACACCGGCTCCTGCTTCACCCAGCTGGCGCCGACGAACAGGCTGTAGCGATCGCCCTGCGTGCCCCAGGCCAGGTCGACGCCGCGGCTCTGTCCATCGCCGCGACCGTACTGGCCGGCGTTGAGCGTGACCTGCCCGCCTTCGAATTCGCGCCGGGTGATGATGTTGACCACCCCGGCGATCGCATCGGAGCCGTACAACGCCGACGCGCCGTCCTCGAGCACCTCGATGCGCTCGACCAGCGCCAGCGGCAGCGTGTTGAGGTCGACCGAGGCACCCACGCCCGAAGCGGAGGACTCGTTGACCCAGCGCACGCCATCGACCAGCACCAGCACGCGCTTGGCGCCGAGGTGTCGCAGGTCGACCTGCGAGGAACCGGCGCCGACGCCGCCGCCATCGGCCGGGAAGCCGAAGTTGCCGGACGAATTGAACTTGGTGTTGATCGCCGAGCCCGACGCGGTGAGCTGCTGCAGCACCTCGCCGATCGACTGCAGGCCGGTGCGCTCGATGTCGGCGCGGGTGAGCGTCTGCACGGGCACCTGGCCCTGCATCTCGGCGGTCTTGATCCGGGTGCCGACCACCTGCACGCGGTCCAGGGTGCGGGGGACAGCGCCCTCGCTGGCCGCGTCGGCCTGCTGGGCGTGGGCAGCCCACGGCGAAAGGACCGCCAGCACGGCGGCGACCAGCACAGGCGGAACGGGGTCGCGGCGCAGGGTACTCATCCGGTCTCTCTCTCCAAAGGGGATGGGACGGCCGCAGCGTCTCCTGCGCCGCAGCGGCTTGCCCGCTTTGTAAACAAATCGTGAAGCGGTGACAAGCGCGCCGTATGGGATGCTCCGATTCATGCCGCGGCCGGCTGTCCCGCCATGGACAATGTGCGGCTGCCGTCACGGCCGTTCACCTGCGATCGCTATCCTCCTCACCATGAAGAAACTGCTGCAACCGATCTGCCTGCTCGCCGTCTTCGCCACGGCGGCGCCGCTGGCCTGCGCGCAGGCCCCGGTAGCCGCCACCGAGGCGGGACGGCAGGCGATGCGGGTCGCCCTGGAAGGCGCCGAGGCCGGGCGGGTCGACCGGACCGCCGCCACTGCGCTGCGCGGCAACCCGGTCTACGGCTGGCTGGAATACGCCACGCTCAAGCGCGACATCGACCGCCTCGACACCGCTACCGCGCAGGATTTCCTGCGCCGCTACCAGGGCCAGGCGGTGGCCGAGGCCCTGCGCGCAGCCTGGCTGCCGGCGCTTGCCCGGCGCCAGGACTGGTCCGCCCTGCTGGCCAACTGGAAGCCGACCGACAACGTCGGCCTGCGCTGCGCCGAACTGAACGCGCGCCAGGCACTGGGCCGCGCCGATGCGCAATGGGACAGCGAGGTGCAGGCGCTGTGGCGCGGCGCGGGCAAGTCCCTGCCCGATGGCTGCGATCCGGTCTTCGCCGCGCTGCAGGCCCGCGGCGGCATGACCGACGCGCTGCGCTGGCAGCGCATCGAGGCCGCCGCCGACGAACAGCAGCCGGCGGTGATGCGGGCCGCCGCCCGCGGCCTGCCCGCCGCCGACCTGGCCCAGGCCAGTGACTACGCCGCCTTCGTCGCCCAGGCCGACAACCGCGCCCTGGCCTGGCCGAAGACCGACCGCAGCCGCCGCGTCGCGGTGGCTGGCCTGTCGGCACTGGCCAAGGCCAATCCCGACGCCGCCGAACAACTGCTGCCGCCGGTGGCCGATGCGCTGGCCCTGGATGCCACCCAGCGCGGCAAGGTGCTCTACCAGATCGCCCTGTGGACCGTGGCCTCCTACCTGCCGGACTCGGCGCGCCGCCTCAATGCGGTCCCGGAAGCGGCCTACGACGAGCGGCTGCACGAGTGGCGCGTGCGCGAAGCGCTCTCGCGCGGCGACTGGCCGGCCGCTGCCACCGCGATCGCCAAGATGCCGCAGTCGCAGCGCAACGATCCGCGCTGGCAGTACTTCGGCGCGCGCATGGCCGAGAAGACCGGCCGCAAGGCCGAGGCCGAGGCAGGCTTCCGCGCGGCAGCGCGCACCCCGACCTTCCACGGCTTCCTCGCCGCCGACCGCCTCGACCTGCCGTACGCGCTGTGCCCGTGGGAACCGGACGACAGCGTGCAGGCACGCGCCGCCGTCGCGCGCGATCCGGCCCTGGTGCGGGCACTGGAACTGTTCCGGCTCGACCGCGCCGGCTGGGCGACGCTGGAGTGGAACGACGCGCTGAGCCGCTTCGACGACACCCAGCGCCGCCTCGCCGTGGAAGTGGCCAGCGACGCCGGCTGGTTCGACCGCGCGGTGTTCTCGCTCGGCAAGCTGCCCGACGAGCAGCGCCTGTACCAGCTGCGTTTCCCGCTGCACCACGACGAGACGATCCGCCGCGAGGCCGCGCGCAATGCGCTCGACCCGGCCTGGGTTGCCGCCGAGATCCGCGCCGAAAGCACCTTCAACCCGAACGCGCGTTCGCCGGCCAATGCCATGGGCCTGATGCAGGTGCTGCCGGGCACGGCCGCCGGCGTGGCCCAGCGGATCGGCCTGGACTATGCCGGCGCGACCAGCCTGTACGATCCGGACGTCAACATCGCCATCGGTACCGCCTACCTGCGCCAGCTGCTGGACAAGTATGGCCAGCCCTACGTCACGATCGCCGCCTACAACGCCGGCCCGACCCCCGCCGCACGCTGGCTGGGGCAGCGCCCCTCGCACGATCCGGACCTGTGGATCGAGACCATCAGCTACAAGGAAACCCGCGACTACGTGGCCCGCGTGCTGGCCTTCAGCGTGCTGTACGACTGGCGGCTCAATGGCGATGCGCTGCCGCTCAGCGACCGCATGGTCGGCACGCTCAAGGACAGGCGGCGGCAGTTCGCGTGTCCGACCGGCAAGTGAGCCGGCGCGCCGACTGACGGGCGCCGGCCCCGATCGGGCATCATGGGCGACATGGATATCTACCTGGTCGGCGGCGCGGTGCGCGATGACCTGCTCGGCCTGCCCGCGGGCGACCGCGACTGGGTCGTGGTCGGCGCCAGCCAGCAGCAGATGGAAGCGCTCGGCTACAAGGCGGTGGGTCGTGATTTCCCGGTGTTCCTGCATCCGGACACCGGCGAGGAACACGCCCTGGCGCGCACCGAGCGCAAGTCCGGCCGCGGCTATCGCGGCTTCGTGGTCGATGCCGACCCCTCGGTGACGCTGGAGCAGGACCTGCAGCGCCGCGATTTCACCATCAACGCGATCGCGCGCGGGCCCGATGGCCGGCTGGTCGATCCCTACGGTGGCGTGGAAGACGTGCGCGCCCGCGTACTGCGCCACGTCGGCCCGGCGTTCGTCGAGGATCCCCTGCGCGTGTTGCGCGCGGCACGCTTCATGGCCCGCTTTGCCCCGCTGGGCTTCACCGTCGCGCCGGAAACCATGGCGCTGATGCGCGAGATCGCCGCCAGCGGCGAGCTGGAGGCGCTGGTGCCCGAACGGGTCTGGCAGGAACTGCGCAAGGCGCTGGCCTCGGCCCAACCTTCGGCCTTCCTCGCCACCCTGCGCGAAGCCGGTGCGCTGGCCGCCGTACTGCCCGAGGTCGATGCGCTGTACGGGGTGCCGCAACGCGCCGAGTACCACCCCGAGATCGACACCGGCCTGCACCAGCAGATGGTCAGCGACATGGCCGCGCGGCTGCGGCCGGGCGATGCGCAGATCGGTTTCGCCGCGCTATGCCACGACCTCGGCAAGGCGCTCACGCCGCCGGAGCAGTGGCCGCGCCATCTCATGCACGAACAACGCGGCGTGGCACCGGCGCGCGCCCTGGCCGAGCGGCTGAAGCTTCCGCTGGACTACCGCCAGCTGGCCGAAACCGCCTGCCGCGAGCATCTCAACGTGCACCGCCTGGCCGAACTGCGCGATGCCACCGTGCACGAACTGCTGGCGCGCTGCGACGGCTTCCGCCGGCCCGAGCGGATCGCGCAGCTGGCCGCGGTCTGCGAAGCCGACGCCCGTGGCCGCCTCGGCAGCGAGGACAACGCCTATCCGCAGGGTCAGGAACTATGCCGGCTGCATGCAGCCGCGCTGGCCATCAACGCCCGCGACCTGGCCGCCAGCGGGCTGCAGGGACCCCAGGTGGGTGAGGCCCTCGCCAAGGCACGCATCGCCGCGATCGCCGCCGCGCGCACCTTGCGCCGCTGAGCATCGGCCGATGCCGGAACCCTGCCACCCCGCCGGAAATGTAATGTTATAACACTTCTCCAGTTTTTCTCCTGGAGAATATCCATGCCCTCGCCCAACTCGTTCCCACGCCACCGGGTCCTCGCCAGCCGGCGTGTCCTGCTCGGCCTGGCGCTGGCCACCCCCGCAGCGCTGGCCGGGGCGATCGAACCGGACGACGAACGCCGGCGCGCCACCACGCTGGACACGCTGCAGGTCACCGGCCTGCGCGAACGTGCCGACCGGGTGGCCGCGGCCCATGACGTGATTTCGTCCGAGCACATCGTCGAAAGCGATGCCGCCACCCTCGGCGATGCCCTGGACGGTCGCCCTGGCATCCACGCCGATACCTTCGGCGCCGGTGCCGCCCGGCCGGTCATCCGCGGCCAGACAGCACCACGGGTCAAGGTGCTGTCCGACAGCTCGGCGGTGATCGACGCCTCGGACATCTCGCCCGACCACGCGGTGACCGTGGATCCGCTGCTCGGCGGCCGCGTCGAGGTGCTGCGCGGGCCGGCGACCCTGCTGTATGGCGGCGGCGCGATCGGCGGCGTGGTCAACGTGCTCGACGAGAAGGTCCCCACCGCGCTGCCGGAGAACGGCATCGACGGCCGCGTGGCCGTGCGTGGCAACAGCGTGGCGCGCGAACGCGCCGCCGGTGGGCAGGCCTCGTTCTCGCTTGGCGGCGGCTGGGTCGGGCACGCCGAAGCCTCGTCGATCGATCGCGACGACTACCGCTCGCCCGCAGCGCCCGGAGGCAGGGTCGAGGACACCTTCGCGCGTTCGCGCAACGCCAGCGCCGGCCTCTCGTGGGTGGGAGGACGCGGCTATCTCGGCCTGGCCTATTCCTGGCGCGACGACGACTACGCCCTGCCCGGCCATCACCACGAGTACGAGGACTGCCATCCGCACGGCGCGCACCTGCACTGCGGCGGCCACGCGCACGATCATGCCGGTGCCGGGGACGATCACGATCATCCCGGGCACGAGGATGACCATGGCGCCACGATCGCCCTGCGCAGCCGGCGCCTGGACCTGCGCGGCGAAGTCAGCGACCCGCTGCCGGGCATCGCCGCGATCCGCCTGCGCGCCAACCACACCGACTACCGCCACGACGAACTCGATGGCGGGGTCGTGGGCACGACCTTCGCCAACAATGGCCATGACAGCCGGATCGAGTTCGTGCACCGGCCGCTGGGAAGGCTCGACGGCATATTCGGCGTGCAACATGCCGACACCCGCTTCTCCGCGCTGGGCGAGGAAGCGTTCATGCCGAAAGTGGATACCGTCTCCACCGGGGTGTTCCTGGTCGAGCACTTCGAACTCGACGACCGCTGGCATTTCGAAGCCGGTGCCCGCTACGACCGGCTCAGCCACACGCCGCGCGACGACGAGCGCCAGCGTCCCGCCTTCGGCGACAGCGCCACCTCGTTCTCGGCAGCGGCGATATGGTCGCTGCAGCCGGACCTGTCACTGGTCTTCTCGGCCTCGCGTTCGCAGCGCCTGCCGCACGCGCAGGAGCTGTATGCGCGCGGCATCCACCTGGCCACCAATACCTACGAATGCGGCCTGCTGCCGCAGCCGCTGACCTGCGGCGGACTGCGCAACAACCAGCCCTACGGCCGTGAGACCGCCCGCAACCTGGAGCTTGCGCTGCGCAGGACCGCCGGCGCGCTGACCTTCAGCCTCGGCGCCTACCGCAACCGCATCGACCACTACATCCATGCGCGCACGCTCGACCAGTTCGAGGATTTCCGCCTGATCAAGTACAGCCAGGCCGACGTGGAGTTCCGCGGCTTCGAAGCCGAGCTCGACTATCAATTGACCGAGGCGCTCAGCGTCGGCGCGTTCGCCGATGCGGTGGACGCGCGCCTGCGCGCCGGCGGCTACCTGCCGCGCATCCCGGCCTCGCGGATCGGCGCCCGCGCCCGCTGGCAGCGCGGCCCGCTGGAAGCGGACCTGGAGTTCCGCCGGGTCAATCCGCAGCGCGATATCGCCGACTTCGAATCCCCGACGCAGGGTTACGACATGCTCGACCTGGGCGTGGCCTACGCATTCGCCGACGGCCGGACCCGGATTTTCTTCCAGGGCCGCAACCTGCTGGACGACAAGGCATGGAACCACGCTTCCTTCCTCGCCCACACGGTGCCGCTGCCCGGACGCAACCTCAGCGCCGGGCTCAGCTACCGCTTCTGAACCGCGCGCCCGGCCGCCGACCGTCGCGGCCGGGCGCTTCAGATCTTCGGATACCAGCGGCGCCGGTCCATCCAGCGCACGATCAGCCACCAGACCGCCACGAAGGCCAGCGCGAACGCGGCCGAGGACGCCTCGCGTCCGGCCAGCGGTGCGATCCAGCTGGCGAAGCCGCGTTCGTACAGCGGCTCCCACCACCCCAGCCCGACCAGTGCATAGACCATGATCGCCGAACCGCCATAGGCGGCGATCGCATTGACCCCGAAGCTGCGGCCCAGCGCCGGCCAGCCGCGCAGGTCGATCAGCGCGTGCGCCAGCCACAGCAGCGCCATCGACAGGCCGCCACACCACAGCACGTACGACGGCGTCCACAGGTTCTTGTTCCAGGGCAGCCAGGCCGACCAGGCCAGCCCGAGCGCGGCGCAGGCGACCGCGGCGCCGAGCAGGCGGCCGCCGCGATCGTGGCGCAGCCAGTCGCCGGCGCGCACGCCCAGCAGGGTCGATGCCAGCGCGCCGAGCGTGGACAGCAGGCCTTCCGGGTCATGCCCCAGGCCGGTGGCCGGATCGAACTGGTAGAGCAGCGGCCCCAGCAGCGCGGTATCCACGCGGCTGGCCAGGTTGTGCCACGGCGCCAGCGTGCCGCCCCAGGCCAGCAGGCTGGCGTAACCGGCCAGCAGCGCGATGATCAGCGCCCACTGCGCGCGCGGCCGCAGCCAGACCGCGGCGCTGCCGGCCAGCGCGAAGCACACGCCGATCCGCTGCAGCACGCCCCAGGGCCGGAAGTGCGGCTTGTCCAGCCACCACCACGCCAGCGCGTGCAGCAGCAGGCCGAAGCCGATGATGCGCAATGCGCGCACCCACACCATGCGCGTGGCCGCGCCACGGTCGCCGCCCTGCAGTACCCGTGGCACCACGCCCAGCGCGATCGATACGCCGGCAATGAACAGGAACATCGGGAAGATCAGGTCGGTCGGCGTGCAGCCATGCCACGGCGCGTGTTCGAGCGGCCACCAGACGTGCGCCCACTCGCCAGGGTCGTTGACCAGCAGCATCGCCGCCACGGTCAGCCCGCGCAGCGCGTCGACCGAAGGATATCGGCGTCCCCCGCCCTGGCGCGCCATCTCAGTCGGCGTTGCCGGCGATCCAGGTCGCCACGACCTGCAGGTCATCGTCGAGCAGCACCAGGTCGGCCTGGTAACCCGGCGCGATCCGCCCCAGGCGGTCGTCCAGGCCGAGGAACTGCGCCGGATACAGCGAGGCCATGCGCGCGGCTTCCGCGAGCGGCAGGCCGAGCAAGCGCACGCTGTTGCGCACCGCGGTGGCCATGTCCAGCGCCGAGCCGGCCAGCGAACCGGCGGCATTGCGCACCACCCCGTCGACGGCGGTGATTATCTCGCCATAGAGCGAATAGCTCGGATCGTCGGCGCCCACCGGCGGCATCGCATCGGTGACCAGGAACACCTTGCCGCGCGGCTTGGCCGCCAGCGCCACGCGCAGGCTGGCCGGATGCACGTGCACGCCGTCGACGATCACCCCGCACCAGCTGTCGCGATCCTCCAGCGCGGCGCCCACCGCGCCGGGCTCGCGCCCCTGCAGCGGCGACATCGCGTTGTACAGGTGGGTGAAGCCGGTGATGCCGGCGGCCAGGCCTTCGCGCGCCTGTTCGTAACTGGCCGCGGTGTGCCCGGCGGCGACGATCACGCCGGCGGCGACCAGCGATCGGATCGTCGCGACCGGTACCTGCTCAGGTGCCAGCGTGAGCAGGGTGACGCCGTCGCGCAGCGAAGCGGCCATGGCGACTTCCGCCGCGTCTGGCACGCGGAACTTGCTCGCGTCATGCGTGCCCTTGCGGGCCGGGGCGATGTAGGGCCCCTCCAGGTGGATGCCGAGTACGCCCGGCACGCCGGCGGCGATCGCCTCGGCGGTGGCGGCGATGGCCTTCTGCATTACCGTCGCGTCGTCGCTGATCAGCGTCGGCAGCAAGCCGGTGGTGCCGAAGCGGCGATGCGCGCGCGCGATCGCGGCGATGGCCTCGACGTCGGGCGTGTTGTTGAACAGGTAGCCGCCGCCGCCGTTGACCTGGGCATCGATGAATCCCGGCAGCAGCGTGTGCCCCTGCAGGTCGACCTGCACGGCCGCGGCCACGCGCGGATCGGCGGACGGCACCAGCGCGGCGATGCGACCTTCCTCGACCAGTACCGCCAGGCCGGTTTCCAGGCCCTGGTCGGTGAGTACCTTTGCGTTGTGCAGCGCGATCGTCATGGCGTCAGACCGTCTCGGTAACCTTGTTCAGATGCGGCGGCAGGTCGGGGTTGTAGCCGCGACGCAGCGCCAGCGCGTTGATCGCGCGGTAGAAGCTCTGGATGGTCAGCAGCGGCGTGCAGGTCGGATGCGGCGCGGCGACCAGCGGCAGGTCGCCGTCGTCGGCCGCCAGCCACACCTGCGCGCCGCGGCCGCGGAACTCGACGGCGAGCGCGCGCGTGCCGGCACCGGTTTCGTCCGGCTGCGCGAACGCCAGCACCGGGAAGCCGGGCCCGACCAGCGCCATCGGCCCGTGCTTCACTTCCGCCGAGCTGTAGGCCTCTGCATGCAGGCCGCAGGTTTCCTTGAACTTGAGCGCGGCTTCCTGCGCGGCGGCCAGGCCGAGGCCACGGCCGAGCACGAACAGGTTGTGGGCCGGCACCAGGCCCTCGGTCAACCCGCGCCAGTCCGACTGCCAGGCCTGGCGCAGCGCGCCGGGCAGCGCGTCCAGCGCCGCCAGCAGGGCCGGGTCCTGCTTCCACACCGCGCCCAGCTGCAGGATCGCCGCCAGCGAGGCGAGGTAGCTCTTGGTCGCCGCCACGCTGCGTTCCGGGCCGGCGCCGAGCGGGATCACGGTTTCGGCCAGCTGCGCCAGCGGCGAGTCTTCCACGTTCACCAGCGCGACCACGCGCGCGCCGGCGGCCTTGGCGGCTTCGGCGTTGCGCAGCAGGTCCGGGCTCTTGCCCGACTGCGAGATCACCAGGTACAGCGCGCCCTTCAACGCCAGCGGCGCCTCGTACACCGATCCCACCGAAGGCGACGCCGAAGCCGTCACCACGCCGAGCTGGGTTTCGAACAGGTACTTGGCGTAGGTGGCCGCGTGGTCCGAACTGCCGCGCGCGCAGGTCACCACGAACGGCGGCGGCTCGGCACGCAGCGAAGCGGCAAGGGCTTCGACGGTGGCACGGTTGCGCGCGAACTGCGCGGCGACCACGTCGGCCGTTTCGGCGGCCTCGCGGAACATCAGGGTCTGGGTGGGTTCGGGCAGTGACATGGGGGTGGTCGAAGCTCAGGTCGGTTCGGAAGGAGGATGCCGTGGCAGCGCCGCCGGTGCCGGCGCAGGCGCGGTCGAGCCGCGCACCACCAGCTGCGGCACGAAGCCGCGGTTGTGCAGCTGCGGGGCCTGGTCGTCGTAGGCATCGCTGCGCATCTGGCTGATCAGCAGCCGCGCGGCATGCCGGGCGATGTCCTCGGTGGCCTGCTTGGCGGTGGTCAGCGGCGGCCAGGACTGCCGCGAGAACGGGCTGTCCTCGAAGCCGGCGATCGACAGCTGGTAGGGCACGTTCATGCCGGTGGACTTGGCAGCGGCCAGCACGCCGGCGGCGATCTCGTCGTTGCTGCCGAAGATCGCGGTCGGCGGCTCGCGCAGCGCCAGCAGCCGGCGCGCGCCGCGGAAGCCGTCGTCGAAGGTGTAGTCGCCCTGCACGATCAGGTGCTTGTCCACGCTGATGCCGTAGTCGCGCAGCGCGGCTTCGTAGCCAGCGTAGCGCTCGCCGCTGGAGCGGTGCTGCGGGCCACCCCAGAGGAAACCGATGCGCTGGTGGCCGAGCTGGATCAGGTGCTCGGTGATCTCGTAGGCGGCATCGCGGTCGTCGATGTAGACGCAGGCGCCATCACCCGGATCCTCGGTGGCGGCGATGATGCGCACGGTCTTGATCCCGCGCGCGGCCAGGCCGGCGAGCAGTTCCGGTCGCTCGGACATCGGGGCGGTCAGGACCAGGCCGGCCAGGCGCGAACGCTGCACCCAGTCGGCCAGTTCCTCGGCCAGCATCGGCGAGGTGGAATCGACCGGATTGATCTGCAGCCCGAAGCCGGTTTCGCGACAGGCCGCCAGCACGCCGCTCTGCACGGCGATGATGTGGTACGGGTTGGGGTTGTCGTAGACCAGGCCGATGACGAACGGGGTGCCGCTGCGCAGGTTGCGCGCGGACGGGTCCGGTTCGTAGTCCAGGTCGGCGATCGCGCGCAGCACCCGTGCGCGCGTGGCCTGCATGACCGAAGGCTCGTTGTTGATGACGCGCGAGACGGTCTTCAGCGAGACCTTCGCGCGCTCGGCGACGTCCTTGATCGTCGGCCTGCGCATGGGTGGCTCCAGGGGAGTGGCGAAGGCGTCCATGATGCGCGGTTCCGGCTTTCCCTGCTCAGCCCTGGTTCGCCGGCAGGCCGGCGCGGTGGCCGCGCAGCGAGTAGAACAGGATGTACAGGTAGCACGGGACCATCAGGCCGGCGAAGACCAGCTGGAAGTCGAAGTGCTGCTTGAGCAGCGCGAACAGCGGGGGAATGATCGCGCCGCCGACGATGCCCATCACCAGCAGCGCGGAGCCGATCTCGGTGAACCGGCCCAGGCCGCGGATCGCCAGCGGGAAGATCGCCGGCCACATCATCGCGTTGGCGAAACCCAGCGCGGCGACGAAGCCGACCGACACATAGCCGTGGGTGAGCAGCGCGCCGATCGAGAACAGCACGCCGAGCACCGCCGAGATGCTCAGGTAGGTCGCCTGCGAGACCACGCGCGGGATCAGCACCAGGCCGGCGATGTAGCCGGCGAGCATCGCCCCGAGCGTGTAGGAAGTGAAGATCTTGGTGCGGTCCAGCGGCAGGTCGAAGCCATGGCCGTAGGTGCCGATCGCATCGCCGGCCATCACCTCCACGCCCACGTAGACGAACAGGCACAGCACGCCCAGCCACAGGTGCGGGAACTGGAAGATGCTGGTCTTGTCACTGCCACCGGCAGCCGCCGGCGTGGCGTTGGCTTCGGACGGTTTGAGCTCGGGCAGCGGCGAGAACAGCACCCCGATCGCCACCAGCACCAGCACCGCGGCCATCAGCAGGTAGGGCGCGTGGATCTTGGCGGCAAATTCATCGAGCAGGGCCGCCTTGGTCGCCGCGTCGGCGCTGGCCACCTGCGCGGACAGGTCGCCGATGCCATGCAGCACCACGGTGCCGATGATGATCGGCGTCAGGATGCCGGCGATCTTGTTGCAGATGCCCATCAGCGCGATGCGGCGCGCCGCGGTCTCGATCGGCCCGAGGATGGAGATGTACGGATTGACCGCGGTCTGCAACAGGGCCAGGCCGCTGCCGATCACGAACAGGCCGCCCAGCGCGCCGGGATACCAGCGCTGGGTCGCGAACTGGCCGAACATCGCCGCGCCGGCCGCCATCACGAACAGGCTCAGCGCCAGGCCCTTCTTCATGCCCGTGCGCTTGAGGATCCACGACGCCGGCAGGGCCAGGAAGAAGTACGACAGGTAGAAGACGAACAGCACCAGGAAGGCGTTGAGTTCGTCGAGGTCGAAGGCCAGGCGCACGAAGGTGATCAGCGGGCCGTTGATCCAGGTGAAGAAGCCGATGATGAAGAACAGCACGCCGACGATGGCGATCGAGCTCATCACGCTGGAGCGTTCGGGAGTGGCGGTAAGGGCGGACATGCGAGGGAAAGCTCCTGCGTCGACGACGGCCGTTGCGGCTGTCCTGCTGGGAACAACGTTGTCACATTTATTCGATGCGAAGCCGCGCTTGTCAACTTCCCGTGACGATACGCCAATGCACCAGCGTGATGCGTCGCAGCATTGCTGCGGTGCGTCACGGACGCCTTGTGGCGGAATACTCTTGGACAATAAGCCTGTATTCGCTGGGTGTAACCGCTTTCCCCTTTCGGGTACATCTGCCCCATCAGGAAAAATTTCGTTACAACCCGTTGACATCGTTGTCAGACCGATTTCACACTCCGCCCCGTCGTCGCCCTCCCGGTGCGCGGCATGACCAGGCGATCAGGAGTCAGTGTGGCTGCAATGTCCCCAGCTTCGACCCCCACCCTGCCGCACGGCGGCGCGTTCCTGGCGGCGGATGTCGGCGGCACCCACGTGCGCGTCGGCCGGGTCCAGGCCAGCGCCGATCCGCGGCATCCGGTCGAAGTGCTGGACTACCGCAAGTACCGCTGTGCCGACTATCCGAGCCTGGCGGCGATCCTGGCCGACTTCCTGCGCGACAGCCCCGGGCTGCGTGACTGCGTGATCGCCAGCGCCGGCTATCCGCTGGCCGACGGCACGGTGATCACCAACAACCTGCCCTGGGTGCTGTCGCCGCGCGCTATCCGCGAGGAGCTTGGCCTGGCCTCGGTGCACCTGGTCAATGATTTCGAAGCGGTGGCGCATGCCGCCGCCTATGTCGACGCCAGCGAAGTGCTGCAGCTGGCCGGCCCGGCGCAGGCGCCGCGCGGCCCGACCCTGGTGCTCGGACCGGGCACCGGCCTGGGCGCGGCGGTATGGATTCCCAACGATGGCCGCCCGGTGGTGCTTGCCACGGAAGCCGGCCAGGCCGCGCTTGCCAGCAATACCGAACTGGAAATGCAGCTGGTCCGCGAGATGCTGCGCCATCGCAGCCACGTGCCGGTCGAGCACGCCATCTCCGGTCCCGGCCTGCTCAACCTATACAACGCACTGTGCGCGGTGCGTGGCACCACGCCGGCACATGCCACGCCGGATGCGATCACCGCCGCCGCCCTGGCCGGCGGCGACCCGCTCGCCCACCAGACCCTGGACGTGTTCTGCGGCCTGCTCGGCAGCGTGGTCGGCGACATGGCGCTGCTGTACGGCGCCCAGGGCGGCGTGTACCTCGCTGGCGGGATCCTGCCGAACATCCGCCAGTTCCTGATCGACAGCAGCTTCGTGGCGCGTTTCCTCGACAAGGGAACGATGCGCGAGGCGCTGGAAAGAATTCCCGTGAAGTTGGTCGATCACGGGCAGCTGGGCGTCGTGGGCGCCGCCAGTTGGTATCTGGGCCAGAAGGCTTGAGCAAGGAAGTCGCAACACCGTGGTTGTAGTCCGCGTCGACGTCCGGGGAGGACCGCAACGCACAGCAACATCGGCGCGCCAACAAATGCCGGCTAATCCATTGATTGATGAGGAGAGACATCATGAAAACACGCAAGACGCTACTTTCCGCCGCCATCGTGACCAGCCTGGCGTTCAGCGCCCAGGCCCAGCAAGCGGCTCCGCAGCAGACCGCCACCGACCTGGACACCGTGACGGTCGTCGGCATCCGCGCCAGCCTCGAGCGTTCGCTCGACACCAAGCGCAACAACGTCAACATCTCCGAGGCGATCACCGCCGAGGACATCGGCAAGTTCCCCAGCACCAACGTTGCCGAGGCCCTGTCGCAGCTGCCGGGCATCGCGCTTGACCGCCGCTTCGGCCAGGGCGAGCGTGTCAGCATCGACGGCACCGATCCGAGCCTCAACCTGTCGTTCCTGGACAACCATCCGGTGGCCCAGTCGATCTGGCTGTACGGCGAGCAGCCGAACCGCGGCTTCGACTACACCGTGCTGTCGCCGTTGATCCTCGGCCGCATGGAAGTGCTGAAGTCCTCCGAAGCCCGCCTGACCGAAGGCAGCCTCGGTGGCACGATCCTGATGCATACCCGCCAGCCGCTGGACATGGACAAGAACGAAGGCGCGGTGCAGCTGGGCTACAGCTACAGCGAGCAGGCCAGCAAGGGCAAGCCGAACGCCTCCTTCATCTACAGCTTCAAGAATGACGCCGAGACCTTCGGCGTCGATGTTGCAGCCCAGCACTACGAGGAAGCGGTGGACCGCCAGGGCATGGAGGTCTTCGGCTATGCGAAGGCGTCGACCTTCCCGAACGCCGCAGCCAGTGGCGTGCCGGCCGATGCCGACGTGCCGAACTCGATCAATGCCGCCTGGTTCCAGCAGAACCGCGAGCGCGACAGCGCCGTGGTCAACCTGCAGTTCAAGCCGACCGACGAGCTCGAGTTCAACCTGCAGGGCCTGTACATCAAGGAAAACTTCGACAACTACAACCAGTCGATGTACTCCTTCCTGACCTGGAACCCGGGCACCATCAACGCCGTGAACGAGCTTGGCGACGTTCGCAACGGCGTGGTCAATAGCGGACACTCCAACGCCAGCGCGACCGCCAACAGCGGCACGGTGATCTACGACAACAACGTGCGCAAGTCCGAAGTCACCACCAAGGGCATCGACCTGCGCGGCGCGTTCAAGCAGGACAGCTGGGGCGTGAGCGGACAGATCGGCCAGAGCAAGTCCGACAACAAGGAGATGGCGCAGTACTTCATCGAGCCGTTCTACAACGGCGGCTTCAGCTGGAATACCCGCAACGGCATCACCTTCGACGATTCGGCCGCGGCACGCGATCCGGCCAACTGGGGTTCGGCGGGCGGCTGGTTCGGCAACAACGGCATCTTCTCCACCGAGAGCAAGGACACCTACGGCCAGGCCGATTTCAACGTCAACTTCGACAGCGTGTTCAACCAGCTGCTGTTCGGCGTGCGCTCGGCCAAGCACGAGGAAGAGTTCTCGCTCAACGTCTATGGCGGCGTGACCCCGGGCACCCTGGCTGACGTCGGCACCATCGGCCTGACCGACATCCGCGGCTTCACTGATGACCATGGCCGCCATGTCCAGGCGGGCCGCGGCAACGTGATCGACTGGGTCACCGGCAGCCCGCTGGACTTCGCCAACCCCGACGCCGCCAGCTACCTCAACAACAGCTGGGCCCTGAAGCAGACCAACAATGCGGCCTACGCACAGCTGAACTTCTCCGACGGTCCGCTGCGCGGCAACGTCGGCGTGCGCTACGTCGACTCCAAGACCGAGGGCAGCGGCTTCGTCTACGGCGGTACGCCGACCCTCGACGACCTGGACAGCAAGTGGCAGACCCAGACCAAGAAGGAAGACTTCTTCCTGCCGTCGTTGACCCTGGTCTATGACGCCAGCACCGACTGGGTGTTCCGCTTTGCCGCCGCCAAGGTCATCGCCTGGGCGCCGTACAACCAGATGGTGAACAACACCTTCCTCAACGACACCCAGCTCACCGGCGCCGGCGGCAACGCCAACCTGTCGCCGTACGAGTCCTGGAACTTCAACCTTTCCGCCGAGTACTACTTCGCGCACCAGGCGGTCATGGCGTGGTCGGTGTTCTACAAGAAGATCGACAACTACATCGATACCTCGGCGACCATCGAGCGGCAGTACAACTCGATCCGCGACACCTCGCCGGCGACCTGGGTCAACATCGTGGGTACCAACGGCTGCACCGCCGATGGCTACTGCGACTACAGCATCCAGCGTCCGCGCAATGCCGGCGACGGCAAGGTCAAGGGCTTCAACCTGGCCTTCCAGCAGCCGTTCGGCGACAGCGGCTTCGGCCTGACCGCCAACTACACCTATGCCAGTGGCGAGAACAACACCGGCGATCCGCTGCCCTACCAGTCGCGCAACAGCGTGGCGCTGAGCCCCTACTACGAGAAGGGTCCGATCAACGCCCGCCTGACCTACAACTGGCGTGACCATTATCTGGCGGGCGGCTACGTCGCCGGCGCGGCCCCGGCCAGCGTGGACGACTACGCCGAACTGGGCGCCAGCCTCGGCTACCGCTTCACCGACGCCTGGTCGTTGCAGATCGACGCGCAGAACCTGCTGGACGAAGAGTACTTCCAGTACCTGGGTGACAAGGACCACCCGGCCGGCCGGTACAAGAGCGGTCGCCGCTACATGGCCACGCTCAACTTCAAGTTCTGATGGTCTCTCTCCCGACCATGTAGTGTTTCGCGGGCCCGGATTCGTCCGGGCCCGCGTTCTTTCCGGCTTCCCCAACGCCGCCACCGGAGGATCCATCCGATGACTGCCCGTCTGCGTTTCATCCCGCGCTGCGCGCTGCTGATCGCCGCGCTCGCCCCCGCCGCCTTCGCGGCCAATCCGCTGCCCGTCATTCCCGCACCGGCCCAGGTGCGCATGGACGAGGGTGGCTTCGCCCTGTCGCCGCAGGTCGTCGTGCGCGCGGCCGATGCCGGCGCCGCCGGCACCGCGCAGCAGTTCGTCGACGGCCTGGCCCGCAGCAGCGGCGTCCGCCTGTCGCTGGCGCCCAGCGGCCGCCCGGCCAAGGGCGAAATCGTATTCGCGATCGACCCGAAGGCGGGCAAGTCGCCCGAGGGCTATGTCCTCGACATCACCAGCGACGGCGTGCGCGCGCGCGCTGCCGATCCGCGCGGCTTGTTCTATTCGGCGGTGACGCTGTGGCAGCTGGCCGCGGCCAACCGCGACACCGGCATCCTGCCCGCCACGCACGTGGTCGATGCGCCGCGCTTTCCCTGGCGCGGCATGTCGCTGGACTCGGCGCGTCACTTCCAGAGCGTGGAGGAGATCAAGTCGCTGCTCGATGCGATGGCGCTGCACAAGTTCAACACCTTCCACTGGCACCTCACCGACGACCAGGGCTGGCGCATCGAGATCAAGCGCTACCCGCGCCTGACCGAGGTCGGCGGCTGCCGCATCCCGGCCGGCGACGGTGGCATCGGTGCCGACGGCCAGCCTGCGCCGTACTGCGGCTTCTACACCCAGGACCAGGTGCGCGAGGTGGTCCGCTACGCCGCCGAACGCCACATCGTGGTGATGCCGGAAGTGGACATCCCCGGCCATGCCACCGCCGCCATCGCCGCCTACCCGGAGCTGGGCGTGAGCGGCAAGCCGGTGGCGGTGTCCAACGAGTGGGGCGTGAACACCAACCTGTTCAATGCCGACGAAACCACGCTGCAGTTCTTCGAGAACGTGCTGGCGGAGATGATCCCGCTGTTCACCAGTCGCTACGTGCACCTGGGCGGCGACGAGGCGGTCAAGGACCAGTGGAAGGCCTCGCCGCGCATGCAGGCGCGCATCCACGAGCTCGGCCTGAAGGACGAGGAGGCGCTGCAGAGCTGGATGCTCAAGCGCCTGGAACGCTTCCTGGTCGCCCACGACCGGCTGATGATCGGCTGGGACGAGATCATCGACGGCGGCCTGCCGCCGGAAGCGGCGGTGATGTCCTGGCGCGGCACCGAAGGCGGCCTGGCCGCCGCGCGCCAGGGCCATGACGTGGTGATGGCACCGGTCTCGGTGCTGTACATGGACTACCTGCAGACCGACTCGCCGGACGAACCGCCGGGCCGCCCTTCGCTGATCGAGCTGCAGAAGGTCTATGCCTTCGAACCGGTGCCCGAGGCCCTGGAGCAGCAGTACCAGGCGCACATCCTCGGCCTGCAGGCCAATACCTGGACCGAGCACATGCGCAGCTTCGCACGGGTGGAGCACGCGATGTTCCCGCGGGCAGCGGCCGCCGCGGAAACCGGCTGGACGCCGCGCGACAAGCGCGACTTCGCCGACTTCCGCGCGCGCCTGCCGCACCTGCTGGCGCTGTACCGGGCCTGGGACGTGGGCTACGCGCGCACGCCGTTCCAGCCGCGCGTGGAGATCACCAGCGCCGGCAGCCGTGACCGGGTCCGCGTCAGCGTGTCTGATCGCCTCGGCTTCGACGACGTGCGCTACACCACCGACGGCAGCACGCCGGATGCCACCTCGCCGCGTTACCAGGCGCCGTTCGAGCTGGCGCTGCCCGTGCAGCTGCAGGTAGCCACGCTGTGGCAGGGCCAGCCGCTGGCGCCGCCGGTGGTGCGCGACCTGTCGGCCCTCGGCCTGCGCAGCCGCAGCGACGAGGAACTGGCGATGTGTACCGGCAAGCTGATGCTGCGGCTGGAAGATGATGGTCCGCGCACCGGGCCGCGCAGCATCTTCAATGCCGACATCTTCAATCCATGCTGGGAATGGAAGCAGGCCGACCTGGCCGGCACCCGCACCCTGCAGGTCCGTGCCGGCCAGCTGCCGTACTACTTCCAGCTGGCCCACGACGAACCGAACCGGACTTTCCAGCCGGCACGCTCGGCGCATGGCGAACTGGTGGTGCGCAACGGCTGCGAGGGCCCGACCCTGGCCAGCCTCAAGCTGCCGCAGCGACCGGATGCCGATGGCTTCCTCACCCTGACCGCCAGGCTGCCCGCGTCCACGCCGAAGCAGGCCGACCTGTGCCTGTACTTCACCGGCGACACGCGCCCGACGATGTGGGTGCTGGACCGGGTGACGCTGCAGCCGTGAGTTGAATGAAGGCCGGGCCCGCAGTGGGCCCGGCCTTGCGGAACACGCAGCTTCTGTAGGAGCGGCTTCAGCCGCGACCGCCGGACATGCAGTCGCGGCTGAAGCCGCTCCTACAATGGCATCACCAGCGCCGGTCGAGCTTCAACAGCCACTCGCGCATCGGCAGCCATGCCGTCGCCAGACCGGTCAGCACGCCCAGCGTGTTGGCCAGCGCATCGAAGGGATCGGCACTGCGATCCACGGTGAACGCGCCCTGCGCGAACTCGATCGCGATGCCCAGCATCACCAAGCCAAAACCGGCCCAAGCCAGCGCGCGGCGCGTGGCGAACAGCTGCACCGCCATCATCGACAGCAGCACGTAGGTCAGGAAGTGCTCGGCCTTGTCGCCGTTCTCCGGCAGGTCCGGGATCTGCGGCGGCGGCCCCAGGCACAGCGCGACCACCACCAGCATCATCGCCACCCACAGGCCGACCCACAACGCCGGCCGCTTGAACGAGCGCAGCGCCATCACAGACGCCACGTCATGTCGCCAAGCAGGAACGCCTGCTCGAACTCGACGCCGCGCTGGAAACCCATCACCTGGAAGCGCTCGCCCATTTCGCTGGGCAGGGTCAGGCGCTTGACCTGCTCGCGCAGGCGCACGCGTCCGACTTCGTCGGTGCGCGCATCGGCCTGCTCCACCAGCTGGTCCAGGCCGTTGCCGAGCAGGAAGCTGGCCTGGCTGCAGTAGCCGGCCAGGTCGAAGCCGGCGCCGGTGCCGGCTTCGGCCAGCGCGGTGAAATCGACCGAGGCGGTCAGGTCCTGCAGGCCGGGCCAGCGGAACAGGTCCTCATGGGCACGATGGCGGTAGAAGGCGCGGATCGTGCCGTCGTTGCGCTGCGGCTGGTAGTACTCGCGGCGCACGTAGCCGTAGTCGACGAACAGCATCGCCCCGCGCTGCAGGCCGCCAGCCACGGCCTGGATCCAGTAGGGCAGCTGCGGCAGCAGCTCGGACCGGTAGCCGTCGGCGAACGGCGACTCCAGGTAGCGTTCGACATGACGCACCGCCGCGCGCAGCAGCGCATCGCCGGGCTGCTCGGCACGCACGAAGCGGCCCTGATCGTCGACGGCCACGGTCTCCTCGAACACCTCGCCGTCGCGGACGACGAAGCGCGGCGTCGGCAGCGCGTCGATCACCTCGTTGGCGAACAGCACGCCATCCCAGTCATCCGGGAACGGCCCGTCGACCCATTCGACCAGATCGAATACCGGCGGGATCAGCGCGCGCTGCAGGCGTTCGCGCTGGCGTTCGCGCAGGTCCGCACTGGGCTCGAGGATGGCATAGCGCTCGGGCAGCGCGTCCAGCTCGAGGAATCGCTTGAGCGCGACTTCGGCGAAGGCGCCGCTGCCGCCACCGACTTCCAGCACGCGCGCCTGCGGGCCGAGCTGCTGCAGCACCGGGGCGATCGCGCCGGACACGGTCGCCGCGAACAACGGCCCGATCTCCGGCGCGGTAATGAAGTCGCCGGCCTCGCCGAACTTGCTGGCGCCGGCGCTGTAATAGCCCCAGCCTGGGGCGTACAGCGACAGCTCCATGAAGCGCGAGAACGCGATCGCGCCGCCACTGGCGTCGATTTCCGCGCGCAGCATGGCGGCCAGCTGGTCGCTGTGGGCGAGCGCGTCGGCGTCGGGAAGGGGCAGTTCCGAGTGCATGGCCGGGTCGATTACGTGGACAATGCACAGCATAGCCGAGCATGGGAAAGCCGCAGATGAGCGACATCGCCAAGGTAGCCCTGGTCACCGGCGGCGCGCGAAGGATCGGCGCGGCCATCGCACGCCGCCTGCATCGGGCCGGCTACCGGCTGGCCGTGCACGCGCACGGCTCCGGGGCGGAACTGGCCGCGCTGTGCGCGGAACTGGAAGCCGCGCGCGCCGGGAGCACGCTGGCGCTGCAGGCGGACCTGAGCGATGCCAGCGCACCGGCAGCCCTGGTCACGGCCTGCCTGGCCCGGTTCGGGCGCTTGGATGCGCTGGTCAACAACGCCTCCAACTTCTTCCCCACCCCGCTGGAACAGGCCACGCCGGCACAGTGGGACGCGCTGCTCGCGGTGAACGCGCGGGCCCCGTTCCTGTTGGCGCAGGCGGCGGCCCCTGCGCTGCGCGGCGCGGGCGGATCGATCGTGCACCTCACCGATGCCGCGCTGGCGCATCCGCTGCCCGGCCATGCCGCCTACAGTGCGGCCAAGGGCGCGTTGGCGGCGCTCACCGCCGCGCTGGCGGTGGACCTGGCGCCCCGGGTGCGGGTCAACGCGGTCGCCCCCGGGGCGATCCTGTGGCCGGAATCGGGCAAGGACGAGGCCGCGCGCGCGCAGGTGCTGGCGCGAACGCCGCTCGGCCGGATCGGCACTGCCGAGGAGGTTGCCGAAGCGGTGCGCTGGCTGCTGCAGGACGCCACCTACCTCACCGGCCATACGCTGACGCTGGATGGCGGCCGCGCCCTGGGTTGAGCGGCGTCAGTCGCCGAGCGCGACGACCTCGAAGCTGTCGCCATGCTGCCGGTGTTCGCGCCACAGCGCCGCCAGCGTGCGTCCGCTGACCGGGTCGACGAACTCCGGCGCGATGTCGGCCAGCGGCTTGAGCACGAAGGCATGCTTGAGCTCGGGCCGCGGTACCCGCAGGTGGCCCGGTCCCTCGACGATGTGATCGCCGTAGAACACCACGTCGATGTCCAACGTACGGTCGCCGAAGCGCGGACCGCTGCGGTCGCGCCCGTGCGCGTCCTCCAGCGCATGCAGCCAGGCGTCCAGCGGCGCCAGCGCAAGGTCGGTCTCCAGCAGCACGCCGTTGTTGAGGAAATCCGGGCCATCGAAGCCTACCGCGGCGGTGCGGTAGGCCGGGGAAACCCGCAGTTCGCCGAAGCGCGCGCGCAGCGCCTGCACGGCCGCGTGCAGGTGTTCGGCCGGCCGCAGGTTGCTGCCGAGGCTGAGGAGGACGGTAGTCATGCGATATTCGCGCATGCCCGGCGCGCCAGCGTCAACCTCCGCCTTCACGGCCCGTCCGCGGCCCCGCCCTAGAATGCCGGCACGGCCACCGATGGCAGCGCCATGACCTATTGCATCGGCATCGAAGTGGACGAGGGCCTGGTCTTCGCCGCCGACACCCGTACCAACGCCTCGCTGGACGACGTGCGCGTCCACCGCAAGCTGCACGTGTTCGAATACCCCGGCGAGGCGGTGTTCGCGCTGATGGCGGCGGGCAACCTGGCGACCACGCAGCTGGCGCTGGCGCGGATCCAGCGCGACGTCGACGATCGTGCCACCCCGAACCTGCACAGCTTCCGTCATCTGTTCGAGGTGGCCGAATACATCGGCAGCGTCCTGGTCGCCAGCCAGGTCGACACCACCGACCGGCCCGAGTTCGAAGGCATCAGCACGCAGGCCACGCTGATCCTGGGCGGCCAGATCGCCGGCGAGCGTCCCGGCCAGTACATGATCTACCCGCTGGGCAACGCCATCGCCTCCTCGCCGGAGACGCCCTACCTGCAGATCGGCGAATCCAAGTACGGCAAACCGATCCTGGACCGCATCATCCGCCCGCAGACGCGGCTGGAGGACGCGGCGCGCACGGCGCTGGTCTCGCTGGACTCGACCATACGCTCCAACCTGTCGGTCGGCATGCCGATCGACCTGGCGCTGATCCGCCGCGACGACCTGCGGGTCACCGAGCGCATGCGACTGGACGCGGACACACCCTTGTACGCGGACATCCATGCCAACTGGTCGCGCAAGCTCACCGACGCAGTGCACACCCTGCCGCGCTTTCCGTGGGAACTGCCGCCGGACCTGGCCGGCTGAACCGGCTCGACCGGGTCAGCCGTTTTCCAGCGCGTGCGCGACGGCGCGGAACACCCGGCGCATCTCCAGCGGCTTGCGCAGCACGTGGACCGGGATGTCCGGCGGGAAGTGCTCGCGCTGCAGCGGCTGGCCGACATCCTCCAGCACGATCGCCGGCCCCTGGTAGCCGAGTTCCTGCATGGTCAGCAGCAGGCTCACCGCCGACAGCAGGATGATGTCGCTGTCGACGATCACCAGGTCCGGCAGCGCATGCAGCTGTGCGTGCTGCAGCGCCGCGGCGCCATCGGCAGCCAGCTGCGGTACGTAGCCCTGGCTGGAGAGCGCGTTGCCGAGCAGCGACAGGCGGGTGGCCTCGCCATCGACCAGCAGGATCCGCTGCCCGCGACCCAGCGCGACTTCCGGTTCGTGCTCGCCGTTGCCCGCGGATTGCGACTGCAGCGGCAGCAGGATGTCGAAACAGGTGCCCTCGCCGCGCTGGCTGCGCACCAGGATCGTGCCGCCGTAGCCTTCGACGATGCGCTTGCAGGAGATCAGGCCGAGCCCGGTGCCATCGGCCTTGGTGGTGAAGAACGGGCTGAACAGCTTGGACAGCGTGTCGGCGTCCATGCCGATGCCGGTGTCGGCCACGCTCAGGCGCAGCCGGCCGTCGTCCTCGAGGTTGGCGGCCAGGGTCAGCGTGCCGCCGTCGGGCATCGCCTGCAGGGCGTTGAGGCCGAGGTTGAGCAGGCACTGCTGCAGCTCGGTGTAGTTGGCTTCCACGCTCAGGTCGCCATCGCCGCCTTCCACGTGCAGCGCCACGCCCTTGGGCAGGCTGCTCTTGAGCAGCAGCTGTACCGCCTGGAACAGGCGCGGCACCGAAACCCGCTCGCGCGGCTTGCTGGAACCGCGCACGAACGACAGCATCGACTCGGCCATTTCATGGCCGCGCCGCCCGCATTCGGCGATGACGTCGGCGAGCTGGCGCAACTGCGGATCTTCAGTGCGGCCGGCCAGCAGGTCCGGCACGATCAGCAGCGGCTGCAGGATGTTGCGCAGGTCGTGGCTGAGGCCGGCCGCCAGCAGCGCCAGGCTCTCCAGCCGCTGGGCGCGCATCAGCTCGCTTTCGACCCGCTCGCGCTCGCGCTCCACCCGCGACTCGCGGATCGCGCGCGCGACCGCCGCCGGCAGGCGCGTGGGATTGTGCTTGATGATGTAGTCGCTGGCGCCATCCTGCAGCGCCTTGACCGCGGTTTCCTCGCCCATCGTCCCGGAGACGAAGATGAAGGGCATCTGCGGGTCGATCGCGCGCACGATGCGCAGCGCGTCGTAGCCGGAAAAGCCTGGCATGCTCAGGTCCGAGAGCACGATGTCCGGGCGGAACCGCTCCAGGCTCAGGCGCAGCGCCTCCTCGCCGTCCACGCGCTCGAAGCGGGCCTCCAGGCCCGACTCCAGCAGCTGGTCGGACAGCAGCTCGGCGTCTTCCGGCGAATCCTCGATCAGCAGGATGCGCAGCTCGCCCAGCCGGGGACCTTCATGGGGCATGTCAGTTCAGCTCCGGTGCCTGGTTGATCACCGCCCAGAACGTACCCAGCGTCTTGACCGCGTTGAAGAACTGGTCGACGTCGACCGGCTTGACCACGTAGGCGTTCACGCCCAGGTCCCAGCTGCGCGCCAGGTCGCTTTCCTCGCGCGAGGACGAGAGGATCACCACCGGCAGGCGCTTGAGGTTGTCGTCGGTGCGGATCTGCTTGAGCACCTCCAGACCGTCCATGCGCGGCATCTTGATGTCCAGCAGCAGCACCGCCGGCAGGCCTTCCTCGCGGTCGGCGAAGGCGCCGCGGCGCAGCAGGTAGTCCATGGCCTCGACGCCGTCCTCGACGTGGACGATGGGGTTGGCCAGGCGCGCTTCGCGCAGGGCATCGACCGCCATCTCCGCATCGGCGGGGCTGTCTTCTGCAAGCAGGATGGTACGGATGGCGGTCATGCCTTGAACTCTTGGTTGGGCGCTTCAAGCGCGGAGGGGAGGATGAAATGGAAGGTGGCGCCCTGGTCGACCTTGCTGTCGGCCCAGATCCGACCACCGTGGCGGGCCAGAACCCGGCGCACGCTGGCCAGGCCGATGCCGGTGCCGGGATAGTCGCTGGCCTTGTGCAGGCGCTGGAACACGCCGAACAGCTTGCTGGCGTACTCCATGTCGAAGCCGGCGCCGTTGTCGGTGACGCTGAAATGGTGGCTGCCGTCGGGCATCGGCTCGTAGCCGACCTCGATCCTGGCCACGTCGCGCTTCATGCTGTACTTGACCGCGTTGCCGAGCAGGTTGGTCCACAGCTGCCGCATCATGTTCTCGTCGGCGACCAGGATCGGCAGCGGCGCCACGCGCCATTCGATGCGGTGCTCGGGGTGGTCGGCCTGCACGTTGGCATCGAGGATCGAGCGCGATTCGGCGACCAGCGACTGCATGTCCACCGCCTGCATGCGCAGTGCGCTGCGGCCCAGGCGCGAATACACCAGCAGGTCGTCGATGAGCGCGGCCATGCGCTGGGCCGAGCTGCTGATGACCTGCATGTAATGCTGCGCCTTCTCGTCGGCGCTGTCGCCGAGGTGGCGGGCCAGCTTGTCGGCGAAGCCGCCGACGTGGCGCAGCGGGGCGCGCAGGTCGTGCGAGACCGAATAGCTGAAGGCCTCCAGTTCTCGGTTGACCTCCGAGACCTGCTCGACCTTGCCCTCGAGCTGGCGGTTGAGCTCCTGGATGCGCTGGTTGGCGGCCTTCTGCACGCTGATGTCGCTGACGGTGATCAGCACCACCTCGTCGTCCTGGTCGGGCAGCGGCATGCGCCGCGCGTTGAGCAGCATGGTGCGGGTGACGCCGTCGGCGGCACGCTGCTCGTGCTCGAAATCCCACAGCTCGCGGCCGCGCAGCAGCACGTCGGCCAGCCGCTGGTGGATCATCGGATCACCCCAGGCGCCGTCGCCGATCGCGCTCAGCGGCGTGCCGCGCCGGTCTTCCTCGCCCAGCCCGTAGAGCTCGGCGAAAGCAGTGTTGTAGAGCACCAGGCGCTGCTGGTTGTCCAGCAGCACGATCGGCTCGCGCACGGTCTGCAGCACCGAGGCCGCGCGCGCGGTGGAACGCGCCGAGGCCTGCTCGGCGACCAGGCGCTGGCGGATCTGACGCTGCAGCAGCCACACGATCGTGCCCAGCAGCAGCAGCTGCACCACCAGCGCGCCCCAGCTCAGGGCGACATACTGGACCCGTCGGCGCGCCGATTCCTGGTCGCGCTCGACCAGCAGCGCGGCCTCGGAGGACTGCAGCTGGTCGATCATGTCGCGCATCGGGTTGGCGACGGTCATGTCCTGGATCAGCGCGCGGGTCCGATCCGGGTCGCGCGAACGGGCGATCGCCTCGGCCAGCTGCATGCGGCGCTCGATCGTGCTCTGCAGGCGGCCGATGCGGACCTGCTGGGCGGGGTTGTCGCGGGTGCCCTCGATGAGCTCGGCGATCGTCTTGTCGATGCTGGCCCGGCCCTCGCGCATGCGCTCGTTCAATATCGGCAGCTCGACGCCGTGCGAACGCATCAGCGCGGCAGCCTCGACATCGCGGGTGGATGATTCGAGCTGCTGCGACCACTGGCGGACCTGCTGGCTGTGCAGCACCCAGTTGTTGGCGTCCTCGGCGCTGCGCGCCATCTGCTGCAGCAGCAATGCCGGGACCACCACGATCAGGAATATGGCCGTGGTCAGCGCCGGCAGGCGCCAGCGGTCCCAGACGTCTTCGGTGGTGGGTATCTGCATCGGTCGGTCTGCTCGCTCTCTCGCGGGCCTGGCAGGGCCACGGATTTTCCCGCATCCCCCGCCAACCCGAATGAATGATTCAGGCTGGCCCGTCCGCCTCGGCGGAAAAGTCAAGATGAATGGGGAAGCATCATACGGCTTGGACGCGTGAAAGGGGCATCCACCAACGCGAGCAGCAGAAAAAGGGCGCGCCCGTCACCGGACGCACCCTGCAGGACGCGGGACGGGCCGCCTCGTCCGGCCCGTCCCGCGTGCATGGCACTCAGTTCTTCGCGGTGGCCGATACCTTCAGGTTGGCGGCCTCGACCTTCTTGACGCCGTCGATGCCCTTGGCCACCGAGATGGCCTTGTCATGCTCGGCCTGGGTCTTGACCACGCCGCTCAGCCACACGACGCCGTTCTTGGTCTCGACCTTGATGTCGGTGCCCGGCACGTTGCCGGTGGCCAGCAGGTCGCTCTTGACCTTGGTGGTGATCCAGCTGTCGGTAACCGGTGCCTGCGATTCGGCCGGCGGATTCTTCTCGCCGGCGACCGCTGCCGAGGCCGCACCGGTGGCGACGATCGACAGGACGGTCAGCGCGGCGGCCAGCGTATTGCGAAGGGGGCGGGTATTCATTGCGGTTCCTCATGGGTGGGCTACGGGGTCCAGTCTGGGCCGGACCGCATGCAGCAGGCGTGACCCCTGGATGCAGGCACCGTGAACCTTCAGCCGACGTTGTCTAACATGCACTTCCCGTGGACATGGAGCGCACCGATGCGCGAACTGCAGCTCGCCCTGGTCGGTTACGGCTATGTCGGCCGCGTCTTCCACGCGCCGCTGATCGAGGCGACCGACGGCCTGCGCCTGCATTCGATCGTGTCCAGCCAGCCAGACCTTGCCGGGCGGCACACCGGCACCCGGGTCTCGGCCGATCGCAGCGCGGTGCTGCACGATCCGCAGATCGATGCGGTGGTGATCGCCACTCCCAACGACACCCACGCGCCGATCGCGCTGGAAGCCCTGGCCGCCGGCAAGCACGTGCTGGTAGACAAGCCCTTCGCCCTGGACCTGGCGCAGGCACGCGCGGTGATGGCTGCCGCACGCCAGGCCGGCAGGGTCTGCAGCGTGTTCCAGAACCGCCGCTGGGATGCCGACTTCCTCACCGTGCAGCAGTTGCTGGCCGAGCGGACGCTGGGCGAGGTCGCCGAGTTCCATTCGCACTTCGACCGCCATCGCCCGCAGGTCCGCGACCGCTGGCGCGAAAGCGAAGCGGCCGGCGCCGGCCTGTGGTTCGACCTGGGGCCGCACGTGCTCGACCAGGCCCTGCTGCTGTTCGGTCGCCCGCAGGCGATCGCGGCCGACCTGCTGCGCCAGCGCGACGGCGCGCGCAGCGACGATTACTTCCACGTCGTCCTGCACTACCCGCGCCTGCGCGCGCACCTGCACGCCGGCTCGCTGGTTGCCGACGCGCGGCTGCGCTTCGCCGTGCATGGGCGCCTGGGCAGCTACCTCAAGCAGGGCCTGGATACGCAGGAGGCAATGCTGCGCGACGGCGTGGTGCCGGGCGCGCCGGGCTGGGGCGAGGACCCGCTGCCCGGCGAACTCACGCGCGTGGCTGGCGACGCCGTGCTGCGTCCGGAGCCGGTGGACACGCTGCGCGGCGACTACAGGCGCTGCTATGCGGCATTCCGCGATGCAGTCGCCGGCCAGGGGGCGCCCCCGGCCAGCGAGGCCGAAGCCCTGCAGGTGATGGAACTGCTGGAGCTGGCGGTGCGCAGCGCCGCGCTCGGCCAGCGCCTGGACGTGCCCTGATCCAGCCCTCAGTCCGGCTTGCCGGCAGCCGGCGTAGCGGCATGCAGCGCGTGCCCGCCGAACTGGTTGCGCATGGTTGCCAGCAGCTTGTCGGTGAACGAGTCCTTGTCGCGCGAGCGCAGGCGTTCGAGCAGCGACAGGGTGATCACCGGCGCCGACACGTCCAGGTCGATCGCCTCGGCGACCGTCCAGCGTCCTTCGCCCGAATCCTCGACGAACGGCGCCACGCTGGACAGGCGCGCGTCACGGCCCAGGGCCTCGGCGGTGAGATCGAGCAGCCAGGAGCGCACCACGCTGCCGTCGCGCCAGATCTGCGAGATCTGGTGCAGGTCGAGCGCGAACTCCTCCTTGCGCTCCATCAGGGCGAAGCCTTCGGCATAGGCCTGCATCATTCCGTACTCGATGCCGTTGTGGACCATCTTGGTGAAGTGCCCGGCGCCGGTGGGCCCGACCCGGCCCCAGCCGCGATCGGTCGCCGGCGCCAGCGCGGTGAACACCGGTGCCAGCCGCGCGACCGCCGCTTCGTCGCCGCCGATCATCAGGCTGTAGCCCTCCTTCAGGCCCCACACGCCGCCGCTGGTGCCGCAGTCGATGTAGGCGATGCCGTGCGGCGCCAGCTCGCGGCCGCGCCGCTGCGAATCCTTGTAGTACGAGTTGCCGCCGTCCACGACCAGGTCGCCCGGCGACAGCAGGGGCAGCAGCTGGGCCAGGGTGTCATCGACCACCTTGCCGGCCGGCACCATCAGCCAGATCGCGCGCGGCGCGGGCAGCGCGGCGACCAGCTCGGCCAGCGACGCTGCCGGGGTGATGCCGCGGCCCTGCGCCGATTCGCGCGCCACCGTGCCGGGATCGTAGCCGACCACCCGGTGGCCGCCGCGCACGATGCGCTCGGCCATGTTGGCGCCCATCCTTCCCAGACCCACCATTCCCAGTTCCATGTCGTTGTTCCTCGCGTCGATGAGATGCGTGCAGGGTGGCATGATCGCGCGCGGTGCGGCAGCGCCGTGGCGGTCAACGTATCGTTGCACTGGTGGCGCCGCCGCACTGTGCCAGGCGGTAGTCGACCCAGCGGTGGTACAGCGCAGCGTGCAGGTTGTGCAGCCCCAGGTCGATGGTGAAGGGCGTGCGCGGATTGCGGTCGAGCAGGCGCACCACGTGGTAGCCGATCGGGCGCACGCCCATCGGGTGCACGTAGACCATGAAGCCACGGTAGAACGGATCGTCCAGCAACTTCTCCATCTGCGCCAGGACCGCGCGCCGGGCCGGGTCCAGGCGCGCGCGCCGCGCCGGGTCGCGGTCGACCAGCAGCGGCTCCAAGCGCGGGCGCGTCGGTCCCTCCATCTGCCGCGCCAGCTGCCACAGCTGGCGGTTGCGGACGTCGTAGGCGGCCAGTCCGCCGCCCGCGGCCAGGGCCTGTGCCGCCGCGGCGCTGACGTCGACGACGATGAAATTCTCCGCCCGGTTGCTGATGTCGTCGACGAAGCGCAGCGGCCGCGCGTGTTCGAGGAAGCCGGGCACGCCCATGAACGCCTGCCGCCCCAGCGCCGCGCTGGCCACCGCCTTGCCATCGGCGAGGAAAGGGCCGGCATGGCGGCCGAGCAGGATGCTGTCGGTGTCGTGCAGGGTCCGGAAGGTACCGATCGACAGTTCGCCGGCGCTGAAGGCGGCGTCGAAGCCGGCGTCGCCGTACAGCTCGCGCTGGGTCGCCAGTTGCGCCACCTGGCGGCCGACGCCGCACTCGCTGCGCACCCTGCCCTCATAGAACGCATCGAGCGCACGGCTGTTGCCGGCGGCCGGCTGGTAGCCGCGCCCCAGGCTGCGGAACGGTACCCAGCCCTGGCTGCGCGCGCCGCCGGCGCCGAAGCTGATCCAGCCTGCCTGCAGGCCGGTGAAGCGGTAACCGGGATTGGCCTGCAGCCGCGAGGCCGCACGGCGTGCGGCGTCGCCGAGCCGGAAGGCGTAGGCGCACAGGGTCGCCGGATCGTCGAGCAGGCGCTGCCAGGTGGCCGGATCCCCCCGCGCGGCTGAGGGCAGTCGCGCGCGCAGGTCGCCCTGCGCCTGCGCCTCGGAAAGCGACTCGCGCGTGCACGGCGCTCCACCGTGGACCTCGGCGACGGCGACATCGGCGAATTCGATACGCCAGCCAAGCTCGTCCAGCAGGGCGGCAGCGCAGTGCGGCGCGGGCGACACCGGTGCAGCCGCGGCACCGCCGGCGAGCAGCCCGGCGCCCAGGCCGGCCAGCAGCACGGCGCGCGCTCCCGCAAACGCGAAAGCCCCGGCTCGCCCGGGGCTTTCGCCGGCATATCCACGCGGGTTCAACGGGTGCGTTCGCACACCGTCTGGACCTCGCGGTCGCCGTTGTTCTGCTGCTGCCTGCCCTGCACGTAGCGGCCGGTAGCGCCGCCAGCCACCGCACCACCGACCGTGGCCAGCGTGCGACCCTTGCCACCGCCGACCTGGTTGCCGAGCAGGCCACCGACCACGGCGCCTATCGCGGTACCGGCGACGCGGTTGGGGTCTGACGAATTCTTCCTGACTTCCACCTTGTGGCAGCGTACGACGGTGCCGTCGTTGAAGTGGCGACCTTCGTCCTGCGGGCCGTAGGTCTGCGCGTTGAGCGCGAACGCCAGGCCCAGCAGCGGCAGGCCGATCAACGATCTGCGAGCGTTCATGGGCGATCCTCCGTTGCGGCGCGGACAACCCATTGCCGTCCGCCATGCGGTCACTGTCATCGGCGAGCGCGCAAAGCACCGTGAAATCGGCAACGGCGATTCAGCTGCCGGCCATCGACGCGCGGTCAGGACTGCGGCGTGGTGCTGCCCTGCGCGGGATCGGCCGGTGCGCTTGTCGGCGTCGGCGTCGGCGTCGGCGTCGGCACATCGTCGGCGGGCGGCGCGGGTGTGGACGTTGGCGTCACCGGGGCTGCCGGCACCACCGGCGCGTCGACCGGCGGCGCTGGCGTCGGCGGCGCTTCGGCCGCATGCGCGGCGGCCGGCCTGGCCGCTGGCGTGGCGGCAGGCAGGTACGTGGCCAGCCGTTCGAAGAAGCGCTTGTAGAAGTCGCCGTCCTGCACGGTGACGCTGGCCACGCGCACCATTGAATCGTTGCTGCTGCCCACCGGCAGCGATACCGAACCGAGCACGCCCACGCCGACGCTGGCCGACGTCGGGCTCTTCTTCAGCGCGTAGCGGTCCTGTACCGCGCTGACGAACACCCAGGCCTTGTCCTCGCCCTGCGCCACGCAGGAGATCCGCAGGTCGAGCTGCTCGTGCGATTCCTCGCTGGGCTGGAAGTTCTTCGTGCCCTCCACCGCCGCGGCGTCGGCGCGCCCGACGATATAGCCCTGGCTGAGCAGCGCGCGGCGCGCGGCTTCGCAGGCGACCTGGGGCGGCACGTCCACGCTGCGCGAATAGGTGTTGTCGGAATTGAATGATTCGCGCACCAGCACGTGGTCGGCCTTGCCGCGACCGCAACCGGCCAGCGAGATCGCCACGCCCAGGCCGGCGAGCACGGGGAAAAGACGACGTGAAGGGATCATGGGCAGGGTCCGGGGAATCCGGCGGCGAGCATATCGCCACGACCGTGATCGGCACAGGAAACCGCCATACGCGGCAGGGTCCGGTTCATCGAAACCGCGACGCAGACGGCGTACAGGCTCGTTCGTCGGTGCCATCCTTGTGCGGTCCCCCGTCATCGAGTCAACGCATGTCCCTGATCCGCCTGCTGCCCGTGCTGCTCGGCTTCGCCCTGGCCCTCCCCTCGGCGAACGCCGCCGAATCTTCGCCCCCGCTGCGGGTGATGTCCTTCAACGTGCGCACGCCCGCCGATACCGAACCGGGCCGGCGCTGGGAGGACCGCCGCGACTCCATGGTCGCGCTGATCGAGCAGATGCACCCGCAGGTGATCGGCACCCAGGAACTGACCCAGCCCCAGGCCGAATATCTCAGCCAGCACCTGGCCGGCTTCCGCTGGTTCGGCCAGGGCCGGCGCGGCGGCGATGGCGACGAGCACATGGGCGTCTTCTACGACACCAAGGCGGTGCAGCTGCTGGAGTCAGGCGATTTCTGGCTTTCCGATACGCCCGAGGTGCCCGGCAGCATCACCTGGGGCCACCCGTATCCGCGCATGGTGACCTGGGGGCTGTTCCAGCGCCGCGGCGACGGGCAGCGCTTCTACCTGTTCAATACCCACCTGCCCTACCAGACGCAGGACGAACCGGCCCGCGTGCGCGGTGCCAGGCTGCTGCTGTCGCGCCTGGCCGCCCTGCCGCAGGACGTGCCGGTGGTGCTGACCGGTGATTTCAATACCGAGCCGGGCAGCGACACCTGGCGCACGCTCACCGCCACCCTGCACGATGCCCGCGGCGAAGCGGCCAAGGTCAGCGGCCCGCGCCTGACCTTCCACGACTTCACCGGCAAGGGCCAGCTGCAGCTGGACTGGATCCTGCTGCGCGGCTTCCACGCGCTGGACTTCGCCACCCTGGACCAGCGTCCGCTGGGCCTGCTGCCTTCGGATCATTTCCCGGTGATGGCCGACCTGCGCTTCCCCGCCGCTCCTCACGCCCGCGGTACGCAGGCGCCGTAGGATCGCGCTACCCCCGAGCGGAGTTCGGCCATGGCCCACCACAGCAGGCTTGCCGGTTTCATCATCGATTGCCAGGACCAGGACGCCGATCCGGCCGCGGCCTTCTGGGCCGCGGCGCTGGGCCTGCAGGCGCAGCCGGCCTACCGCGAGGAAGGCGCCGAGTACGCCGAGCTGCACGGCACGCCGGCCGGCCTCAACGTCGAGGTGCAGCGCGTGGCGCATGCCTCGCGCGTGCACCTGGACATCGAGAGCGACGACATCGATGCCGAGGCCGACCGCCTGGAGATGCTCGGCGCGCGCCGCATCGGCTTCGTCAAGCGCTGGTGGGTCATGGAGGCGCCGACCGGCCATCGCTTCTGCGTGGTGCGCATGCGCGACGGCGAAGGCAAGGTCACGCCCAACCGCTGGGACTGATCAGCCGGCGCGGGTCGCGCCTGGCGCGGCCGCGCGCAGCCAGTCGGCCAGCTGCCGCGTCGGTCGCGGCAGGGCGTCGAAGTCGCGCGCCACCAGCCACAGCGTGCGACGTGCCCAGGCTTCGTCGAGCGTGATCGCCACCAGCGCGCCGGCGACGCTGCTGCGGCGCACGGCGCTGGCCGGCAGCACCGCCACGCCGGCGCCGCGCGCCACCATCCGGCACAGCGGCTCCAGCCCCGGGACATGGGCGCGCCAGTGCAGTGGACCGCCGGCTTCGGCTGCATGTGCCAGCACGTGCCGCTGCAGCGCGCTATCGCCTGCCAGCCCCAGCATCGGCTCGCCAGCCAGGTCGGCCATGCGCAGCGCGCGGCGCGCCTGCCAGCGATGCTGGCGCGGACAGGCCACGACCAGCGGGTCTTCATCGAGCAGCGCGCCCTGCAGGCCCTGGCGGCTGGCATGATCGGCGATCACCGCCAGTTCGGCCGCGGCCTCACGCACGGCATCGGCGGCCTCGGTGCTGCCACGCTCGACCAGCGACAGGTCCAGGCCAGGATGCGCGACCAGGAAATCGGCGACGCGCTCTGGCAGCCATTCGCTTAGCGCGGCCGTATTGGCCAGCAGCCGGATCGTGGCGCGCTGCCCACCGGCAAATTCGGCCAGCTCGCCGCGCAGGCGCGCCACGTCGCCGCCGATCCGCCGCGCATGCCGTAGCAGGGCGTGCCCGGCCGGAGTGAGCCTGACGCCGCGGCGTCCGCGTTCAAGCAGGCCCACGCCGGCCTGGGCTTCCAGCTGGCGCAAACGCGTGCTGGCCGCGGCCAGCGACAGCGCCGAGGCCGCGGCACCAGCGGTGATGCTGCCGGCATCGGCCACGGCGACGAACAGGCGCAGGTCGGTCAGGTCGAAATGCATGGCGACTCCAGCCTTCGTCGGAGCCGAAGGCTGCCTCAGGATATCGCGCATTGTGGCGCGCGGCGTCGGCGCGGACCATGATCGGCATGTCGACCTGGCTGCCCCTGCTGCCCTTTCTCTGCGCGGTGTTCCTGGCGGCAGGCCTGGTCAAGGGTGTTACCGGCATGGGCCTGCCCACCGTCGCGATGGCGCTGCTGGCGCTGCGCCTGGCCCCGGCCGACGCTGCCAGCCTGCTATTGCTGCCTTCGCTCCTGACGAACCTGCAGCAGGCGCGCGGGCAGACCGCCGCGGGGCCATTGCTGCGCCAGCTATGGCCGATGCTGCTCGCCATCGTGCTGGCGACCTGCGCCAGTGCCGGGGTGCTCGCCAACAGCCAAGGGCCGGCCGCCAGGCTGGGCCTGGGTGCGATGCTGCTGCTGTATGCAATCAGCGGCCTGGGCCAATGGGCGCTACCCCCACCCGGACGCCACGCGCGCTGGCTCGGCCCGGCCTGCGGGGCGGCGACCGGGTTGGCGAGCGGCGCGACCGGCGTGTTCGTCCTCCCCGCCGTCCCCTATCTGGTCTCCCTGCGCCTGCCGCGCGAAGCCCTGATGCAGGCGCTCGGCCTTTGCTTCAGCGCCTCGACGCTGGCGCTGGCCGGGGCGCTGGCCGGCCATCGCGCGCTCTCCACGAGCCTGCTGCCGGCAGCCCTGCTGGTGCTGCCGCCCACCCTGGCAGGGATGTGGCTGGGCACCCGCCTGCGCGCACGGATCCCGCCTCAGGGATTCCGCCGCACGTTCTTCCTTACCCTGGGCGTGCTTGGCGCGCAGCTGCTGTGGCAGGCCTGGCCGCGCGGCTGAGGCCTGTCGCCGAGTCGTCATCGCGTTTCAACAACTCTCCGACAGGCAGCATGGATATTGCGGCAGGCGCATGCCGCATCCACCGGTCCGGCACGCAGCCCAACGGGGACACATGCATGTTCGGGAATGGCCACGCCAGGCAACGCGTCGGGGTGATCGTGCTGTGCCTGCTGCTGGCAGGTGCCTTCCTGGGCGCGCGCGGCATCTGGGACCCCGACGAAGGGCGCTACAGCAACGTCGCCGTGACCATGCTCGACAACGGCAACTGGGTCGACACCATGCGCAGCGACCAGGTTGGTCACTGGACCAAGCCGCCGCTGACCTACTGGGCGATCGCCGCCAGCGTCTCCACCCTGGGGCACAACGCCTTCGCCGCGCGCCTGCCGATGGCGTTGTCTTACCTCGCCTGCATCGGTCTGGCCGGCCTGTGCGCGCGCCGGCTCCGACCTGGCAGCGGCACGCTGGCGGCGCTGGCCTATGCGACGATGGCCCTGCCGTTCGGCACCAGCCAGTGGATCAGCACCGACGCGCCACTGGCGGCATGCCAGGCGCTGGCGATGTGGGGGTATGTGGAATACCGTTTCGGCTCCGGGCGCGCGCCTGGGCGCTGGCTGGCGCTGACCGGCGCCGCGCTGGGCTTGGCCTTTCTGACCAAGGGCCCCCCGGCGCTGGTGGTGCTGCCGGTGATGCTCCTGCTGGGCTGGCTGGCGCCGCCGGCACGTCCGGCTGGGCCCGCGCCGCGCGTCCTTGCCGTGTTCCTGTTCGCGGCGATCGCGCTGCCGTGGTTCATCGTGGTCGCCGCGCGCCATCCCGGCCTGCTGCATTACCTGCTCGGCGCGGAAGTGGTCGACCGCATGACCACCGACCGCTTCGCGCGCTTCGGCAGCTGGTGGGGCTGGGTGATCTACGTGCCGACGCTCCTGCTGGGCACGCTGCCATGGACCGGCAGCCTGCTGCGCGCCGGCGCCCGCCTCCCCGCCGCCTGCCGGCGCTGGCGCGACCGCGCCACGCGCCAGCGCGAAGCACCGGCGCTGCTGCTGGCCCTGTGGGTGGCCGTGCCCCTGCTGGTGTTCTGCCTGGCGCGTTCGCGGCTGCCGCTGTACGTGCTGCCGGTCTTCCTGCCGCTGGCGATCATCGTGGCACGGGTGCGCGCCCAGCGCGGACTGGGCCTGCCGCGCTGGCACTGGCTGCTGCTGTGGGTCGCGCTGCTGCTCGGGCTGCGCGTGGCCTCGGCGCACTGGACCACGCACAAGGATGCCTCGCACTGGGCCAAGGCGATCCGCCAGCGCGCGGGCGACCGGGTCAGCGAGGTGGTCTTCGTCGAGGACATGGCGCGCTACGGGCTGCACCTGCACCTGGGCGTGGAGGTGGAGAAGGTCTCGCTGGCCGAGCGCGAGGAGCCCCCCTACAACCCGGAGTTCGACGAGTCGCTGACCCGCGAGCTGGCGGACGTGGCCACCGAACCGGACATCCTGTTCATTACCCCGACCGCCCAGTGGCCGGCGGTACGCGCGCATGCGCAGGCACTGGGCTACGACCTGCAGGTACTGGGCACGCCGTACCGCGATCGGATCTTCTTCCGCGTGCGCTGCGCGCAGTTGACGCGTTGCGGCGCCGGGGCGGCGCCGGCCGGGCGCCGATAGCGCCAAGCGCGCGACCTGTGATTGCACTGTAGGAGCGGCTTTAGCCGCAACCCGCGATATATCCCGGTTCGCGGCTGATGGCCCGAGGCCACCCTGAGCCGCTCCTACACCTCCCCACAATTCATTCTTTGCTTCTTTGCTTCTGCCTTTCCTTAGGCGGCAATTGAACGCAAAGCGTTGCGGCGCGATGCCTGCTGGCGTCCATGTCCCCCGGCTCCGGCCTGCGGCCTGCGCCTCCTCCTTGACTTCCCGTCGGCAGGCATCGCGCCGCAACGCCCGCAGCCAACCCACCCCCGCAACGACGAAGGCCAGCCAACCCACAGCCAGCAAAGAACAAGAACAGCGGCCGCCAGGCCGCAACCCAATCCCCCCTTCCCAGGATCGGCGAAGCGCCCCAAAAAGAAGACCCCGCCGAAGCGGGGTCCGTGTAGCGATGGCCGACGGGCTTCAGTCAGCCCAGCGCCCGGGGGCACTGGACTGCGGCAGCACCTGCGCCGACAGCGGGCGGTCCTGCTCCAGCAGGTTGACCGCGTCGGCCAGGATCGACGCCGACTCGTGCAGCAGCGGATCCGGGCGCTTCTCGGCCGCCTTCTCGCGCGCGGTGTCCTTGGCGATGTCGCGCTCGCTGCCGGTCAGGCCGTCGTCGCTGTCCTCGGCCAGCGGGTCCAGCGGCATGCCCAGCTGCTTGCGAACCGCCTGGCGTTCCTTGCGCTGGTTTTCCTGCTTCTCGCGCTCGGCGCGGCGCTCGGCCTCATTGAGCGAGACGTACTTCTTGGCCTTCTCCTCGCGGAACTGGGCCACGTCCTGCTCCCACCACTGGAATTCCTTGTCGCCGGCCACGCGCGCGGCGTGCAGGCTTTCCAGCTTCGGCAGCAGCGGCGCGAAGTTGCCGTACTGCGTGTGCGCGACCGAGGCAATGCGCGTCCACGGCAGGGCGTTGTCGTAGGTGCTCTCGCCGAATTCGCTGGCATCGACGCTGGCCGGGAACGCGATGTCCGGCACCACGCCCTTGTGCTGCGTACTGCTGCCGCTGACGCGGAAGAACTGCGCGATGGTCAGCTTGACCTGGCCGAAGCGCTGCTCCTCGCTGGCCGGCCAGCGGTCCAGGTCGACGATGTTCTGCACCGTGCCCTTGCCGAAGCTGGTCTCGCCGATCACCAGGCCGCGGCCGTAGTCCTGGATCGCGCCGGCGAAGATCTCAGACGCCGAGGCCGAACCACGGTTTATCAGCACTGCCAGCGGGCCGTCCCAGGAAACCTTCTCGCTGCGATCGCCATTGACGGTGACGCGGCCGCCGGATTCGCGCACCTGCACGACCGGGCCCTGCTCGATGAACAGCCCGGTCAGCTCGACCGCCTCGTCCAGCGAACCGCCGCCGTTGTTGCGCAGGTCCAGCACCACGCCATCGAGCTTGTCGGCCTTGAAGCCGGCCAGCAGCTTGGCGACGTCGCGGGTGGCCGAGGCGTAGTCGGTCGCATTGCGACGGCGGCCCTCGAAGTCCTGGTAGAAGCCCGGCAGCTTGATGATGCCGATGCGACGCGCCGGCTCGCCGTCCTTCGCCGGCAGGCTGATGGTCTCGCCCTTGGCGGCCTGCTCGGCCAGGCGGACCTTCTGCCGGGTCAGGGTGATGGTGCGGTGGGCGCCGTCGATGCCGGCCTCGGCGGGGATGTATTCCAGCCGGACCTGGGTGTCCTTCTTGCCGCGGATCTTGGCGACGACGTCATCGATGCGCCAGCCGATCACGTCCTCGATCGCGCCGGACTTGTCCTGGCCGACGCCGACGATGCGGTCGCCCGGCTTGAGCGTGCCGTCGATCGCCGCCGGGCCACCGGCCAGCACCTCGCGGATGACGACCATGTCGTCCTGCTTCTGCAGCTGCGCGCCGATGCCTTCCAGCGACAGCGACATCTGCTGGTTGAAGTTCTCGGCGGTGCGCGGGGTGAAGTAGTCGGTATGCGGGTCGACCGCATTGGTGTATGAGCCCAGGAAGACCTGGAAGATGTCCTCGCTCTTGAGTTCGTTGACCGACTTGGCGACGTTAGCGTAGCGCTTGTCCAGCGTCTTGCGGATGTCGGCCGGCTGCTTGCCGGCCAGCTTCAGGCGCAGCCAGTCGTTCATCACCTGCTGGCGCCAGAGGTTGTCGAGCTCGGCCTGGCTGGCCGCCCACGGCGATTTCTCGCGGTCGTACTCGAACTTCTCGCTGCCGGTGAAATCGAAATTCTGGTTGAGCAGCTTGCGCGCGTAGGCCACGCGCTGGCCGACGCGCTGCTTGTAGACCGCGAAGACCTGGAACGCCGGGTCGAGCTGGCCCTCGCGGATCGCGTTGCCGATGCCCGCCTCGATCGGCGCGAAGGCGTCGATGTCGGCCTGGGTGAAATACTGCTTGCTGCCGTCCAGCGACTCCAGGTAGCGCTTGAAGACGTCCTTGGACATCGCCTCGTCGAGTGCGCGCGGCCGGTAGGCGTAACGGCTGTCCGAGAGCAGCCCGTACACCAGCTTGGTGGCGGTGGACTGGTCGGCACTGGCCGCCGCCGGCAGGGCGGTGTCGGCGCGCGCCATCAGGGTCAGCGGCGCGCTCAACGCCAGCGCCAGCAGGCCGGCGGTGATCCTCGCGGGGGCTTTGTATTTCATCGGGTTACTCTGGCCACGGGGCCGTAGGGGGGCTGCGGAAGCATCAGACAACGGGACAGTGCCCAAAGTTGCGCCGCTTGTCACCAGCGCGCTCCCAGCCTATCGCGAGCGGCGGCGAAGGTCTGTAAACGGCGCGTTATCCCGCCGCGACGGCGATGCGGGGGTTCAGGCACCCCCCGCGGCACTCAGGCCGCTACGCCGGCGTCGGCGGCCTGGCGGTCGGCATGGTAGGAGGAACGCACCATCGGGCCGGACGCGACATGGGCGAAGCCCAGCGACATCCCGTACTCCTCCAGCGCCGTGTATTCCTCCGGCGTCCAGTAGCGCATGACCGGGTGGTGATGGGGGGTCGGCTGCAGGTACTGGCCGATGGTCACCATGTCCACGTCATGGGCGCGCAGGTCGCGCAGGGTGGCCTGCACCTGCTCCAGGGTCTCGCCGAGGCCGAGCATGATCCCGGACTTGGTGTTGATCCCCGGGTGCTGGGCCTTGAACTTCTGCAGCAGGGTCAGCGACCACTGGTAGTCCGCACCCGGGCGCACGTTCGGGTACAGGTCCGGTACGGTCTCGATGTTGTGGTTGAACACGTCCGGCGGATTGGTCGCCAGGATTTCCAGCGCGCGGTCCATGCGGCCCTTGCCGCGGAAGTCCGGGGTCAGGATCTCGATGCGGGTCTTCGGCGAGTGCTCGCGGATGGCGGCGATGCAGTCGACGAAGTGCTGGGCGCCGCCGTCACGCAGGTCGTCGCGGTCGACGCTGGTGACCACGACGTACTTCAGGCCCATGTCGGCCACGGTGGTGGCCAGACTCAGCGGCTCGCCGGCGTCCGGCGGCTTGGGCCGGCCGTGGGCGACGTCGCAGAACGAGCAGCGGCGCGTGCAGACCTCGCCGAGGATCATGAAGGTCGCGGTGCCGTGACCGAAGCACTCATGGATGTTCGGGCAGCTTGCTTCCTCGCAGACGGTGACCAGCCGGTTCTCGCGCAGCTTGGCCTTGAGGTTCTGCACGGCGTTGCCGGACGGGATGCGCACGCGGATCCACGACGGCTTGCGCAGCACCGGGGCGTCGGCGAACTGCACCGGCGAACGGCCGATCTTGTCCCCGCCCAATTGCTTGGCGCCGGTCTGCAGGGAAGCGGCCGGGGCGCTGTCGGTCGGGACGACCTCCAGGGGGATGCTGCGGGGCGTGGGCTGGGTCATGGCGGTACTTGGGCGCGGTCAGGCCGCGTGGGAAAGATCGGGCAGGTCGGAGGCGGTGCGCAGGTCCAGGCCGAACTGGCGGGACAGCTCGTCGAGCAGCACGCGCTGCACCGCTTCCATGCCGGAAGGGCCGCCCAAGTCTAGCACCGAGGTTACCTGCAGGCCCTGGTAGCCGCAGGGGTTGATGCGCAGGAACGGTTCCAGGTCCATGGCGACGTTGAACGCCAGGCCGTGGAAGGTGCAGCCGCGGCGCACGCGGATGCCGAGCGCGGCGATCTTGGCCTCGCCGACATAGACGCCCGGGGCACCTTCGCGGCGCTGGGCGATGATGTTCCATTCCAGCAGGGTGTCGATGATCGCCTGCTCGATCCGGCACACGTACTCGCGCACGCCGATCCCGAGCCGGCGCAGGTCCAGCAGCGGGTAGACCACGATCTGGCCGGGGCCGTGGTAGGTCACCTGGCCACCGCGGTCCACGTGCACCACCGGGATCTGGCCCGGGGCCAGCACGTGTTCGTCCTTGCCGGCCTGGCCGAGGGTGAACACCGGATCGTGCTCTACCACCCACAGCTCGTCGACGGTGGCGTCGGTGCGGGCATCGGTGAAGCGCTGCATGGCGCGCCAGACCGGCTCATACGGCTGCCGGCCCAGCAGGCGGACCACGCCGGGATGGCGACCGGCGGTGGCCGCTGCGTCCAGCCCGCACGCGCTCACAGGGTCCACTTCACTTCCGGGTGTTCGCGCAGGGCCTGGTGGGCGGCGTCGTACTGGGCGCGGTTCTCGGCGCGGAAGCCGATGCGCACGGAGACATACTTGCCGTTGCTGGAGTGCTTCCAGCTGACGCGCTCCTCCAGCAGCTCCACGCCGGCGGCGGCGAGCAGGCGGGGCAGCTCGGTTTCCAGGCCGATATCGGCCGTGCCCATGGCACTGAGCTCGAAATCGCCGGGGAACTGGAAGCCGTGATCGGGGTTGTCGGACTTGATTTCCATGAGCGTCATTATCGGTCCGGACCTGCCCAAACCCAACCCCGACCCCGGGATGCAGTGTCGTGGCCATGGGGCGCCCCTGAACCGGGGCGCCGCATGAACGACGGGCGCAGGGCCCGCCGGCCCGGGGTCAGTGGGCCATTTGCAGCAGGGTTGACGACACCCAGCCCTTGTTGCCCATCTCGTCCTCGACCTCCCACATCACCCCCTCCTTGTTGCCGGTGGGGTACAGCATCATGCCCACGTCCAAGCTGCGCACCGGCGCACCGGTGCCCTTGGCGTTGGCGAGCAGGCGCGCCGGCTTGGCCACGCTGACCGCCTGCTGGGCGTTGCTTGCCGATGCGTTGCTCGATACGTCGCCCAGCTGGCCGACCAGCTGGGTATACGCCTGCAGGTAGGCCAGCGTGATGACCTGGCCGATCTCGGTGTTGGCGTAGCCGCTGGCACCTGCCGCGCCGTAGTCATACCCGCTGAACAGGCGGCCACTGGCGCCCCAGCCCAGATCGGTCTTGGTCGCATTGCCCTCGGCCATGGCCAGCTGCTCGGTGGAGCGGGTGTCGGTCAGGGTCAGCACGACGTCGGCGGTCTTCTTCTTCAGGTTCAGGCCGCCGATCACCTGGCCGGCATTGCCACCGACCAGTCCGCCGAGCAAGCCGCTGATGGCGTTGCCACCGGCATTGCTGTTCTGCGAGATCAGATCCGGCACCAGCACATAGTCGGCGGCCTTCATCTGGCCCTTGCCGACATTGGAGCGATTGCGCAGTTCGCCATCGGCGGCCAGGCCGCGCTCCGCCTGCGCCGCCGCCAGGCCAGCACCGCGATCCACCAGGGTGAAGCAGCGCGAGCGGTTCACGAACATCTTGATGAGCTTGGAAGGCGCCGGCAGCTGCTGTCCGGTCCACCAGTTGGTGGCGTCCTCCGGCTCCAGCACCGAGACCGTGCCCAGCGGCTTGGCGCACACCGGAATGTCGGCCTCGCCCTGCTTGCGCTGTTCCTGCGCGCTGCCCTTGAAGGCGTCCTTGAAACCGGCATGGGCCGGCTGGCCCGCCAGCGCCAGGCATGCGCCCAGCAGGCCCGCGGCCACGGGGGCCGACATGGAAAGGTTCTTCATCTACTCGACATCCTTATGAGGCACGCCGTCCCGGCGTGCGTTCCAATACTCCGGGGGCCCCGTGGGGACCGCCCGTTCCCCGGAACACGCAGTGTTCCAGTGGCCATCATACGACGCCGGCGTACACCCTCGTGACCGCGTCCGCCTGCAACGATCCGGTGCAGCGGCGCTACTGGCGGGCCATTAGATGAAAGCGTCTAATTTCACCTGCCGCTTTCCCCCCATTCACTTTCACCAACGGCCGCGCCCATTAAGGTTGGCCGCCTCTCCCCACGACCTCCCCCATGCCCTCCCCACGTCCGCTGTCCCTCCTGCTGGCCGCGGCCCTCGCCACGACCGGCTTCGCCTCCACCGCCCACGCCGCCGACCAGTGCTCGCAGAGCACCATGGACCAGACCCCGCCGGCGATCAATTTCCGCGTCGACAACGACCTGTTCGGCGGCGCCGACCAGGACCAGGGCTACACCAACGGCGCGCTGATCACCCTGGTGTCGCCGAACCTGGTCGACTACACCGACGATCCCTGCCTGCCGCGCCTGGCGCGCTGGGTGAACAGCCATCTCGAACGCCTGCACCCGGGCGAGTTCAAACAGCAGAACATGGTGTTCTCGTTTGGTCAGGGCATCTACACGCCCAGCGACTACACCCGCAAGGACGTGATCCCGGACGATCGCCCCTACGCCGGCATCCTGATGGCCAGCTTCGGCTACAACGCCCGCAACGACGACCATCTGCGCACCACCCAGCTGCAGCTGGGCATCGTCGGCCCCTGGGCGCAGGGCAAGCAGGTCCAGGACGCGGTGCACAGCCTGCTCGGCGACGAGAAGTTCCAGGGCTGGGACAACCAGCTGCACAACGAGCCGCTGATCGGCCTGGTCCACGAGCGCATGCGCCGCTGGCCGGCCGATGCCAGCGTCAACGCCGGCGGCTGGGGCTGGGATGCGATCAGCCACTACGGCGGGGTGATCGGCAACCGCGCCACGTATGCCAACCTCGGCGGCGAAGTCCGCTTCGGCTGGAAGCTGCCCGACGACTTCGGCAGCACGCCCACCCGTCCGGCCGGCGAGAACACCGCGCCGAGCATCCGCGGCCGCGCCCGCGGCTGGTCGGGCCACCTGTTCCTGACCACCGACGGCCGCTGGGTGCTGCGCGACATCACCCTGGACGGCAACACCTTCCGCGACAGCCACAGCGTGGACAAGCGCCCCTTCGTGGCCGATGTCGGCTTCGGCGTGGCGGTCATGTACGGGCAGTGGAAATTCGCGCTCGCCCGCTACTACCGCACGCGCGAGTTCGACACCCAGAAGGAACCGCCGATCTACGGCAGCTTCACCATCAGCCGGATGCTTTGAGGAGTCTGGTTGGCTCGGGGGCTTTGCTTTTGCTTGCCTGAAAGCCGGGCGCCCGCTTTCGCGGGCTGTGTTGGGGGTTGTTGAGGGCGCGCCTCGGGTTGCGGAGGCTTGGCTCTGACTTACGTTGTGGGCCCCATCCCGTCGGGGGTGGGGCCGTCGGGGCAACGGACGTCCTGTCCGACACCCCGAGCGCGGCACATCCCTGTGCCGCTCGACCCCACCCCCGCCGGGACGGGGCCTGGCGCTTTTGTTGTTCCAATTCTTTTGGGGCGCGCTGGGGAGAGGGAAGAGAAGAGCAGAAGCGGCGTCCCGAACCTTGTGGTGACCTGATCGATCTCCGCTTCGTCCGGAATCTCCTGTAGGAGCGGCTTCAGCCGCGACCTGCTGGATCAGGGGGTCGCGGCTGAAGCCGCTCCTACAAGAGCCCGTTGGTTGCTGGAGGAAAGCCCCCTTCTGTTAAGGGGGCGCGGCGACAGCCGCGGGGATAGGCAAGGCAGAAGTCGGGGCCCGAAGTTCGCGCAGCGAACTTTGGGGGCGCAGCCCGCGCAGCGGGTTGCGTCACGAGCGCTCGCTTTCGTCACGACACGGACGTCTGCCGAAAGCGACGCGCACATGCCCGTCGGGGCGGCGCACCAAAACGCAAGTCAGAGCCAACCGTCCGCAACCCGAGGCGCGCCCTCATAAAACCCCATAAAGCCCGCGAAGGCGGGCGCCCCGCTTCCACGGGCGACCAAAACCACCGGCCCCCCTGCCGCAGGATCCATCACCCCAAGCCAAGTGCCCCACGCCATTGCGCAGAAACAAAAAAGCCGGCTTGCGCCGGCTTTTTCGCTCATGCAGTGGGCAATCGCTTACTCCGACTCCCACCACATCCAGAACGCATCCCACAGGCGCTTGAAGAAGTTGCCCTCCTCCACCGCCGCCACCGCCACCAGCGGCGCCTCGGCGACCACCTTGCCGTCCAGCTGCACCTTCACGGTGCCGACCTGCTCGCCCTGCTTGATCGGCGCGACCAGGTTCTTGGCGACCTCGATGCTCGGCTTGAGGTCGTTGTAGCGGCCACGCGGCACCATCACCAGCAGCGGCTGGGCGACGCCGAGCTGGACCTGGTCCTGGGCGCCCTTCCACACCTTCTGCTGCGCCACGACCTTGCCCGGATCGTACAGGCGGTGGGTCTCGAAGAAGCGGAAGCCCCAGTTCAGCAGCGCCAGGCTGTCGTCGGCGCGCTGCTTCTCGGAACTGTCGCCCATCACCACCGCGATCAGGCGCTGGTCGCCGCGCTGCGCCGAGCTCATCAGGCAGTAGCCGGCCTCGGAGGTGTGGCCGGTCTTGATGCCGTCCACGCTGGGGTCGCGCCACAGCAGCAGGTTGCGGTTCGGCTGGGTGATGCTGCCGACCGTGAATTCCTTGATCTTGTTGTAGGCGTAGGTCTCGGGATAGTCGCGCACCATCGCCCGGCCCAGCAGCGCCAGGTCGTAGGCGGTGGTGTGGTGGCCTTCGGCGCTCAGGCCGTGGGCGTTGACGAAGTGCGAGTCCTTCATGCCGATCTTGGCGGCGTAGCTGTTCATCAGCGAGGCGAATGCCTCCTCGCTGCCGGCCACGTGCTCGGCCAGGGCGATCGCGGCGTCATTGCCGGACTGGATCGCCATTCCCTTTTCCATGTCCTCCAGCCGCGCGGTCTGGTTGACCGGGAAGCCGCTGTAGCTGCCGTCGGTGCCGGCGCCGCCCTCGCGCCAGGCGCGCTCGCTCATCATGACCTGGTCGTCGCGGCTGATCTTGCCGTTCTTCAGCTCGGCGGCGACGACATAGGAGGTCATCACCTTGGTGATGCTGGCAGGCGGCAGCTGCACGTGGATGTTGTCGCCCGCCAGCACCTGGCCGGTGGCGTAGTCCATCAGGATCCAGGCCTTGGAGACCGCCGGGGCGGGCGCCGGGGGCGTCGCGACCGCGGCCGCCTGGGCTGCGGCGGGCGCCGGCTGCGGGGCGGGCTGCGGCGTGGGGGTCTGCGCGGACACCAGGCCGACGGCAAGCGTGGCCGCGGCGGCAACGGCGAAGCGGAATTTCATCGAACAACGACTCCTGCGGCCCCTGCGCGGGCCGATCGTGGCCGGAATGGCCGGGCTATGGCCCCTGCGGGGACCGGGAAACCTGCATTGTAGGCTGATCGGGCCGGCGCGCCGCCAGTACGCGGCCGATGACGGCCGCGCCTGCGTTCAGCGCGAGACGACCTGCGGACGCCCGAATCCCAGACCGGCGATGCGGCCGGCAAGTTCCGAGGCGCTGGCGTGGTCGGGCGCATTCACCCGCAGCCGCCACAGCGTGCGCCCGCCGCTGACGATGTCGCTGACGCTGGCCCCGGCGATCCCGGCCGAGGACAGCCGCAGCAGCGCGCGGTCGGCGTTCTCGCGGCTGGAGAAGCTGGCGACCTGCAGCAGGATGCTGCCGAGCGCGGACTGGGCCAGCGTCGGCTCGCGCGCGGCGGGTGCCGCCGCGCTGGCAGCCTCGGCCTCGACCACGCGCCGGGCCACCGCGCTGCCCACGGCCGCGGGCACCACGGTGGCGGCGGCCACGCCGGCCGTCGTCGGCGCGCGCGCGGACACGGTCGGCTCCGCGGCGGGCGCGGCGGTAGGCTTGCCGGTCGCCACGCGCACGCCCTGTGACTTCATCCAGGCATCGAAATTGTCCGCATTGCCCGGCTGCTTCGAATCGGCAACGCGGTACCGCCAGCGTTCGCCATCCGGCACGCTCGCCCGCGCCACCGTGGCCGCTGCCGCCGCGGGCGAGGCGGTCGTGCGTGCCGGCGGGTTCGCCGGGCCGGTGCCCTCGGGGAGTTTCCTGATCAGTTCGTCGATCCGGCTGCTGGCCGGTGCCGCCGCGGCCACGGCGGTGACCGGCGTGGCGGCAACCGCCGGCGCCCTGCCGGTCTCGCGCCGGCGCGCGAGCAGCCCCGCGTTGTCGGCCTCGGTCAGCCCGCGCACCTCGACCCGCCCGGTGCCGCGCTGGGTGATGCCGAGCTTCACCGCCGCGGCATAGCTCAGGTCGATCACCCGCCCGTCGTGGAAGGGGCCGCGGTCGTTGACCCGCACCACCACCGAATCGCCGGTGTCCAGGTTGGTCACCAGGGCGAAGCTGGGCAGCGGCAGCGTCTTGTGCGCGGCGGTGAAGGCGTACATGTCATAGACCTCCTTGTTGGAGGTCAGCCGGCCGTGGAACTTGTTGCCGTAGTACGAAGCCGTGCCGGTCTCGTGATAGCCGTCGGCGTCGTCAAGCACCTTGTAGGTCTTGCCCAGCACTTCATAGGGCGAACGGTTGCCGATCGCCGAATGCGGTTCGTTGCTGACCAGCGGCTCGGGAATGCAGGCCACGTTCGGCACGTAGTCGGGCGTGGTGTCCTTGACGCCCGGCTTGTACAGGCCGCCGGCGGTGTAGTCGCCGCGGGTGGAAGGATCTTCCTTGGCCGGCGCGTAGGGCGAGGTAGCCGGGCAGCCGGTGGCCACGCGGGCCGGGCCCCTGGATTCGACCTTGATCCCGCCCTTGCTTGCAGAGGCGGAGGGGGCGGGTTTTTTCGGGGCGCTGCTGCAGGCCGCCAGGCCCATCACCAGCAGGGCGGGCAACCACCAGGTGCGATGTGTCTTCATGCCGGGGGCAGCTCCTTTCCGGCGATGGCCTCGGACAGCTGGAACACGGCCATCGCATACATTTTGGAGATGTTGTAGCGGGTGATCGCGTAGTAGTTCTGGAAGCCCAGCCAGTACTGCGGGCCGGCCTCGGTGTTGAGCGTGACCGGCGTGGCCAGGGTGCCGGCGACAACGGCCGCCGACGGGTGGTAGCCGCGGCGCGAAAGCTCGGCCAGGGTCAGCGTCGGGGTCCAGTCGTCGGGGTTGAGCTCGGCATGGCCCGGCGCCAGCCGCGCCGGCACCGCCACCTGCCCGCCGCGCACCCAGCCGCCCTTCTTGACGAAGTAGTTGGCGATCGAGGCGAACACGTCCTCGTAGGTCGTGAACAGGTCGCGGCGACCGTCGCCGTTGCCGTCCACGGCGAACTGGCGGTAGCTGGACGGCATGAACTGGCCCATGCCCATCGCGCCGGCATAGCTGCCGACCAGCGTGGTGATGTCGAGGTTTTCTTCCTTGCCGAGCGCGAACAGCTGGCCGAGCTCGTCGCGGAAGAACAGCTCGCGGCGTACTTCGCGTTCGAGCTTGGCCGGATCGCCGCTGCGCGGATAGCGGAAGGCCAGCGTGTACAGCGCATCGAGGACACGATACTTGCCGGTGTTGGCGCCGTAGCTGGTTTCCACGCCGATGATGGCCACGATCACCTGCGCCGGCACGCCGGTGGCCGCTTCGACGCGGGCCAGTTCATCGCGATGCTGCGCCAGGAAGGCGCGGCCGCCGTCGATGCGGGCCTGGGTGATGAACATCGGCCGGTATTCGTTCCAGGGCTTCACCCGTTCGGCCGGGCGCGACATCGCGGTGACGATGGAATCCTTGAACTCGGCCTGCGCCAGCACCGCCTCGATCCGCGCCGGGTCGATGGCGTACCTGGCGGCGGTGTCGCGAACGAAGTTGGCGCGCGCGGTTTCGAACGGCACCGGGGTGAGGTCGACCGGCGGCAGCGCGACGGCTTCCGGCGCAGCCTCGCTGGGACCAGCCTTCTTCGCCGCGACCGGCGCGGCAGGCGGCTTGGCCTGCGTGGCACAGGCACCCAGGCAGGCAAGCGTCAGACAGACCAGCGCGCTACGGATCATCGGCACATCGCAAGGTTCGGGATCAATTACTCCCAATAAGACCATGAAACAAAAGAACTTTGCTACCCGTCAAGTGCACAGGCCCGCACGACCTATTCAGATAGGCACGAAGCCGTCTGTGGGAGCGGCTTCAGCCGCGAACGGAAACCACCGGCCCGGTGGCAATGCCGCGAGCCGATGCAGTTCGCGGCTGAAGCCGCTCCTACAGTGCAGTCGCTCGCATCGCTCGATCTGGAGGAAAGCCCCCTCTGTTGAGGGGGCGGGCCGACAGGCCGGGGGAGAGGCAAGGCGGAAGTCAGGGTCCGCGGTTTGCGCAGCAAACCGTGGAGGCTCAGCCCGCGCAGCGGGATGGGTCACGCCCCCCTCTGTTGAGGGGGGCGCGCCGAAGGCGCGGGGGAGAGGCGAGGCAAAAGTCGGGGCCCGAAGTTCGCGCAGCGAACTTTGGGGGCATGGCCGCGAAGCGGTCATGCCACTCTCAGTACCCCCCGTGCACCGGCCGGTGCGCCTTCACCGCCATCACCAGGCCCAGGCCGGCCAGCAGCGATACCGCCGAGGTGCCGCCGTAGCTCATCAGCGGCATCGGCACGCCGACGACCGGCAGCAGGCCGGAGATCATCCCGCCGTTGACGATCACGTAGACGAAGAACGCCAGCCCGGTCGCCCCGGCCAGCAGGCGCGAATAGGTGTCGCGCGACTGCGAGGCGATCCACAGGCAGCGACCGATCACCACCAGGTACAGCGCAAGCACGGTGGCCACGCCGATCCAGCCGAATTCCTCGCTCAGCACCGAGAAGGCGAAGTCGGTGGTCTGCTCGGGAATGAAGTTAAGGTGCGACTGCGAGCCCAGGCCCCAGCCCTTGCCGCCCAGCCCGCCGGAGCCGATCGCGATCTTGGACTGGATGATGTTCCAGCCCGCGCCGAGCGCGTCGTTCTCGGGGTTGAGGAACATCATGATGCGGTCCTTCTGGTAGGGCCGCAGCAGCCAGAACCAGGCCACCGGCGCGACCGCGGCCACGCCGCCCACACCCACGCCCACCCACCACCAGGGCAGGCCGGCCAGCAGCAGCACGAACACGCCGCTGGCGGCGATCAGCACGCCGGTGCCGAAGTCCGGCTGCAGCATGATCAGCGCGGTCGGCACGCCGATGATCACCGCGCTCACCAGCACGGTCGGAATGCGCGGCGGCAGCGGCATGCGGTGCAGGTACCAGGCGACCATCATCGGCAGGCTGATCTTCAACAGCTCGGCCGGCTGCAGGTAGAACAGCTTCAGGTCCAGCCATTGCCGCCCGTACTTGCCGGTGCCGAGCACGAACACCGCCAGCAGCGGCAGCATCGACAGCGCGTAGATCAACGGCGTCCAGGCGCGCAGGCGCAGCACCGAGACCCGCGAGATGCCCCACATCGCGGCCAGGCCGATGGCAAAGCGCACGCCCTGGGCCATCACCAGGTGATCGCCGTTGGCCGCGCCGCCGGCGCTCTTGAGCACGGCCAGGCCGATCACCATCAGCGCCAGCAGGGCCAGGCACAGGATCCAGTCCAGCGTGCTGACGAAACGGCCGCCAATATCGAGCAGCCAGCGCAGGAAATCCCTCACTGGTCGTCCTCCGGGACTTCGTCGGGAATGGCCGGCCCGCTCGGCGCCGCCTGCAGGTGCGCGGCATCGATCGCCACCGCCGCACCGCCGATGCTGATCGTCGGCACGCCCTCACCCTGCGTGGCCACGTCGCCCTGCCGGCGCGACTCGCCGGCATCGGCGTCGAACTGGGTCACGCCGATGGCGGTGGCGCCGCGCTCGGCATCGAGCGGCAGCACGCCCTCGGGCATCCGTCCGAGCATCCAGGCATCGAGGATCTTGCGCGCGATCGGGCCGGCGGTGCTGGCGCCGTAACCGCCACCCTCGACCGCGATGGCGACCACGATCGTCGGGTTGTCGGCCGGGGCGAAGCCCACGAACAGGGAGCGATGGCGCAGGTGCATCGGCAGCGAGCGCGGATCTACCGCGGCCGTGCCCTTGCGGCTGGCGACCTGCGCGGTGCCGGTCTTGCCGCCGATCTGGTACGGCGCGCTGGCGAACAGCGAATAACCGGTACCGCCCGGGCGCATGGTGTCGCGCATGCCCTGGCGCACGACCTCCACGTTCTCCGGCTTGGGGCTGATCGGCTTGGCCGGCGCCTGGGTGGTAGGCTGCCAGTCGCTGTCGAAGCCGGCGCGCTCGGCGACCACCAGGTGCGGCTGGCGCAGCTGGCCGCTGGCCAGGCCGGAAATGCCGCGCACCAGCTGCAGCGGGGTGACCTTCCAGTCGCCCTGCCCGATCGAGATGTTGACCGTGTCGCCCGGATACCAGCGCTCCCTGCGCGACTTCATCTTGTAGGCCGGCGACGGCAGGATGCCGCCGATCTCGCCGGACAGGTCGATCCCGGTCGGCTGGCCCAGGCCGTAGCCGGCCATGTAGTGGTCGAAACGCTCGATGCCCAGGTCCAGCGCCAGCTTGTAGTAATAGGTGTTGACCGACTGGGCGATGGACTTGCGCAGGTCGGTCCAGCCATGGCCGCCGCGGTGCGAGTCGCCCCAGCCGCGGCTGGTGCCGGGCAGGTAGAACATGCCGGTGGACAGCACCTTGTCCTCCGGCCGGCGCACGCCGCTGTCCAGGCCGGCCAGGGCGATCAGTGGCTTGATCGTCGAACCCGGCGCCACGCCGCCCAGCACCAGGCGGTTGAACTGCGGCCGCGAGGGGTTGTCGTTGAGCGCCTTGAAGTCGGCGTGCGAGATGCCGTTGACGAACAGGTTGGGGTCGTAGCTGGGCAGGCTGACCATGCCCAGGATCTCGCCGGTGCGCGGATCCATCGCGATCGCCGAGCCCTCGTACTGGCCGAAGGCGGCGACCATGGCGCGCTGCAGGTCGGCGTCGATCGACAGCCGCAGGTCGGCGCCGGACTCGGCCGGCACCCGGCCGACGGTGCGGATCGCCCGCCCCTGCACATTGGTCTCGACCTGCTCGTAGCCGACCTTGCCGCGCAGGTCCTGCTCGTAATAGCGCTCCAGGCCCGACTTGCCGATGTGGGTGAGCGCCGCATTGCCCTCGCCCAGCGTCTCCAGGTCCTTCTCGTCGACGCGGCCGACGTAGCCGATGATGTGCGCGAACAGCTCGCCGTACGGGTAGCGGCGGGTCAGGTAGGGCTCCAGCTCCACGCCGGGAAAACGCCATCGCTCGACCGCGAAGCGCGCCATCTCCTCGTCGCTCATGCGCAGGCGCAGGGTCACCGGCAGGAAGCTGCGGCGCGACTTGCGCTCGCGGTTGAAGCGCTCCAGGTCTTCCGGCGCGATCGCGATCACCTTGCCCAGCTCGGCGAGCATGGCGTCCATGTCGGCGACCTTGTCCGGGGTCACGTCCAGGCGGAAGGCCGGCACGTTCTCGGCCAGCAGGCGACCGTTGCGGTCGTAGATCATCCCGCGGCCGGGGACGACCGGGCGCGGCTTGATGCGGTTGGCCTCCGAACGGGTCGCGTAGACCTCGTGGTCGACCACCTGCAGCTTGAAGTACCAGCCGGCCAGGCCGCCCAGGCACAGCAGCACCACGGCGAAGCCGAGCACGGCGCGGCGGCGGAACTGCTCGGCCTCCGCGTGCGGGTTCTTGGCCTGGCGCCGCTGGTACATGGTCAGCGGCCGCGCCGGCCCAGGCGCAGCGCGTCGAGCAGCACGAACAGCAGCGGCCACAGCAGCATGCCCAGCAGCGGCGCCCACCAGTAGCTCCACGGCAGGGTCGCCTCACCCAGCATCAGGTGCAGAGCGGCAGTGACGATGCGGTCGTTGAGCAGCAGGCCGCCGATCGCCAGCGCCTGCTGCGAGACCGGGAAGAACCGCAGCCGCGCGCGGAAGCGCTGCAGGATGAAGGTCATGATCACCAGCCGCAGTGGCTGTTCGCCGAGCACGCCGCCATAGAGCAGGTCGGCGGCCACGCCGGCGACGAAGACGAAGCCCAGCCCCACCCGCTCGGGCTCCTCGATCACCCAGTACGCCAGCACCAGCGCCAGCCAGTACGGCCGCAGCGGCTGGATCACCGGCGGCAGCGGCAGCAGGCCGAGCAGCAGGGCGACCACGACGCTGACCGGCAGCACCCATTGATGGCGGCGGATCATCGCGGCTCCTGCGCAGGGGCCGGCTGGGCCGGGGGGGAGGCGGCCGGCCGGGTCGCCGCCTTGCCGGCCGGCGGGTTGGCGGGCGGATTGGCAACCGGATTGCCTGCCGGCGGCTTGCCGGCTGGCGTCGTCGACGGCCGCGGGCCAGCACTGCCCTGCGCAGGCGCGCCGCTTGCCGGCGCCGTGACGGCCGCCTCCTGCGCCGGCCGGACCGCGGCGCGGCTGTCCGGGGCACCGTCGCCGTCGGACGTACCCGCCGCCGGCGGTGGCACGCGCCAGGGTCGGCTCTTCAGCAGCAGCACGTCGCGGCCGCGGTCGAGCTGGGCGGCCGGCTTGAGCTGGCCGACCAGGAAGGCATGGCTGTCGTCCGGATGCAGCTCGGCGACCTGGCCGACCGGGAAGCCGGCCGGGAAGCGCCCGCCCAGCCCGGAGGTCACGATCTCATCGCCCACCTCCACGCCGGCGCTGAGCGGGATGTCGCGCAGTTCCAGGCGGTCGCCGCGGCCGTAGGCGATCAGGCGCACGCCGTTGCGGGCCACGTTGACCGGCACGGCGTGGTCGGGATCGGTCAGCAGCAGCACCGTCGAATGCGCCGGCGTGGTGGCGATCACCTGCCCCATCAGGCCGCCGGCGTCGATCACCGCCTGGCCGACGTGGACGTCGTCGTCGCTGCCGGCGTCGAGCACCAGGCGCTGGCGGGTCGGGTCCAGGTCGATGTCCAGGATCGGCGCCAGCTGCACGTCCAGGCCGTTGCGCTCGGCGGCGTTGAGCAGCTCGCGCAGCTGGGCGTTGTCCAGCGCGGCGGTCTGCAGGCGGGTCAGGCGGGCATTGGCGACCAGCAGGTCGTTGCGCAGCTGGCGGTTCTCGGCGACCAGCTGGTTGTGGGTGGCGGCGTTGTCGCGCACCTGCACGCCGATGCGGCCCGGCAGGCCGGCCAGCGACCACACCGGCTGCACCAGCACATTGGCCTGCTCGCGGGCGCGCGACAGCCAGCTGCCGCGGCTGTCGAGCACGATCAGCGCCACGGCCAGGGCCAGGTAGGCCAGCAGGCGCACCGTGCTGGCAGCTTCGGCGGGGCGGGAAGCGAGAGGAGGTCCGGCGTAGGGCGGCACGGATCAGGCCGGCAATCGAAGGGAATCGGGAAGGAAGGGCGGCGCGGGCGCGACGCGGACAATATCGGACAACCCGGGCTGACCATGCAGGGAAAAGCGGCATCGCCTGCCGCCTTCCCGCCGTCGCTGCCCGGTCACCGCGCTCACTCGGGCGCGAAGAACTCGTTGCCGTGCATGTCGACCAGCTCCAGCGCACGGCCACCGCCGCGGGCCACGCAGGTCAGCGGATCGTCGGCCACCTGCACGTGCAGGCCGGTTTCCTCGGAGATCAGCCGGTCCAGGTCGCGCAGCAGGGCACCACCGCCGGTCAGCACGATGCCGCGCTCGGCGACGTCGGCGCACAGTTCCGGCGGAGTCTGCTCCAGCGCCAGCTTGACCGCCGACACGATGCCCGACAGCGGCTCGTGCAGGGCCTCCAGGACCTCGTTGGAGTTGATCTTGATCATCTTCGGCACGCCCTCGGCGAGGTTGCGGCCGGAGATCTCCATCTCCTGCACCTCGGCCTGCGGGTAGGCGCAGCCGATCTCCAGCTTGATCCGCTCTGCCGTGGCCTCGCCGATCAGCATGCCGTGGTTGCGGCGCACGTAGTTGGTGATCGACTCGTCGAAGCGGTCGCCGCCGACGCGCACGGACTGCGAGTAGACGATGCCGTTCAGCGAGATGACCGCGACCTCGGTGGTGCCGCCGCCGATGTCGATGACCATCGAGCCGCGCGCCTCGGTCACCGGCATGCCGGCACCGATCGCCGCGGCCATCGGTTCCTCGATCAGGTAGACGTCACGGGCGCCGGCCTCCTCGGCCGATTCCTTGATGGCGCGGCGCTCGACCTGGGTAGAGCCGGCCGGCACGCAGACCAGCACGCGCGGGCTCGGGCGCAGGAAGCGCGACTTGTGCACCTTCTTGATGAAGTGCTTCAGCATCGCCTCGGTGTAGGTGAAGTCGGCGATGACGCCGTCCTTCATCGGGCGGATGGTGGTGATGTGGCCGGGGGTGCGGCCGAGCATCTGCTTGGCTTCGGCGCCGACCGCCGCGACCGAGCGGGTGCCGCCGATGGCGCGATCCTGGCGCACCGCCACCACGGACGGCTCGTTGAGCACGATGCCCTGCCCGCGGACGTAGATCAGCGTGTTGGCCGTGCCCAGGTCGATGGACAGGTCGTTGGAGAACATGCCGCGCAGTTTCTTGAACATCGGGAAAGTCGTTCCTGGAGGGGTCGTGCCCGGGCGCCGAGTGGCGAAAAAATGGGCAGAAAACGAAGTCGGCTAGCCTAGCAATCCCCCCGGGTGCGGGCAAGGAGAAATCCCGTCCCGGCGGCGCTTTTTTGCCCCGGCGCGGCCAATCGGTCACACGGGGTTCTGGCCCTGAACGGCCCCAGCCGTTAACCTTTGCGCCGCGGCGTGCCCGTCGCCCCCCAGGCCCGCCCGGCAACCGGCGGGTTTTTTCCCATGCAAAGGCCTACCTGATGTCCGCCCTGATCTGTGGTTCCCTCGCCTACGACACCATCATGGTGTTCCCGGACCAGTTCAAGAACCACATCCTGCCGGACAAGGTCCACATCCTGAACGTGTCGTTCCTGGTGCCGCGCATGCGCCGCGAGTTCGGCGGCTGCGCCGGCAACATCGCCTACAACCTGCACCTGCTGGGCGGCAAGCCGATCCCGATGGGCACGGTGGGGCAGGACTTCGGTCCGTACCGCGAGTACTTCGAGGGGCTGGGCATCGACCTGTCGCGGATCAAGGTGATCGATGAGCTGTTCACCCCGCAGGCGTTCATCACCACCGACCACGACAACAACCAGATCACCGCCTTCCACCCGGGCGCGATGATGCGCAGCTACGAGAACCACGTGAAGGACGTGCCGGGCGTCACGATCGGCCTGGTCGGCCCGGACGGCCGCGAGGGCATGATCCAGAACGCGCTGGAGTTCAAGCAGATGGGCGTGCCGTTCATCTTCGACCCGGGCCAGGCCATGCCGCTGTTCAACGGCCCGGAGCTGCGCACCTTCATCGAGCAGGCCGACTACGTGGTGGTCAACGACTACGAGTCCAACCTGCTGCAGGAGCGCACCGGCTGGGACGAGCGGGAGATCGTCTCGCGGGTGAAGGCCTACATCACCACCCGCGGCCCCAAGGGCGCGGTGATCCACACCCCGGAACAGAACTACGACATCCCGCCGGCGCACGAGCGCCGCGTGGTCGATCCGACCGGCTGCGGCGACGCCTTCCGCGCCGGCCTGATCTTCGGCATCGAGGGCGGCTACGACTGGCTGACCATCGGCCGCATGGGCAACCTGATGGGCGCGCTGAAGGTCGAGCACCCGGGCACCCAGAACCAGCGCTTCGACTTCGCCGAGTTCAACGACCAGTTCAAGCAGCAGTTCGGGTATTCGCTGTAAGGGCGATCGCTGGACGCGCGCACAGGGCCGCCTCGACAGGGGCGGCCTTTTACGTTTGAACGTCCTGTAGGAGCGGCTTCAGCCGCGACTGCACGACGCTTCGGTCGCGGCTGAAGCCGCTCCTACAGGACGGCTGCCAGCAACGCCTCGCAGCCAGCGAACGCGTGATCGCTCAACTCCGGCCATTCGTTGTTCGCGCCGACGAACACCGTCATCGCGCCCGCCGCGCGCCCGGCTTCCAGGTCATAGCCATGGTCGCCAACCATCACCAGCTCGCGCGGCGGCACCGCCCAGCGCGCGGCGTGCAGCAGCAGGCCGGCCGGATCGGGCTTGGGCGTGGCTTCGTCGCGGCCGAGGATGGCGGCGTCCTCGAACAGATCGGCCACGCCGATCTGCGCCAGGGTCAGGCGCGCCAGCGCATGGTCGTTGCGGGTGAGGATGCCGAGCCTGGAGCCGCGCGCGTGCAGCGCGCGCAGCAGTTCCACCGCGCCGGGCGCAGCCACCGAGGCGGCGGCCAGCTCGCGCTCGTGCGCCAGCAACCAGGCGCGCTTGGCGGCCGCGTCGGCGGCCGGCAGGGCGGCCAGGTGCCCGAGGATGTCGTGCTCGGCGGGAATATCGAGCTCGCGGCGGATCAACGCGAAATCATGCACCGCCAGGGTCAGCGTGCCATCGAGGTCGAATACCCAGTGGCGATGGCTGGCGAACGGAAGCATCACCGGATCAGTTCCAGCCCGGCATCTGCTTGGCATCCAGGCCGGCGGTTTCGAACACCGCGGTGCGCGTGCCGCCGGCCTTGACCGGGAACTCGATCGACAGCGCCTTGGCCTGGCGGGCGAGCTTGAACAGGGCGGCCTGGTCATCGATGAACATCGCGATCGCCTCGTCGGTGTCGGGCCGGTGCGCGGCCATCGCCTTGGGCTTGCCGCCATCGACCGTCACCTGCACCTTGCAGCCGCTGTAGCAGTTGAAGTCGCCGGCGCGCAGCACGAGATAGGCGTGGCGCTTCCACTGCGGGTGATCGCGGAACACCAGCTGCACAGGCTTGGGACCGCTGCCGTCCACGTCCACCCGCGCCTTGGCGTCGATCATCGCCGCACGCTGCGTGCCGCCCTTCACCGCGGTCTGGTTGTATTGCCACAACGCTTCCAGGCGACGGCGCTCGCGGTCGGCATCGCCCCTGGCCTTGACCTCGGCATAGCCGGGCTCCACGCGCCCGGCCGCCTGGCTGGCCGGATAGCTCTGCAGCAGGTCGGCGCCGAACGCGCGGGCCATGTCCCAGTTACCGGACTGGCGCGCCTGCTCGTACTTCTTCTCCAGCTCGACCGCTTTCTGCTCGTTGGCCTGCGCCAGCGCGGCGGCCTGCGCCTGGCGCTGCGCCTCGCGGTCGGTGCAGGCGGACAGCGCGAGCGCGCACAGGGCGATCCAGGGCAGGTATTTCATCGCGACGGCTCCACGGAAGAGGACGCCAAAGATAGCAGGCAAAGAAAACGGCGGGCCCGAAGGCCCGCCGTTTCGTTGGACGTCACGCGAGCGCCGGTCTTGAAGGCGGTCGCGGCTGATGGCCCGAGGCCACCCAGAGCCGCTCCTACAACTTCGCCGCGTCGGCCTTGGCCAGCATTTCCTCGACCGAGGCGGTCGTGATCGGGTGGTAGCCCGGCTTGGCCTTGGCGAAGATCTCCTTGGCGAAGGCCAGGCCTTCGGGCGTCTTCACCAGTTCGGCGTAGATCGGCATGACCAGCTTGCGGCGGCCAACGCGCTGGATGAACTCGCCCGCCGACGGCCAGGCTTCCTTGTAGCCGCTGCGGATCGCCAGCGGGTACCAGCGCATGGCGATCTCGCCGTTCGGCGTGCCGGTGAAATGGAAGGCGGCGTCGAGCTGCTTCATCTGCTCCAGCGTGAGCTTGTCGCCCATGCCGGCGAGGAAGTGCGTCCACGACTGGGTGTTCCAGTCCGCGGTGACCTGGGCGCTCGGCAGCGTGCCGGTGCCCTGCCAGGCAATGCGCGCGGTATCGACGATGCCGAAGTTGCGCGAGCGCGCCTTCTGCGCGAAGGCCGGGATGCCCGGCTGGTTCAGCCATGCGTCCAGCTCGGCGGCGGTGACCGCGTTGGGGTTCTTCGGCAGCAGGTTCTTCTTCAGGTACTCGACGAACTGGTCGGTGGTCGCGCTCTGGAAGGCGTGGTCGTCGAACCAGCCGCGCAGGAACGGATCGAACACCTCGCGGCCGAAGCGCTGCTCCAGGAACTGCAGGAACCACGAGCCCTTGACGTAGGCGACCTGGCTCAGCGCCGCGTCGGGATCGCGCTCGGTCAGCGGCGGCAGCGCCAGCGCCTGGTCGGCCGGGCTCATGTCCTTGATCTCGGCCAGCAGGTCGGTCTGGTCGATCTCGCGCTCTTCCTCGGCCAGCTCGGCACCGTACAGCGCCTCGGTGATGCGGCCCTGCACGTAGGTGGTGAAGCCTTCGTTGAGCCAGATGTCCTTCCACGAGGCATTGGTCACCAGGTTGCCCGACCAGCTGTGCGCCAGTTCATGGGCGACCAGCGAGACCAGCGACTTGTCGCCGACGATCACGGTCGGGGTGGCGAAGGTCAGGCGCGGGTTCTCCATGCCGCCGAACGGGAACGACGGCGGCAGCACCAGCATGTCGTAGCGGCCCCAGCGGTACGGGCCGTACAGGTGTTCGGCGGCACCGATCATCTTCTCGGTGTCCTCGAACTCCTTGGCGGCCTTGTCGACCATGGCCGGCTCGGCCCACACGCCCGAACGCTCGGAGATCGGCTTGAACACCAGGTCGCCGGCGGCGATGGCCAGCAGGTAGGACGGGATCGGCTCGGGCATCTTGAAGCTGTAGTCGCCATCGCGCGCCGCCTTGGGATCGTTGTCGGCGCTCATCAGCACCATCACGTCCGGGCGCGAGGTCACGTGCGCGCTGTAGGTGAAGCGCACGCTGGGGGTGTCCTGCAGCGGAACCCAGGAGCGAGCGTGGATGGCCTGCGACTGGCTGAACATGAAGGGCAGCTGCTTGCCCTCGGTCATCGACGGCTCCAGCCACTGCAGGCCCGAGGCGGTCGGGGCGGTGTGGTAGTCGATGCGGACCTGGCCCGGGCGCTGCGGGGCCTGGATGGTCAGCTTGCTGCCGAAGGTCTTGTCCGCCGGCGCCAGGGCGAATTCCAGCGGCGACAGGCTGCCGTCGGCGGCCACGGCCTGGACCTTCTCGATGGTCAGCTCGCGGGTGTCCAGCACCAGCTCGGTGGCGGTCTTGTCCTTCCAGTCCAGCGTGTAGGTGGCACTGCCGCCGATCTGCTTGTTGTCGAAATCGACCTTCAGGTCCAGCGCCAGGTCCTTGATGACGACCTTGTCCGGCTCGGCGTAGGAGCTTTCGTCATGGCTGCGGGAAACGGTCTTCACGGCGGCGGCGGCCTGGTCGGCGGGCGCCTGCGGCGCGGGGGCGGATTCTTGCGAGCAGCCGGCGACCAGGGCCGCGGCCAGGGACAGGGACAGGGACAGGAGCGAGGAACGCATGGACGGAAAACCGGGTCGGAAAACCCCGATTCTACCCCCCTGTGCCAGTCACGGCAGCGGACCGGCCCGGCCGGCGGCCCGGCATTCAGGCCGGCAGGGGCCGGGCGTCGGGTTCCTCGTGGCCATCGCGCACCAGCCGTCGGCCGCCGGAAAACTTGGCCCGGTACATCGCCGCGTCTGCGCGCCGGTACAGGGCCGGGGCGTCCTCGTCGGGGCGATGCGCGGCGCTGCCGGCGCTGGCATGCACGGGCGCATGGCCGTCGGCCTCGCTCTCCAGCATCGACAGCCACTGGATGAGCTTGAGCGTGGCCTCCTCCTCGGGCGCATGCACGCCGATCAGGAATTCGTCGCCGCCCCAGCGGCCGATCCAGTCCTGCGCGCCGAGCCAGCCGTAGGCGGTTTCCACCAGGCGCACCAGCACCGCATCGCCGGCGGCATGGCCGAAGCGGTCGTTGATCGGCTTGAGGTTGTCCATGTCGATCACGAACAGCACGAACGGCCAGCCGCTCCTGCCGGCCGCGGCTACCGAGCTGGCCAGGGCCTGTTCGCAGCCGCGACGGTTCAGCGACTCGGTCAGCGGATCCAGCAGGGCGTGGCGGCGGGCGTCGCGCAGGCCGGCATCGATCCCGCGCAGGCTGCGGTTGATCCCGCGCAGCAGGCGGCCGAGTTCGTCCTCGCCCTGCTCGGGCAGCAGCGGCAGGCGCTGTTCGGCGTAGTACACGTCCAGCGCGTCGGCGGCATCGCGCAGCGGTGCCAGCAGTCGGTACAGGACGGTCAGGGTGACCGCGGTGCCCAGCAGCGTGGCGGCGAGGACGACCGCGAACACGCGCCAGCGCGCGGTCGGATCCAGGTCGGCCACGCCCACCAGCCAGGCGATCAGCAGCAGCAGCGGCACATGGATGCCGACGAAGGCGACCGCCAGCAGCTTGGCGCTGAACGAACGCGGGAACAGCCGGGACAAGGTGGCGTATACGGTCATGCGGCAGCGGGGGCTGAGGTTCAGGCCAGTGTGACCCAAGTCGCGGAACCGGATCCGGACCGGCGTCTCAGTTGGTTGTGCCGGTTGATCGGTGCCGGGTTGTGCGCGTGGCTCGGCTTGTGGGGGGGGGGAAGCGGGGCGCCCGCTGGCGCGGGCTGTATTGGGGGTTGTTGAGGGCGCGCCTTGGTGGGCGGTTGGCTTGGCTCTGACTTACGTTGTGGTGCGCCGCCCCGACGGGCATGTGCGCGTCGCTTTCGGCAGACGTCCATGTCGTGACGAAACCGAACGTGGCACATCCATGTGCCACTCGCGCACATACCCGCCGGGACGTCACCCGGCGCTTTTGTTTTCCCATTCTTCATGGGCGCGCAGGGAAGGTGGGGAGAGAAGAGCAGAAGCGTGCATTCCCGATTGGCAATGCCATCGACGAGTTCGCGGCGTCGATGACGGTTGCACCTGTGGGAGCGGCTTCAGCCGCGACCTGCTGGATCGCGCCTCGCGGCTGAAGCCGCTCCCACAGCGCAGCTACAGGTATTACACCCGCTGGAGGAGAGCCCCCTTCTGTTAAGGGGGCGCGGCGACAGCCGCGGGGATAGGCAAGGTAAGCCCAGTCCCATGCTGGCGCATGGCGCCAGCATGGGTGTCTCGCCCGCCATGCGGGCGAGACCGGGCTACAAAATCTGATCGCTAAGCGATCAGATTTTGTAACCCGAATGGATCGCCACGATCCCGCCGGTCAGGTTCTTGTAATGGCAGCGCGCGAAGCCGGCCTCGCCCATCATCGCCTTGAGCTCCTCCTGCGGCGGATGCTTGCGGATGCTCTCGGCCAGGTACTGGTAGCTGGCCGAGTCGCGGGCGAACAGCTGGCCCAGCTTCGGCAGCACCTTGAACGAATGGAAGTCGTAGATCGGCTTGAACCAGTCGGCGGTGACTTCCGAGAACTCCAGCACCCGTGCCTGGCCGCCGACCTTGAGCACGCGATAGATCTCGCGCAGCGCGGCGTCCTTGTCGGTGACGTTGCGCAGGCCGAAGGCGATCGTCACCAGCTCGAAGCTCTGGTCCGGGAACGGCAGCGCCTCGGCGTTGCACTGGACGTAGTCCAGGCCAGCCACCAGGCCACGGTCGGTCAGGCGGTCGCGGCCGACCGAGAGCATGCCGGCGTTGATGTCGCCCAGCACGATCTGGCCCTCGGCGCCGACGCGGTCGCGCAGCAGGGCGGCGATGTCGCCGGTGCCGCCGGCCAGGTCGAGCACGCGGTCGCCCGGCTTGACCTGGGCGGTGGCGACGAAATAGCGCTTCCAGGCCCTGTGCACGCCCAGGCTCATCAGGTCGTTCATCAGGTCATAGCTGCGCGCGACCGAGGTGAAGACTTCGCCGACCAGCTTCTGCTTGTCGCGGGCGGCCACGTCGCGGAAGCCGAAGTGGGTGGTGCCGGACTTGTAGGGGGATTCGCTCATGGGGCGCATTATCGCACTGCCGACGCCGCCGTGACGGGGGCATGCCACAATCGGCCGCAGTCCACCCCGGGCCCGCCACCGATCCGTGAGCGACACGTACGTCCCGCGCCAATGGCAACCGCATGAGCGCCCGACGCTGCCGGGCTCGGCCTCCACGCCCCTGCACCCCACCCCGCGCCGGATCGCCTTCGCCCTGGTCGGCATCGTGGTGGCGCTGACCGGCGGGCTGAGCAATGCCCTGGTCACCGCCAACCTGGTCTACCTGCAGGGCACCCTGGGTGCCTACGCCGCCGAGATGGCCTGGCTGCCGGCCGCCTACGTGATGACCAACATGTCGGCCAACCTGATCCTGGTGAAGTTCCGCCAGCAGTTCGGCCTGCGCCTGTTCACCGAGATATTCCTCGGCCTGTACGCACTGATCGCCTTCGCCCACCTGTTCGTGCACAGCCTGGGCTCGGCGATCGCGGTGCGCGCGGCCCACGGCCTGGTCGGCGCGGCGCTGAGTTCGCTGGGCCTGTACTACATGATCCAGGCCTTCCCGGCCAAACACCGGCTCAAGGCGGTGGTGACCGGACTGGGCCTGACCCAGCTGGCGCTGCCGCTGGCGCGGGTGTTCTCCACCGAACTGCTGGAGTTCGGCGAGTGGCGCGGCCTGTACCTGTTCGAGCTGGGCCTGGCGATGTTCGCGCTGGCCTGCGTGCTGATGCTCAAGCTGCCGCCCGGTGACCGCTACCGCGTGTTCGAGAAGCTCGACGCGGCGACCTTCGTGCTGTTCGCCGGCGGCAGCGCCGGCCTGGCCGCGGTGCTCTCGCTGGGCCGCGTGCTGTGGTGGACCAGCACGCCGTGGCTGGGCGTGGTACTGGCGGTCTCGATCGTGCTGCTGACCGCGGCGGTGGCGATCGAGCACAACCGCAAGCGGCCGATGCTCAACACGCGCTGGCTGGCCAGCGGCGACATCGTGCGCCTGGTGCTGGCGGTGCTGCTGATCCGCCTGGTGCTGTCCGAGCAGGCCACCGGGGCGATCGGCTTCTTCCAGAACATCGGCCTGAACAACGACCAGATGCACACCCTGTTCTGGCTGATGCTGCTGGGCGCCACCTGCGGCATCGTCGCCAGCGCGCTGCTGATCAATCCGCAGCGCATCAGCGAGCACCTGATCATCGCGGTGGCGGCCATCTCGATCGGCTGCTTCCTGGACGCCCGTGCCACCAGCCTGACCCGCCCCGCGCAGATGTACCTGAGCCAGTTCCTGCTGGCCTTCGGCAGCACCTTCTTCGTCGCTCCGGCGATGGTCGCCGGCATCGGCCGGGTCGCCACCCAGCCGGGCAACCTGATCAGCTTCGTGGTGATGTTCGGCATGGCGCAGAACATGGGCGGGCTGATCGGCAGCGCCTTCCTCGGCACGCTGCAGACCGTGCGGCAGAAATTCCATGCCAGCCAGCTGATGGACAACCTCGTGCTGACCGACCCGCAGGTCGCCGCGCGGCTGCAGGCCTACGCCTCGGCCTACGCGCGCGCCCTGCCCGACGCCGCCGCGCGGCAGACCCAGGCCATGCGCACGCTGTCGGGCATCGTCACGCGGGAAGCCAACGTGCTGGCCTACAACGATGTCTTCCTGACCATCGGCCTGATCGCCATCGCCAACCTGGTGTGGTTCCTGTACTACATGATGAAACGTGACCGCCAGCGCGCCCGCGATGCGCTGTCGGCCGCCCCTGCCGCCCTTTCGCCGCCGGCCCGCGCATGAACACGACCGCCAGCACCACCGCCCCCTCCCCCGTCGATCCAGCCGCGGTCGCCGCGCGCCGGCGCCGAAAGCTGTGGGGCATGGCCGGGTTCGTCCTGTTCGCCCTGGCCGGCGTGGCGATCGTGCTCTACGCATGGCGCCTGCCGCCGTTCACCAGCGCGATCCAGAACACCGAGAACGCGATGGTGCGCGGCCAGCTCACCATCATCTCGCCGCAGGTGAGCGGCTATGTGACCGAAGTGCCGGTGCAGGATTTCCAGCAGGTCGCCGCCGGGCAGCTGCTGGTGAAGATCGATGACCGCATCTACCACCAGCAGCTGGAGCAGGCCCAGGCGCAGCTGCAGACCGCGCAGGCCAACCTGGCCAACTGGGAACAGAGCCGGCGCAGCGCGGCGGCGGTGATCGAGGAGAACCGCGCCGGCGTGGCCAGCAGCGTCGCCCAGCGCGACCGCGCCGCCGCTGCGCTGCAGCGCGCGCAGCGGCTGGCCGACCAGCAGCTGCTCTCCACCCAGGACCGCGATACCGCCTTCGCCGCCGACGCCCAGGCGCGCGCGGCCGTGCAGCAGTCGCAGGCGGCGCTGGAAGCGGCCCAGCAGAGCGCGCGCAGCGTCGAGGTCAACCGCGCCGCGCTGGCCGCGGCGGTCGCCAACGCCGAGGCCGCGGTGGAACTGGCGCAGATCAACTTCAACAACACCCGCATCAACGCCCCGCGCGCCGGCCAGCTCGGCCAGATCGGCGTGCGCGTGGGCGCCTACGTCACCAACGGCACCCAGCTGATGGCGCTGGTGCCGGACGCGCTGTGGGTGATCGCCAACTTCAAGGAAACCCAGATGGCCGACGTACGCATCGGCCAGCAGGCGACGTTCACCGTGGACGCGCTCAACAATGCGCGGCTGCGCGGCCATGTGGTGGAGATCTCGCCGGCGGCCGGCTCGGAGTTCGCGATCCTGCCGGCCGACAACGCCACCGGCAATTTCGTCAAGATCGCCCAGCGCATCCCGGTCAAGATCGGCATCGATCCCGACCAGCCGATGGCCGCGCGGCTGCGCCCGGGCATGTCGGTGGTGGTCGCGCTCGATACCGCCTCCGGTCCGTCCGACCGACGCTGAAGCGGTTGCCAACGGCGAGGGCCCTGGCCGAGACTGGTCCGCCCGGAACGGAAACGCCCGATGATCGCCACGCCCGACTACCGCGCCCTGCTCGACACCGCCATCGCCGAGGCACGCCAGGGCCTGGCCGAGGGCGGCATCCCGATCGGCGCGGCGCTGTACCACCGCGACGGTCGCCTGCTCGGCTGCGGCCACAACCGCCGCGTGCAGGAGGACGACCCCTCCGTGCACGGCGAGACCGACGCCTTCCGCAAGGCCGGTCGCCAGCGCCGCTACCGCGACACGATCATGGTCACCACGCTGGCGCCGTGCTGGTACTGCAGCGGCCTGGTGCGCCAGTTCAACATCGGCACGGTGGTGGTCGGCGAGTCCGAGACCTTCCGCGGCGGCATCGACTGGCTGCGCGGGAACGGCGTGGAGGTCATCGACCTGCGCAGCCAGGAGTGCATCGACCTGCTGGGCGGCTATATCGCCGCCAACCCGGAGATCTGGAACGAGGACATCGGCGAGGATTGAGCCCGGTCCCGGCCGCCTTGACGCCGCGCAACGGCGCCATCGGGATACTGCAGGCTCCACGACAGATCCCGGGTCCGCCCGCGCTGCCGCGATGAGCCAGCCTGCCACCCTCAAACTCGAGATCGTCAGCCTGACCGGGCCGATCTGGTCGGGCGAGGTGCGCGAGGTCGACCTGCCCGGCAGCAGCGGCTGGTTTGGCGTGCTGCCGCGGCACACGCCGCTGCTGACGACGCTGCGCGAAGGCATGATCCATGCCCACCCGCCGCAGGGCGAAGCGGTCGAGGTCTATGTGTCCGGCGGATACGTCGAGGTGCAGCCGGACCGGGTGACCGTGGTCGCCGACCTGGCCGCACGCGATGCGGACTGGGAACACGCCCAGTCCGAGGCGGCGCGCGAGGTGGCCCGCTCGCCGATGGCGCGCGAATTCACCGACGAGGCCTACATGGCCATGCACCTGGAACTCATACACCGCTACACCCTGGACCTGCGCGGCCGCCGGCGCTGAAACCCAGGCGCCGCAAGGCCTTCAGAATTCTTCATCGAGACATCAGGCACTTCAGCGCCGGGCGCGCTGGGATGGGCGCTCCTTCCGACTGGAGTTGCCCGTGGCCCGTTTCCTTTCCGCCGGCCTTGTCGCCGCGCTCGTACTCACCGCCGCCGCAGATGCCGCCGCTGCCGATGGCTGGCCCGCCGCCATGCCCGCCGACTCCGCCTTCGATTCCGGGCGCCTGCGCGGCGTGGAGGCCAAGGTAGCCGACGGCAGCTTCAAGCAGCTCACCAGCGTGATGGTCGTCCACGACGGCCATCCGGTCTACGAGCAGTACTTCAACGGCGCCGACGCCGACACGCTGCATGACATCCGCTCGGCCGGCAAGAGCGTGACCGCACTGCTGGCCGGCATCGCCATCGACCGCGGCCTGCTCGGCGGCGTGGACGAGCACGTCTACGACCGCTTCCCGGCCTACACCGGCACCCACGCGGTCGACCCGCGCCTGCGTGCCACCACGCTGGCCGACCTGCTGACGATGAGCACGCTGTGGGAGTGCGACGACGAGAACCCGTTCTCCACCGGCAACGAGGAACGCATGTACGTCACCGAGCGCTGGCTGGACTTCGCCCTGGCCCTGCCGGTGAAGGGATTCGCGCCGTGGATGGCGCGCCCGGCCGACAGTCCGTTCGGGCGCGCCTTCGCCTATTGCACCGCGGCCAGCTTCGTCGCCGGGGCGATGGTCGAGCGGGCCAGCGGCCAGCGCCTGGACCGCTTCGCCGCGCAGGCCCTGGAGCAGCCGCTGCAGATCACCCGCAGCCGCTGGAACCTGTCGCCGGAAGGGATCGGCATGGGCGGCGGCGGCGTGCGCTACCGCACCCGCGACCTGGCCAAGTTCGGCCAGCTGGTGATCGACGGCGGTCGCTGGCAGGGTCGCCAGGTGGTGTCGCCCGGCTGGATCGGCGAGATGACCACGCCGCACGCCCAGGCGCAGGATGACGCCGAGTACGGCTACCAGTGGTGGCGCCTGCATTTCACCCACGACGGCCAGGATGTCGCGGTCTGGGCGATGTCGGGCAACGGCGGCAATTACGTGTTCGTGTGGCCGCAGCGGCGGCTGGTCGCGGTGGTCACCAGCACCGCGTTCAACCGCAGCTTCGCCCATCCGCAGTCGCGGCAGTGGTTCGCCGACTACGTGCTCGGCGCGCTGCGCTGAGTTCAGCGCAGGTCGGACGGTCGCCAGTCTGCACGCTCGACACGGGTCCGCTGGCCGGCGAGGTCGCGGTCGATCTCGCCGAGCAGCGCGGCGAAGCCCGCGTTCCCATGCAGGCCATCGAACAGCGGCGAGCTCGCCAGCCAGGTACGGTCGCGGAAGCCGGCGGCCACCGCCTGGCGCAATGCCGCGACAGCGGCATCCGGACGCTTGCGGGCCAGCTCGAGCAGCGCCAGTTCCAATGCGGCGTCGGGCCAGCCCAGGGTGTCGTGCTGGAGCCGGGCGATGCGCGCGTCGCGCCAGGCGGCATCGGCCGGCGGGTCGCCATGCACGCCGGCCAGCGTGGCCGGCAACGACTGGTGCGGACGCAGCCGCGCGCCGGCGGCGAAGGCCTCGGCAGCGCCACGCGAATCTCCGGCCGCGAGCGCCAGCTCGCCCTGCAACCGCCACAGCGCCGGATGCGGCGTACCGCGCGCCATCGCCTGCTTCAGTGCGACACGCGCCTCGTCGAATCGGCCGTGCGCGAGCAGGAACTGCGGCCAGGCAATGTTGGCGAACACGTTGTCCGGCAGCAGTTCGAAGTTGCTGCGATGGCGGCGCTCGGCTGCGCCGGCGAAGCCCAGCAGCTCCAGCTCGCGGGCAACCTGCACCTCGCGGAAGCGCACTTTCGCCGGTTCGTGCAGGGTCTGGTTGGCCTGCAGGGCCTCGGCGAGCCGGCCCTGCTCCTGGTAGAGGTAGGCCAGCGAAGCCCGGCTGTTGTCGTCGTCCCCGCGCAAGCGCAGCGCATGTTCGTAGCCCTCGATCGCCGCATGCATGTCGCCCAGGCAGTCGCGCGCATAGCCCAGCGCGGCCCACGCGGCTGCATCATCCTTCTTCCGCGCCAGCAGTTCCTGCGCGAGCGCCGCGCCGGCCTGCGCCTGGTCCGCACCGGCGTTGTACAGGCAGGTCCGCGCGCTCAATGCGCGGCTGAGGCCGCTGGTGGCGGCGGGGTCGTCCGGCGCCTGCGCCAGGGCCTGCCGATACAGCGCGATCGCGCGCTCGTTGTTGTCGGCCTGGCCGATGCCGGCGTAGTAGGCGGCGCGTGCCAATGCCGGCGATGTCGTTGCCGCAGGTGGCGCCTGCCGCATGAAGAACCAGGCGCCGCAGGCCAAGGCCACCGACAACAGTGCGGCGGCGGCGGCAACCCGCACGCCTCGCCCGCGCCGCGGCGGCGAGGCAATGGCCAGCGGCGCCATGGGCCCGGTGTCACCCAGCGCCACCGGCGCTTCGACCAGCTGGTAACCCTGCCCGCGCACCGAACGCAGGTAACGCGGCGACCGCGCGTCGTCGCCCAGCGCCTGCCGCAGCAGCTTCACCCGCTGGGTCACGGTCTCCTCGCCGACCACCGCCGGCGCCCAGACCGCCCCGATCAGCTCGTCGAAGCCGACCACGCGCTGTCCCTGTGCCAGCAGGTGGGCCAGCAACTGGAAGCTCAACCAGGACACGTCCAGAACCTGCCCGTCGCGGCAGACACGCTGGCGCGGCAGGTCGATCTCCAGGTCCAGCAGGCGGTAGTGCGCGGTCATCCGGTGGCGGCGCGAGGGGCTTGCGCAGATGCTAGCGCAGCGGGAGCGGCGCGGCCGGTGCCAAGCGAAAGGCCCGCATGCGCGGGCCTTTCGGGGATGCCAGGTTGACGCCGGTCAGAGGATGTAACGGCTCAGGTCCGGATCCTGCACCAGCTCGCCGAGGTGGCCGTCGACGTAGGCGCGGTCGATCAGCACGCTCTGGCCGTCGCGGTCGGGCGCTTCGTAGCTGAGGGTGTCGAGCAGGCGCTCGAGCACGGTGTGCAGGCGGCGCGCGCCGATGTTCTCCTGGCGCTCGTTGACCAGGAAGGCGATCTCGGCCAAGCGGTCGACCGCATCGTCGGCGAATTCCAGCTTCACGCCCTCGGTGTCCAGCAGCGCCACGTACTGCTTGGTCAGCGCGGCCTTGGGCTCGGTGAGGATGCGCACGAAGTCCTCCTTGCTCAGCGCGCCCAGTTCCACCCGGATCGGGAAGCGCCCCTGCAGCTCGGGGATCAGGTCGCTGGGCTTGGCCAGGTGGAAGGCGCCGGAGGCGATGAACAGGATGTGGTCGGTCTTCACCGTGCCGTACTTGGTCGATACGTTGGAGCCCTCGACCAGCGGCAGCAGGTCGCGCTGCACGCCTTCGCGCGAGACGTCGCCGCCAGATGAGCCCGCATCGCCGCGCTTGGCCACCTTGTCGATCTCGTCGATGAAGACGATGCCGTGCTGCTCACAGGCCTCGATCGCGGCGGCACGGATCTCATCTTCGTTGACCAGCTTGCCGGCTTCCTCCTCGACCAGCAGCGGGCGCGCGGCCTTGATCGCCAGCTTGCGGGTCTGTGACTTGCCGCCGCCCAGGTTGGAGAACATCTGCCGCAGCTGCTGGCCCATTTCCTCCATGCCCGGCGGGGTCATGATGTCCATGCTGACGTTGACCGCCACATCGAGCTCGATCTCGCGATCGTCGAGTTCGCCGGCGCGCAGCATGCGGCGGAATTTGATCCGGGTTTCGTTGTCGGCCGAGGAGGCCTCGTTGCGGGCGGCGTCCGGGTCGAAGCCGATGCCGCCGGCACGGCGCGGCAGCAGGGCATCGAGGATGCGGTCCTCGGCGCGTTCCTCGGCCTGGGTACGCACGCGCACCTTGGCCTGCTCGCGATAGAGCTTGACCGCGGTGTCGGCCAGGTCGCGCACGATCTGCTCGACGTCCTTGCCGACATAGCCGACCTCGGTGAAACGCGTGGCCTCGACCTTGACGAACGGCGCGTTCGCCAGCGTCGCCAGGCGGCGCGCGATCTCGGTCTTGCCGACGCCGGTCGGGCCGATCATCAGGATGTTCTTCGGCATCACCTCGTTGCGCAGCGCCTCGGGCAGCTGCATGCGCCGCCAGCGGTTGCGCAGGGCGATGGCGACGGCACGCTTGGCGTCGTGCTGGCCGACGATGTGGCGATCCAGCTCCTGCACGATCTCGCGCGGGGTCATGGTGGCGGAAGAGACTTCGATCTTGTGGGACATGGGGATGCTCATGGCTGCTGTAGGGTCGGGCCTGGGGTCGCGGGTGCCGGCGCGGGGGCGCCGGCGTGCGCTCAGAGCTCTTCGACCACCACGTTGCGATTGGTGTAGATGCAGATGTCGCCGGCGATGTTGATCGCCTCGGTGGCGATCGTCCTGGCATCCAGTTCGGTATGCGCCAGCAGCGCACGCGCGGCCGACAGCGCATAGGAGCCGCCGGAACCGATCGCGATGATGCCGTCCTCCGGTTCGATCACGTCTCCGGTGCCGCTGATGACCAGCGAGGTCTCGCGATCGGCGACGGCAAGCAGGGCCTCGAGCTTGCCGAGGCGACGCTCGGTGCGCCAGTCCTTGGCCAGTTCGACCGCGGCGCGGGTCAGCTGGCCATGCTTCTCCAGCTTGGCCTCGAACAGCTCGAACAGGGTGAAGGCATCAGCGGCGGCACCGGCGAAACCGGCCAGCACCTGGCCTTCGCGGCCGAGGCGGCGCACCTTGCGGGCGTTGCCCTTCATCACCGTGTGGCCAAGCGTGACCTGGCCGTCGCCTGCGACGGCGACATGGCCGTTGCGGCGTACCGAGATGATCGTGGTGGCGTGGAATGTATTGGGATTCTGGCTGGGATCCATCGTGACCTCCGGGGGATATTCCGGAGGTGGGGACGCCGGCGGACGGTTCAAGCCGGCGTCGTCGGGCCTTCATTCAGTCCACGCGGTCCGCACGGCAGGAGTAGCAGCCGTAGCGGGCGTTGTGCAGGTGAACGTAGGCGACCACGCGATCGGCCAGGCGATCGGCCAGCCAGTCGCCGACGCGGTCGCCGTCGAGTACTTCGGCCGCGACGATGCGATCGCCGGCGTTGTAGGCCCGCACGGAAATCAGCCGTCGCCGGACATACGGCGGCACTTCGTCCACCGCCAGCCGGGCCGGCACGGCATCGCGGCGGACGAACACCGGTCCGCTGGCCCGGTAAGGCGAGGCGGCCGGCTGGTGCCAGTAGGGCAGCAGCAGGAGTTCCTCGCCGACCGCCGCGTCGCGCAGGCTGATGCGGCAGGGAAAGCCGGTGTCGCTGCTGGCGACGCAGCGCACCGCGCCGTGTGCGGCCAGGGCGGCCTCATCGAGTCCGAACAGGGGCTGGAATGGCTGCGGGTCGATGCCGGAAAGCTGGAAGTGGGCCATGGCGGTATCCTGGAAGGCGGAGCGGCAGCATGTCGCGCCCCGCGGCGTCCCGCTGGCCGGTTTCGGACAGCGCAGCGGGCGCGACCAATCGACGCACCCGGTGTTCCAGCATGGCGACGGGTACCGGGCTGCGGGACAATATGCCCACGGTATACCCATGAACACGCCTGCCCCCCTCCCCCTGCGCGAACCCTGCTGCACCGAAGCCGAAGTCCAGCGCCTGGTGCACGACTTCTACGCCTCGGTGCGCCAGGACGACCTGCTGGGCCCGGTGTTCGAGCAGCACGTGCACGACTGGCCCACGCACATGGCCCGCCTGGTCGATTTCTGGTCCTCGCTGCTGCGTGGCACGCAGCGCTACAGCGGCGCGCCGATGGGCATCCACATGGCCCTGCCGGGCCTGGATGAAACGCTGTTCCGGCGCTGGCTGCAGCTGTTTGGCCAGACCACCGCCGCGCTGGGCAATCCAGCGATGGCGCAGCTGGCCAATGCGCGCGCGCAGATGATCGCCAACCGCTTCTGGCAGCGTTACCAGGTCGAAGGTCGCGACGGCGGCGGCCTGGTGGCCCTGCCCCTGCCGCTGCGTCAGCGCTGAATCCGCACGTCCGCGCTCAGCCCTTGTCGCTGCGCCGTCGCGCGCGTGGGTGGGCGGCGTCGTAGACCTTGGCCAGGTGCTGGAAATCCAGGTGCGTGTAGATCTGCGTGGTGGCGATGTCGGCATGGCCGAGCAGTTCCTGCACGCCGCGCAGGTCGCCTGAAGACTCGAGGATATGGCTGGCGAAGCTGTGCCGCAGCATGTGCGGATGCACGTGCTTGAACAGGCCCTGGCGCATGGCCAGCTGCTTGATGCGGATCTGGATCGCACGCGCGGAGATCTGCGCGCCATGGCGGCCGGGAAAGACCATCGCCGTGGCGTCGGCCGGGCGGCTTTCGCCCCGCCACTGGGCCAGCGCGCTGCGCGCATGCGAGCCGACCGGCACGCGCCGCTGCTTGCCGCCCTTGCCGAGCACGTCGACCATCCCGGCCTCCAGGTCGAGGTCGCGCCAGCGCAGCGCGCACAGCTCGCCCAGGCGCAGACCGGAGGAATAGAACAGTTCCAGCAGGGCGCGGTCGCGCAGGCCCAGCGGCGCTTCGGTCGGCACTTCGACCAGCCGCACCGCCTCGTCCGCATCCAGCACCTGCGGCAGCTTGCGCGGCGCCTTGGGCGCGCGCAGCTTGGCCGCCGGCGAAGCGGCCACGTGGCCGTGCTTGAGCAGCCAGGCATAGAAGCTGCGGCAGGCCGACAGGCGACGCTGCAGGCTCTTGGGCGCCAGGCCGCGGCGATGTTCGGCGCTGACGAAATCGCGCAGCTGCTCGGCTTCCAGCGTGACGACCGCGATGCCGCGCTCGTCGGCCCAGGCCGACAGCGCCAGCAGGTCGCGGCGATAGGCGTCGAGCGTGTGCGCCGAGACCCGGCGCTCGACCTGCAGGTAGGCGAGGAAGGCGTCGATCATGGCCGCGGACCGGCAGCGCCCGCGCGGGCGTCAGCGCTCGAAGCGCTGCAGCGCCACGACCAGGGCCTCGCCCATCATCCGCAGGAACAAGGTGCCCATGCCGGGATAGAAGCGGTTCGGGTCGCGGCTGCCGACCGCCAGCAGGCCGACACCGGGCAGCGGCAGCAGCGCGGTGGACTGCACCTCGACGGCATCGTCGCCGTACAGCACCGCCTGCTTCTCGGCCTGCAGGCGGCCGCAGATCGGCTCGCCATCGCGCAGGCAGTCGCGGAAGGGCGCCAGACGCGTGTCGTCGCTGCCGATGACCTGCAGCCACTCCGCCTGCAGGCCGTCGACCGGCTGCAGCAGCACGATGCGCACACGGTCGCCGTTGAAGTCCTCGGCCAGCGAAGCGGCCATGGCCTTGAGCGTATCGGCGGCCGAGTGCTGGCGCATCAGCGCCAGGGTCAGCTGGTGGGTCCGCACGGCCAGGCGCTCGTTGACCTGGGCGTTGGCGGCCAGCTCCGACAACCGCCTCGACAGCTCGCGGTTCTTGTCGCGCAGCACTTCGAGCTGGTAGCTGGCCAGCGAGGCGGTCGGGCCGTCATCGCGCGGCACGACCAGGGTCAGGGCCAGGTCGGGGAACTGCTTGAGGAAGGCCGGGTGCCGTCGCAGCCAGGCGGCGACTTCGTGCGCGCCGATCTTTTCCAGGGTCTCGTTCATGCCCCCCACTCTCCTTCGAAGACGAACCGGGCCGGTCCGGACATCACCACCTGCGATTGCGGCGACGGCCAGCGGATGCGCAGGTTGCCGCCGGGCAGCGAGACGATCGCGTCGCGATCGATCCGCCCGCGCTGCATCAGCACCACCGCCGCGGCGCAGGCGCCGCTGCCGCAGGCCAGGGTTTCGCCGACGCCGCGCTCGTAGACGCGCAGGCGCACGTGTCCGCGATCTAGCACCTGCGCGAAGCCGACGTTGACCGATTCGGGGAACGCGGCATGCTGCTGCAGCAGCGGACCCAGTCGCTCGACCGGGGCGGCATCGACCAGGCCGACCTCGATCACCGCATGCGGATTGCCCATCGATACCGCGCCGAAGCGCACGCTCTCGCCCTGCACCGGCAGCAGGTACTCGTCGCGCGCATGCATGAAGCCGACCAGCGGGATGCGCTCGGGCGTGAACTCCGGAACGCCCATCGCCACCGCGTATTCACCCTCGCCCAGACGCTCGACACGATGCGCGGTGACCGGACTGTCGACCACGAAGGACTCGCCCTGCGCGGTACCATCGCGCACCAGCCAGGCGGCGACGCAGCGCGCGCCGTTGCCGCATTGCTGCGATGGCGATCCGTCGGAGTTCCAGATCCGGTACGCCGCCACGGCGGACTCGCTGCGCGGACCCTCGATGGTCAGGATCTGGTCGCAGCCCACGCCGAAATGGCGATCGGCCAGGCGCGCGGCCAGCACGGCATCCGGCGGCGGGGTTCCATCACGCAGGTCGAGCACGACGAAGTCGTTGCCGGCGCCATGCATCTTGGTGAATGGCAGGCGCGTCGAAGCGGGTTGCGCGTTCATTGACCGCCGTCGGTGGGCGGCGGACGGGTGCCGTCGGTCGGCTGGGCGGCCTCGGCCGGGGTCTGGGTAGGCGCCGGGGTCTGGCCGGAACCGGGCTGCGGGACGGGCTGGGCCTGTACCGGCACGGGCTTCTGCGGCATCACCAGGGGGCCCTTGTTGCCGCAGGCGGACAGGGCCAGCAGCGCGGCGGCGGCGAGGGCAATTCGGAGGGTTCTGAAGTACGTCATGCTCATGCCCCGAGTATAGCCACAAGGCGGCGAGGACCGTGCCGCCGCCGGACTCACGGTGCCTCTGCCGGCGGGGGCTCAGGCCGCAGCCACAGCCAGGCCGCCACCACGGCCATGCAGCCGATCGACAGTGCCTGCGCCCATCGCGAGGGCACGCACCACAGCATGATCAGCGCGCACGCGGCCATGCTGGCGGTCGCGAGCCACTTGGCCCTGCGGCTGACCGCCCGATGCTGCTGCCACTGCACGATCGATGGACCGAAGCGCGGGTGGTTGAGCAGCCAGGCATGCAGGCGGTCCGACCCCCGCGCCGCCGCCCAGGCCGAGATGAGGACGAACACCGTGGTGGGCAGGCCCGGTAAGAAGATGCCGACGATGCCCACGCCCAGGCTGGCGTAGGCCAGCAGCCACCAGGCCCAGCGCAGGCGCGGTGGCGAACGCACCGGCGCGGCCGGTGGCGGGGCATCCGGGCGCGGGCCGGGCGTGTCCATGGTCAGCGCGGCACGCCTCAGGGCGAGGCGGCGCCGACGCCGAGCTGGTCGAGCACGAAGGCGAACGACTCGGCCTGCTCGCGGTAGCGGCGGAAGCGCCCGGACTTGCCGCCGTGACCGGCATCCATGTTGGTGCGGAACACGATCGGATGGCTGCCGGTATTGTCCTGGCGCAGCCGCGCCACCCACTTGGCCGGCTCCCAGTACTGCACCTGCGAATCCCACAGCCCGGTGCCGACGAACAGCGCCGGATAGGCCTGGCGCCGGACGTTGTCGTAGGGCGAGTACGACAGCATGTAGTCGTAGTACTGCTTCTGCTCGGGATTGCCCCACTCGTCGTATTCGTTGGTGGTCAGCGGAATGGTCGGATCGAGCATGGTGGTGACCACGTCGACGAACGGCACCTGCGCCACCATCACCCGGTAGTCCTGCGGCGCCATGTTGGCCACCGCACCCATCAGCAGCCCGCCTGCGCTGCCGCCGGACGCAGCGACGCGGTCCCTGGCCGCGTAGCCCTGCGCGACCAGCGCACGGGTGACGTCGACGAAATCGTTGAACGTGTTCTGCTTGTGCAGCAGCTTGCCGTCGTCATACCACTGCCGGCCCATCTCCTGGCCGCCGCGGATATGCGCGATCGCATAGACCACGCCGCGGTCGAGCAGGCTCACCACCGACAGGTTGAAGCCCGGGTCCATCGAGGCACCGTAGCTGCCATAGCCGTACTGGTACAGCGCGGCACTGCCGTCCTTGCGGAAGCCCTTGCGGTAGACCAGCGACACCGGCACCTTGACCCCGTCGCGGGCGTCGACCCAGACGCGCTCGGTGACGTACTGCGAGGGGTTGTAGCCGATCACCGGCTGCTGCTTGAGCAGGCGGCGCTCGCCGCTGCGCACGTTGAGTTCGTAGGTCGTCGCCGGCGTGGTCAGCGAGGTATAGCCATAGCGCAGCCAATCGGTGTCCGGCTCGGCGTTGACCGACAGGCCCATCGAATACGCCGGCTCGTCGGCCTTGACGTATTCCTGCCCACCGTCGGCGCGCAGCAGGCGGATGCGCTCCAGTCCGCCGGAGCGTTCGTCGATGGCGGTGAAGCCGTCGAACAGTTCGAAGCCCTCGATATACACGCCGTCGTCGTGGGCGACCCAGTCCTGCCATTGCGCGCGCGTGGTGGCGCCGCTGGGCGCGGTGACGAGCTTGAAGTTGCGCGCCCCGTCAGCGTTGGTGCGGACCACCCAGCGGCCGTCGAAGTGGTCGGCTTCGTACTCGACGTCGCGCTCGCGTGCGGCCAGTACGGTGAACGTGGCCGGGTCGGCGGCCGGCGCATAACGCAGTTCCGAAGAGACGGTGCTGTCCACGCCGATGGTGATGTAGCGGTCGTCGCGGGTGCGGCCGATGCCCATGTAGAAACTGTCGTCGTGCTCCTCGTAGACCAGCACGTCGGCGCTGGCCGGGGTCCCCAGCACGTGCTTCTTCACCCGCACGGTGAGCAGGGTCTCCGGGTCGTTCTCGACGTAGAACAAGGTGCGGTTGTCGTCGGCCCAGACCAGGTTCGGCGACACGCCGCTGATCTGGTCCGGGTAGACCTCGCCTGTCTCCAGGTTCTTGAAACGGATGGTGTACTGGCGGCGGCCGACGGCATCCTCGGCCCAGGCCAGCAGGCGGTTGTCCCGGCTGACCTCGGCATCGCCGACGCTGAAGTAGTCCTTGCCGGCGGCCATGGTATTGACGTCGAGCAGCACCTGCTCGCTGGCGAAATCGCCGGCGGCATTGGCCTGCTGGATGCCTGCCGCGCCAACGCCGGCGCCATCACGGCGACGCGCCTGCACGGGGTAGTCCTTGCCGGCCTCGTAGCGGCTGTAATACCACCAGCCGCGCTCGCGGTACGGCACGCTGGCGTCGTCCTGCTTGATGCGGCCGACGATCTCGTCGTAGAGGCGGTCCTCCAGCGGCTTGAGCGGGGCCATCACCTGGTCGGTGTAGGCGTTCTCTGCGTTCAGGTAGTCCAGCACGGCCTTGTCCTGGCGCTCGTCGTCGCGCAGCCAGTAATAGGCGTCGTCTCGGCTCGCACCGAACGGCGCCTCGACCTGGTGCGGGTGCCGCGCGGCCTGCGGCGGCGTGAGCCCGGCGGCGCGGGCAGAGGTGGCGGAGAGGGTCATCAGGCAGGCAACCAGGGGGAAAAGGACGAGCTTCATGGGTGGGGATCCATCCTCTGAACGCAAGATCTCGACGTGAACGCGAGTCTGTGCGCGGGCGCCCCCGAGAGCAAGCGCCGGGCGGCGGTACGCAGGCATGGCCTATCATCGCGGCAATGGATGCCATGAACGATGCCGAAGCCGCCTACAGCCGGCGCAGCCGCGAGATCGCGCCCTTCCACGTGATGTCGCTGCTGGCGCGGGCGCAGGCGCTGGAACGCGAAGGCCACGACGTGATCCATCTGGAAATCGGCGAGCCGGATTTCACCACCGCCGCGCCGGTGGTCGCCGCCGGCCAGGCCGCGCTGGCCGCAGGGCATACGCGCTACACCGCCGCGCGCGGGCTGCCGGCGCTGCGCGAGGCGATCGCCGGTTCGTACCGGGATCGCCATGGGCTGGACATCGATCCGGAACGGGTGCTGGTCACGCCCGGCGGCTCCGGCGCGCTGCTGCTGGCCAGCAGCCTGCTGGTCGATCCGGGCCGCCACTGGCTGCTCGCCGACCCCGGCTATCCGTGCAACCGGCATTTCCTGCGCCTGGTCGAAGCCGGCGCGCAGCTGGTGCCGACCGGGCCGGGCAGCCATTACCAGCTGACGCCGGACCACGTGGCCCGGCACTGGAACGCCGACAGCGTGGGCGCCCTGCTGGCCTCGCCGGCCAACCCGACCGGCAGCGTGCTCTCGCGCGAAGAGCTGGCGGAGTTGTCGCGGGCGCTGCATGCGCGCGGCGGGCACATGGTGGTTGACGAGATCTACCACGGCCTGACCTACGGCATGGACGCGGCCAGCGTGCTGGAGGTCGACGACGAGGCCTTCGTGCTCAACAGCTTCTCCAAGTACTTCGGCATGACCGGCTGGCGCCTGGGCTGGCTGGTCGCGCCGCCGCGCGCGGTGCCGGCGCTGGAGAAGCTGGCGCAGAACCTGTACATCAGCGCGCCGAGCATGGCCCAGCACGCGGCGCTGGCGTGCTTCACGCCGGAGGCGACGGCGATCTTCGAGCAGCGCCGGGGCGAGTTCCAGGCGCGCCGCGACTACCTGCTGCCGGCGCTGCGCGCGCTCGGTTTCCGCATCGCGGTCGAACCGCAGGGCGCGTTCTACCTGTACGCGGACATCAGCGAATTCGGCATCGATGCGCAGGCGTTCTGCCGGCATTTCCTCGAAACCGAGCACGTCGCCTTCACCCCCGGCATCGACTTCGGCACGCACCAGGCCGAACGCCATGTACGCATCGCCTATACACAGGCGCTGCCGCGGCTGCAGGAGGCGGTGGCGCGGATCGAGCGGGGGCTGGGTCGGTTGTAGCCTCTGCCTGGTCGGCTGCCTTCCTGGTGGTTGCTTGTTGGTGGAATTTTCTTTGCGTGCTTTTGGGGGAAGCGGGGCGCCCGCTTTCGCGGGCTGTATTGGGTTTGATGAGGGCGCGCCTCGGGGGGCGGAGGGTTGGCTCCGACTTACGTTTTGGTGCCCCGCCCCGTCGGGGGTGGGGTCGTCGGGGCAACGGACGTCCTGTCCGACACCCCGAGCGCAGCACATCCATGTGCTGCTCGACCCCACCCCCGCCGGGACGGGGCTTGGCGCTTTGATTGTTCCCATTCTTTTGGGGCGCGCTGGGGAGGGGGGAAGAGAAGAGCAAGAGCAAAAGCGGCATTCCGATCCCTATCGTGACCTGACGAATCGCCTCTTCTTCGGGGATCTTCCTGTGGGAGCGGCTTCAGCCGCGACTGCACGGTCCCGCGGTCGCGGCTGAAGCCGCTCCTACAGTGCGATTGCCAGCGACGCCGCGAACTCGCCGATGGCGTTGCCAATGGCAGATGCACGCTCTTGCTCTTGCTCTTGCTCTTGCTCTTCTCTTCCCCCTCCCCGGCGCGCCCCTGAAGAATGGGAAAACAAAAGCGCCGGGTGCCGCCTCGGCGGGTATGTGCGCGAGTTGCACATGGATGTGCAACGTTCGGTTTCGTCACGACATGGACGTCTGCCGAAAGCGACGCGCACATGCCCGTCGGGGCGGCGCACCAAAACGCAAGTCAGGGCCAAGCCTCCGCAAACCGAGGCGCGCCCTCAACAAACCCCAATACAGCCCGCGAACGCGGGCGCCCCGCTTTCCCTTGCAAGGGCGAGGCAGACGCAACCCACCCACGCAACACCCCGGAAACAAAAGGGGCGGCCAAAGGCCGCCCCGATCCCGATGCGATGCGCGAAAGCTTACTCCCCGCCCAGCCGCTCCCACAGGAAGCTGTAGGCCAGCGCCGACATATGCGCCTGCTGCGCGTTGTTCGCCGCGCCGCCGTGGCCGCCCTCTATGTTCTCGTAGTAGGTCACGTCCTTGCCGGCGTCGATCATCTTCGCCGCCATCTTGCGCGCATGGCCCGGATGGACGCGATCGTCGCGGGTGGAGGTGAGGAAGATCACCGGCGGATAGTCCTTCTTCGCATCGAACAGGTGGTACGGCGAGAAGGTCTGGATGAACTTCCAGTCGTCGGTATCCGGATTGCCGTACTCGGCCATCCACGAGGCACCGGCGAGCAGGTGGTTGTAGCGCTTCATGTCCAGCAGCGGGACCTGCACCACCACCGCCCCGAACAGCTCCGGATACTGGGTGAGCATGTTGCCGGTCATCAGGCCGCCGTTGCTGCCGCCCTGCACGCCCAGGTGCGGGGCCGAGGTGATCTTGCGGGTGACCAGGTCCTGCGCGACCGCGGCCATGTCCTCGTAGGCCTTGTGGCGGTTCTGCTTCAGCGCCGCCTGGTGCCAGCGTGGGCCGTACTCGCCGCCGCCGCGGATGTTGGCCACGACGTAGACGCCGCCCTTGTCCAGCCAGGCGCGGCCCAGGCCGCCGGAGTAGCCCGGGGTCAGCGAGATCTCGAAGCCGCCATAGCCGTACAGCAGGGTCGGCGCCTTGCCGTCGAAGGCCAGCGTCTTCGGCCGGACCAGGAAGTACGGCACGCGGGTGCCGTCCTTGCTGGTGGCGAAGTGCTGCTCGATGGTGTCGCGGCTGGCGTCGAAGAACGCCGGCATGGTCTTGAGCGTTTCCGGCTTGCTGCCCAGCTCGGCCAGCGACAGCGTGGTCGGGGTCAGGTAGTCGGTCGAGGTCAGCCAGACCGCGTCGCTGTCGTCGCTGTCGACCGCCTCCACGCCCAGCGTGCCGAAAGACGGCGCGCCGACGAACCCGCTCTTCTTCCAGCTGCCGCCTTCCGGCGTCAGCACGCTCAGGCGGTTCTTGACGTCGTCCAGGACGTTGAGCACCAGGTGGTGGCGGGTCCAGGTGAAGCCGGCCAGCGAGGTGGTGTCGGTCGGGGTGAACAGCACGTCGAACTCGCGCTTGCCGGCCATGAAGTCATCGAACTTCGTCGCCAGCAGCGCACCGGCCGGATAGGTCCTGCCGCCGACCGTCCACGGATCGCGCAGCTCCAGGGTCAGCCATTCGCGCTTGACGCTCTTGCTGGCCGAATTCGGCGCATCGACCTTGACCAGCTTGCCCTCGGGCGTGCGCAGGTACAGCTCGTCGTTGTAGAAGGCCAGCGTGCGGCTGACGAAATCACGCTCGAACCCCGGCGTGTCGTCGTGCACCGCGGCAATGTACATGTCGTCCGGCTTGCCTTCGTAGACCAGCTCGGCCTGCTCCAGCGACTGGCCGCGGCGCAGGCGCTTGACGATGCGCGGGTAGCCGGAACTGGTCAGCGTGCCGGGACCGAAGTCGCTGTAGACGTAGACCGTATCGGCATCGATCCAGCCCATCGCGCCCTTGGCTTCCGGGCGGGCGAAGCCGTCCTTCACGAACTGCCTGGCGTCCAGGTCGAACTCGCGGGTGACATCGGCGTCCGAGCCACCGCGCGACAGCGCGATCAGGCAGCGCTTGTAATCGGGCCGCAGGCAGTCGGCGCCGTGCCAGACCCACTGCGCGTTCTCGGTCTTGTTCAGCGCATCCAGGTCGAGCACGGTCTCCCACTTCGGGTCGGCCTTGCGGTACTCGGCCAACGTGGTGCGCCGCCACAGGCCACGCTCGTGCTGGCGGTCCTTCCAGAAGTTGTAGTAGTAGTCGCCGATCTTCTGCACGCCGGGGATCTTCGCGTCCGAATCCAGCACCTCGCGGATGCTCGATTCCATCTGCTTGAACTGCGGGCTGGCCGCCAGGCGGGCCTCGGTGCGGGCATTCTGGGCCTTGACCCAGTCCAGGGCCTTGGCGTCCTCGACTCCTTCCAGCCAGGCATAGGGATCCGGGGTCATGGCGGCCTCCTTGGCAGATGCGAGGGACGTGGCGGTGGTCAGGCCTGCCACGAGGCAGGCGGCGGCGAGCTTGTGCATCTAGGCTCCGTGCTGTCGTGATCCGGCCACGCTAGCACACCGCCCGCACGCCTCACCGTGCCGGAAGTGCAGCGTCGGCCAGGCCCACGCGCGCCAGCAACCGGGCCCGCGCGGCGCGCCGACGCGCCTGCGGCTGGCGGCGCCGCCGCACCGCCGGGCGAACGCCGCCCGTAGCCGCCGCCACCGGCAGGCGGAAGCGGTACAGCGCCCACCAAGCGGTCATCGGCATGCCCAGCAGCCACAACGGCCACCAGCCCAGCCACTGGCTGTAGCCGCGCGCGGCCGGCCAGACCAGCACCAGCGCCAGCCCGGCCAGGGCAATCTGCCGCACCGGGCGCAGGACGCGCGGGTCCGGCGCCAGGGGGGCGCGGGGGGGCCGTGGGGAAGACGCGAGGGCGGAACGCTGCATGGGATCACTCCGTAGTCGTCGGAAAAGCAGCCTCCCCCATCGCCATCTCACCGGCTGCGACCTACCATTGACGGAAAGTTCGCCCCGGCCGGTTTACCGTGCCGGTCCAGTGATCCACGACGAGCCGCGATGCGCCTGACCACGACCCTTGCCCTGGCATTCCTGTTCGCCCTGACCGCCCTGCCGGCGGCCGCGCGCGAGCAGCCCGCGTCCGACCGCCCGCCGCTGGACATGCAGCGCATGGCCGGAACCTGGTACGTCATCGCCCGCATCCCCAACCCGGTCGAGCGCGGCCATGTCGCCAGCCGCGACGAATACACCCTCAGGGACAAGGACTCGGTGGGGATCCGCTACATCTACCGCGAAGGCTTCCACCAGCCCGAGCAGGAAAAGACCGCGCGCGCCTCCGTCGATGCGGACAGCGGCAACTACGACTGGCGGGTCTGGTTCTACAAGGTCATCCCGACCAAGCAGCGGATCCTGGAGGTCGCCCCGGACTATTCCTGGGTGCTGATCTCCTGGCCGGGCCGCGACCTGGCCTGGATCTTCGCCCGCTCGCCGGACATGGACAACGACCTGTACCGCAAGCTGGTCGCCAAGCTGCGCGACGACTACGGGGTCTATACCGACAAGCTCAAGCGCGTGCCGCAGACGCCGGAGCAGGTCGGCAAGCTCGGCTTCGAAGTGCCGAACGTCCGCTGACGCGCGGCGCCCGGGCGGCGCTCAGCCGCCCTCGTAGTTGCTCAGCGCCAGCTGCAGCAGGGCCTTGGCCTGCTCGCGCAGCGACCGGGGCTCGATGATTTCCGCGTCCGAGCCGTAATGCAGGACATCCATCAGCAGCTCGCGCGAGACGCTGTAGGGCAGCTTCAGCTCATAGCGCCCATCGGGCAGGAAGCGGCCCTGCTGCTTGGAATGCCAGTGCTCGTCGGCAACCCAGCGCGCGGCCTTGGCACTGAACAGGATCGTCGCCCAGCCCTTGGGCGCCCCGGAGAAGATCCCGTAGGACGCCGCCAGCTGGTCGTCCAGCTCGCTGTCGGGCACGTCGCGGGCGACCTCGTCGAGCAGGCGGGCGTGGTTGATCCGGTCCACGGCGAAACTGCGCACGCCCTCGCGGCCGTGGTCCCAGGCATCCAGGTACCAGTTGTCGCGATAATGGGTGATGCGCTGCGGCGAGACGGTGCGGCGGGTCGATTCGTCGGTCGAGCGGGCGCGGTACTCGAAGCCCAGCTGCTTGCGCTCCAGCACCGCCGAGGCGACCGCGCGGAAGCTGGCCTCATCGAGCTTGCGACCGCGGTGCGGGATGACCCGCACGCGGTCCACCGGCCACTGCGAGACGCCGGCCTGGGCCGCCAGCAGGCTTTCGATGCGCTGCTGCAACGGCGCCAGCACCGAGGACAGGACGCCGCCGCCGGTCCGTGCCAGCAATTGCTGGGAAGCCAGCAGCGCGTGCAGCTCCTCCGAACTCAGCCACAGGCCGGGCAGCTCGAACCGGTCGCTCTCGCCGGCGAGGTAGCGGAAGCCCGCCTCGCCATCGCCCTCCACCGGCGCCATCAGTGCATCGCGCAGGAAGGCCAGGTCGCGGTAGACGGTGGCACGGGAACAGCCCAGCTCGTCCTGCAGCCGCGCCACCGTGACCGGGTAACGGGCCGCCTTGAGCAGGCGGTGCAGGGCATTGATGCGTTCATAGCGGTCCATGTGCCGATTATGTCCGAGTCGCAGGCCAGCGCGCGCCTGCCGGCACAACCGCGCGCGGGCTTGGCGCCTTTGCGACGGATGGCGCGTCGCCACGCCGGCGGCGATCACGGAACCGGCGGCGGGAAGGCGCCACAGCCAAGGCTGCCCTCGCCCGACCGGCCGAAGCCACTGCCTGATGCGCGGATGCCGTGGCAGCAGGTCGAGGCACACGGCACGTCGCACCGCCGCGGCCAGTCCGACCCGCACGCGTACGCCGACAGCGGCCGCGGGTATCCCGACCGGCAACGGCCGCCGCCGGTGCTGCGGCGCTGGCCCGAGGGCCAATGCTGCAGGGACGGATGGGTGTCCGCCTCCACGGATGCAGGTGAGGAACGTGATCGGGATCGCACTGATCACGCGCACGCGCCCAACGCCGGATGAAGCGCATCCGCTGAATACGATCGGGCGTATGGACGCTTCCGTTATGATGAAAGCGTTCCCACCCTTGTGCCTGCTGGCCGCCTGATCCGAGAGTCGACCATGTCCCGCCGTGTCCTGCTGACCGCCGCCCTCTTCCTGTCCTGCTCCGGCACCGCCTGGGCGGAGCTGATCCCGAACACCCCCACCGATCCGGCGGCCGCGGTGATCCCCTCGCCATGGAGCGGCTCCAGCGGTGAGCTGGGCTTTGCCTCGGCGCATGGCAACAGCTCCACCGAGAGCTTCAACGGCCGCCTGAGGGGCCGTTACACCGACGGTGACTGGATCCACTCGCTGGACCTGTTCGGCCTGCGCTCCAGCGCCGAATACACCATCACCAACGACGACGGCAGCACCTACCGCAACCGCCAGACCACGGCCTCGCGTTACACCGCCACGGCGGGCAGCGCGCTGCAACTGGGCGAGCACCGCCAGCTGACGGCCACCGGCCGCTACGAAACCGACGACTTCGCCACCTACGATCGCCTGGCCACCTTCGGCATCGGCTACGGCACCCGCCTGATCGACCTGGAGCATTTCTATTTCGATGCGCAGATCGGCCCCGGCGTGCGCCGCGCCCACGACGCGGTGGACGACCGCACCGAGACCGGCCTGATCGGCCGCGGCCTGTTCGACCTGAAGTACACGATCACCGGCAACACCGACCTGGTGAACTCGCTGCTGGTCGAATCGGGCAGCTACAACACCTACGCGCAGAACGATTTCGGCGTGCAGGTGGCGATGAACCAGCGCTTCGCGCTGAAGGCCGCCTGGCAGCTGCGCCACAACAGCGAAGTCAACGACGACAGCAAGAAGACCGATACGCTGACCACGGTCAACCTGGTCTATACGTTCAAGTGACGTGACCGGCTCCTGCAGGAGCGGCTTCAGCCGCGACTGCCCGGCCTGGCGTCGCGGCTGAAGTCGCTCCTACAGTGCAATCACCGGCGAGTCGCGCAGGCGGCGCGCCACGCTCACAGAGCAACCTTGCGCTCAGGCGTCGCCATCCTCGCGCGCATAGGGCCCGAGCAGGGTATCGGCGCCTGCATCGAGCAGGCGGCGGGCGACTTCGCGGCCCAGCGCTTGGCGGTCCACCGCCTCGGCCTCGCCCTCGGCACGCACCAGGCGGCCATCGCCGGCGTCGCCGACCAGCCCGAGCAGGTGCAGCCGCTCGCCACGATGCTGGGCGAATGCCGCCACCGGTACGTGGCAGCTGCCATGCAGTGCACGGTTCATCGCCCGCTCGGCCTCCACGCATTCGCGGGTGGGTGCGTCGTCCAGGCTGGCCAGCAGTTCCATCACCTGCGGATCGTCGCCCCGGCACTCCACCGCGATCGCGCCCTGGGCCGGTGCCGGCAGCCAGTCGGGCGAAGCCAGCCGCGCGCCGATGCGCGCTTCCAGGCCCAGTCGCTGCAGCCCGGCGCAGGCCAGCACGATGGCGTCGTAGTCGCCCTGGTCCAGCTTGGCCAGGCGGGTGTTGACGTTGCCGCGCAGGTCCGCCAGCTGCAGGTCCGTGCGCAGCGCGCGCAGCTGGGCCTGCCGCCGCAGCGAGGAGGTGCCCACGCGCGCGCCTTCGGGTAGCGCCTGCAGCGAGGGGTAACGCGAAACCAGGGCGTCGGCCGGGTCCGCGCGGGCCAGGATGGCCGGCAGTTCGAACGGCGCGTCCAGCGCCATCGGCACGTCCTTGAGCGAGTGCACGGCGCAGTCGGCTTCGCCGCGCAGCATCGCCAGCTCCAGCTCCTTCAGGAACAGCCCCTTGCCGCCGATCGCCGCCAGTGAACGGTCCAGCACCTCGTCGCCGCGCGTGCTCAGCGGCAGCAGCAGGACTTCCAGGTGCGGATGCAGCCGCTGCAGGCGGGCGGCGACATGTTCGCTCTGCCACAGGGCGAGCGGGCTCTTGCGGGTGGCGATGCGCAGGGTCTTCATGCGGGGATTATCGCCTGCCGCGGGCCGGGCCGCCTTGCGTTCGATCAGCCCTGGCGCAGTTCGCCGCGCAGGTTGGCCACGCAGCGCCGGCTGACTTCCAGCGGCTGGGCCACGTCGCGCAGCACCGCGTGCACCTGGCCGTCGCTGCCACGGCGCAGCTCGGCCAGCTGCGACCGGGTGACCAGGCAGTTGCGGTGGATGCGCACGAGGCGATCGGCGAACTCCTCCTCCAGCGACTTCAGCGACTCCTCGATCAGGTCCTCGCCGCGCGCATGGTGGACGATGACGTACTTCTCCTCGGCCTGGAGGTAGCGGATCTCGCCGATCGGGATCAGGCGCAGGCTACCGCGCAGGCGCGCGCACAGGTGGGTGCGCTGGCGCGATGTCTCGCCGGCCGGCGCCGGCATGCGCCCGGCCAGGAAGGTCGCCGCGCGGGCCAGCGCCGCGGCCAGCCGTTCGGGGCGGACCGGCTTCATCAGGTAATCGATCGCGGCGGCGTCGAAGGCCGACAGCGCGTGCTGGTCGTAGGCGGTGCAGAACACCACCGCCGGGCAGGGGGCGAAGTCGCGCAGGTGCCGCGCCGCCTCCAGCCCGTCCACGCCGGGCATGGCGATGTCCATGAGCACGACGTCGGGCTGGCAGCTGGCGGCCAGCTGCAGGGCCTGCTCGCCGTCGGCCGCCTCGCCCACCAGTTCGACCTGCGCGTGTCCGGCCAGCAGCGTGCGCAGGCGCTCGCGCGCCAGAGGTTCGTCGTCGGCGATCAGGACCCTCATCGCGGAAGGCTCCGCGACAACGGCAGCCGTCCTGCCGGTAGCTTGGATATAGGCATGGTTTCCCCTCTTCCCCCACCGGCGGCCGTGGCCGCCGGGGCTGCCTGCCACTTCGGTGGCAGGACGTTGCCGCAGGCATAGTAGCCTCCGGCCCAGCCGGCCGTCATCCGGGCGGCCGGGCGCCCGCTCAGCCGTGGAAGCGCCGGCCCATCCAGGCGGCGAGATCGGCGATCTCCTCGGCGCAGACCTGGTGGGCCATCGGGTATTGATGCCATTGCACCGCGTAGCCGAGCTGCTCGAGCGCCTGCGCGCTCTGCCGGCCATGGACCAGCGGGATCACCGGATCGGATTGGCCGTGTGCCATGAACAGCGGCTGCCGCTGCGCCCCGGCGACCAGGTGCTCGGCGGCATGCGCCATGTCCGGGAGGTAGGTGGACAGCCCGATCAGCCCGGCCAGCGGGACCTGCCGGCGCAGCCCGGCCGCCAGGGTGATCGCCCCGCCCTGCGAGAAGCCGGCCAGCAGCAGGCGTTCCGGCGCGATGCCGCGAGCCTGCTCGCGCTCGATCAGCGCCTCGACCTGGGCGACTGATTCCAGCACGCCCTGGCGGTCGGCGCGGTCGGCGAAATCGAAGCTGGCGATGTCGTACCAGCCGCGCATGCGCACGCCGTTGTTGATGGTGATCGAGCGGACCGGCGCGTGCGGGAACACGAACCGCAGCGCCGGCCAGTCGGGCTGCACCAGCTCGGGCACGATCGGGGCGAAGTCATGACCGTCCGCGCCCAGCCCGTGCAGCCACAGCACCGTCCACTGCGGCGCGACGGCGGTTTCGATTTCCAGTGCGTCCAGCATCGACGACATCATGCAGCTTCCAGCAGGGAAAGCCGCATTATGCCTGCGCGCCGGCCCCGCTCCCCGCCGCTTCCGCACGGGCGGCCAGCGCGGCGGCGCGACGCAGTTCGCCGGCGCGCACCATCACAGGCGGCGGCGTGCGCTCTTCCGGGATCGAGAAGATGCCCAGTCGCTGCAGCGACTCGCCGGCGCTGCGCAGCGAGGTCAGGGCGACCACCGGCACGGCGAGCACCATGCCCACGACCACCGGCGCCATCCACGCCGCCAGCGCGGGCGAGACCGTCCAGGCGGCGATGCCGGCGCCCAGGCCGAACACGCTCAGGCCGCCGTAGCCCTTGACCAGCGCGGCCCAGGAGATCTTGCCGTCGTCGCGCTGCTGCGCATCCCAGCCCGAATCCTTGCCGGCCAGCACTTCGGCCACACCGCGCGACTGCAGGTACATCACCACCGGCGCCATCAGGGCGGCCAGCACGGTTTCCAGCACGATGCTGGCCAGCGCCCGCAAAGCGCCGCCGCAGCCGCGCCGTTCGACCGGGTTGAACAGCAGCGCCAGGTAGCCCATCGCCTTGGGCGCCAGCAGCACGCCCATGGTGATCGCGAACACCCAGATCGCGCCGGCGTCGGCGCGGGCATGCCAGTAGCGTGCCGGCGAGAACGGGAACTCCGCCGACAGGTCGATGCCATCGCCCTGCAGCGGGATGCCGATGCCGATCAGCATCAGCATCGCCCACATCGGCGCGGTGAAGTAATGGCCGATGCCGATCATCATGTGCATGCGGCTGATCCAGTGCAGGCCCTTGGCGCCGACCACCTTGGCGTGCTGCAGGTTGCCCTGGCACCAGCGGCGGTCGCGGATCAGCAGGTCGGTCAGGGTCGGCGGGCCTTCCTCGTAGCTGCCCTGCAGGTAGGGCACCATGTGCGTGGCCCAGCCGGCGCGGCGCATCAGCGCGGCCTCGACGAAATCATGGCTGAGCACGTGCCCGCCGAACGGCTTGCGCCCCGGCAACGCCGGCAGGCCGGCGTGGTCGGCGAAGGCGCGGGTGCGGATCACCGCGTTGTGCCCCCAGTAATTGCTTTCGGCGCCGTGCCACCAGGCCACGCCATAGGCGATGATCGGGCCGTACACGCGACCGCCGAACTGCTGCATGCGGGCAAACAGCGTGTGGCCGTTCACCACCGCCGGCAGGCTCTGGATCAGGCCGACGTCCGGGTTGCGCTCCATGCCCCCGACCAGGCGCACGATCGTGTCGCCGCCCATCAGGCTGTCGGCGTCCAGGATCAGCATCTGCGGATAGCGGCCGCCGAAGCGCCGCACCCAGTCGGCGATATTGCCCGCCTTGCGGCCGGCGTTGTCGGCACGGCGGCGGTAGAAGATCCGGCCGGCACCGCCCACGCGCTCGCACAGGGCGGCGAATTCGCGCTCCTCGGCCTCGCCGATCGGCTGGCGGGTGGTGTCGCTGAGGATGAAGAAATCGAAGGCCTCGACCTGCCCGGTCGCCTCGACCGACTCGTAGATCGCCTGCAGGCCGGCCAGCAGGCGGCGCGGGTCTTCGTTGTAGGTGGGCATGAGCAGCGCGGTGCGGCTGCGCAGGCGCGGCAGCGGCGCGTCCGGGTCGATGCCCAGCTTGCGGCCGCGACCGAATACCACGCTGATGAAGCCGGCCACCGCGCTGGCGAAGGACATCGCGATCCAGGCAAACAGCAGCACGAACAGGGCCAGCAGGCAGGCTTCGAGCACGCTGATGCCGCCGTCCCACATCACCATCAGCATCATCCAGCTGGCGGCCAGGGTCATCACCGCGGTGCCGCCGATCAGGTAGAAGCGGCGCAGGCCGATGCCACGCGGGGAGGTGCGCTGACGAGGCACCTGCAGCCGGCCTTCACGCAGCGACTGCTCCGGCATGGCCAGCGGCGATTCGGCCGGCAGCACGGCCAGGCCCGCGTCGTGCACCGGCGTGGCGGGCTCCAGGAGGGAGGTCGCCATGGGTCAACGGCCCCGCGCCGGCATCTTGCGCCGGTCGGCGGTCACGCCGGCGTGCGCCGATCGTCCGGATCCCGCTTTTCCAACCACTGCGAACACAAGCACTCCTCGGCGACGACGCCTGTCGCCACCCATGTTAGGTCATCGGTGCGGGGGAGCCGTGCTCTCCCAAGGCCAAGGCAGCCCCTCCCGGCCGCCACAGGTGCGCAGACTACGCCGGTTTTGCCGAACCGTGGCCCAACGTGAATGGGGCCGGCGCCCCGGTTCACCCGGACCACGGCCACAGCGGGCCGCCCAGCCAGAGCCAGCGGGCCATCCAGGCCGCCGCCAGGCCGATCAGCGCCGTCAGCGGTGCGCCGACCCGGAGGAAATCCGCGAAGCGGTACTGCCCCGGCCCCAGGATCAGCAGGTTGCCGTGGTGGCCGATCGGGGTCAGGAACGAGGCCACCGCGCCCATCGCGGTACAGACCACGAAGGGCACCGGCGGCAGGTGCAGGCCCTCGGCCACGGCCAGCGCGATCGGGGTCAGCAGCACAGTGGTGGCCGCATCGGAGAGGATCTGGGTCAGCAGCGCGGCGGCGGCGAACATCACCAGCAGCAGGGCCAGCGGCGACAGCCCCTGGACGTGGCCGAGCAGCAGGTCGGCCAGCGACTGCGCGGTGCCGGTCTGGTCCATCGCGATGCCCAGCGGGATCACCCCGGCGATCATCACGAAGATGCGCACGTCGATCTCCTCGTAGGCGCGCTCGATGCTCACGCAGCGGGTCAGCACCATCGCCACCGCGCCCGCCAGGAAGGCAATCTGCGGCGCCAGCCAGCCGCTGGCCGCCGCGGCGATCGCGCCGAGCATGATCGCCGCCGCCAGTGGCCAGCGGCGGCGCCGGCTGCGCTGGGCCTCGAACGGCATCAGCAGCAGGAAGCCACGGTGCGCCGACAGCGACTGCAGGCGTCGCTGGGCGCCCCACAGCACCAGCAGGTCGCCCTCCTCCAGGCGCACCTCCGACAGCTCGCCGTGCAGCCAGCCCTCGCGGCGCCACAGGCCCACCACGACGACGCCCAGGCTGCGCAGGAAATCGATCGCCGACACGGTGCGGCCGACGAACTCCGAATGCGGCGCCACCACCGCCTGCACCAGCTGCTCCTCGCCGAGCGCTTCGGCATCACCATCCGGGCGCTCGCCATACTTGGCGACCGCGTGCAGGCTCAGGCCCGGTTCGTCCTTGACCGAGGCGATCTCGTCAGGGGAAGCGCGCACCAGCAGCACGTCACCGGGCTGCAGCGGGCCTGCGCCCTCCCCGCGCGGTCGCCGCCGGCCGTCGCGCAGCCAGTCGGCGACCTGCAGGCGGCCGGCGAAGGCCGTTTCGAATGCCGCCAGCGCCTGCCCCGCCCAGGGCGATTCCGGCTCGACCAGCAGCTCGGTGTAGTACTGCTCCGGGCGCAGGTATTCGCCGTCGTCGGCCTCGCCTTCGCGCTTGGGCAGCAACCACCGCCCGGCCAGCATGTAGAGCATGCCGACCAGCACCAGCACCAGGCCGATCGGGGTGATCGCGAACAGGCCCAGCCGCGGCTGCCCGGCGCGGGCGAGCAGTTCGTTGGCCAGCAGGAAGGCCGGCGCGCTGACCAGGGTCAGCGTGGTGCCGAGCGAGGCCGCCAGCGACATCGGCATGAGCAGCCGCGAGGCCGCCAGGTGCTGCTCGCGGGCCAGGCGCATCATCACCGGCAGCATCATCGCGGTGACCATCAGGTGGTGGGAGAACGCCGCCATCGCGGCGGTGGCGGGCATCGTCACCGCGATCGCGCGCCACTCGCGCCCGCCGGCGGCACGGCCGATCGCCGCGCCGATGCGCTCGGTGATGCCGGTCGCCGACAGCCCCGCCGACAGCACGAACACCGCCGCGACGATGATCGCCGGCTCGCTGGAAAACCCGGACAGCGCCTGCGCCGGGCTCAGGATGCCGGCCAGGGTCAGCGCCAAGGCCGCCAGCATCGCCACCAGGTCGACCCGCAACTTCTCGCTGATGAACAGCACCAGCGTGACCGCGAGGATGACGAGGAAGACGATCTGCTGCGGGTCCATCGGAAATCCCTGGGAGTGCCGCCCTGCACCTTACTGCATGACGGCATCCGGGATCGTGCGGACACGGCACCTACAGCGACTGGCCCAGCTCGATGAACACCACGCGCTTGCCGCCTTCGCGCATGCCCATGCCGAAGATCAGCGGCCCGATCCAGGAATCGAAGCCGATGAAAAGGCTGCCATTGACGATGCCGTCGCTCAGGCTCATGTCGCTGCGCTTCTGCCAGGCATTGCCGTACTCCAGCGTCCCACCGACCTGCGCCGAACGACCGAACACGCGGCCCAGCTCGTAGGTATAGCCGACGAAGCCCAGCGCGTAATCCTGCCCGCTAAGCTCATTGCGCTGGAAGCCGGCCAGGCGCCAGCGCCCGCCCAACCGGTACAGGTCCTGCACCGGCGCCTCGCCGGACGCGGTCACGTGGTAGCGCAGCCCGCCCTGGACGGCACTGCGCCCGAAGCTCCAGGCGCTGACCAGGTCGAAATCGAGCTGGTCGAAATCGGCGTCCGCGCCCAGCCAGTCGCGCGAGGCACGCGCGCCCGCACGGCCGTAGATGCCCTGGCGCGGGAAGAACACGCTGTCGATGTCGTCCCAGGACAGCTGCGCCACCGCCGCGCCCTGCTGGAAGTGGGTCCGTGGCTCGGGCACGCCGATGTTGACGCGCGCGTTGCCGGCGTAGCGCTCCAGGCCCAGGCTCACCGCGGCGACATTGGAGAAGTTGCGGCTCAGGCCGGCGCTGGCGCCATAGCGCTGCACGCGGTAGCTCGCCAGGCGGTTGCCGTCATCGTCGAAGCTGTTGAAGCTCATGGTCTGGTAGCCGCCAAGCGCCGAGAAGGCGTAGCGGTTGCGGTAATCCAGCGGCGCGTAGTACTCGCCGGTCAATCCCGGCTCGCTGCCGATCTGCGCCACGACCCGGGCCTCGGCGCCGTTGGGCGAGATCGGCGAGAACCGTACCCCCAGCCGCAGGTTGAAGTCCTGGTTGCCGTCCAGGTCGTTGCTGACCGTGGCCCCCGCCTCCAGGTAGGCCGGGCCGTTGGGCTTGGGACGGGCGGTGATCACCAGGCCGGTGGCATCGCCCTCGCGCTCGACGTCGTAGGTGATGCTCGCCAGCGTGCCCAGCCCATAGGCGTGCAGGATGCCCTGCTGCAGCGCGGCCGCGTCCAGCGGCTCGCCGACCCGGACCGGCAGGTAGGCCATCAGCACGTCGTCGGAATAACCGGTGTCGTTGACCATGCGCACGAACTGCAGCGTCGGCGCGGCCGGCAGCGCGGTGCGCTGGCGCTGCTGGAACGTGGCGTAGGTGGCCGCGTCCACCGAATAGCGGCGCAGCTGCGGCGCCGCGGCGTCGGCCGCCTGCTGGCCGATCTCCAGCGCCAGCGGCGCCTTGTCGAAGCCGCCGGTGGTGACCCGCCCGGACAGGTCGGGGCGGATCACCAGGTCCTGCGGGCCGAGCGTGGCCAGCTGCCGCGCGGCACTGCCGACGGTGAGGAAGCCGCTCATCTGGTCGACGACGTCGAGCACGCTGGCATCGGCGCCGAGTTCGCGCAGCGGCGTGCCCACGTCCACCGCGATGATGCGGTCGGCGCCCATCGCGCGGACCACGTCGATCGGGATCTGGTTGGCCACACCGCCATCGAGCAATACGCGGCCGTCGATCTTGACCGGGCGCAGGATGCCCGGCAGCGACATGCTCGCGCGCATCGCCATCGCCAGGCTGCCGTGGTCCAGCGCCACCGCGTTGCCGGTGTTGAGGTCGGTGGCGACCGCCCGGAACGGGATCGGCAGGTCGTTGAAGTTGCCGACCTCGCGCCCGGCGCCGGTGGCCTCCTCGAACATCGCGATCATCCGCTGGCCCTGGCTCATGCCGCCGGCCAGCTGCACCGCCGAACGGGCGCCGCCCAGTCCCACGCCGAGCGGCGACAGCCGCGTGTAGTCGTCGCTCTTGCGCCGCAGGCTGCGGTCCTGGCGCGGCAGGGTGTCGCTGAACATCGCCCGCCAGTCGTTCTGCAGCACGATGTCCTCGATCTCCTGCGGGCTGCGTCCGGCGGCGTACAGCGCACCTACCAGCGCACCGGCGCTGGTGCCGGCGATGCAGTCCACCGGGATGTGCAGTTCCTCCAGCTTCCTCAGCACGCGGATATGCGCGATGCCGCGCGCGCCGCCGCCGCCGAGCGCCAGGCCGATGCGGGGCCGGGTGTCGCCGGGTTCGCGGGTGCCGCACTGGTGGCCGTCCAGTCCCGCCAGTGGATCTTCCTGCGGCGTCACCGGCACCGGGTTGGCGACCGGTGCCTGGGCGGCGGCCGGCCACGCCAGGGCGGCGCCTGCCAGCAGGCAACACAGGGCCAGCAGGTGCGACCATGCGCCCGGCGCGACGCGGGGGGCAGGCAGGGGGAAGGCGGTCATGGGGGCCTCAGGGCTCCGGATAGATGGTTTTCCAGTCACGCGCCATGTCCACGACCAGCCAGCCATCGCGACCAGCCTGGTCCAGGGCCTTGTCCAGGCGCCCGACCTTAGACTGCCGGTCATAGGCCCATTCGCGCTTGCCATCGGTGTGGTGGACGAGCGCGGCCAGGCGCGGGCCGTCCCCGTGGGCGGTCCATTCCAGCATCTGCCGGTCGCCATCGGAGTTGCCGAAGGCCAGCAGCGGGCGGCGACCGATGAAGCGCTGGATCCCCACCGGCTTGCCGGCACCGTCGTCGACCAGCGAGACCCGCGGCAGCTTCAGCAGTTCGGGCCCGCGCGCGGTCACGCGGTACTCCAGGTCGCCATTGCTGCCGATGACCTGCTCGGGCGGGATGCCGTAGGTCTTCTCCGTCCACGGCCGCATGAATTCCTGGCCGCCACCGGACACGATGTAGGTCTTGTAGCCGTTCGCTCGCAGGTAGGCCAGCAGCTCGAGCATCGGCTGGTAGACCATGCCGGTGTAGGGCCGGTGCGTGACCGGATGCTTCGCCGAGGCCATCCAGTCGCTGACGATGCGCGAGAACTCGTCCGTCGTCATGCCGGTGTGGGTCGTGGTCATCAGCTCGGCCAGTCCCTTCTCGCCACTGGCCGCCACGCCCTTGGCGTCGCCGGCCAGCACCGACCGGTACGGCTCGGTGGTCTTCCATTCCGGATGCGAGGGCGCCAGCGCGCGCACCCGGTCCATGACGAAGACGCCCTGGAAATACAGCGGCTGCTCGGCCCACAGCGTGCCGTCGTTGTCGAAGGTGGCGATGCGCTCGGCCACCGGAACGAAATCCGGGCCGTGCTCGCGGGTCGTGCGCGCGACGAAGTCGACGATCGCCTGCTTGGTCGCGCCCTCGTTCCAGGAAGGCAGCGGGTCGACCGCCGGGGCGGCGTGGACGGCCAAAGCCAGCAGGCACAACCAGGTGGCGACGAGGATCCTCAGGCCTTTCATGTCGGTCTCCGGGTAGGAACGGGATTAATGCCAGGCGCTGCCGACCTGGACATAGATGGTCTGGTCGTCCGGGCCCCAGGCGTAGTCGGCGCCCATGTACAGGCCCAGCTTGCGGGCGATCAGGTAACGGAAGCCCAGGCCCTTGGCCACGGCGGTGGTGGCATCGGAGAAATCGTTGCGCCGTCCCCAGGCGCGACCGGCGCCCACGAAGCCGATGCCCGCCCAGCGCGGCGTGACGTTCCAGCGCAGTTCGGTTTCGACCACCCCGGCGCGGGTGTCCTGGTAGCGGCCGCCGCCGATGCCGCGCATGTCCACGTAGGGCAGGCGGTAGAACGGCACGTCGCCGGTCGCCGCGCGCAGGTCCAGGCGCCCGCCGATGACCAGCTTCTTGCCGAACAGCGGCAGGTAGCCCAGCGCGTGCGCGCGGTAGCTGTCGAAATCGACGTCGCCGCCGAAACCCTCGCGGTAGTAGTTGCCTTCGATGACCCCGGTCCAGCCGCTCGAAGGCGTGAACGGGTTGTCGCGGGTGTCGTATTCCAGGGTCAGGCCCAGGCCGGAAGTCTTCTGCGCCAGTTCCCTGTCGGTGAAGAAGCGGCTGTCGTCGGGCGCGTCGAACTTGATGTCCATGTCCATGTAGATCCACTGCACGCCGACGAAGAAATCATCGTCGCCGATGCGGCGGAACACCTGCTGGAACGAGGCCACGCCATCGACGTTGTAGGCCAGCTTCTGGGTCGGCACGTAACGCCCCTGGGTATAGAAGCCCAGGTTGAACGAGGTGTCGCCGAGGAAGCCGCGGTAGCGCCAGCGGTCCTCGTCGAAGTGCATGATCGCCCCGCCGCCGTAGGCCTTGCTGTCGTTCTCGGTCTTCAGGGCGCCACCGCCGTAGATGTTGGGGGAGATGAAACGGGTCTTGCCGTCGGCGGTGGTCCGGGTGGCCGCGCTGCCCTCGGGCCGGTGGAAGAACACCAGTCCCAGGCCGCCGCCATAGCCCACCGCCGGGTCGCTGACGATGATCGGCACCAGCAGGAAGCCATGATGGTTGAGCAGCCACTCGGACATGTCCAGGTGGCCGTCTTCCGGGTCGCGCATGAGTTCGCGGAAGCTCTGCTTTCGACCCGGCGCCGCCGGTGCCGCCGGCGCTGCGTCCGCTGGCGTGGCCGTGGTCGGAACGCCCGGAGCTGTCGGGGTGGATGCCGGCGGCCCGGCCTGCGCCATGACGGCGGAAGGCAGCAGCAAGGCCAGCAGGCAGGTACGCGACAGTCGGGGCAGCATCATGTTCTCGGAAGGTCCTTGGGTTCGATCCGGACGATGGCGGCCGGCGCCCGCGCGGGCGCCGCCGCCATCATCCGGTCTGGATCACTTGGCCGGCGCCGAGCCCGGCGGGAAGCCGACGAACATCTTGTTCAGCCCGGCCTCCACGGCGGCGTTGACGCGTTCGGTGGTGGTCGGCACGGTGCCGCTGGCGGTGCCGCGCCAGATCGCCTGCTTGGTGCCGGTGTCGAACATGTCCAGCACCAGGGTGCCGACGTCATAGGTGCGCACCGTGCTCTGCGCGGTGCCCATCGCCATGCCGCCGCCCCAGCCGCCACGCCAGCCCCAGCCGCCCATGCCGGTACCGGTATAGAACGTGTCGATGGTCTGCCGCTGGCTGTTGACCACATGGCCGGCGAGGGTCACCTGGCCATTCGGCGATTCGGTCCAGCCGATCGCGTGCAGGCGCGCGTTCACGCCGTCGACGATGCGCTGGCTCACCAGCGGCGAGCTGGCGGTGGGCTTCATGCCCCAGGTGTAGGTGCGGTACCTGGAGAAATCGACCGAGGGATCGTGGTCGGTCTTGACGGTCGGGGTCGAGGCGCAGGCGGCCAGCACCAGGGTGGCCGCGGCGGCGAGGAACAGGTTCTTCATGGCAGTTCTCCAGGGTTGTCGTGAGGTCGGTGCCGCGAGCCGCAGCACGCCCGTCCGGGCGCCTGCGCCGATACTGGCGTCGCCGGCGCGCCGGCGGCGCCTGCTTCAGAAGCCGAATCCGGCCGTCAGCATCACGGTGTCGCCGTTGAAGCGGTTCTTGGTGCTGAACTCGTCGATGTAGCGCAGGCTCAGGTCCAGGTGCTCGCCACCGGACCATTTCCTGCCGTAGCTGACGACCGGTCCCAGGCCGAAGGAGCGGCCCTTGAAGCCGTTGAGGCGATCGGCGGTCGGACCGGAGTCGTCCTCGATCTGCTGGATCCAGCCGCCAGCCGCACCGAAGCCCCAGCCGCTGGGCGTGCGCTTGACCAGCATCGAGTCCAGCCGCCACACCGCGCCGTTGCTGTAATCGGTGTCGTCGTTCTTGGTATAGAAATCCACCGCGCCGAGCAGGCTCAGCTCCAGCGTGCCCTTCTGGAACAGGTGCGTGTAGCCCACGCTGGGCGAGAACGTCCACACGTTGAGGCCGGCATTGGCCAGGCGGTTCGGGTTGTAGCTCGCGGTGGGCGCATAGACGTACAGGCCGAAGGACCAGTGCTCGACCTGGCTGACGTGGTAGCTGGCGATCACCGGGGCGAAGTACAGGTCGTACCAGTTGGAGGTGCTCTGCGACACGCCGCGCTGGACCTGCCCGGCGGTCAGGCGGGCATCGACATCGGCCATGATGTACGGGGCGGTGACCATCGAGGCGAAGTTCCAGTGCCCCTGCCCGGTCGGCCAGACGTACACGCCGGTTGCCGACAGCAGGTCGATCTTGGCGGCCAGGCCGGCCGACACCTGGCCGGCGACCGGCACCTGGCGGCTGGCGCCGATGTCGCCGTCGTAGTGCACGTAGGCCAGCGACCACTGCATGCCCGGCTCCGGCGGCACGATGCCGGCGTAGGCCTGGATCTGCGCGCCGGTGATCGAGCGTCCCAGCGCGCCTTCGGTAGCCGTGGCCGGCAATGCGGTGATGGCCAGCAGCAGGGCGGCCAGCAGGCCGGTCGTGCGCGCGACCGGGACACGATGGAAAACGGACAGATGGCTCATCGTCTTCAACCTGGTGTGGAGGGCGTTTCGGGGTGGGCGCGCAACGGGTGGCCGGCCGCGTCCTCGCGTTCGCGCACTTCGCCCATGTCGCGCTCGAGGAAGTAATTGAGGAAGGTCCGGATCAGCGCGACCGCACCGAGCTGGGCGATCGCCTGCCATGAAGGGGCGATCGCCGACTCGATGATGTCCGCGCCCAGCTGGAAGGTCAGCGCGGCCACCAGCCAGCGGCCGTACTCCATCCACAGCACCCGGCGTTCATGGCCCTTGATGTAACCGCGCTGGCCGCGCTCGGCCGGATGCAGCAGCGAATCGCCCAGGGCCCGCAGCGCGCTGACGAAGGCGATCAGGGTGCCGCAGACGACGATGAACAGCGCCATCAGGTCGATGATGACGATCACCGGCTCGCTGATGCGGATCAGCCATTCCTCAAGCATCCGCGTTTCCCCCGGGGCGCACCACGCAGCGGAAGCCGAGGTGGCAGGTCGCGGTGTCGATCGGCTGCGGCATGCGGGCGGCGGGCCGGTAGCGGCGGCAGTAGTTCGGCGCACAGACATGCGAGCCGCCCTTCATCACCCGGCGCGGGATGCGCGGGCCGGCAGCGCGCGCGTCGACGCTGTCCTCGCGGCTGGCGCCGCGCGGGTTCTCCAGCGTGCAGCAGGGGCGTCCGGGCAGCTTGTCGTGGGTCTGGTACCAGTCGCTGGTCCACTCCCAGACGTTGCCGATCATGTCGTACAGGCCATAGTCGTTGGGCGGGAAGCTGCCCACCGGCGACGTCCAGGCGTAGCCATCCAGCGTCTGGTTGTCCCAGGGAAACTCGCCCTGCCAGGTGTTGGCCATGTAACGCCCGCCGGGCACCAGCTCGTCGCCCCAGGCGAACTCGCCGGACTCGCGCCCGCCGCGTGCGGCGAACTCCCATTCCGCCTCGGTCGGCAGGTCCTTGCCGGCCCAGCGCGCGTAGGCCAGGGCGTCGTCGTAGCCGACCTGCACCACCGGATGATCCTCCAGCCCGTCCAGGCTGCTGCCAGGTCCGCGCGGATGCCGCCAGTCCGCACCCGGCACGTAGTGCCACCAGTTGTGCGTGTTGCGCAGGTCGACCCGACCGGGCGGCGGCACGAAGACCACCGACGACGGCACCAGCAGGGCCGGATCGGCGTCGGGATAGTCGGCCGGGTCGGCCGGGCGCTCGGCCAGGGTGACGTGGCCGGTCGCGGCGACGAAGCGCGCGAACTGGCGGTTGGTCACCGCGTGGCGGTCGATCGCGAAGGCGCCCACGCGCACCTTGTGCGCCGGACGCTCCTCCGGGTAGTGGTCATTGGAGCCCATCAGGAAGCTGCCGCCCGGCAGCGCCACCATGTCGGCAGGCAGGTTCACTTCAAGGCCTCCGTCGGCCGGACTCATGCGAATACCCTCCCCCAGTCGCGTTGCATGCTCACCACCTTGATGCCGTATTCGTCGGCGCGGTCGAGTGTTTCGGCCAGCGGACTGACCAGGAACCGGCGGTCATAGGCGGCTTCGCGCTCGCCGTCGTCGTGGTGCAGCACCAGCGCCAGGCGCTTGCCGGGCCCGGCGAGCGTGTAGCGCAGCATCGCCAGGTCACCGTCGGAATTGCCGAAGGCCAGGATCGGCCGCCGGCCGATGTGCAGGGCGATGTTGACCGCCTTCTCGTCGTGGTCGTCGAAGCTGCCCAGTTCGGCCAGCTTGCGGATCTGCGCGCTGCCGGGGCCCAGCTCCAGCTTGGCGCGGGTGCTCGAGCCGATCACCTGCTCCGGCGGCACCCCGTAGAGGCGCTCGGCCACCACGCGCACGAACTCCACGCCGCCGCCGGTGACGATGAAGACCTTGAAGCCGTTGCCGCGCAGGTAATCCATGAGTTCCAGCTGCGGCTGGTAGATGCACGAGGTGAACAGCCGGCCGTACTTGGGATGCTTGGCCGCGGCCAGCCAGCCGCTGGCGGTGGCGCGGAACTCCTCGATGGTCATGCCGGCATGCACGGCGAACGCCGGCTCGAAGATCTCGCGCTTGGGCAGCTGCTGCAGCGCCTTGACGTCGTGGTCGAGCAGCGCCTTGAACGCCGGCTTGTCCCGCAGCGCGGGATCGGCCGTGGCGAGCCGCTCGACCTCGCTGAGGACGAAGTAGATCTGCACGTACAGCGGGTATTCCGCCCACAACGTTCCGTCGTTGTCGAACACCGCGATGCGCTCGGACGGCGGCACGAAGCCGTCGCCGCCGGACTTCGTCACCTCGGCGACGAAGTCCACGATCGCCTGCCTGGTGACGCCGTCGTTCCAGGATGCCAGCACGGTTCCCATCGGTTCTCCTCGCTGTGCGCGTGCGCTCGCGGGGGCCGGCATCGGCGCCGGCCCCCCGCCGGTTCAGTCCTTGGCGGACATTGCGTTCATCTTTTCCAGCGCGTCGTTGATGGTGAAGCTGCCCGGCTTCTGCACGCGCGGGAACTTGACCAGGGTCTCGGCGAACTTGTCGGCCAGCCCGAACGCGGCGAACAGCAGGTAGTCGTGGTGAAGGAACCAGTCGTAGTAGGTATTGGACGTGATGTCCGCATACTCGTACGGGTCGGTGCGCAGGTTGAACAGCTTGGGCAGCCGCAGCGTGGTGAAGGGTTCGGCCCAGATCTGCATGGTGCCGCGGCAGCGCTGTTCCATGAACACGATCTTCCAGTTGTCGTAGCGCAGCGCCAGCACGTCGCCGTCGTCGCTGAAGTACATGAACATCTTGCGCGGACTGTCCTTCTCCTTCCCGGTCAGGTGGCCCACCAGGCTCATGCCGTCGATGTGGTTCTTGAAGGTCTTGCCGTTGGCCTTGTAGCCGGTCTTGAGCTTGTCCACCACGTCCGGCGCGCCGGCCATCTCCATGAAGGTCGGCAGCCAGTCGTGGTGCTGGACGATGCCGTTGGAAATCGAGCCGGGCTTGATCCGGTCCGGCCAGCGCACCAGCAGCGGCACCCGGAACGCGCCTTCCCAGTTGGTGTCCTTCTCGCTGCGGAACGGGGTGGTGCCGGCATCGGGCCAGGAATTGCGGTGCGGGCCGTTGTCGGTGGAATAGATCACCATGGTGTCTTCGGTGATCCCCAGCTCGTCCAGGTAGTCCAGCATCTCGCCCACGTTCTTGTCGTGGTCGATCATGGTGTCGTGGTAGGGCGACTGCCAGCGCCCGGCCTGGCCGAGGCTGCTCTTCTTGGTATGAGTGAACAAGTGCATGTGGGTGGTGTTCAACCAGACGAAGAACGGCTTGTCGGCGTTGTTCTGGCGCTTGATGAAGTCCTTGGCGGCGGCGACGAACTCGTCGTCGCAGGTCTCCATGCGCTTGGCGGTCAGCGGCCCGGTGTCCTCGATCTTCTGCTTGCCGACCCGGCCCCAGCGCTCCTGCACCGTGGCATCGTCCTTGTCGGTGGCCCAGCAGTGCAGGACGCCACGCGGACCGATGTTCTTGCGGATGTTCGGGAAATCCTTCTCGGGGAAGTAGTCGTACATCTCCGGCTCTTCCTCGGCATTGAGGTGGTAGAGGTTGCCGAAGAACTCGTCGAAGCCATGCACGGTGGGCAGGTACTTGTTGAGGTCGCCGAGGTGGTTCTTGCCGAACTGGCCGGTGGCGTAGCCCTGCTCCTTGAGCAGTTCGGCGATGGTCACGCTCTCCGGCTGCAGGCCTTCCTGCCCGCCCGGGCGGCCGACCTTCGAAAGCCCGGTGCGGTAGACGCTCTGGCCGGTGATGAACGACGAGCGCCCGGCGGTACACGACTGCTCGCCGTAGGAGTCGGTGAACATCATCCCCTCCCTGGCGAGGCGGTCGATGTTCGGGGTCTGGTAGCCCATCAACCCGTGGCTGTAGCAGCTCAGGTTGCTGATGCCGATGTCGTCGCCCCAGATCACCAGGATGTTCGGTTTCCTGCCGCCGCCCTTGGTGCCTTTGGCCGGCTTGCTGGAGGAGGGTGCCGGCTTGGACGGCGCGGCCTTGCTTGCAGCTTTCGTTGCCATGGATCTGCTCCGGTTGTGCGAATCACCCGCCCCGGGGGAGGCGGCTCAGGAAACGGAAGGAACATCGAAAATCATGCTGGCAATCGCCAGCACGCCGATCAGCCACAGGGCGGCAGCGGTCATCAGCGTCACCGAGGGCGGATACGGGCTGTCGCCATGCAGCAGCCCGTCACGCACCATCTGCTCGCGCTCGGCGCGCAGCGAGCGCATGTACTGGACGTGGTAGACCATGCCCACGCTCAACAGCGCGATTCCCAGCAGCACCAGCGCCACACCGAAGTTGCGCGGCGCATGGCTGGTGAAGCCGACATGCACGGCCTGCTGCACCATGTGGCTGAACACCTGGTAGATCGTGAAGCCGAAGCCGATCAGCGACAGCGCGGTGCGGATGATCGACATCAGGGTGCGATCGGCGCTCATGCGCGTGCGCTGGAACGACATGCCGGTGCGGCGCATCGACATGTCGGTGCGGTCGGTGGACAGCGCGGTACGGTGCTCGGACAGCGCGGTGCGGTGGGTCGACAGGTCGGTGCGGAACTCGGATAGGTCGGTGCGGTGCTCCGACAGGCTGGTGCGATGGTTCGACAGGCCGGTGCGGTAGTGCGAATACTCGACCGAGGCGGCGTCGGCGTCGGCCGCGTTGACCTGTGGCAGCGGCGGCGGCTCGGCCGGGGTGTAACGCTGCGGGCGCACCAGCCCGTCGCCGGAAGGCGCGGCGTTGCGCGGGGCATGATCTCGTTCGGGCGCGGAGCTGGTCATGGAGGATCGATCGGCTTCAGGAGGATCAGGACCGGCCGTGGCGGCGGCGCCACCACAGCGCCAGGCGGGCCACCGGGCCGCGCAGCAGCAGGTAGGGGACGAAGGCCAGCACGATCGCGATGACCAGGGTTTCGTTCGGGTAGCGGAACGCGCCGAACACCTTGATCTGGTAGATCACGTCCATGCCCACCCCGAGCAGCAGGATCCGCGTGACGGCGGTGAAGCCTTCACGAAAGGTCTGCAGGCGGGTGCTGTGCGTGCCGCCGTGGAGCAGGCGGAAGAAATACGGCGAGCGCCCGAGCGCTGCGTCCTTGATGCCGTCGTGGGTCGCGGCGATCAGCGCCATCACCGGCTGCAGGAAGAAGCGGAACGTCATCGGACCGTCGGTGCGGGCAATGAGGTCGCCAATGAACCGGTGGATGAAATCGAGCAGGGAATCCACTTGCCGCCTCCGCCATCGAGGGCTCCAGATTCCACCCGCCGGCAGCGCCGCACAATCGTTTTACTACCCATTCAAGATCAGTATTTTTACTGACGCCGGGCGCGCGGCTGGCTGGCATGGTCGCCAGCACGCCCCACCTGCCAGGACCGCGCGCGGATGCATGGCGACAACTATTCGCTGATGCGTGGCGGCCCCACGCACCGGCTGCTCGACCGGCTCGGGCTGATCGGCCGGCATAACGGTTCAGCGGCCTGGCTGGCCACCCTGCTGGTTGTTATCTGCCTGGCCCCGATCGCGATGGCCTGCGCACTGGACGGCACGCTGTGGCGGCAGCCGCCCGGCGGCCCGATCCCGTTGCTGGGCGATTACGCGGTGCTGGCGCGGTTCCTGGTGGCGCTGCCGCTGCTGGTGCTGCTCGCCCCGCGCAGCGACCGGATCCTCAAGGTGACGATCCGGCAGTGGCTGCATTCCGGGCTGGTCCCGCCCTCGCGCGAGCGGGCCCTGACCACGGCGTTGCAGCAGATGCGGCGCATGCGCGATGCGCTGTCGCCGGAACTGGTCTGCCTGCTGCTGGCCACGGTCGCCCTCGCCCTGCCCGGCCCGTCCCTGGTCGACCGCCTGCCCGGGCTGGCCGAATGGAGCGTGGGCCCGGACGGGGAGCTGACCCAGGCCGGGTTCTGGCTGCGCCACGTCGCCACGCCGCTGTTCCGTTTCGTCATGCTGGCCTGGTTGTGGCGCCTGCTGATGTGGGCGCAGCTGCTCTGGCACCTGTCGCGGCTGCGGCTGGACCTGCATCCGGCCCATCCCGATGGCGCCGGCGGACTGGGCTTCCTCGGCCTGGCGCAGGAGCGCTTCGCGGTGATCTCGGTGGCCAACGGCTTCGTGCTGTGCGGCGTGTTCGCCAACCACATGCTCTACCTGGGCGAGACCCTGTTCACCCTGCGCTACCTGATGGTCGGCTACGTGCTGGGCGCCAGCGTCCTGGTGGTCGCGCCGCTGGCGGTGATGTCGCCGACGATGGTGCGGGCCAAGCGCCACGGGCTGCTGAAGTTCGATGCCCTGGCCAACCGCATGACCCGCGCGTTCGACCGGCGCTGGAAGCGCGGCGCCGACCCGGACCTCGGGGACGACCTGATCGACGTCAACGACGCCTCGGCACTGGCCGACTTCACCTCCGACTACAACACTGTCCGGGGCATGTCATCGCTGCCGATCAGCCGCTGGTCGCTGGCGCGCATCGCGCTGGCGGCAGCGGTGCCGTTGACGCCGCTGGCGCTGCTGGCCTTCTCCGTCGACGAGATCGCCGCCAAGCTCTTCAGCCTGCTGGCGTGAGCGGCGCCGTGCCGCCAATCAGGCCTGCGCGGGACGGATGGAACCGGACAGGTACTTCTCGCCGGCCGCGGCGGCCTGCACCGCCGGCAGCAGGTCCTCGACCGCATCGGCCTTGAGCACGTAGCCGCAGTTGCCCAGACCCAGCGCGTGGCGGACCACCTGCGGCTCGGCATGCACGGTGATGAACACCACGCGCGGGGCGTAGCCTTCCTCGATCAGGCGCTCGACCGCTTCGAGGCCGGTGATGCCGGGCATCGAGATGTCGGTGACCAGCACGTCCGGGCGCATCTCGCGGGCCAGGCGCACCAGGGCCAGGCCGTCGCTGACCGTGGCCAGCAGGTCGCAGTCCTGGGCGAGGATGGCACCGAGCTGTCGGGACATCGCCCAGCCGTCCTCGGCCAGGAGTACTCGCACGCGATTCATGGGCCGGGCCAGCGATGCGGGGATTCCATCCTGCGCGCTGCCGGCAGCGCCGGACCACGGAAAAAAAACCGTAACCGTTCAAGTAAAACTACTGTCCCGGGCGGCGGTGGATCACCGCCGCGCGAATTCAGCCGGGCTCAGGAGGCCCGCTTCAACAGGCCTTCCTGCTCTGCCCGGCGCACCAGCTCCAGGGTCCCGTGGACGCCCAGCTCCTGCATGATCGCGTACTTGTGCGATTCGACCGTGCGCACCGATACCCCGAGTTCGAAGGCGATCTGCTTGGATCGCAGCCCGCGGGCGACGTACTCGAGTACGCGCTGCTGCTTGTCGGTGAGGTTGCGGCGGCGGCGGTGCGAGCTGGTGATCGCGTTGGCGGCCACCGTCGGGGTCACGTAGGTGCGGCCGTCCAGCACCTGCTGCACCGCGTAGACCAGTTCCTCGCCGGCGGAATTCTTCAGCACGTAGCCACAGCCGCCGGCGCAGATCGCCCGCGAGGCCATCTCCGATTCGGCATGCATGGTGAGGAAGATGAAGGGCATCGTGAAACCTTCCTGGCGCGCCTGCCACATCACGTCGATGCCCGTCATGCCCGGCATGCTAATGTCGGCGATCACCAGTTCGGGCGCCTGGCGACGGATCACGTCGAGAAGCGCGAGGCCGTCGAACACCAGTTCGACCACATCGAAGCATTCGTCCAGCAGGCGCTCGACGCCCTGCGCCACGAGCAGATGGTCGTCGGCCAGGACCAGTCGTCGACGCACGGCCAGGGGTTCCGGCCTGGTCATGTCAAGGCTCATGCACGCCTCCTCAAGCGTCTGCCGCCAGCTGGTGTCCATTCGTCGCGCCCGTGCGTCCTCGGCGGCGGATCACGCGGGTGCCTGCATTCCGTCCGGTGCAGGGTAGGCAGGCGCCGTGAGGGCGGCGTGAGGGGCGCTTGCGGCGGCGTGATATGGATAGTGAACAGCCAGCCAGACGCGCCACCGGAGGGCGTCGTGAACCACTCTCCACCGCTTACCGGGATGCCAGGGCAGGCACCGACGCGCCCTCTGCTGCTGCCGATGGCGCACGGCGGTAATGCGTTGCTGCTCGGCCTGCTGTGCTGCGTCGGCGAATGGCTGACGCGACAACTCTGGCCCTGGGAAGACGGCGGGCATGTGGTGGCGGTTGCGCCGGCACTGCTGCTGGCCTGGCTGATGGTGCGCCCCTGGCGGCTGTGGTGGTCCTCGTTGCTCGGCGCGATCGCCGGACTCTGGCTGGCGCTGCTGCTCGCGCGGGCCGCGGCGTGGCCGGCGCTGCTGCTTGCGGTCGGCCCGGCATTGCCGGCGCTCGCCATGGCCCGGCTGATGCGCCTGGGCGAGGACACCTGGCCACCGGTCGAACTTCGCAGCGCGGCGCTGTTCCTGCTCGGCGCCGGCGTGGTACTGCCGATGATGGACACCGCCTGGCTGGCCGGCTGGAGCCGCCAGCTCGACATCCCCGCCTATCGCCATGACGCACTCGGCCTGCTGCTGGCGCTCAGCGCCGGCCATCTGCTGCTGGTGCCGGTGGCGCTGGGACTGGCGCACCTGCGCCGGCCGCTGGCCTGGCGGCGGGTCGCCGGTGGACTGGCTGTCGCCGTTGCCCTGCTGGTGCCGCCCTGGCTCCTGTGGCAGACCCAGGCGCTGGTGCCGGTGCCGTCGGCACTGATGACCATTGCCGCAGTGCCGTTGCTGCTGTGGACGCTGCTGGAATTCGGCCTGTCCGGCGTATGCACCGCGCTGCTCGCGCTGGCAGTGCTGGGCACGCGCATGAGCCACGCGGGAGTCGGCCCCTTCGCAGGGTTGGGGCCGACGGATGCGGTCCTGGGCATCCAGGCCTGGATCTGCGCCACCGCCGGCGCCCTGTGGCTGATCGCCGTGCTGCTCGAACAGAAACGCATCGCCGCGCGCAATCTGCGCGACGCCTATCGCCGCCTCAGCGACCTGGCCGGGCGCGTGCTGGTGGTGCAGGAGGAAGAGCGCAAGCGCATCGCGCGCGACCTGCACGACGACATCAACCAGTCCCTGGCCGCGGTGTCGATCCGCATGAGCTACCTCAAGCGCGAAGTCGATCCGGCACAGCGCGAGGCGGTCGCCGGCATCCAGCAGGATCTGCTGCGAGTCTCCGGCGACATCCGCAACATGTCGCACGAGCTGCATCCGGCGGTGCTGCGGTTCACCGGCATCGCCAGTGCGCTGGTCTCGCTGTGCAACAACCACGGCGCGCGCACCACGCTGCGCATCCACTGCGAGGCCGCCCCGCCGGAGGCGCTGGGCGACGAGTGCGAGCTGAGCCTGTTCCGCATCGTCCAGGAAGCGATCAACAACGTCGAGAAGCACGCCCGTGCCCGCGAGGTCTGGGTACGGCTGGTCGTGGAGGGGGACGAGTGCGTGCTGTCGATCACCGATGACGGCATTGGCGTGAACGCCAATCGCCGACGCACGCCGGTCGGCCTGGGCCTGATCAGCATGGAGGAGCGCGCCCGCCTGCTCGGCGGCCAGCTGAGCGTCACCGGCGTGCCCGGCAACGGCACCCGGGTCGAGGTGCGCTTCGGGCTGGCGCGCCAGCCACCCCGGCCTCAGTAGAAATACCGAGGCGGCTTGCGTGCAAGTTCGCTTGCCGTCGGGCGTGCCGGCGGCGATGGTCTGCACTGCATCTGCCGTGGAGTGCCCGCCGATGAAAATCCCCCCCCGCCCTGTTCCCTGCATCGTCGCCGCACTGCTCGCCGCCGTGCCTGCCTCCGCAATGGCCCAGTCCAGCCAGTCGGCCGACGACATCTCGCGCAAGCTCGCCGATCCCGGCGCCGCGCTGGTCTCGGTGCCGTTCCAGTACAACTACCAGGGCTCGGCCGGACCGGGCGGTGACTTCCACAACCAGCAGCTCAAGATCCAGCCGGTGATCCCCTTCGTGGGCGAGAACGGCAAGTTCCTGCTGCGGCCGATCCTGCCGCTGGCGTGGAACCAGTACCCGGAGAACAAGGACGGCCTGGGCGACCTGTTCGTGCAGGGCTACTACATCCCGACCCACGGCGCGCCGCACGCCACCGAGTTCGGCTTCGGGGCCGCCGCGCTGCTCGACACGGCAAGCCACGACAGCCTGGGCACGGGCAAGTATTCGCTTGGCCCGGCCTTCATCCTGGTCCACAAGACGGCGAAGTGGACGCTGGGCGGACTGGCCAACCATGTCTGGTCGGTGGCCGGCGACAGCGATCGCGAGGATGTCAGCCAGACCAGTTTCCAGCCGTTCGTGACCCGCAGCCTGCCGCAGGGCTGGTCGGTCAACTTCACCTCCGAAAGCACGTACAACTGGAAGGCGAGCTCGGGCAACGGCTGGACGGTGCCGCTGGGCGCAGCGGTGTCGAAGGTGACCCACATCGGGCATACGCCGGTGAGCTTCGGCGTGGGCGGTTTCTACAACGTCGAGCGGCCGGACAATGCCAGCCGCTGGACCGCCCGTTTCATCGTCACGCTGGTTTTCCCCGAATAGCGGCGGGCACCCGCGCGCCGCGGACCCGCCGGGCCCCGGCGTAGGCACAACTGAGCGTTCCCGCAGGCAGGCCGCATTGCCGGCCGCTTTCCCGCTACCATCGCCGGATCACCCGCCGCCCGCCGGCGACACGGCACGCCACCCCGGGGCCGGCGACGACGCGGCCGGCCCAGCAGAGGGAAACGCATTGGCAACGCCCAGGAAGTCGGCGCGCCGCAAGGGCGAAGCCACCACCATCGACGAGGTCGCCCGGCTGGCCGGCGTGTCGCCGATGACCGTCTCGCGCGTGGTCAACGGCCGCGTGCACGTCCGCGAGAGCACCCGCGAACGGGTGATGCGCGCGGTCAAGCAGCTCGGCTACACGCCCAACCTCGCCGCCAGTTCGCTGGCCGCCGCGCAGACCACGCGCATCGCCTTGGTCTACACCAACCCCAGCGACAGCTACCTGCGCCAGCTGCTGGTGGGCGCCCTGCGCGGCAGCGCGCGCGCCGCCGCGCAGCTGGTGGTCGATGCGTGGGACCAGATCGACCCGGATGCCGAGGGCGATGCCGCGCGGGCGCTGGCGCGCAGCGTGGCCGGGGTGATCCTGCCGCCACCGCTGTGCGAATCGCCCACGGTGATCGCCGAGCTGCTCGCCGCCGGGGTGCCGGTGGTGGCGATCGCCTCCGGCCGCGAGGCCTCGGAGATCTCGCGGGTGCGGGTGGATGATTTCCAGGCCAGCCGTGAGATCACCCAGTACCTGATCGGACTGGGCCACAGGCGCCTGGGCTTCATCCAGGGGCATCCGAACCAGACCGCCAGCGCCCGCCGCTTCGAAGGCTTCCGCGCGGCATTGGACGAAGCCGGCATCGGCCTGGAACCGGGCTGGATCCAGCCCGGCGAGTTCACCTACCGCTCGGGACTGAAGGCAGCGGAGAAGCTGCTGGGCAAACGCCAGCGGCCCAGTGCGATCGTGGCCAGCAACGACGACATGGCCGCGGCGGTGGTATCGGTCGCGCACCGGCGCGGCCTGGACGTGCCGCGCGACCTGTCGGTGGTCGGCTTCGACGACACCTCCACGGCGACCAATGTGTGGCCGGAGCTGACCACAGTGCGCCAGCCGATCGCCTCGATGGCGGATACGGCGGTGGACATCCTGATGCGGGCGATCCGCCGCCAGGACGGCACGGTGATGGACAAGGTGCTGGCGCATACGCTGGTCAAGCGCGGGTCGGTCGCGGTGCCGGGGGCGTAGGCGGCGGATTGCGGGCGCTTGATCGGATTGCGGGAGGGGCTTGAGCCCCGGCTGTCGGGTCTCGCGGGTGCCATGGGCGTTGTCGCTGTGGGCGGGGATCCTGCTTGCTGCGGAAAGCGGAGGTTGAGGGGTTGCGGCCTGGCGGCCGCTTTTTTTTGGGTTCCTTGTCGGGTGTTTAGCTTGGCTGGCCTTCGGGGGGTTGGTAGCGAAAGGCATTGCGGGGTTCGATTGCTGCGGGCGGCGGGGCGCGAGGCCTGCTGCCGCTCATGTCCCCCGGTTCAGGCCCGCTTTGCGGGCATGAACCTCCTCCTTTACTTCCCGTCAGCAGGCCTCGCACCCCGCCACCGAATGGCCAATGGCCACTGGAAGAAAAAGCGAAGGCAAAGAGCAGAAGCCGAAGAACAGAAGCGAAAAGCAAAAGCGAGTGATGTGGGGGAAGAGAAAAGCGGGTCGCCCGCTACGCGGCTCCCGCGTCATGGCGCTCCGCAGGTCGGTGTCCGGAGACGGTCGGAAGTGCTGAGAGCCAGCCCCCTGCTCTCACTCTCACTCTCACTCTTCACCCCTTCCCTTCTGCTGCTACGCCCGCTTCCCTCTTCTCTCCACCTCACTTCCCAATCTTCGCTTTTCGCTTTTCGCTTTTCTTCTTTGTCTCGCCATTCGCTTCCAGCTTCCAGCCTTTGATTCTGCGTTCTGGCTTTGGCCTTTCATTCGGCGACCGTTGCCCTTGCAGCGGTGTGGCGTGCTGCCTGCTGACGGGAAGTAAAGGAGGAGGTTCACGCGCGAAGCGCCTGAACCGGGGGACATGAGCGGCAGCAGGCAGCGCGCCGCGCCGCCCGCGGCAAACCAGCCCCGCCGGGCCTTTCGCCACCAACCCACCGAAGGCCACCCAAGCCAACGCCCAACAAGGAACCAAAGACCAGCGGCCGCCAGGCCGCAACCCCCACCCCTTCCTCCGCGGAAAATCGCCCACGCACGCCAATCGGCGGCCGTTGACCTCTGCAGCGCGCCGCGCCGCCCGCGGCAAACCAGCCCCGCCGGGCCTTTCGCCACCAACCCACCGAAGGCCACCCAAGCCAACACCCAACAAAGAACCAAAGACCAGCGGCCGCCAGACCGCAACCCCCACCCCCTCCCTCCGCGGAAAATCGCCCACGCGGCACGCCAATCGGCGGCCGTTGACCTCTGCCGCGGTGGGGCGCGCTGCCTGCTGACGGGAAGTTCATGCGCGAAGCGCCTGAACCGGGGACATGAGCGGCAGCAGGCAGCGTGCCGCGCCGCCGCGGCCAACCACCCCCGCAAAGGCCGTTCGCGACGAAACCCACAGAAGGCCAGCCAAGCCGCACCCGACAAAGACCGCAAAAAAGCGGCCGCCAGGCCGCAACTCCCCCCTCCCCCAAGGAAATCGGCCAGACCCCCGGAAAGAAAAAGGCCGCCCGAAGGCGGCCTCTCCCATCGCCGAAGCACGAAGGACGATCAGCCCTCCATCTGCTCCAGCTCGCGACCCTTGGTCTCGTACACATACTTGAGCACGAAGAACACCGACAGGAACGCCGCCACCGTATAGATGCCGTACGCGCCGGCCAGGCCGATCGTGCCCAGCAGGATCGGGAAGGTCACGGTGATGGCGAAGTTCGACGTCCACTGCGCCGCACCGGCCACCGCCAGGCCCGAACCGCGGATCTGGTTGGGGAACATCTCGCCCAGCATCACCCACATCACCGGGCCCCAGGACATGTTGAAGAACACCACGTAGACGTTCGCCGCCACCAGCGCCAGCGTGCCCATGCCGCCGAACATCGCCAGCTTGCCGCTGGCATCGACCGAGGCACTGGCGAAGGCATAGGTCACCAGCGCCAGCGACACCGCCATGCCGGCCGAACCGATCCACAGCAGCGGCTTGCGGCCGATCTTGTCGATCAGCACCACCGTCACCAGGCAGGCACCGATGCTCAGCGCGCCGGACAGCACGTTGATGAGCAGCGCGTCGTTCTCCGAGAAGCCCACCGCCTGCCACAGCACCGCGCCGTAATAGAACACGACGTTGATGCCGACCAGCTGCTGGAACACCGCAAGGCCGATGCCGATCCACACGATCGGGCGGATCTTGCCGGTCTGCTTGTTGACCAGGTCCTTCAGGCTCGGACGGTGGTGGTCCTCGGCCAGCGAACCACTGATCTCCACGACCTTGTTGCGCGCCTCGGCCGCACCGTACAGGCGGGTCAGCACTTCCAGCGCCTCCTCGCGACGGCCCTTCACCACCAGGTAGCGCGGGCTTTCCGGGATGGTCAGCAGCAGCACCAGGAAGATCGCCGACGGGATCGCCTGCATCCAGAACATCCAGCGCCAGGCTTCCTGGCCCAGCCACAGCGGCTGGGTCGAGGCGCCCGCGGCCTTGGCCAGCAGGAAGTTGGAGAGGAAGGCGCAGAACAGGCCGCTGATGATGGCGATCTGCTGCACCGTCGCCAGCCGCCCGCGGTAGCGGGCGGAGGCGACCTCGGCGATGTAGGCCGGCGACATCACGCTCGCCGCGCCCACCGCGAACCCGCCCATCAGACGGGCGAACACGAACACCGCCGAGTTGTGTGCCAGGCCGGCACCGATCGCCGACAGCAGGAACAGCACCGCGGCGATGATCAGCACCGCGCGACGACCCCAGCGATCCGCCAGGCGGCCGGCGAAGAACGCGCCGATCGCGCAGCCCAGCAGCATCGAGGCGACCTCGAAACCGATGCCGGCCGAACTCGACTGGAAGGTCTGCTTGAGGCCGTCGACGGTGCCGTTGATGACGCCACTGTCGAACCCGAACAGGAAGCCGCCGATGGTGGCGACGCAGCTGATCAGGATGATGAAGCGGGTGTTTTCACCGGCGCTGGCGCCGGCCTCTAGCGGAACACTGGACATGGATTCACCAAGGTTGCGTTCGGTGGACGGGGCCGGCTCAGCGGATCAGGTACTGGTTGAGCAGGTTCTCGTAGGCTTCCTGGCGGCCGCTGATCTGCTTGGGCTCGCCAGCCTTGGCAGCATAAGCGGCCAAGTCGGCCAGGCCCAGCTTGCCCTGCTCGAAGTCCAGGCCGGTGCCGGCGTCGAAGCTGGCGTAACGCTCCTTGCGCCAGGTTTCCAGCGGCGAGGCGGTAAGCAGGGCGTGCGCCACTTCCAGGCCGCGCGCGAACGCGTCCATGCCGCCGATGTGGGCCAGGAACAGGTCCTGCGGGTCGGACGACTCGCGGCGCACCTTGGCGTCGAAGTTCAGGCCGCCCGGCTGCAGGCCACCCTGGCGCAGCACCACCAGCATCGCGCCGACGGTGTCGTACAGGTCGGTCGGGAACTGGTCGGTGTCCCAGCCGTTCTGCGGGTTGCCGCGGTTGGCGTCGATCGAACCGAGCATGCCGGCGTCGGACGCCACCTGCAGGTCGTGCTCGAAGGTGTGGCCGGACAGGGTGGCGTGGTTGGCTTCGATGTTGAGCTTGAAGTCCTTGTCCAGGCCGTGGGCGCGCAGGAAGCCGACGACGGTGGCGCTGTCGAAGTCGTACTGGTGCTTCATCGGCTCCATCGGCTTGGGCTCGATCAGGAAGTTGCCCTTGAAGCCGATGCTGCGGCCGTAGTCGCGCGCCGCGGTCAGGAATCGCGCCATGTGCTCCTGCTCGCGCTTCATCTGGGTGTTGATCAGCGCGGCATAGCCTTCGCGGCCGCCCCAGAACACGTAGCCTTCGCCGCCCAGCTCGACGGTCGCTTCCAGCGCGGCCTTGACCTGCACCGCGCCGCGGGCGACGACGTTGAAGTCCGGGTTGGTCGAGGCGCCGTTCATGTAGCGCGGGTGCGAGAACAGGTTGGCGGTGCCCCACAGCAGCTTCATGCCGGTATCGGCCTGGCGCTGCTTGGCGATCGCCACCATGTGCTTGAGGTTCTTCTCGTAGGTGCCGATGTCCTCGGCGTCAGGCGCCAGGTCGACGTCGTGGAAGCACCAGTACGGCGCACCGAGCTTGGTGAAGAACTCGAACGCGGCGTCGGACTTGGCCTCGGCGCGCTTGAGCGGATCGCTGCCGGCGTCCCAGCCGTAGTTGCGGGTGCCCGGACCGAACGGGTCGGCGCCGTTGCCGCAGAAGCTGTGCCAGTAGCACACCGCGAAGCGCAGGTGCTCGGCCATGGTCTTGTCGCCGATCTTCTTGTTGGCGTCATACACCTTGAACGCCAGCGGGTTGTCGGAGTCGCGGCCTTCGAAGCCGATGCGGCCGATGCCGGGGAAGTATTCCTTGGCGCCGATGTAGGGTTGGGTGCTCATGGTCGTCTACCTGTCTTGGAAGTTTCGGGGGAGGAAGCTCAAGCGGCGGCGTACAGCGGCCGCACGGCGGAGAGGTGGTTGAGGAATCGCTGGTACGCCTTGGCGTAGGCCACGTGGCGGCCGGCGTCCGGGCGCGCGGTCTGCGCCGGGTCCGGGCTGATGTGGGCGGCCACCAGCTGCGCCAGCGGCGTGTCGTCGCCCTGCGCCAGCCGCAGCGACCACAGTGCCTGCAGCGCCGCGCCCAGCGCCGCGCCTTCGGCCTGCTGCGGCACTTCGACCGGCAGGTTGAAGATGTCGGCGACCATCTGCCGCCAGGCCGGGCTGTTGCCGCCGCCGCCGGTCAGCACGATGGCGTCGAAGTGCATGCCACCGGCGACGAAGGCGTCGTAGCCGTACTTCAGGCTGTAGGTCGCCCCTTCCATCGCCGCGCGATAGAGGTTTGCCTCGCCGAGGTTGTGCATTTCCATGCCGGCCAGCACGCCCTTGCCCAGCGGCAGGTCCGGGGTGCGCTCGCCGTTGAGGAACGGCAGGAAGGTCAGCCCGGCCGCGCCCGGCTCGCTGGCGGCGATGCGCGAATCGCCTTCGCGCGAGCTGAAGTTGAACAGCCGCGCGATGGTCTCTGTGGCGACCGTGCAGTTCATCGTGCAGATCAGCGGCAGCCAGCCGCCCGAGGACGAGCAGAACGCCGCCCAGCCACCGGCCGGATCCACGACCGGGGTGTCCGAATAGGCGAACAGCGTGCCCGAGGTGCCCAGGCTCATCGACAGCTTGCCCGGCACCACGGCGCCGGTGCCGAAGGCAGCCATCATGTTGTCGCCACCGCCGGCGGCGACCACCGCCTCGCGCGGCAGGCCGAGTTCGTCGGCGATCGACGCGGCGATCGGGAAGGTCGTGCCGGCCTGGACCAGCGGCGGCAGGCACTGGCCCAGGTCGCGCTGCGGATCGGTGGCGTGCAGCAGTTCCTTCGACCAGGTGCGGGTACGCACGTCCAGCCAGCCGGTGCCCGAGGCATCGCCGTACTCGCAGAAGTACTCGCCGGTCAGGAAGAAGTTGAGATAGTCGTGCGGCAGCAGGATCTTCGCCAGCTTGGCGTAGACCTCGGGACGATGCTTGCGCGTCCACGGCAGCTTGGAGGCGGTGTAGCCGGCCAGGATCGGGTTGCCGGCCAGTTCGATGCAGCGCGCTGCGCCGCCGACCGCGTCCATGATCTCGGTGCACTCGGCGCTGGTGCTGGTGTCGCACCACAGCTTGGCCGGGGCCAGCACGTTGCCCTCGGCATCGACCGGCACGAAGCCGTGCTGCTGGCCGGACACCGCCAGCGCGCCCACCTGGCCGCGCAGGGCGGGGTCGATGCGCGCGAAGCAGCTGCGCACCGCATCCACCCACCAGGAGGCTTCCTGCTCGCGGCTGCCGTCGTCGCCACTGATCAGCTCCAGCGCGGCGCTGGCCGAGCCGACGACCTGCCGGGCCTCGGGGTCATAGACCACCACCTTGATGCTTTGCGTGCCGGCATCGATGCCCGCGACCAGCTTCATCCCCACACTCCTGCGCTTCGATTCTTTAGTCCGCCCCACGGTATTCCGGAAGCCGCCGCCGTTATTCCGTTAGCGCTAACAGAAATCCTCGAATCAAAACGGCCGTGCGGCCGTTGGCGGGAAAACTGAATGCTGGCGTGGCTTTCCGGCGCCCGGGGGCACCGGGAACGCACTCTATCAGCAACTCCGGATTTGCCATGCTGCGGTGCAAAAAGGTGGCTGCGCACCTCGCCGTGAGCCCGCCGGATGCCCCCTTGCAGGGCACCCGGCTGCATGTCTGTCGACTTGCGCCCTGCCGTTGCCGGGTGGCAGCCCGCTCGCCTGCGGCCCTTTGCCATCAATGACTTGGCGACCACTGTCATCGAATTGTGATGTGGGCGGCCCGGCCTGTGATCGGGCTTTCAAGCCCGAGGTGGATTTGCAGCACAGCTTGCGCTGGCACCCCGCCCGCCGGGGCTTCCCGCTCACCACCGAGAATCGCCATGCGCCCGAAGTCGACGTTGTCGCGTCCCCTGCCCCGACGGATCCTCACCGCCGCCCTGCTGTCGGCCATGGGCCTGCCAGCCTTGGCGGCCACCGGCACCCATTGCCAGCTGGTCGATGACGCGGGCAATGTCCTGCCGGTAGACACCACCGCCGCCGGCGCCGATGCGCTGGCCTGCGGCCCCGCGGCCAAGGCGACCGGCGCGGCGTCCACCGCGATCGGCAACCAGGCCAGCGCCAGCGGCAACAACGCGACCGCGATCGGCTCGTGGATAGACCTCAACGGCAACGGCGTGGTCGACCCCGACGAAATCGCCTGGGCCGGCGCCGACACCGCGACCGCGCTGGGCGCAGCCGCCCAGGCCCGTGCGGCCGGCGCGGTCGCCATCGGCGTGCGTTCGGTCTCCGTCCAGGCCGACGGCATCGCCCTTGGCACCCAGGCCCAGACCCAGGCGCAGCGCACCACCAGCACCAAGAGCGCGACCGGCACCACCTGGAGCGATGCCACCGTGCAGACCACAACCGGCACCCCGGTCGCCACCAGCGCCAACAGCAGCATGGCGATCGGCAACCAGGCCCGCGCCAATGGCAGCTACGACCTGGCCCTGGGCATGGGCGCCACCACCGAGCTGGTCACCCAGACCCCGAGCATGACCGCCAACGCCGGTGTCACCACCTACACCATGACCACGGTGAATGGCCCGGTGCAGAACGCCGTGGCACTGGGCAGCGGCGCGCGCGCCAACGGCAACGGCGCCATCGTGATCGGCGCCGGCGCAACCGCCGAGGCCGGCCTGGTCCAGGCGATGGTCGGCCTGGGCGAGAACAACCGGATCAGCTACGTCGGGCCGGCCACCAACTCCACGGTCATCGGCACCGGGGCAGCCTCCAGGGGCGTGGGCAACACGGTGATCGGCGCATCGGCCAGCACCAGCGGCGCGGTGATGCTGCAGGTGGTCGATCCGACCACCGGCGGCTACGCCAAGGATCCGGTGACCGGCTATGCGATCTACGAGACCCCCTATAAGGACGAGTACGACACGGCGATCGGCTATGGCGCGTATGCCGGCCGCGGCTGGAGCTCCGCGATCGGCTACAACGCCATCGGCTACGGCAACCGCTCCACCGCAATGGGTTCGTGGAGCTACGCGATCGGCACCTCGTCCACCGCCATCGGCGGCTTTCTCGACTTCAACCCGGCGCTCGGTGGCACTTCGCTGACACCGCGCAGCAGCAGCAGTTACGGTCGTGCCTTCGCCACCGGATACGGCTCGCAGGCGCTGGGCTCGGGCAGCTATGCGTGGGGCAACTACGACGCCGCGGTCGGCCCGGCCGCGGTCACCGGCGACCGCGACACCGACCACATCACCGACGACGGCCTGGTCACCGGGCAGTACAGCGACCCGTCGTCGGGCATCCTCAACGGCTCGGCCTCGCTGGGCTTCCATTCGCAGGCTTCCGGCCACATGAGCATCGCCGTCGGCGCCCAGGCGCTGGCCGCCGACGCCTATGCGGTTGCGGTGGGTCAGTACAGCGTGGCCTGGGGCATCGACAGCCTGGCCATCGGCCGCGAGGCGATCGCCTCCTGGCGCGAAGACATCGCCATCGGCAAGAACGCCGAGGTCTGGGGCGGCAGCGGCACCAACAACATCGCCCTAGGCAACTACGCCGCGGTAGGTACCGACTCCGGCGGTGACCTCTACCACGCCGCAGCCATCGGCGACAGCGCGCAGGCCATGGCCAGCTACGCGCTGGCGGTCGGCGACGCGGCGCAGGCGCTGGGCGATTCGGCCGTCGCCTTCGGCAGCGCGAGCCAGGCCGCCGGCAGCTCTGCCACCGCCATGGGCGACCACAGCCAGGCGATGGGCGATTACGACACCGCCGTGGGTGCCTATGCGTTGGCCCAGGGCGGCAACAGCCTGGCCGTCGGCACCAACGCCTTCGCCTTGGGGCTCGATGCGGTGGCCGGCGGCTACAACGCCTACGCGGCAGGCGATGACAGCGTGGCACTGGGCGCCTACGCCATCGCCGACAACCCGCTGGCCACCGCGCTGGGCAATGGCGCGATGGTGTTCGCCGACAATGCGGTGGCGGTCGGCGCCAACTCGCTGGCCGACCGCCAGAACAGCGTGTCCTTCGGCAGCGCCGGCGCCGAGCGCCAGCTGGTCAACGTCGCCGACGGTACCGAGGCAACGGACGCGGTCAACAAGCGCCAGCTGGAAGCTGCGGTTGCCGATGTCACCGGCAATGTCGGCGCGATAGATGCGGCCGCAGTGAAGTACGACGATGCCCAGGCGCGCGACCGCGTAACCCTCGGCGCGGCCGGCGGTGCGGTGATCTCCAACCTCAAGGCGGGCATCGCCGCCACCGATGCGGCCAATGTGGGCCAGCTCGATGCTGCCGTCGCCACGGTCAGCGACAACATCGGTGCGATCGACGCATCCGCGGTGAAGTACGACGACGCCCAGGCGCGCGACCGCATCACCCTGGGCGGGGCCGGCGGCACCGTGATCACCAACGTCAAGGCCGGCACCAGCGCCACCGAGGCGGCCAACGTCGGCCAGCTCGATTCGGTCGCCGCGCTGCTCGGCGTGGGGGCTTCACGCCTGGCCGGCGGCAGCTACGCCATGCCGGGCTATGCCCTGCAGGGCCAGCAGTACGCCAACGTCGCCGACGCCTTCGGCGCAGTCGACAACGCACTGACGACGCTGTTCAGCCGCGCCGCCGGCAATGGCAGCGGCAACGCGAACGGCAGCGGCAACGGCCTGGCGCTCGGCAACGGCAGCCATGCGCAGGATGCCGGCGACACCGCGATCGGCCGCGGCGCGGTCGTCGGCGCCGATGGCAGCACTGCGGTGGGCAGCAACAGCAGCATCGACGTCGCGGCTACCAATGCGGTCGCGGTCGGCGCCGATGCCAGCGTCGTTGCGGCCGGCGGCACCGCCCTCGGCCAGGGTGCCAGCGTGAGCGCGGACAACGCGGTCGCGCTGGGCCGGGGCTCGGTGGCGGACGAAGCGGACACCGTTTCGGTCGGCAGCAGCGGCCAGGAACGCCGGATCACCCACGTCGCCGCAGCCACCGCCGCCGCCGACGCGGTCAACCTGCAGCAGATGCAGGCCGGCGATGCGCAATCCGTGGCCACGGCCAGTGCCTACACCGACACCACGGCGGCCCAGACCCTGCACAGCGCCAACGGCTACACCGACGCCACCGCGACCAAGACGCTGAGCAGCGCCAACAGCTACACCGATACCACCGCGACCAAGACCCTGAGCAGCGCCAACAGCTACACCGACAGCCGCTTCCAGACCCTTAGCGACCAGTTCAGCGGCCTGGGCAACGACCTCAACCATCGCCTCGACCTGCAGGACAGGCGCATCGACCGCCAGGGCGCGATGGGCGCGGCGATGATGAACATGTCGATCAATGCCGCCAACACCCGCAGCGCCCGCGGCCGCGTCGCCGCCGGCGTGGGCTGGCAGAACGGCGAGAGCGCGCTGTCGGTCGGCTACGCCAAGTCCATCGGCGAGCGCGCCTCCTTCAGCATCGGCGGCGCCTTCAGCAGCGACGACCGCTCCGCCGGCGTCGGCTTCGGCGTCGACCTCTGACCCCTGCACCGAACCACCCGGCCGCCGCTGCGGCCGGGTCCTCCCGACCCTATCCGGAATCCATTCCCATGATCGCCCGCCGCACCATCCTGAGCCTGATGCTCGCCGCCGCCTGCGTTCCCGCGCTGGCCGCCACCAGCGGCGCCGCCGCGCCGGCCAGCCTCGACCTGTCCTCGATCAACGACGCCGGCTTCCACCAGCGTTTCATCGTCAAGTATCGCATCGGCGCCGCCGCCCGCACCCAGGTGACCGCGCGCCAGCAGTCGCTCGACGCCGCCGCCAACCGCGCGCGCCCGCAGCTGGGCGCCAGCCTCGCCGCGCAGACCGGCGCGGCCGCGTTCAACCTGCGCACGCTGCGCGCTACCGTCGGCGGCCGCCACGTGGTGCGTGCCTCGCAGCGCCTGGACAACGCCCAGAGCGAGGCGCTGATGCGCGCCATCGCCGCCGACCCGAACGTCGAGTACATCGGCGTCGACAAGCTGATGCATCGCGCCGCGCTCCCGAACGACCCGATGCTCGCCACCTACCAGGCCTGGCACTACGGCACCGGCCCCGGCGGCGCGCGCGTCACTGCCGCCTGGGATGCCGGCGCCACCGGCGCGGGCGTGGTGGTGGCGGTGATCGACACCGGCGCCACCCACCACGCCGACCTGGAGCCGAACCTGCTGCCGGGCTACGACTTCATCAGCGATGGCTGGATGGCGCGTCGCGATACCGACGCGCGCGTGCCCGGCGGCTGGGACCAGGGCGACGGCGTGGCCGCCGGCGAGTGCTACGACGGTTCGGCGGCGGAGAACAGCAGCTGGCACGGCTCGCACGTGTCCGGCACGATCGCCGAGGTCACCAACAATGGCATCGGCGGCGCCGGCATCGCCTACAACGCCCGCGTCGTGCCGGTGCGCGCATTGGGCCGCTGCGGCGGCTACACCTCCGACATCAACGACGCCATCGTGTGGGCCTCCGGCGGCCACGTCGACGGTGTGCCCGACAACCCGAATCCGGCCGAGGTCATCAACATGAGCCTGGGGGGCGGCGGCGCCTGCGACAGCGACACGCAGGCGGCGATCGACTCTGCGGTCTCGCGCGGCACCACGGTAGTGGTCGCCGCCGGCAACGACAACGCCGATGTCGCGGGCCATTCGCCGGCCAGCTGCGCCAACGTCGTGACCGTGGGCGCGACCGGCTACAGCGGCCAGCGGGCCAGCTACTCCAACTACGGCAGCGGCGTGGACCTGGCAGCGCCGGGCGGCGCGGGCAGCGAAGGCGTACCGAACGGCTATATCTGGTCGACCGTCAACAAGGGCACCAGCACGCCTACCGAAGACGGCTACGGCGGCATGACCGGCACCTCGATGGCGACTCCGCACGTGACCGGCGTGGTAGCGCTGATGCAGGGCGCCGCGCCCAAGCCGCTGGCGCCGTCGGTGATCGAGGCCCTGCTCAAGGCCTCCGCGCGCACCTTCCCGGTCAAGCAGGACACCGGCAAGCCGCTGGGCGCGGGCATCCTCGACGCCGCCGCCGCGGTGGAACGCGCCAAGAGCTACGGCCAGCCGCTGACCGGCCGCCCGCTCACCGCCAACCTCGCCGAATCGCTGCCGCCGCTGGCCTCGGGCCAGAGCCTGCTGTACGTGATCGAGGTGCCGGCCGGCAAGACCACGCTGGAGTTCAGCACCTACGGCGGGCGCGGCACGCTGGTGGCCTACGCCAACTACGAGGCAGAGCCGCTGGCCTCGGCCAACATCGGTTCGTCGGTGCGTCCGGGTACCAACCAGATCATCACCATCCAGAGCCCCGCCGCCGGCCATTACTACCTGAAGGTCGGCGCATCGGCCGACAGTTCCGGCGTGCTGGTCCGCGCCCGGGTGCTGTGACAGCGAGACAACAGCACGCGCCCTGCCGCGCGCGCCGCCACCGGGGCCAGGAAGGCACCGGTCCGGCGCGCGTCCTGACGTGCCTGCTGCTGGTCGCCGTAGGCGGTTGCAGCCGCGGCCCCGCTGCGGATCCGGACGGGGCGTCCCTGTCCGCGCCGGCTACGGCCCGCTACATCGGCGTCCTGCCGTGTCGCGGTTGCGCCGGCGAACGCTGGGACCTGCGGATGAGCGCCGGCATCCCACCGCGCTTCGTGCTGCATCGAAGCTGGCTCGATGCCAGTCGCGGGGCGATCACCGACCAGTGGCTGCGCGGAAGCTGGCGTGTGACCGGAACGGCCGGCGTCGGCGGGCCCGGCCCGGCCTATCGCCTGCAGCCCGGGCGCGCTGGCGACGGCTCCGAATTGTCGCTGCTGCGGCTGGATGAGGATCGATTGCAGGTGCGCAACGCCGGAGTCGATACGGCCGACGCGGTACTGCAGCGCATCCCGGTCGTGGCCGATGACGGCGGCCTGGACCTGGTGGCCGCCGACGCCCGTGCGCCGGTGCAGTTGCGTCCGGGCCAGGTCCTGCGCGTGCACCTGCGCGACAGCCCGGCCACCGGCTATCGCTGGGAGCTGCAGCCACAGCTGCCCCCCTCGTTGCAGCTGGAGGCCGATCCCGGTCAGCTCCCCACCGGCGGTGGGCCGACCGCGCATACCCGCAGCTGGCGCCTGCGTGCCCTGGCGCCCGACCTCGCCCAGCTGCGGTTCGACAACCGGCGCACGCTCGACGGCGACGGCGACGGCGGCCAATCGCTCGTCTTCGACCTCCACGTCCATTAACGCAGGCGCGCTGCGTCACACCTGCGTGATCGCTTAGCATCGAAACCGCCGCCCGACGCCGACTGGGGACGCCGGGGCACGTGAAGAGCATGGTGAATGCCCCGGACGCGGTACCGCTTTGGCGACTTTGAACTGGATCCCGCATCGCGGGAGTTGTGGCGGCACGGCCAGCGCATCGCCCTGCCGCCCAAGTCGTTCGAGTGCCTGTCCTACCTCATCGCCCATCGCGACCGTGCGGTCGGTCGCGACGAACTGATTTCCGCGGTCTGGGGCCGCGTCGACGCCAGCGACACGCTGGTCGCGCAGACCCTGCTGCGGGCGCGCAAGGCGCTCGACGACAGTGGCGACCGCCAGGCCATGGTCCGTACGGTCCCGCGCTTCGGCTACCGCTGGGTCGCGCCGGTGCAGGTGGTGGACGATCCGACCGAAGTCGCCGCACCCAGCCCCGGGGCTGGCGCGACGGATGTCCCGCCGCCGCACAAGCCCGCCACACCCGTCACACCGCCGCCGGTGGTGCCAGAGCCGCCTGGCGCCGCGCCCCCGCCTTCCGTCAAGGCACGCCGCCGACCCTGGCTGGCGGCCAGCGTCACCATCACCGCGGTGCTCGTCGTCGTGGCCGCCCTCGTGATCCCGCGGCTGTCGCGCCCGATCGCCAATGGCGCGGCCGTACCGGTCAGCGACCGGCTGGCGCTGGTCCTGCCGGTACAGGTGGCGCCAGGCGACGCGGAAGCCTCATGGGTGCGCCTGGGAGCGATGGACTACATCGCCAGCCGCCTGCGCCGCAGCGGGCTCAAGGTCGTGCCCAGCGACCAGACCCTGCACCTGGATGGACAACTCCCGTCGGGCGCGCGCAACGAAGCCGCCACCTGGCAGCAGCTGCAGACCGACAGCGGCGCGCACTGGATCCTCGCCCCCGAAGCCAGCCGCGACGGCAGCGGCTGGCGCGTGCGCCTGCGCTGGCGCGAGCGCGGCGGCGAACGGATGATCGAAGCCCATGGCAACACACCGTTGACCGCGGCCGCGGCGGCAAGCGACAACTGGCTGCACCGGCAGGGTCGCCGCAGCCTGGAATCCACGCCCACGCCATTGGTCGAACGACTCCAGCGGATCGACGCCGAGCTGACCGCAGGCCAGCTCGCGGCAGTGCGCCGGCTGATCGAGGAGGCCACACCGGCGCAGCGCCAGGATCCGCGGCTGCAGGTGCGGCAGGCCCAGCTTGCCTACCGGTCCGGCGACATCGACCAGGCCGAAAGGCAGTTCCTGCGGCTGCTGCCGACCGCATCGATGACCGCGCCGGAAGTCCGGGCGAGCGCGCTGATGGGCCTGGGCGCGGTGGGCATCCGCCGGCGCAACTTCGTCGACGCGCAGATCCGCTACACCCAGGCGCTGGAGCTGCTGCAGGCGGCACCGGAGGGACTGGACGATCCGAGCATGCTCGGCAACGCCTACAACGGCCGCGGCGTGGCCAGGGTCGAACAGCGGCAGATCGCCGCGGCGGTGGAAGACCTCGGTCTGGCGCGCATCGCCATGCAGCGTTCCGGCGACCTGGTCGAGGCGGCGATGGTCGGCACCAACCTGGGCATGATCGAAGCCCGTCGCGGCCACCTGCCCCAGGCGGTGCAGGAGTACGATCGCGCGATCGCCGTGTACGAGCGCTTCGGCGTGCACGATTACCTGGCCGCCGCCCTCATCGCCAAGGCCGATGCCCAGCTGGACATGGTGCAGCCGGGCGCGGCGCTGGCCAGCGCCGAACGCGCCAGCCGCGAGGCCGACAGTGCCGAGGATGCTGCGCTTGCCGTCCGCGTGTCGGCGATGCTGGCCCGCGCGCAGCTGCAGAACGGCCGCCTGCACGAAGCCCGGACGACGCTGGACCGGCTCGCCCGGCTCGGCCAGGCCGATGGCGCGGTCCTGCTGGCCGAGCCCACGGTGCGCCTGCTGCTGGCGCAGGGCCGGGTCGACGAGGCATTGGCGCCTGCGCGGGCGCTGGCCATCTCCCCCAAAGCCAATGGCCCCGGCCTGCTGGTCGCGATGCAGGCGGCATTGCGCGGCCACGATGGCGCCACTGTAGCCGCGCTGCGCAAACGCCTGTCCGGACTCGTCGATGCCGACGCGGCAATCGCACGGGCCCTGGCGGACTCGGCGAGCAATCGCCGTGACGGCGCCCTGCTTGGACTCGCCGACGCCGCCACCCATGCCAACCAGGACGGCAGTCCCGATACGCGCGTGCGCCTGGGCCTGGCCCAGGTGCGGCTGCTGCTCGATGACGGACGCACGCAGGAAGCCGCCGCACTGCTTGGCGGCGATCTTGCCGGCTATGCGGGCAGCGACTACCGGGTTGCCTGGTCCACGCTCGCGCTCTACCGCGCGCTGGGCGAACACGCGCTGGGTGATCGTGCCTACCAGCAGGCCAACGCCCTGCGAGGCGAGCGCACGCTGGACGTTGTGCCGACCTTGTAAGTCGCCGCGCCAGGTCCCCACCCGGCGCGGCACCCCCGCTTACTTACGGCCAGTTGAGGTTGAACGACACGCCCACGATGCGCGGGTCGTTGTACACCGCGGCCATGTAGTTCTCGATCACGCCCTTGAGGTTCTTCTCGTTGGTGATGTTGCGGCCGAACAGCGCCACTTCCCACGCGCCGTAGCCGCCGCTGTAGCCCAGCTTCAGGCCGCCCTCGAAGTTGCCGTTGGCGGTGAACTCGTCGCTGTCGTACAGCACGAAGCTGGTGTAGCCCTGCTTGTTCCAGTCGGTGGCGACGAACCACGCGCCGCCGTCGTTGACCGGGATGTCGTAGCGTGCGGCGATGTTGAGGTTGTACTTCGGCGCGTTCGGCAGCGGATTGCCGTCGATCTGCGCGAAGGTGTTGGCGCCGACCTTGATCGTCGGGTCCTTCACCGTGCACACCACCACGCCGTTGAGCGCGCACACCTGGGCGTAGACGCGGTCGTCGTCGATCTCGCTATGCAGCCAGCTGGCGCCGGCGGTGATCGCCAGGTTGGGGATCGGGCGCCAGTCCAGGTCCGCTTCCAGGCCGTAGGCACGGGCCTTGTCGGCATTGAACAGCACGCCGTTGCCGTTGGAGTCGTTGCCGTTGAGCTGGATGTCGTCGACGGTGTAGGTGAACGCGGTGGCATTCAGGCGCAGCCGGTTGTCGAACAGGCTGCTCTTCACGCCGGCCTCCCAGGACAGGATGGTCTCCGAATCGGCGGTGGTGAAGTCGGCGTTGAACACCGCCGAGCGGCCCTGGATGGTCGGGCCGCGGAAGCCGCTGGCGACGCGTGCATAGACGTTCACCTGCGGGCTGATCGCATACATCGCGCTGAGGTCCCAGCTCGGCTTGGTATCGGACATCTCCACGTCGGTGCGACCACGGTAGGTGACCACGCCGGCGGCGGTGTCGGCGGTCTTGAGCAGGCGGGTGCGTTTCTTGTCCTCGGTCTGCCGGATGCCGGCGGTCAGGGTGAGGTCGTCGGTCGCCTTCCAGCTCACCTGGCCGAAACCGGCCCAGGAGGTATTGGTGTTGCGCAGACGCACCCAGTTGTTTGGATTGCGCGCGGCACCCTGCAGGAACCAGGCGCGCTGGTAGAAATCGGTGGTGTCGCGGCCATCGAACCAGAACGCGCCGACCTGCCACTGCACGTCGCGCTCGCCGGTGCTGGCCAGACGCAGCTCCTGGGTCCACTGGTCGAGGTCGCGCACCTGGCCCATGGATTGCCCATAACCGTTGGGCACGCCATTGACCGGGAAGTCCGCCGCCGCGCCGCCATCGGTGTCGCCGCGCGAGTAGCCGGAGGTGGTTTCGTAGGCGGTGATCGAGGTCAGCTCGACCGCGCCGAAGTCGTAGCGCGCCTTGATCGAGCCACCGTAGGTGTCATACGCCTGCGGGTTGTTGTCGGCCTCGTCGTAGCGCACGCGGTCGCGGGCGACATCGACGTCATTGGAGCCCTTGTGGATGGCCTGGCGCAGGAACAGCGTCGAGGTGCCGTCGTAGTCGCGCGCGTGGCCGGAGACCAGCAGCGAGAACTGCTCGCTGGGCTGCAGCAGCAGCTGGGCACGCACGTTGCGGTCGTCGAAGCCGCCCATGGCGTCCTTCCGCGGGGTGACCGTGCCGTCGGCGCTGCTGCCGTCGAAGGCGTTGTCGACGTAGTCGTCGCGATGCTGGTACAGCGCCGAGATACGGAACGAGGCGATGTCGTTGATCGGGCCGCCGAAGCCGCCATCGAGGTTGACGCTGTTGTAGGTGCCATAGCTGGCCGACAGGCGGCCGCTGTAGTCCTGGCTCGGCTTGATGCTGTCGAACTTGACGATGCCGGCGGTGGTGTTGCGGCCGAACAGCGAGCCCTGCGGGCCGCGCAGCACTTCGACCTGGTCGGTGTCGTAGACCGGGTTGGACTTGAGCACCACGTGCTCGAGCACCACGTCGTCCTGGATGATCGACACCGGCTGCGATGCGCCGAGGTAGAAGTCGATGTTGCCCAGGCCGCGGATGTAGAAGCGCGGGAAGATGCGCCCGGTGGTGGTCTCGGCGTAGAAGCTCGGTACCCGGCCCGACAGCGCCAGCAGCGTGTCGTCGCCGCCGGCACTGAACTCGCGCATCTGCGCTCCCTGCACCACGCCGACCGAGACCGGCACTTCCTGCAGGTTCTCCTCGCGACGCTCGGCGGTCACCGTGACCGCATCGAGCTGGGTGGCGCTGGCATTGGCCGCGCGCGCGGCGGCCGCGTCCTGGGGCTCGGCGGCATCGGCTGCGAGTGCGGGCGCGGCGAAGCTGGCCAGCAGGAGCGAGGCGCAGCCCAGGGCGAGCGCGTTACGGCGCGGGAGTGAACGGGCGTGGCGAGGGGTATGCGGAAGCGTCGACGACTGCGGCATCGGGCTGGATCCTGTGTGCGGAGTGGAGAGGTTGTTCCCTTCGACCCGCACCAGCCATGCCGCGCCGGGCCAAGCCAGCCAAGTTAGGCCGGCGATGTTGCAGTTTGGTGGCAGCGGTGCATTTGTAGGAGCGGCTTCAGCCGCGACTGCCGGATCATGCGTCGCGGCTGAAGCCGCTCCTACATGACCGGCGATCTTCCAGTCTGGCGGCAGCGGTGCGCTATTCAGTGCTGCAGCAGGGCCTTGCCCAGCATCGCCACGGCCGCACAGCCGAGGACGTAGACGGTGGCACCCAGCCATGGATCACCCGGTTCGCCGCGTCGGCCACGCGCCGCCAGGCTGGCGAGGCCGGTCACGATCGAAGCTGGCACGCACAGGACGAGACCGGGCAACAGCAGCCACGGCGCACCGCCATAGGGATCGTCATGGGTCAGTTCGATGTACAGCACCAGCGCCATCGCGGCGACCAACGGCCAGACGCACAGCAGCAGGAACCCCCAGGTCCTGATCCAACCCCGCATCGCAAGCTCCCTGCCCGCCCCATCCCGGTGGCAGCGTATCAGAGCCCCGCGCCAACCCGCGCCCGTACCGGCCACCCGCCAGCACGGACGCGGGCGCCGGCTCAGCCGGCCGGCTTCTTCGGCGCGGACTCCGCCACGCGAACCCGATCGCCGTCGGCGATGCCGTCGGGCGGGCTGTCGATCACCCGGTCGCCCACCTTCAGGTCGCCGGCGATCTCGGCGATGTTGCCGAGGTCGCGGCTGATCCGCACTTCGCGCAGCTGCGCCTTGTTCTGTGCATCGATCACTGCCACGCGCACGCCGTCCTTGCCGATGATCAGCGCGCTTGGCGGCAGGCCCAGCGCGCTGTCGGTGTTGGGCACGTCGAAACGCACGGTTGCATAGGCACCCGGCAACAGGTCGCCGCCGGCGTTGTCGACCGCCAGCTGCACCAGCATCGCGCCGGAGCCGCTGTCGATGGCCTGCGACAGCGACTGCACCGTGGCGTCATAGGTCTTGCCGGGATGCTCGGGCACGCTCAGCTGCGCATGCGTGCCGGGGCGGATCGAGGCGACCTGGCGCTGCGGCACGCTGACGTACACGCGCAGGCGGCTGAGGTCGGAGACCACGAACAACTCGCTGCCGGTGCTGCTGCCGGTGTTGATCAGCGCGCCGACGTCGGTGTTGCGCGCGGTGACCACGCCATCGAACGGGGCGACCAGTTGCTTGTAGCGGGCCAGCGTCTGCGCGCGGGCGACATTGGCGCCCAGCGCATCGGCCGTGGCCTGGCGCGACAGGCTGGTGGCCGCGCGCTCGTCGGCGTCCTGGCGCGAGACCAGGCGGGTGTCGACCAGGCGGTTCCAGCGTTCGGCCGCGGCCTTGGCGATCGCCGCGTCGCTGCGCGCACTGGCCAGCTCGGCGCGGGCCTGGCTCAGCTCCTGGTCCAGGTCCGGCGTCTCGATCTCGGCCAGCACCTGGCCAGCCTTGACCGGCTGGCCGATGTCCACGTTCCAGCGCTTGAGGTAACCGCTGACCCGGGCATAGATCGGCGCGCGCGACCAGGCCTCGACGCGCCCGGGCAGTTCCAGCGCGTCGACCGGCATCGCCGCCGGGGCAATTACCGCCACGGTCGGCACGCTGCGATCGTCGGCGCGGCGCTCCAGTTCATGCGCGCGCGACCAGCGCACGGCCAGGCCGGCGAGCACTGCGCCGGCGACCAGGATGGAAACCACGACCACCGTGCCACGGCGGGACTTCTGCGGGGAGGGGGCAACTTGCGACATGTCAGGGCACTCCGGCGGCCGGCATCGGCTGCGCGAGAACGGAACTACGGGAAGTACGGCCGTGCACCACGCTGAACAGCACGGGCACGAATACCAGGGTGGCGAAGGTGGCGAAGACCAGGCCGCCGATCACGGCGCGTCCCAGCGGGGCGTTCTGCTCGCCGCCCTCGCCCATGCCCAGCGCCATCGGCAGCATGCCGATGATCATCGCCAGCGCGGTCATCAGCACCGGGCGGAAACGCACGAAGCCGGCCTCCAGCGCGGCGGCGGTGGCATCGCCGAGCGCCTCCAGGCGCTCGCGGGCGAAGCTCACCACCAGCACCGAGTTGGCCGTGGCCACGCCCATGCACATGATCGCACCGGTCAGCGCCGGCACCGAGAGCGTCGTGTCGGTGAGGAACAGCATCCAGATGATGCCGGCCAGCGCGGCCGACAGCGCCGAGACGATCACCGCCGGGTCCAGCCAGGACTGGAAGTTCACCACGATCAGCAGGTAGATCAGCACGATCGCACCGAGCAGGCCGAACAGCAGGCCGGAGAAGGCCTTGTTCATCGTCTGCACCTGGCCGAGCAGCTCCACGCGCGAGCCCTTGGGCACCTGGTCGCCGGTCTCGGCCAGCACCCTGCGGATGTCGGCGGCGACTGCGGCCAGGTCGCGGTCCTCGGTGGTGGCGTGGATCTGCACCATCGGCTGGATGTTGTACTGGCTGACCAGCGCGCTGGCGGAGCTGCGGGTGATCTGCGCCACCCCGCCCAGGGTCGTCTCTGCGGACCGGCTGCCGTTGCCGACCGGCAGGTTCTGCAGCGCGGTGAGCGAATCGAGTTCACGCTGCGGTGTCTGCATCACGATCGAATAGGTCACGCCATTGGCCGGGTTGAGCCAGTAGGTCGGCGCCACCTGGCTGCTGCCGGCGAGGTTCACCACCAGGGAGTTGGTGACGTCGCGGGTGGTCAGGCCGAGCTGCTGGGCCTGGGTGCGGTCCAGGTCGACGTTGAAGCGCGGTGCCCGCTGCGACTGCTGGATGCGCGCATCGGCCACGCCGGGGATCGCACGCACCTTCTTCAGCAGCGTCTGCGCGTAGGCATAGTTGGCGTCGATGTTGCCGCCGCGCACCTGGATGTCGATCGGCGCCGGCGCGCCGAAGTTCAGGATCTGGCTGACGATGTCCGCCGGCGGGAAGGAGAACGTGGTGTCCGGGAAGCGCCGCGGCAGCACGTCGCGCAGCTGGCGCACGTATTCGGCGGTGGGCCGGTGGCCTTCGCGCAGCGCGATCTGGAAGTCGCCGTCCTGCGGGCCCATCACGCCGGTGTTGTTGTAGGTCAGGTTGATCGCGCTCGGCGGCAGGCCGATGTTGTCGACCATGGTCTCGATCTCGGCCGAGGGAATCACCTCGCGGACCGCCCGCTCGATCGCGGCGAAGCGCGCGGCGGTTTCCTCCACCCGGGTGCCGACCGGCACGCGCACGTGCATCAGCACCTGGCCCGAGTCCACCGACGGGAAGAAGTTCGCGCCCAGGAACGGCACCAGCCCGAACGAGAGCACCACCGCCACGGCGAAGCCGATGATGAAGCTACGGCGGTTGGCCAGCACGCGCGCCAGCATGGCGTGGTAGCCGGCGCGGAAGCGCTCGAAGCGCGCCTCGAAGCCGCGCTGCAGGCGCACCAGCGGATTGGACGAGGGCGGCAGCGCTTCGTTGGTGCCATGCAGGTCGGTGTGCGGCGCGTGCGGGCGCAGCAGGTACTTGGCCATCGTCGGCACCAGGGTGCGCGAGAGGATGAACGAGAACACCATCGCGAAGATCACCGCCTCGGCCATCGGCACGAACAGGTAGCGCGACACGCCCTCCAGGAAGAACATCGGCACGAAAGCGATGCAGATGCACAGCAGCGAGACGAACGCCGGGGTGACGATCTGCTGGGCGCCGTCGAGGATCGCGGTCTCCACGTCCTTGCCGTGCTCCAGGTGCCAGTTGACGTTCTCGATCGTCACCGTGGCGTCGTCGACCAGGATGCCGATCGCCAGCGCCAGGCCGCCGAGCGTCATCAGGTTCAGGGTCTGGCCGATCGCCGACAGGGCGATGATCGATCCCAGGATCGACAGCGGGATGGAGATGGCGATGATCACCGTCGAGCGCCAGCTGCCGAGGAACAGCAGGATCATGATGCTGGTCAGTGCCGCGGCGATGGCGCCTTCCATGACCACGCCCTTGATCGCCGCGCGCACGAACAGCGACTGGTCGTTGATCGGCGAGACCTTCAGCGCCTCGGGCAGGCCGTCCTTGATCTCGCGCAGCTTGGCGTTGATTCCGTCGACGATCGCCAGGGTCGAGGCCGAGCCGTTCTTGAGCACCGACATCAGTACCGAGCGGCCGCCATCGACGTGGACGATGTTGGTCTGCGGCGAGTTGCCATCGTGGACGTCGGCGACGTCGCGCAGGTAGATCGTGCTGCCGTCGACGACCTTGACCGGGATCCGGCCCAGGTCCTCGATCGCCGAGGGCGCGCTGTTGAGCTGAAGCGTGTACTCGAAGCTGTCGATCTTCTGGGTGCCGATCGGGGTCAGCACGTTCTGCGCGGCCAGCGCGTTGGCGATGTCCTGCGCCGACAGGCCGCGCGCCTGCAGCGCCTCCGGACGCACGTCGATCTGCACTAGGCGCTGCTTGCCGCCGTAGGGCAGCGGCAGCACCGCGCCAGGCACGGTGATCAGCTGGGTGCGCACGTTGTTGGTGGCCAGGTCGGACAGCGTCTGCTCGCTCAGGCCCCGGCCGGACAGCGCCAGCTGCAGGATCGGCACCGTGGCGGCGTTGTAGTTGAGGATCACCGGCGGCTGGATGCCGGCTGGCATCTGCCGCAGCGCCAGCTGCGAGGACGCGGTGATCTGCGCATTCGCCACCGCGATGTCCACGCCCGGCTGGAAGTAGATCTTGATGACGCTGATGCCGGGGTAGGTATTGGCCTCGATGTGCTCGACATCGTTGACCGTGGTGCTGAGCAGGCGCTGGAACTGGGTGGACACGCGCCCGGCCATTTCATCCGGCGGCAGGCCGGTGTAGGTCCAGGCCACCGCGATCACCGGGATGTCGATCTCCGGGAAGATGTCGGTGGGCGTGCGCAGCGCCGCCAGCAGGCCGCCGATCAGGATCAGCACCGCCATCACGACGAAGGTATACGGCCGCCGCAGGGCGACGCGGACCGCTTCCATCAGCATGGGAGCACCCCGCTGCGGGAAGCGTCCTGCCCGGGCGCGGGCAGGGAAAGCAGGAACGGAACGGACATGGGGGGACGAACTCTGCATTCCCGTCGTCGCTCCGCGAAGCGACGGCAGGCGGTGGGGGCCTGGATGGACCGGAACGGGTGACGCCAACAGCCGCAGGCACGCCCTCCCGGCGCGCCGCCCCGCCAATCTAGCGGGGCGGAGACCTGCGATTACACAGCTCCAGACGAATGGGGCGATGAGCCTGATTCATCAATGTGCAGAAGTACCCCCCGACGGCCGCGCGCACCTGTATCCAAAGTCATGGATGGCCCGCCCGCCGCCCTCAACCGCCGCGATTGGCAAAGTCCGGCATCGCCAGGGAAACGGCGTGTTCCGCCAACGGCATGCGGACGCCGGTCGCGCTCAGGCGAGGGCCGGCGCCAGCCGCGGCTCGCGAGGGAACAGCAGCGCCATGCCCGTTGCCGCCAGGCCGACCAGCATCGCGCCCAGGTACATCCAGGCGTAGCTGCCGTAGCGGTCGAACAGCCAGCCGCCGATCCACGGCCCCAGCGCCATGCCCAGGCCGGACAGCAGGCTCGCCGCGCCGAACACGCTGCCGAGGATGCGCGGCGGGAACGCCTGGCGGGCCAGCGAGGCATACAGCGGCATCGTGCCGCCGTAGGCCATGCCGAACACGGTGGCCACCGCGTAGAAGCCGCCCAGCCGCTCGACCAGCAGGTAGGTCGGCGCGGCAAGCGCCTGCAGCAGCAGGCCGAAGACCAGCACCGGCCTGGCCCCGAGGCGGTCTGCCGCCAGCCCGAACAGCAGGCGCCCGCCGAGCCCGGCGGCGCCCTCGACGCTGTAGATGGTCACCGCCGCGGTCACCGGCAGGCCGCAGCCCATGGCATAGCTGACGGTGTGGAAGATCGGGCCCGAATGCGCCGCGCAGCAGGCGAAGAAGGTCAGCGCCAGCACGATGAAGGCGCGCGAACGCAGCGCCTGGCCCAGGCGCTGCGGTGGTCCGGCGCCGTCATGGACCTCCGCCGTGCCCTGCATGGCCCCGGGCGAGGCGCGCACGAAGGCGACCACCGGCAGGGTCAGCGCCCAGGCCAGCAGGCCGAGGATGAGCAGGGTCTGCCGCCAGTCATGGCGAGTGGTCAGCCAGGCGACGAGGGGCGACATCGTCAGCGGCGCCACGCCCACCCCGGCCGAGACCAGCGAGACCGCCAGGTTGCGCCGGCGTTCGAACGAGGCGGCCGTGGCCGCGATCACCGGGGTGAAGAAGCTGGCCATCGCCACGCCCATCAGCACGCCGAAGGCGAGCTGGAACTGCAGCACGCTGGCCGCGCGGCTGGCCAACACGCAGGACAGGCCGAGGAGCAGCGAGCCGGCAAGCACCACCACGCGCGGACCGACGCGGTCGGCCAGCGCGCCCCAGCCGAAGGCGGCGAAGCCGGCCGCGAGGAAGGCCAGGGTCATGGCGGCCGACAGATCGGCACGCGACCAGCCGGTCGCCGCCCCCATCGGCGCCAGCAGCACCGCCAGCGAGAACACCACGCCGATGCCGACGCAGCCCAGTACGGCGCCGGCGGCGACCAGCGGCCAGTTGCGGTCGATCGCGGGGGCGGCTCGGGCCATGGCGTGGCACTCCGGGGCTTGGATACCGCAACGACGAACCATCCGCCCGGGTTTCGACATCGCGCCGGCCCCGGCTACCCTGTGCCGCCCCGTCCCAGTGCCTGCAACCACGCCATGTCGATCGTCCTCACGCCCTTCGCCCGCACCCGCCTGTTCCCGCGGCAGGCGCGCGGCAACACCGTGCAGGACTGCACGCCCGAGCAGTTCGAGGCCTACCTCAACGAACACCCGCCACTGGCGGTGCTCGACGGCTACGCGCCGTTCTGCAAGCTGCACGTGCATCGCAACTGGACCTCGACCCGCTGCCTCACCGTGCCGGTGACCGAGGCCAACCGCCACCAGCTGCGCTCCGGTTACGAGGCGCGCAGCCGCGAGGAGCTGCCGGTGCTGGTGCGCTGGTTCGAGGGCGTGCAGGCGCCGGTGGCGAACTACCTGCTGCCGATCCTCTACAGCCGCGCCCAGCTGGAGAAGGAAGGCGCGCCGATCGAGGCGGACTGGGGGATCGTCGGCTGCCTGTATACCGCCGAGCCGGAGGAGATCCCGATGGCGCCGATCACCATGATGCGAAATGCCCTGGGCGTGGCCGAAGGCGGCTCGGGCGTGCCGCTGGACCGGCAGGCCTACCAGCGCGCGGTGGCGTTCTGGGAGGCCAACGCCAACTGGCGACCCTGACTCGTTCATCCAGCGCGCTCGCGCGCCCCGGCGCCGGCTGTCAGGCTGGGCGGGCCGCCGCTCGCGGCGACGGGCCCAGGGAAGGCGCTCCGGGGGATCTTGATGCTGGTTCCATCTGAATTGGTTTACCCTCGGCGCGCTTTCCGCGGTCCCGCCGCGGGCGCCCCACTCCCCTTTTCCTACAGGAGTCGCTCATGGCGGCACTACAGCAGCGCACCACCGATCTGATCCGCACCCACGAGGACCGCATCCTTGCCGAGTGGGTTGCCAGCCTCACCGGTGGCAGCACCCGGCAGGACAGCCGCCTGGGGCAGCGGGAGCTCGAAACGCAGACCCGCGAGTTCTGGCGCCTGTTCGTCGCGGCGATGGCCGCGGCCAACGCCAGCAGCCTGAACGGCGAGGAATGGCGGGAACTGCGCCATTTCCTCGAGGACCTGTCGCGCGACCGCGTGCTGAAGGGCTTCAGCTCCTCGGAGACGGCGACCTTCATCTTCTCGCTCAAGCGTCCGCTGTTCGCACTGGTGCAGCAGGGTTTCGCCGATTCGCCAAAGGACCTGGGCGACCAGATGTGGGCGCTGTCCGAGCTGCTGGACCTGCTCGGCCTGCACACCGTGCAGGCCTTCCAGAAGACCCGCGAGGACGTCATCCACCGCCAGCAGGAAGAGATGCTGGAGCTGTCCACCCCGGTGGTGAAGCTGTGGGACGGCGTACTGGCCCTGCCGATGATCGGCACGCTGGACTCGCAGCGGACCCAGGTGGTGATGGAATCGCTGCTGCAGCGCATCGTCGACACCGGCTCGGAGATCGCGATCATCGACATCACCGGCGTCCCGACGGTGGACACCCTGGTCGCCCAGCACCTGCTCAAGACCGTGACCGCGATCCGGCTGATGGGCGCCGATGCCATCATCAGCGGCGTGCGCCCGCAGATCGCCCAGACCATCGTGCACCTCGGCCTGGACCTGCAGGGCATCGTCACCAAGGCCAACCTCGCCGACGCCCTGGCCCTGGCCCTCAAGCGCACCGGCGTCACCGTGGGCAAGGCGGGCTGACATGGACCGCATCCCGATCCTGCGCATGGGCGACCTGCTGCTGGTGACGATCCAGGTCGACATGCACGACCAGCTCGCGCTGACCCTGCAGGACGACCTCACCGAGAAGATCCGCCAGACCTCCGCGCGCGGCGTGCTGCTGGACATCTCGGCGCTGGACATCGTCGACTCGTTCATCGGCCGCATGATCGCCACCATCTCGGCGCAGGCGCGGATCATGGACGCGACCACCGTGGTGGTCGGCATGCAGCCGGCGGTGGCCATCACCCTGGTCGAGCTGGGCCTGAGCCTGACCGGAGTTCGCACCGCGCTCAATGTCGAGCGCGGAATGAAACTGCTGCAGCACATTGAAGCCGAACCATGACCCCAGAAAGTGGATCACTTCCGATCCGCCTCGAGCAGGACGTCGTCCTGGCTCGCCAGAAGGTGCGCCAGCTCGCGGTCGCCTGCGGGCTGCGACTGGTCGACCAGACCAAGCTGGTGACCGCGGCCAGCGAGCTGGCGCGAAATACCGTGATCTACGGCGGCGGTGGCCAGATGCATTGGAGCACCGTGAGCGAGGGCATGCGACGCGGCGTGCGGCTGGCCTTCGTCGACGAGGGCCCGGGTATCGCCGACATCGAGCGGGCCCTGACCGACGGCTGGACCTCGGGCAGCGGCATGGGCCTGGGCCTGTCCGGCTCGCGCCGGCTGGTCGACGAGTTCGAGCTGGACAGCGCCCCGGGGCGCGGCACGCGGGTATCGATCACCAAATGGACCTGACCTGCTCCGGGCTGGCGACCCGCGTGGTCGCCATCGACGAGGCCACGCAGGTCGGCCAGGCCCGCCGCGAGGCGCTGGCGCTGGCCGATCAATGCCGCTTCACCGAAACCGACGCCGGCCGCGTCGCCCTGGCGGCGACCGAACTGGCCACCAACATCATCAAGCACGGCCGCGGCGGCACCATGCACCTGGGCCTGGTGCATGGCCGTGGCGGCATGGGCGTGGAACTGGTCGCGATCGACCGCGGGCCGGGCTTCAACCTGGCCCAGGGCCTGGCCGAAGGCTACTCGACCGCCGGCAGCCAGGGCCTGGGACTGGGCGCGATCCGGCGCCAGGCCCAGGTGATGGACGCCTGGTCCGACGCGCGCGGCGCCATCGTGCTGACCCGCGTCTATGCCGAACACGCCCCGGCGGAGGTGGACCTGGCCTACGGCGCGCTGCGCCTGCCGATGCGCCACGAAACGGTCTGCGGCGATGCCTGGACCCTGACCGTGCGCGGCTCGCAGCTGGCGCTGACCATGATCGACGGCCTGGGCCACGGCAGCGCCGCGACCGAGGCCGCCGACGCCGGCGCGAGCGCGGCGGCCGGCGCCGATCCCGGACCGGCGGCCGAACTGATCGAGCGCGTGCACCGCGGCATGGCCGGAACCCGCGGCGGCGCCGCAGCCGTGGCCTGCATCGACCTGGCGGGACAACGGCTGCAGTTCGCCGGGATCGGCAACATCCACGCCGTCCTGTGCGACGCCACCGCCGCGCGCGGGCTGCCCTCGCACCCCGGCATCGTCGGCGTCCAGTACCGCAAGGCGCAGGCCTTCGACTTCAGCCTGGCGCCCGGCAACCTGGTGGTCATGCACAGCGATGGCCTGCAGGGGCGCTGGAACCTGCGCGACTATCCCGGCCTGGTCCACCGCCATCCCGCCCTCGTCGTCGCGCTGCTGCAGCGCGACTTCGACCGCGGCCGCGACGATGCCGGGATCGTCGCCCTACGCCCGGAAGCCTTCCAATGAACGCCTCTCACGACCTTCCGAGCCTGGACGCGCTGCGCGCGGAAAACGCCGCCCTGCGCGCCGAGCTGGAAGAAACCAACCAGGGCGTGCTCGCGTTGTATGCCGAACTCGACCAGCAGGCCGAGCAGCTGCGCCAGGTCTCGGACCTGAAGAGCCGCTTCCTGAACTACATGAGCCACGAGTTCCGCACCCCGCTGGGGTCGATCCTGAGCATGACGCGCCTGCTCGAGGATGGCATGGACGGTCCGCTCACCGATGAGCAGCGCAAGCAGGTGCGCTTCGTCAGCGGCGCGGCGCTGGAGCTGCGCGAGATGGTCGACGACCTGCTCGACCTGGCCAAGATCGAGGCCGGCCGCATCACCATCTCGGCGGACTGGTTCGACCTGATGGACCTGTTCTCGGCGCTGCGCGGCATGTTCCGCCCGCTGGTGGAAGGCACGCACCACGTCGACCTGGTGTTCGAGGACCCGCCGCGCCTGCCGATGCTCTACACCGATGACAAGAAGCTGGCGCAGATCCTGCGCAACTTCATCTCCAACGCGCTCAAGTTCACCCAGCACGGCCAGGTGCGCGTGTCGGCCTGCATGGACAGCCCCGGCGAGGTGCGCTTCAGCGTGCGCGACACCGGCATCGGCATCCCCGAGGACATGCAGGACCGGCTGTTCGAGGATTTCATCCAGGTCGATTCCCCGCTGCAGAAGCGCCTGCGCGGCACCGGCCTGGGCCTGTCCCTGTGCAAGCGCTTCGCCGAACTGCTGGGCGGGCGCGTGGGCGTGGTCAGCGTGGTCGGCCAGGGTTCGGAGTTCTTCGTGGTACTGCCGGTACGGATCGAGGAGCCCGGCGATGCCGCATAACGCCCGCATCCTGATCGTCGACGACAACGCGGCCACCCGCTACTCGGTGCGCAGGGTGCTGGAACACCACCGCTTCCGCGTCGAGGAAGCCGGCACGGGTGGCGAGGGCCTGGCGCGGATGGCGCACGAGGACTTCGCCGCGGTCGTGCTCGACGTCAACCTGCCGGACATGAGCGGCTTCGACGTCGTGCGCCAGCTGCGCGAGGACCCGCGCACCGGGCTGCTGCCGGTGATCCACGTATCGGCCGCCTCGATCGCCACCGGCGACATGATCACCGGCCTGGATGCAGGCGCCGACGCCTACCTGATCCACCCGGTCGACCCGGACGTGCTGGTCGCCACCCTGCGCACCCAGCTGCGCGCCCGCCGCGCCGAGGACGCGCTGCGCGCCAGCGAGGCGCGTTTCCGCGAGATCTTCGAGAACATCGCCGCGCCGATCGCGGTCGTCGATGCCGAGCTGCGCACCCATGACGCCAACGAGGCCTTCGTGCGCCTGCTCGGCGACGCCAGCGCCGACGGCGCCCTGGCCACGCGCATCGGCGAGCAGGCGGTGAACCTGCCGGCGCTGCGCCAGGCGCTGCGCGGGCGCCAGCGCTGGCGCGGTACCTTCGTCATCGCCACCAGCGCAGGGCCGCGCGTGACCGAGTGGCGGGTGACCCCGTACCGCGATCCCGACCTGGCCCTGCTGTTCCTCGAGGACGTCACCGAACAGCACGAGCGCGAACGCGAGCACCGCCAGGAACTGCACAGCGCCAATACCGAGCTGGCGCACCAGATCGCCGAGCGCGAGCGCACCGAGAGCGAACTGATGCAGGCGCAGAAGATGGACGCGCTCGGCAAGCTCGCCGGCGGCATCGCCCATGACTTCAACAACCTGCTGACCAGCATCATCTCCGGCCTGGACATGATCTCGCTGTCGGTCGAAGGCGCCCGGCCGGAGAAGATCCCGCGCTACGCCGAGATCGCCAGCGGCTCGGCGCATCGTGCCGCGGCGCTTACCCAGCGCATGCTCGCCTTCGCCCGCAAGCAGTCGCTGGACGCTCGCGCGTTCGACCTGGCCGCGCGCGTGCAGTCTCTGGAGGACATGCTGCGGCGGTCGATCGGCGAGAACATCGAGCTGGAATTCGAGCTGGGCGACGAACCGCTGGTCGCCGTGGCCGACGCCAACCAGTTCGAGAACGTGGTGATCAACCTGGTCATCAACGCGCGCGACGCGCTGGCCGGGCGCGGGGTGATCCGCATCCGCGGCACCGCGGTGCGCTGCGAGCGCGAGCTCGAGCTCGCCGACGGCGACTACATCAGCCTGAAGGTTATCGACAACGGCGGCGGCATCCCGCCCGAGCTGCTGGCCAAGGTGTTCGAGCCGTTCTTCACCACCAAGCCGCAGGGCGAGGGCACCGGGCTGGGACTGTCGATGACCTATGGCTTCGCGCGCCAGTCCGGCGGCGCGGCGCGGATTTTCAGCGAGCCGGGCCAGGGCACCGAGGTGGAGCTGCTGCTGCCGCGCGCCCAGGCCCCGGCGGTGGCGGAGATCGCGCACGCCGGCGCCGCGCCGCAGGGCCGGCACGAACGGCTGCTGCTGGTCGACGATACCGACGTGGTGCGGATGATGGTGCGCGAGGTGCTGATCGAGGCCGGCTACCGGGTGGTCGACGTGGCCAACGCACAGGATGCTCTCTACGAACTGCGCAATGATCCCGGCATCGACCTGCTGGTCTCGGACGTGGGCCTGCCCGGCATGAACGGACGCGACCTGGCCGACGCCGCACGCGCGCTGCGCCCCGGCCTGCCGGTGCTGTTCATCACCGGCTACACCGAGAACGCGGCGGTGCGACAGGAGTTCCTCGACGAAGGCATGTCGCTGCTGCCCAAGCCCTTCAGCCTGGACGAACTGCTGCGCGGCGTGCGGCAGATGCTGCCCTAGCCCGGCGGGGCGCGACCGCCTGCAAGGGGCTACCATGCCCTCTTTCCCGCGGCGGCCCCGTCGATGTCCGACTTCACCGTGCACCTGCTGCTGCGCACCGCGCTGGTCGAGGTGCGCGACGTGGTCTGCGCCGGCACCTGCCGGCATCCCGGCGAAGTGGAACGCTCGCGTCGCACCGAGCTGGTGTTCCCGTATCGCGGCACCTACGTGCGCCACCTGGAGGACGACCTGGCGGTTGCCGACGCCAGCCAGGTCATGTTCTTCAACGCCGACGAGCCCTACCGGGTCAGCCATCCGCACGCCGGCGGCGATGCCAGCCTGGCGCTGGCGCTGGATGCCACCCTGCTGCACGAGATCGCGCCGGCCGAACTGCTGCACGAGGGTATGCCACCACGCTTCCGGCTGCCGCGCCTGCGCATCGATCCGCGCGCGCAGGTGCTGGTGGCGATGCTGCGCCACAGCCTGCACCAGGGCGTGGCCGATCCGCTGGAAGGCGAGAGCCTGGCGCTGGTCCTCGCGCAGCGGGCGATCGGCCGGCGCACCGCGCACGCCGCCGGCGCGAGCGCGGGCAGGCGGCGACTGGTGGATCGGGCCAAGGTCGTGCTGATGGGCGAGGTGGCACGACGCTGGACGCTGTCCGAGGTCGCCGCGGAAGTCGGCGTGTCGCCGGTCTACCTGACCCAGAGTTTCCGCGAGGTCGAGGGCGTGCCGCTGTACCGCTACCAGATGCGCCTGCGGCTGGCGCGCGCACTGGACCTGCTGGGCGAGTACGAGGACCTCGGCCGGCTCGGCCAGGACCTCGGGTTCTCCAGCCACAGCCATTTCAGCGCCGCATTCCAGCAGGCCTACGGCCGCAGCCCGAGCGAGTTCCGCCAGCTCGTGCTGGCGCATCCACCGGGAAGATCCTGAGCTGCGCCGATGCCATCGCGGCCCATCTGCAGGAGCGGCTTCAGCCGCGACGCCAGATCCAGCAGGTCGCGGCTGAAGCCGCTCCTACACCCTCCCTCTCTCCCATTCTCGCTTTTCGCTTTTCGCTTTTTGCTCTTCGCTCCCGCCTTCCTTTCGGCGGCCGTTGAACGTGCAGCGTTGCGGTGCGATGCCTGTTGACGGGAAGTCAAGGAGGAGGCGGAGGCCGCAGGCCGGAGCCGGGGGACATGGACGTCAGCAGGCATCGCGCCGCAACGCCCCGACCAGCCAACCCCTGCAACGACGAAGGCCAACCCACCCACAGGCATCAAGGAACCAAAAAGCCAGCGGCCGCCAGGCCGCAACCCACTCCCTCTCCGCAGGCCGGAGCCGGGGGACATGGACGTCAGCAGGCATCGCCGCAACGCCCCCGACCAACCAACCCCTGCAACGACGAAGGCCAACCCACCACAACCATCAAAGAACCAGAAAGCCAGCGGCCGCCAGGCCGCAACCCACCTTTCCCCGCAGGCCGCAGCCGGGCGACATGGACCTCAGCAGGCATCGCACCGCAACGCCCCCGCCCAACCAACCCCTGCAACGACGAAGGCCAACCCACCCACAGCCATCAAAGAACCAGAAAGCCAGCGGCCGCCAGGCCGCAACCACCCCCCTCCCCAATTCACCAGATCGCTAAATTTCTTGATAGCCGCCCCAGGCCAACCGGCGTCCAATGCACCTGCCCGCTACGGGCAATCCACGGAGAACGACCATGAGCGAGAAAACCTGCGCTGCCTGCGACTGCGAACTCGACGAGAACGCCATCCAGGTCAAACTCGGCGGCAAGGTGGTGGAAGTGTGCTGCGAGGAATGCGCCATCCAGCTGCGCGAAGCCTACGCCGCCGCCGGCAACGGCTGAAGCGGCACCCCGCTGCCCAGGCGTCGCCGAGCGCGCGATCGCCCGCCTGGGTAGTTCCATCGGATCCCACCTGACCGGCGCGCGGCATCTCCCGCGCCAATGCCGCCCCACCGCGGCACCTCTTCCAGTCCCGCAACGCTGCCCGCCTCGCCGTGCGGCACGCCCTTCCGCGGCCTTCTTCCGCCCGCCGCCATGGAGTCAGATCATGTTGAACCGCAGACAGTTCCTGGCCGCCAGCGGCTGGGCCGGGGCCTCGTTGGCCCTGTCCGGACTGGCCACCGCCACCGGCGGTGTCCGCGCGCCCGATCCGGCCCTCGACGCCGACACCTTCCACGGCCTGCGCCGTTACCTGCGCACCGCATTCGGCGACATCGCCATGGTCGAGCAGGGCCGGGGCGAAGCTGCGTTGTTCCTGCATGGCTTTCCGCTCAACGGCTTCCAGTGGCGCGGCGCGTTGCCGCGGCTGGCGCCCTACCGGCGCTGCATCGCGCCGGACCTGCTGGGCATGGGCTACACCCGCGTGGCACGCGGCCAGGCGGTCGATCCTGAGGCCCAGGTCGCCATGCTGGTCACACTCATGGATCGGCTCGGCCTGGCCAGCGCCGACCTGGTCGCCAGCGACAGCGGCGGGGCGATCGCCCAACTGCTGCTCGCCCGCCATCCCCACCGTGTGCGCACCGTGCTGCTGGCCAACTGCGATACCGAGATCGACAGTCCGCCCGCGGCGATGCAGCCGGTCATCGCGCTCGCCCGGCAGGGCCGCTTCGTCGACGAGTGGCTAGGACCCTGGCACGCCGATCCTGCCCTGGCCCGTTCCGCCCAGGGCATCGGCGGCATGTGTTACGCCGATGCGCACAACCCGACCGACGAGGCCATCGATACCTACTTCGGCCCGCTGCTGTCGACCGGGTATCGCACCGGGCTTGCGAATGCCTACGCCGTCGCGCTGTCGCGCAACGCGCTGGTCGGCACCGCCGATGCGCTGCGTGCCAGCCGCGCCCCGGTGCGCGTGGTCTGGGGCATGGCCGATACGATCTTCGACACACGCAATGCCGACCATCTGGAACACGCCTTCGGCAACCCGCGCGGCGTGCGCCGGCTGGCCGGCGGCAAACTGTTCTGGCCCGAAGAGCGGCCGAAGCTCATCGCCGCCGAAGCCCAGGCCCTGTGGAACGCCTGGACAGGCACCGCGGTCCGGCGCTGAGCGCTGGGCTCAGGCTTCCAGTTCGCCGTCGCGATACTGGCGCGCGATCTCGCCCAGCCCCGCCATCGCGAAGCCGTGCAGGTGGCGCACCAGCTGCGCGCGCGGCATCGCCAGCACCTGCCGCAGCGGACCCGGCAGGCCCTGCCCGGCCACCAGCAGCATCGCGCACGGCCCCACCACGCTGAGCAGGCAGCGCGGCAGGGCGGGATGTTCTTCGGGCAGGCCGGCAACCGCGGCCACGATCCGGCGCACGCGCGCGATCTTCGGCAGCACCTCGGTGCGGAAGAACGTCTCCAGGTGCGAGGACGGCGACAGCAGTTCGCGCGCCAGCACGCGCGCCGGCCAGCCGTCCAGGCTGGCCGCACGTTCGACCACCCCGGCAATCAGCCCCTCCAGCTGCGCCGCCGGCGGCAGGTCGCCTTCGGCCAGCGCCGACAGGTCCGACAGGCTGACGAACCGCCGGTGCGCCTCGGCCAGCACCGCCAGGTAGAGGCCGGCGCGGCTGCCGAAGTGGTAGTTGATCGACGCCAGGTCGGCGCGGGCATCGGCGGCGATGTCCTTGCCGGTGGTTTCGGCAAAGCCGTGCGCGGCGAAGCGCCGCCCCGCCGATTCCAGCAGCCGGGCCCGGGTAGCCTCGCCATCGGCCCGCGGGGCGCGCGCCTTCGCCATCACTTTTCCTCTGCAAACCGGCTGCTTGAATTGTGCATTGGGCGAAGTCTAAACTCAATTTAAAGTAATCCCGGGCGGCCGCCGCGCCCATCCCGACCGGAAGCCGCCCATGAAGAAGAAGCCCCTGCTGGCCCTGCTCGCGCTGGTGATCGTGGTCGTCGCCGGCATCGCCTGGTGGCTGTCGCATCGCCAGGGCACGGATGCGGACACGCTGACCCTGCACGGCAACGTCGACATCCGCCAGGTGTCGCTGGCCTTCGACGGCAGCGGACGCATCGAGGCGCTGGAGGTGGAGGAAGGCAACGCGGTCAAGGCCGGGCAGCTGCTCGGTCGCCTGGACACCCGCGCCCTCGCCCTGCAGGCAGCGCAGGCGCAGGCGCAGATCGAGGTGCAGCAGCAGAACCTGGCGCGCCTGCGCAACGGATCGCGCCCGGAGGAGATCGACCAGGCGCGCAGCCGCGTGCGTGCCGCGCAGGCCGATGCGGCGCGCAGCGCGCAGGACCTGGCGCGGCTGCAGGAAATCGCCCGCACCACCGATGGGCGCGGGGTGAGCGCACAGGCGCTTGACCAGGCCCGCAGCGCGGTCGAGGTTGCCCGCGCCAAGGGCGACGAGGCGGCCAAGGCGCTGCGCCTGGCGCAGATCGGCCCGCGCGCCGAGGATGTGGCCGGCGCGCAGGCGCAACTCAAGGCCTCGCAGGCGCAGCTGGCGCTGCTGCAGTTCCAGATCGCGCAGGGCGAACTGAAGGCACCGGCCGACGGTGTGGTGCGCTCGCGCCTGCTCGAGCCCGGCGACATGGCCAGCCCGCAGCGTCCGGTGTTCGCGCTGGCCCTGGTCCACCCGAAGTGGATCCGCGCCTACCTCGCCGAATCCGAGCTCGGCCGCGTGCGCACCGGCATGCGCGCGCGCATCGTCACCGACAGCCAGCCCGACCGTCCGGTCGATGGCCAGGTCGGCTACATCTCCTCGGTGGCCGAGTTCACCCCCAAGTCGGTGCAGACCGAGGAGCTGCGCACCAGCCTGGTCTACGAGATCCGAGTGCTGGCGCCCGACCCGGACGACGTGCTGCGCCTGGGCCAGCCGGCCACCGTGCACCTCGACCTCACCCACGCGGACGGCGGGACCGGCCGGTGAGCGAGCCCGCCACCGTCGTCGCGCGGGGGCTGCGCAAGGTCTTCCCCGGGGCCGACGGCAAGCCGCTGGCCGCGCTCGCCGACGTCACCCTCAGCGCCCGCGCCGGCCAGCTCACCGCGCTGGTCGGGCCGGACGGCGCCGGCAAGACCACCTTCATGCGCCTGGTCTGCGGCCTGCTGCGCGCCGATGCCGGCGAACTGACCGTGCTCGGCCACGACGTCGCGCGCGAACCGCAGCGGGTCCAGGACCGGATCAGCTACATGCCGCAGCGCTTCGGCCTGTACGAGGACCTCAGCGTGCAGGAGAACCTGGACCTGTATGCCGACCTGCACGGTGTGCCGGCGCAGCAGCGCCGCGAACGCTACGCGCGGCTGCTGGAGATGACCGACCTGGCACGTTTCACCGCGCGCCCGGCCGGCAAGCTGTCCGGTGGCATGAAGCAGAAGCTCGGCCTGGCCTGCACGCTGGTGCGCTCGCCGGACCTGCTGCTGCTCGACGAACCCAGCGTCGGCGTCGATCCGCTCTCGCGGCGCGACCTGTGGACCATCATCGAGCAGCTGATCGCCCAGGAGAATCTCAGCGTGCTGGTCAGCACCGCCTACATGGACGAGGCCGAGCGCTGCGCGCAGGTGTTCGTGCTGCACGAAGGCCAGCTGCTGGCCGAGGGCGCGCCGGATGCGCTGCGCCGGCGCGCGCGCGGACTCACATTCAGCGTGGCGCCGCCACCGGAGCTGCCGGCTCGCGACCTGCAGGCGCGCCTGATCGACGCCACCGACGCCATCATCGACGCGGTGCCGCGCGGCGGCGCGGTGCGCTACATCCAGCAACCCGACGCCACGCCGGCACGCATGGCCGAACTGCTGGGCGGGCTGGCCGCCCAGCCACGCCCCGAAGCGCTGGAAGACGCCTTCATGATGCTGCTCAGGCAGCGCCACGCGCAGCAACCCGGCACCGCGACGCAGGCGCCCCAGGTCAAGGCGACCGTCCACGATGCCGCCGCCGAAGACGACAGGCCGGTCATCGTCGTGCGCGACCTGGTGCGCCGCTTCGGCGATTTCACCGCCGTGGCCAACACCTCCTTCGACGTGCACCGCGGCGAGATCTTCGGCCTGCTCGGCCCCAACGGCGCCGGCAAGACCACGACCTTCCGCATGCTCTGCGGCCTGCTGCCGCCGACCAGCGGCCACCTGGAGGTCGCCGGGCTGGACCTGCGTACCGCTCGCGCCCAGGCCCGCGGCCGGATCGGCTACGTCTCGCAGAAGTTCGCCCTGTACGGCAACCTGAGCGTGCGCGAGAACCTGGAATTCTTCGGCGGCGCCTACGGCCTGCGCGGGGCGGCGCTGCGGCGGCGCGTGGCGGCGTCGCTGCAGCAGTTCGACCTGCAGGCCGATGCGCGCAGCGGCGAGCTGCCCGGTGGCTACAAGCAGCGCCTGGCGATGGCCGCCGGCCTGCTGCACGAACCGGACATCCTGTTCCTGGACGAGCCCACCAGCGGCATCGACCCGCTGGCGCGCCGGCTGTTCTGGCGCACCATCACCGGCCTGGCCCAGGACGGGGTGACGATCATCGTCACCACCCACTTCATGGAGGAAGCCGAATACTGCGACCGCATCGCCATCCAGGACGCCGGCGAGCTGCTGGCGCTGGGCACGCCGGCGCAGGTGCGCGCACAGGCAGGCGGCGACCACGCCACCGACATGGACAGCGCCTTCATCGGCATCGTCGAGCAGGCACGCGCGCAGCGCCAGGCACGGGAACGCGCGGCATGATCGACCGCGGCTTCCTGCGCCGGCTGGTCGCGCTGACCCGCAAGGAAGCGCGCCAGGTGATGCGTGACCGCAGCAATCTCGCGGTCGGCCTGGCGTTGCCGCTGGCGCTGATCCTGCTGTTCGGCTACGGCCTGTCGTTCGACGTGAAGCACGCGCCGATCGCCATCGTGATGGAGGACCTCAGCCCCGGCGCGCGCGACGCCGTCGCCGGGCTGCAGGGCACGCCCTACCTGGACCCGGTCTGGGCCGGCAGCATGGCCGAAGCCGAACGGTTGATGCGGCGCGGCCAGGTCGACGCCATCGTGCGCGTGCCGGTGGACTTCACCCGCCGCCGCGCCGCGGGCGACGCCCGCGTGCAGTTGCTGCTCAACGGCGTCGACCAGGGCACCGCCTCCACCCTGGAGGGTTATGTGTCCGGCGCCCTGGCCACGCCGGTGCTGCAGCAGCTGGAGCGCAGCGGCAGCAGCGCGGCCGGCGGCATCGTGCTGGTGCAGCGGATGTGGTTCAACGAAGCCGGCAACAGCACCTGGTACCTGGTGCCCGGCCTGATCGCGCTGGTGATGACCCTGATCGGCGCCTTCCTGACCTCGCTGCTGATCGCCCGCGAATGGGAGCGCGGCACGCTGGAATCGCTGTTCGTCACCCCGGTCCGACCGCTGGAACTGGTGCTGTCCAAGCTGGCGCCCTATCTGGTGATCGGCGCCATCGACCTGGTCATGTGCCTGCTCGCCGCGCGGTTCCTGTTCCAGGTGCCGATGCGCGGCTCGCTCGCGCTGGTGGCGCTGTCCTCGATGCTCTACCTGACTGTGTCGCTGCTGCTGGGGCTGTGGATCTCGGGGGTCACCCGCAACCAGTTCCAGGCCAGCCAGCTGGCGCTGCTGGCCAGCTTCATGCCGGCGATGATGCTGTCCGGCTTCGTGTTCGACCTGCGCAACATGCCGATGGTAGTGCAGGTGGTCAGCCAGCTGCTGCCGGCCACCCATTTCATGAGCATGATCAAGACGCTGTTCCTGGCCGGCAACGACTGGAGCCTGGTGCTGCGCAAGTGCGCGGTCCTGCTGCTGTACGTCGTCGTGCTCACCGCGGCCACCTGGCGCACCCTGCGCAAGCGCCTGGACTGAGCCGATGGACCGCCTGCTCGACGCCATCGCCCGCATCGCCTTCCTGTGCCGCAAGGAGCTGCTGACGCTGGTCAAGGATCCGAAGAACCGGGTGATCCTGTTCGCCCCGGCGCTGATCCAGGCGCTGCTGTTCGGCTATGGCGCCAGCTTCGACATCACCCACGTGCCCTACGCCGTGCTCGACCTCGACGGCGGCCAGGCCGCGACCGAGGTGGTGGCGCGGGTCGATGGCACCGGGGTGTTCGAGCGGCTGCCGGCATTGCGCACGCCCGCGCAGGCGGCCGAGGCGATCAGCTCCGGCCGCGCGCTGTTCGTGCTGGGCTTTCCCTCCGATTTCCAGCGCCGGCTGTCCGCCGGCGAGGCGGCGCCGCTGCAGCTGATCCTCGACGGTCGCAACTCCTCCACCGCCGGCGCGGCCGCCGCGCACGTGGCCGCCATCGTCGCCCGCTACAACGCCGAACTCGGCGCCGGCGGCGGCATCAGCGTGGAACGCCGGGCCTGGTTCAACCCCAACCTGGAGTCGCGCTGGCAGATGATGCCGGCGCTGATCGCCGCGCTCAGCATGCTGCAGACGCTGCTGATCGCCGCGCTGTCGGTGGCGCGCGAGCGCGAGCAGGGCACCTTCGACCAGCTGCTGGTGACCCCGCTCACGCCGATGCAGATCCTGGTCGGCAAGGCGGTGCCCTCGATCCTGGTCGGGCTGATGCAATCCACCATCATCCTGCTGATCATCCGCTTCTGGTTCGGTATCCCGATGGCCGGCTCGCCGTGGCTGCTGTACCTGGGCCTGGTGGTGTTCACCATCGCCGCGGTCGGCCTGGGGCTGTCGATCTCGGCGCTGGCGGTGAACATGCAGCAGGCCATGCTCTACACCTTCCTGCTGATCATGCCGCTGATGCTGCTGTCGGGGCTGATCACGCCGGTGCGCAACATGCCGGTGCCGCTGCAGGTCGCCACCTACGCCAATCCGCTGCGCTTCGGCATCGACCTGGCGCGGCGGGTCTACCTGGAAGGCGCCGGGTTCGCCGATGTCGCCCACAACTTCGCGCCGCTGCTGGTGATGGCGGCGATCACCCTGCCGCTGGCGGCCTGGCTGTTCCGCCACAGGCTGTCCTGAGAGCCCCGCCATGTCGCTGCCCCGCCCTCCGCATAGCGCGCGCCCCGCATCGATCCTCGCGCTGGCCATCCTGCTTGCCGGCTGCGCGGTCGGTCCGGACTTCGTGCGACCCACGCCCGACGCACCGGAAGACTGGCAGGCCTGGCGCAGCGCCGACCCTGCCCTGGTCCAGGCCAGCGTGGATGCCGGCCTGCCGCGCGGGCCCTGGTGGCTGGCCTATGGCGATCCGACCCTCGATGCCCTGCAGCAACGCGCGCGCGACGCCAGCCCCGATCTGCAGACCGCCGTGCTGCACCTGGCGCAGGCGCGCGTGCAGCGCGGCACGGTCGCCTCGCAGCAGCTGCCCGAGCTCGGCCTGAGCGGCGGCGTCAACCGCCAGCGGCAAAGCGAGTACGGCGCCGGGATCCGCCTGCTCGACGCCATCGGTGGCGACAACCGCGATGCACTGGTGAAGATCCTCAGCCAGCCGTTCAACCTCTACCAGGCTGGCCTCGGCGTGTCGTGGGAGCTGGACCTTTGGGGCCGCGTGCGGCGCTCGATCGAGGCAGCCGATGCCGACGTCGAGCGCCAGGCCGCGCTGCTGGACCAGACCGGGTTGATGCTCGGCGCCGACGTGGCGCGCAACTACTTCGAGCTGCGCACCACGCAGCGCAGGATCGCCCTCACCCGCCAGGACATCGCTGCCCTGCAGCAGCGCCTGGACCTGCTCGACGCGCGCGTGCGCGCCGGCACGCTCGACCACCTCGACCTGCAGCGCCAGCGCGCCGAGCTGGAAGCGCAGCAGGCGCGGCTGCCGCAGCTGCAGGCCCAGGAGGGCGCCAGCCGAAACCAGCTCGCGCTGCTGCTTGGCGCACATCCCGGCGCGCTCGATGCCGAACTGGCCGCGCCCGCCGACACCGCCGCGCAGGCGGGACCGGCCTTGCCCGCACTGGCGCTGGGGGTGCCTTCCGAGCTCGCCCGCCGGCGGCCCGACCTGCGCGCGGCCGAGGCCCGGCTGCACAACGCCACCGCCAACATCGGCGTGGCTACCGCCGACCTGTACCCGAGCATCCGCCTGGGCGGGCAATTCGGTTACGAGTCCTACCTGTCCGGCGAGTTCGGCAGCTGGGCCAGCCGTGCCTGGTCGATCGGCCCGAGCCTGGACCTGCCGATCTTCGACCATGGCCGCCGGCGCGGCGTCGTGCAGCTGCGCCAGCTGCAGCAGCAGGAGGCCGCGGTCGCCTACCAGCAGGCGGTGCTCAAGGCCTGGCAGGAGATCGACGACGCGCTGTCCGGGTACAGCGCCGCACAGCAGCAGGTCGAGCACCTGCGAGCGCGCCAGGCCAGCGCCGGCGACGCCTACCAGCTTGCGCAGGCGAAGTACGACGGCGGCATCGCCGACTACACCGCCGTGCTCGACAGCCAGCGCGCCTGGCTGCAGTCCCGCGGCGAACTGGCCGACGCCCAGGGCCGGCTCGCGGTGCAGTACGCGCTGGTGAACGTGGCCCTGGGCAATGTGCCGCCGGCGAAAAAGGACAGCGTGGTGCGCTAGCGCAGTTCCGGAACCTGCGACACATCGATTTTTCTCCCGGCAACGGCGCCACGTTCACGACCAATGGACGCAGCCTCGTTGCATGATGGCCTCCACCGCGACGGCGCTGGGCATGCAATGCACCGCCACGCCGTACGCGGCCTTCTTTCCGAGGAACAGGCATGAGCGACCGCATCGAAGCAGGCCAGATGGTCTTCGTCGCCGACGGCGAACTGGGCGTGGCCGGCGTACGCGAAGTGCGCCCGCACGAGTCCACCTTCGTCATCAACATCCAGAACGGCGGCGACTTCGAACTGCCGATGAGCGCGGTGAAGGACGTGCATTCGGGCAAGGTCATCCTCGCCGTTGACCGCCTGCCCGAGGACGTGCGACGTGCGCTGCGGCATCCGCATGCAGCCGAATACCGCGATCCGTCCTACCGCGCCAGCGACCCCGGCGAAGGCGCGCTGAAGGACTGAGGCGGCGGCGCCAGCCTCAGTAGCGTTCCTCGACCACCCGGAACGGCCGATCCGGTTCGCGGTAACTCCCCCGCTTCTGCCGCTTGGGGAACTTCACCTTCTCCCGCGGCAGCGCCTCGTAGGGCACGTGCTCGAGCAGGTGGCGGATGATGTTGAGCCGCCCGCGCCGCTTGTCGTCGGTGCGGGCCACGTACCACGGTGCCAGGGCGGTGTCCGTCGCCGCGAACATGTCGTCGCGTGCACGCGAGTAGTCGTACCAGTGGCTGTAGGACTTAATGTCCATCGGCGACAGCTTCCATATCTTGCGACCGTCGTGGGCCCGCTCCTTCAGGCGCCGCTCCTGCTCTTCCTCGCTGACCTCCAGCCAGTACTTGAGCAGGATGATTCCCGAGCCGACGATGGCATCTTCCATCATCGGCACGATCTCCAGGAAGTCCCGCACCGTCTGCTCGCTGGCGAAGCCCATCACCCGCTCCACGCCGGCGCGGTTGTACCAGCTGCGGTCGAAGATGACGATCTCCCCGGCCGCGGGCAGGTGGCGGACGTAGCGCTGGATGTACATCTGCGAGCGCTCGCGCTCGGTCGGCGCCGGCAGCGCCACCACGCGGAACACGCGCGGGCTCACCCGTTCGGTGATCGCCTTGATCACCCCGCCCTTGCCTGCGGTATCGCGGCCCTCGAAGACCACGCAGACCTTCAGCCCGCGCGCCACCACCCACTGCTGCAGCTTGACCAGCTCCACGTGCAGCTTTTCCAGCTGGTCCTCGTAGTCGCGGCGCTTCATCCGCAGCGAGGCCGGATCGACCGCCGGCGCCGCGGGCGCGGCCGCTTCGACGCCGGCGGCCTTGTCGGCGGACTTCTTGCCGGAGGCGTGCTTGCCGACGGACTTCCCGCCCTTGTGCTGTTTCATGGTGACGACTCCTGGTGGGCAACGGCGGCGCTCGCGCGCAGGCGTTCGACCGCGATCTCGAGGTTGAAGAACATGCGGTCCTCGCCCAGCGCCCCGCCCAGCGGCGAGCGGCGGACCATGGCGTAGACCTCCGGGTTGAGCTCGGCCAGCACCAGCAGCACGCCGGCGGCGCGATGGCGGCGCTCGGCCTCCACCAGCGCGCTGAGCGCCGAATACTCCAGGTCGAACAGGCCGGACATGTCGAGCACGACGTAGCGCGGGCGGTACTGCGCGATCAGCGGCCGGATCTTCTCGGCGACACGCTCGGCGTTCATGAAGAACAGCCGGCCTTCCAGCCGCAACAGCAGCAGGCCGGGGAAGGTCTCATCGGCCGGATGCTCCGGCGACGGCGGACGGAACACGTTGGTCCCGCGCTTGCGGCCCAGCAGGCGCACCGGCGGGTCGGCCGCCTGCTGCGCCAGCGCGACCAGCGAGACGATGATCGCCACCAGGATGCCCTTCAGCGTGCCCAGCAGCATCACCCCGGCGAAGGCCGCCAGCGCCCAGTAGAACTCGGTGCGGCGCACGCGTGCGATGTCGCGGAAATCGGCCGGATGGATCAGCCCGACCGAATAGACGATCACCAGCGCCGCCAGCGTGGCCTGTGGCATCAGGCCGATCAGCGGCGCCAGCAGCAGCATCGTCGCCAGCGTCACCGCGGCGGTGACCAGCTGCGCGGCCTGGGTGCGCGCACCGGCGCGGCGGTTGACCGCGGTCTGCGACATCCCGCCACCGGACGGCATCGCGCCGAAGAACGCGCCGGCCGCATTGCCGGCGCCGGTGGCGAGCAGTTCGCGGTTGGCGCGCGGCAGCGGTTCGTCCGGCGCCTGGAAGGCACGGCCCACGGCGATCGTTTCGGTGAAACTCATCAACGCGATGCCACATGCGCCCGGCCACAGCTGGCGGGCCAGCGACAGGTCCGGCAACGTCAGGTGCGGAAAGCCGCTGGGCACCGCGCCGACCAGGTCGATCCCACGCGCCTGCCATCCCAGCAGCGCGGCGCCGGCGATCGCCGCGGCCACCGCCACCAGCGGCGCCGGCCAGCGCGGGCGGAAGCGCTCGAGACCGGTCAGCACCGCGATGGTGGCCAGCCCTATCGCGAGGGTCGGCCAGTGCACGTGCCCCAGCCCGCGCAGCAGCTCGCCCAGGTTGTGCACGAACGAGCCCTTGTCGAAATGCAGGCCGAGCAGCTTGGGCAACTGGTCGACGATGATCACCACCCCGATGCCGGCCTTGAACCCCACCAGCACCGGCGCGGAGATGAAGTTGGCGATGAAGCCCAGCCGCAGCAGCGCGGCCGCCGCCAGGATCGCGCCGACCATCAGCGTGAGCGTGGCGGTGACCACCAGCAGTTGCGCGGCGTCGGCACCGGGCGCCACCGCGGTGAGTTCGGCACCGGTAAGGATGGCGATCGTGGTGGTGGTGCTGACCGACAGCGGCCGCGAGGTGCCCAGGAACACGTAGACCAGCATCGGCACGAAGGCGGTGTACAGGCCTACCTCGATCGGCAGGCCGGCGATGGTCGCGTAGGCCATCGCCTTGGGAATCACCACCGCAGCGGCGGTCAGCCCGGCGACGACGTCGCCGCGCAGGCGCAGGTTACCCGGCACCGGCGCTTCAATGCTCGCCACTGTCCTGCTCGTTCTCCATGGCCTGGGCGACGATCTCCTCGTAGAGGCTGACGATCTGCGCGCCCAGCGCGTGAAACTGCGGATTGCGCACGACGAAGCGCTGGCTGTTGCGGGCATCGTCCAGCGCCTGCTTGAGGAAGTCGATGTCCGAATCGGACAGCCGCCCGCCGCGGTTCACCCGCGCCTTGAGGTCGAGCGCGCGCGGGAGGCGGAACTTCAGCAGGCGGTCGAGCAGGGCCTGCAGCGTTGCATCGTCGCTATCGTCGGACACCTGCTCACCCCGTCAAGGCCATGCCGCGACCTCACGCTACGCCGTGTCACCAGGCCGAGACATTGGCCCTTGGTCCCATCCCGGCGAGCCCCACAGCGGGGCTGGCAGGCGCCGGCAAAGCCCCGGTCAGGCGCCTGGCCAATGCCGGATGCCACCAGCCCAGCGCGCGGCCTTCGGCCTCGCCGCGGCAGGCCAGGTAGAGCGTGTCCGGCTCGCGCAGCTCGGCCACCTCCAGCGCGGCCAGCTGCCCGCTGCCCAGCAGCCCCTGCACGCGCTGGCGCGGCAGCCAGCCCACGCCCAGGGGCGGTCCGCGGCTGCCGTCGCCAACGGCGGCTGAATCGAGCCGCGTACGCCGGCTGCCGGCGCGAGCGGCGCGGGCGTAGTGTCGAAGCCGGGGCAGGCCGCCCCGTCACGGAGCAGACGCATGGCTTTCGCTGCCGCAGGTCGTTCCACGCCGCTGGCCGAGATCAACGTCACCCCGCTGGTCGACGTGATGCTCGTGCTGTTGATCATCTTCATCGTCACCGCACCGATGGTGTCCCGGCCGATCACCGTCGGCCTGCCGCAACGCGTACCGCCGACCAGCGAACGACTGCCACCGCCCGAACCGATCACGCTGCGCATCGATGCCGCCGGCCAGCTCAGCTGGGACGGCGAGGCGATCGCCGTGCGCGACCTGCAGGCGCGCCTGGCCGACGTGGTGCGGCTGGGCCAGGGGCCGCAGCCGGAGTTGCGGATCAATGCCGATCCGGGATCGGAGTACCAGGTTACCGCGCAGGTGCTGGCGGCGGCGAAGAACGCCCGGATGGAGCGGATCGCCTTCGTGCGATGAACCGACAGGGGGGCTCCGGCAGGCGCCGGGGCCCCCGGGTCACCAGACCAGGTCGTCGGGCACCTTGAACTGTGCGTAGTACGCCTCGTCCTCGGACAGCGCCTCGGCCGTCGTCTCACCGGCCTGGCCGTGGTCGAGCACGATCATCGCCGCGTCGCGCTCGCGCACCTTGAGGCCGGCCTCGCGCGGCAGCAGTTCAAAGCGATCGTCGATGCGGGCGATCACCAATGCGCCGGAGGAGAGCTTGCGGCGCAGGTCGTCGTTGACCAGCAGGGTGCGGATCGTCCCGTCCACGGTGAACCGGTACTCGCTCTCGCCGCTGCGCGGCACGCGCTTGTCGGTGACGATCTGCCGAGCCTGCGCGCGCAGTTCGTTGACCCGCGCCTGCGCCTTGCGTTCGGCCTCCAGCGCGCGGTCGCGCTCGGCCTTTTCCGCACGCGCGCGCTCGGCTTCCAGCTGGATCTCGCTGGGGCCGCCGCCGCCCTTGGCGTGGCGGGCCTTGACCTGCGCCTTGGCCGCCTCGGCCACCTGGGACTTCTTGACCAGCCCCGCCTTCAGCAGCTGTTCCTGGAGGGGATTTGCCTTCGCCATGTCACGGTTTCTTGCTGGGGATTTCCGGCCCATCATACCCCCCGTCCCCTGCCCTGCCCCCTCGCAACCGCCCATGCAGACGCTCCGCTACCTCACCGGCTACCCGCAGCCCCTGCTCGACCGCGTGCATGCGCTGATCGCCCAGGACCGGCTCGGCGCGATGCTGGCGGAGAAGTACCCGCAGCCGCACGCGGTGCGCAGCGATGGCCAGCTGTACGACTACGTGCAGGCGATGAAGGACCAGCACCTGCGCCGCTCCGTGCCGCTGGGCAAGGTCGTGTACGACGGCAAGCTGCAGGTGATGAAGCATGCCCTGGGCACCCACACCAGCATCTCCCGGGTCCAGGGCAGCCGGCTCAAGGCCAGCCGCGAGATCCGCATCGCCAGCGTATTCCGCGACGCCCCGGCCGAGTTCCTCAGGATGATCGTGGTGCATGAACTGGCGCACCTGAAGGAGGCCGAGCACAACAAGGCCTTTTACCAGCTGTGCACGCACATGGCGCCGGACTACCACCAGCTGGAGTTCGACCTGCGGCTGTACCTGACCCAGCTGGAGCTGGCGCGCGGGGGCGCAGGCGCGAAGTCCACGCCGGCTGGCTGAACATCGCCGGCGCCATTCCCGATTGACGTATTACGCACCACGTAATACGTTGTACGTATGGCGATCCAGTCGTTCCGGTGCCGTGAGACGCGGGCCCTTTTCGAAGGGGGCAATCCCGGCGGGTTCCGCGCCGTCGCCAAGGTGGCGACGCGCAAGCTGCAGATGCTCGATGCGGCTGCGACCCTGGAATTTCTGTACTCGCCTCCCGGCAACCGGCTGGAACGGTTGCAGGGCAAGCGTGCCGGTCAGTACAGCCTGCGCGTCAACGACCAGTTCCGCCTCTGCTTCCGATGGACCGACGCAGGCCCCACCGACGTTGAGATCGTCGATTACCACTAAGAGGTGCCCATGAGCCGCCCCGTCAACCGCATGCGTGCCGTGCATCCTGGCGAGATCCTGCGCGAGGAATACCTGGTACCACTGGGTATCACTCCCAATGCGCTGGCGACCGCACTGCGCGTGCCGGCCACGCGCATCCACGCGATCGTCAACGAGACACGCGCCATCACCGCGGACACCGCCGAACGGCTCGCCGTTTATTTCGGCGGCGACGCCGCCAGCTGGCTGGCCCTGCAGGCGGCCTGGGAGCTCAAGACCCTGGCCAGCCGCGCCGAGATCGCCCGCGAAGTGCGGCCGCGCGCGGCCGCCTGACCCGCTCCCCGCCCTGCCCCACGTTCCGGCTAGACTCGCCGGAACGGGACAGGGGATTCAGGATGAACCAGCTTGACCAGGCCGCCGGCGGCGCGGCCGGCACCGACCTCGGCGCCATGCCGCCAGCCACGCCACGCCGCGTCGCCTTCGAACGCCTGCGCGAGCGCGGTGACGAACTCGAACTGCTGATCTCCGGCCTGCTGGCATTCTCGCTGCTGACGCTGCCATCCAGGCTGTTCGGTGCCTGGGCCAGCAGCGACATCCATGCCGCCGGCCTGCTCAACATGGGGCAGTCCTTCACCGCCATCGTCGGCATCGGCCTTGGCTATGCGCTGGGTTTCGCCTTCGTGGCGCACCTGGCCGTGCGCGGCTACTGGGTGGCGCTGATCGGCCTGAAATCCTGCTTCCCCGACGGCATCCGCTGGGACCGCATGCCGATCGCCGGTCCGGTCACCCGCGCCTTCCTGCAGGAACGGGTCGGCGACCTGGAAGAAGCGATCAACCGCGTGGACCGCACCGCCTCGGTGCTGTTCTCGATGACCATCCTGTTCGCGCTCAGCCTTGCGTGGATCTGCCTGCTCGGCCTGGTCCTGATGGTGCCGGCCATGGTGGTGGGCCACTTCTTCGACAACGCCGAACGGGCGATCGTGATCTTCTTCGCGGCGGCGTTGCTGCTTTTCATGCTCGCCGGCATCTGCGTGCCCATGCTGGACCGCCGGATCGCCAGGCGCGAAGCCGCGGGCCTGGACAGCCCCGGCCTGCGGCGCGTCATGCGGGCATTGCTGCGCACGCTGAATATCGCCGTGCCCCAGCGCATGAACGGACCGGTGCAGTTCACGCTGCAGAGCAACCTGCCCAGCCGCAGCTTCAACCTGCTGTTCCTGCTCGTCCCCATGTTCGCCATCCTCGCGGGGGGACTGCAGATCATCAACTCCCGCGAGTTCGCGCTGTTCAACTCCTACCGGGTCATCACCAGCGAGGCGGTGGAGAACGGCATGATCAGCGCGCATTACGAATCGCTGCGCGGTCCGGACGATGTGCTGGTGCGCAGCCCGATGATTCCCTCCGACCGGATCGAGGCGCACCAGCTGCGCCTGTTCATTCCGCACCGCACGCGCCTGGACAACCCGCTCGCGCGCGAGGGCTGCCACTCGCTCGCGCACGGGCGCAACCTCGCCGAGGGCCCGGCCGCGGCAGTGGCCGCCACGGCATGCCTGGGGTCGATGTGGCACGTCACGCTCGACGGCAGTCCGGTCGCGCTCGATGGCTTCCTGCCCATGGAGCGGCGGGATGTCGGCATGCGCGGACTGGTGGGCTACCTCGACCTGCGCGCCCTGCCGGCCGGTCGGCATGACCTGCACCTGGTATGGAATCCCGCCGGCGATGCACGCGGTGCCGACCGCCGGCGCGAGTTCCACATCCCGTTCTGGTACGACCCGGAGAACGGCTGAGCGCCCTCCGCCGGGTACGCGGCCACCACGACGCTCACCCCGCCAGCGCCTGCAGCACCTGCGCGGCGGAACGTACCCGGCCGATGCGCGGGAAGACGTACTGCAGCGAGGCCGCGTGGTGCTCGGCCGCCGAACAGCTCATCGCGTCCTCGGCCAGCACCAGGGCGTAGCCGTTCTCCCAGGCCGCGCGCGCGGTGGACTCCACGCCGATGTTGGTCGAGATGCCGCCCAGCACGATCGTGCTGATGCCGCGGCGGCGCAGCTGCAGGTCCAGCTCCGTGCCGTGGAAGGCATTCCACTGGCGCTTGGTGATGTGCAGGTCATGCTCGCCCACCGCCAGCTCGGCCGGGAAGGTCCACCAGTTCGACGGCAGGCCGCCGGCCATGTTGACCGGCGAGTCGACCGGCTGGGTCAGCGCATCGCCGAAGTCCGCGCTCCAGCCCACGCGCACCCACACCACCGGGGCGCCGGCCTCGCGGAAGCGGCTGGCCAGCCTGGCGGCGGTGGTGACAACCTCGCTGGCCGGTCGTGGCGCCTGGCCGAATGGCAGGATGCCCTCCTGCAGGTCGATCAGGACGAGGGCGGTGGTCTTGGGGTCGAGTTTCAGCGACATGGGAATTCCTCTGCTGCCGGGGCTACGCACGGACCGTACGCCGCCGGGGGGTTCGTGGGGGACGCGGAACGGGTGGCTGCCCGGCGGCCGGCACGGATCGGATCCGCATCCAGGCCGCTTCGGCATGACACCACCCGAAGCCACGCCGGCAGCATGGACCGGACCGGCCCCGCCAAGTTCGTCGATCACGCCGCAACGCTGCGTTTCCCCAGCAAACGGCCAGATGCCGCACAGCCAATGGCTCAATCCCCGCCCGCCAACCGCGCCGGCAGCTGCTGCGCCAGCCAGTCGATGAACACCCGCAGCCGATGCGTCACGTGGCGGTTGTCCGGGTACACCACGTGGAAGGGATACGGCGCCGGCCGCCATTCGGCCAGGACTTCGACCAGGGCACCGCTGCGCAGCGCCGCGCCGGCGGCGTAGCGGAAGGTCTGCACCAGCCCCAGCCCGGCCAGCGCCGCGGCCAGGTGCGCGTTGCTCTCGTTGATGCCGACGCGATGGGCGGCCTTGATCTCGATCGGCCCGTCCGCGCCACGGAAACGGAACGGCACTGCACGCCCGCTGGAAGACAGCAGGTAGCTGACCAGCCGGTGGCCGTTGGCGAGCTCTTCCGGATACGCCGGCACGCCGAAGGCCTTGAGGTAGCCCGGGCTGGCGCAGGTGACCATGGCGGCATTGCCCAGATGCCGGGCCACCAGCGAGGAATCGTCCAGCGGGCCGCCGCGGATCACGCAGTCCACGTTCTCGCCGACCAGGTTAACCGCCCGGTCCGATACGCCCAGCTCGATGCGGATATCCGGGTAGCGCGCGAGGAAATCCGGCAGTGCCGGCACCAGCACGTCGCGCGCGGTCGAGCCGCCCACGTCCACCCGCAGCAGCCCGCGCGGGGTGCCGCGCGCGGCGCTGAAGGATGCATCCACGTCCTCGAGGTCGCGCAGCACCCGCCCGGCCCTCTCGTAGTACGCCTGCCCCTCGGCGGTCACCGACACCCGCCGCGTGGTCCGCTGCAGCAGGCGCACCCCCAGGTGGGCCTCCAGCTCGCGGACCAGCTTGCTCAAGGTCGCGTTGGGCATGTCCAGCGAATCGGCCGCGCGGGTGAAGCTTCCGGTTTCCACGACGCGGGCGAAGGCCCGGATCGCCACGAGCTGGTCCATGGATTATGCACACCGGTGGATAGTCATTGTCATTCTGCACCATTTATCGGGCAATGAGTTCCCCCTATCGTTCTCCCACCCGCTGCCGGAGCCTCCGCCAGCCCCCACCAGGAGAACCCCATGAACACCACCTCCCTCAACGGCAAGGTCGCCCTCGTCACCGGCGGCACCACCGGCATCGGCCTGGCCACCGCGCAGCATCTGGCCACGCTTGGCGCAAGGGTCTTCATCACCGGCCGCCGCCAGGCCGAACTCGACGCTGCCGTGGCGACCATCGGACAGGCCGCCACCGGCATCCGCGCCGACGCCTCGGTGGGCGCGGACCTCGATGCGGTCTATGCGCAGATCAACCGCCAGGCCGGCAAGCTCGACATCCTGTTCGCCAACGCCGGCGGCGGCGACATGCTGCCGCTGGGCGCGATCACCGAGGAACACTTCGACCGCATCTTCGCCACCAACGTGCGTGGCGTGCTGTTCACCGTGCAGAAGGCGCTGCCGCTGCTGGTCGATGGGGCCTCGATCATCCTCACCGGTTCCACCGTCTCGATCCAGGGCACGGCCGGCTTCAGCGTCTACAGCGCGAGCAAGGCGGCGGTACGCAACTTCGCCCGTTCGTGGGCGCTGGACCTGAAGGACCGCCGCATCCGCGTCAACGTGGTCAGCCCCGGCCCGATCCGCACCCCCGGCCTCGGCGGCCTGGTACCGGAGGAAGCCCGCCAGGGCCTGTACGACCACCTGGCCGCGCAGGTGCCGCTGGCCCGACTGGGCGAGCCGGAGGAAGTGGCACGCGCCGTGGCTTTCCTCGCCTCCGACGATGCCGGCTTCATCAATGGCATCGAGCTGTTTGTCGACGGCGGCATGGCGCAGGTCTGAGCTGCGTACGGCAACGTCGCAGCGGCGCCAGGGCGTCGCTGCGATCGATAGGGCAAGTCCAGCCGGCTCAGCCCTTGAAGGGCTCCACCACCACCGCCGTGCCGTAGCACAGCACCTCGGTGAGACCGGCCATGATGTCGGTGGCGTCGTAGCGCACGGCGATGATCGCATTGGCGCCGAGCATGCGCGCGTGCTGCACCATGTCGCGGTAGGTTTCCTGGCGCGCCTGCTCGCACAGCTCGGTGTAGATGGTGATGTTGCCGCCGAAGATGGTCTGCAGGCCGCCGAAGAAGTTACCGACGATCGAGCGCGAGCGCACGGTGATGCCGCGCACCAGGCCGATGTTGCGCACCACCCGGTAGCCCGGCAGCTCCATCGCCGTGGTCACCATCGCATCGGTGAGCGAGGTGCCGGCAGCGGCGCGGACGGGCGAGGAGTTGTAGGGGTCGGTCATGGTCTTCCCTGATGATGGCCACGCGGAATGCGCGCGCCATTGCAGCAGGTTCGGACGGCCACGGCAAAGCGCCCCACCGCGGAGCTAGAACAGCGTGGCCTGCACCGGCGGGTACACCAGGTCGGCGCCGACGGCGCGGGCCATCGGGTTGCCCGGATGCGGCAGCGCCGGCCCGGCATCCTGGATGTGCAGGACTTCATGCCCGCGGTGCAGCAGCAGGTCGGAGACCAGGCGCCGGTGGCAACGCCACCACAGCAGCTCGGCACACATCAGCGCGGTACGGTGCACGGCGGCCAGTTCCAGTGCCGCATCCAGCCCTTCACGGAATTCCGCGCTGGCCATGTGGTCGGCATAGCCCTGGAACGCCGCATTGCGCCAGCCGCCATTTGGCGAGCCCGGCTGCGCCCGGCGGCGCCCGCCCAGCTGCGGCAGCCACAGGTAGGCGATGCCGGCCTGCGGCAGCGCCTGGGCCATCGCCTCGCTGGCGAACCACGGATACCGGCGCGAACCGGGAAAGCGACGGACGTCGGCGATGGCTTCGATCCCGTGCGCGGCCAGCACCGCGAGGAAGTCTTCCCACTCGCGGGTCGAATGGCCGATGGTCCACAGCGCCGATAGCGAGGGCGTAAGCGAAGGCATGCCGCATTACAGCGCCGCCGGCGTGGACGAGGCGTCAGGCCGGGGTCACCGCGGCCGGCCTGGCCTGCAGGCCGACGATCGCCGAGGCCGCCATCGTCGTACGCAGTTCCTGCTCGAGCGCGCGGTAGTCGGCGTCGGCCAGCGCCTCGCCGCCGCGCTCGTCGAATGCCGCGTATTGCCCGGCGGTGCAGCCGGCCAGGGCCACGTACAGGCCGAAGAAGGCCACCGACAGCGGCACGACCAGCGCGCACGCCACGGCGGCGATGGCCGCGTCGTCGAACAGCACCAGTGGCCCCAGCGCGTCGAGCAGGCCGAACGGCAGCAGAAGGCCGAAGGTCGCCAGCAGCAGGCGGCCGGCCAGGGCCTGCCGCGCCGCGTCCGGCGTCGCCCGCGTGCGCTGGCCGGCGACCTGCAGGCCCTGCAGTTCGTGCAGGAGGCGGTGCAGTTCCAGCAACGGCGCCGGCGCCAGCCGACCGGCGACCTGCAGCGTCCGCAGCGCTTCGGCCTGCAGGCAGAGCAACGTGCTGGGCGCATCGTCGGCAGCCAGCACGCGCCCCAGCTCGCGCGCATCGAGATGGCGGGCCAGATCATGCTTGAGCATCGCGGTGCGCTCGCGCGCCTGCAGTGCCGGCGTGCGCGCGTCGGCGAAGGCGCCGAGCCGGGACTGCACGCGCATCGCCGCCAGCCAGGCCAGGTGTCGCTGCACCAGGGGCCGCGCAGAGGCACGGTCATGGACGACGGTCTGCACCAGCAGTGCCCAGCTGCGGCTGGTAGCGGTGATCGCCGCGCCGGCGCGACGCGCCTGGTCGGCCTGCGCGCGGCCGCGCATGGCCTGGCATCCGCTGGTGATCGCCAGCGTCAGCCCGAGCAGCGCCGGCAGGCTCCAGGGCAGCGTGATCCAGGCGCCGGCCGTGCCGCGATACAGCGCGACGATGAGCGTCGCATAGCCCGCCATCAGCAGCAGCGGGCACCGGTTCGAACGGATGAGTGCGCCGAAACCGCGCAATGGCGGGTCATGCATGGGGGTACTCCTGCGGGGCGGGCGGACCGCCGACGTGCACCGGCGCAGCCGGTGCACGCGGGATCCTCGCGATCAGTAATCCCAGTACGCCGGCACCCAGCGGAACACTTCGCCATCGACGGCGACGCGGCCGATCGACGGGAAAGGCAGATGGGTCGCCACCAGCATCTCGCCGCTGGCGGCCAGCTCGGTCAGCAGGTCGATGCGCACGCGCTCGGCCTCTTCCGGGTCATGCTCGAAGCCGTTGAACCAGCCCGGCTGCTCGAAGCCCACCGCGAACACCGCATCGCCGGCGAAGGTCAGCGCCTCGCCACCGGATTCCACGCGCACCACGCTGTGGCCCGGGGTGTGCCCGCCGGTGCGATGCACGCTCACGCCCGGTGCGATCTCCTGGCTGTCGACGAAGGGGCGCATACGATCGCCGTACTCGGCCTGGAAATGCCTGGCGGTCGCGCGCAGCGCGTCCGGGAAGCCCGGCGGCATGTTGGTGCGGGTGAAGTCCGGCGACTTCCAGAACTCGATCTCGGCGGCGGCGACGTGGATGCGCAGGTCCGGGCGCAGGTGCTCCTTCACGCCATCGACCAGCAGGCCACCGACGTGGTCCATGTGCATGTGGGTGACCACCACGTCGGTGATCTGCGCCAGGTCGATGCCGGCCGCGCCGAGGCGACGGACCAGCTGGCCGGCACGCGGCAGGTTCAGGTCCGGGTCGGTGCCCAGGCCGGCGTCGATCAGGATCGTCTGCGCGCCGCTGCGCACGACCATCGCGTTAAGCGCCCAGTCGAAGGCATCGCGCGGCAGGTACATCTCGTCGAACCACGCCGCGCGCGCGGCCGGGTCGGCATTGTGGCCGAGCATCTGGGTCGGCAGCGGCAGCACGCCGTCGCTGATCACCAGCACTTCGATGTCGCCGACCTTCAGCGCGTAGCGCGAGGGCACCAGTTCATCGAGTGCGGCAGTGGCGGGGCGGTCAACGGTTTGCGGGCTGGGCATGGCGGTCTCCACGGGAACGGGGCCGGCGCGGGGGCGCCGGACACGCGGCAGGGCGCCGCGTGGAGACAGCGTAGGCAGGCGGGCCGGGGCGCAGTAGGTCCGCGCCGGGGCACACGGTGTCGCCCTTCCCGCATCAATGGCGGGCGATGGCTGGGCGATGGAGCGCCCTCTCCGCGTGGAAGAGGGCGTCCGCTCAGGGCTGCAGCTTCTTCTCGATGCCGAGCAGGATCGACTGGTTGTCCTGGCTGCTGTCGTCGAGATTGGCCTGGTACTCGGCACGCAGCAGCCAGCCCTTCAAGGTCTGCAGCGAGACCCCGGCGCCGAGCAGGCCATGGTCGCGCGACTGGTTGCGCAGCGTGGCCTGGTACAGCGGGCCGTTGAGCACGTCCAGGTAGCGCATCGTCGCGTAGCTGGAACCCTGCAGGTCGCGACCGTACTCGGCGCGCAGCTGCGGGCTCCAGGTGCCGTGGTCGCGCTTGAACGTCCACTGGCCGAGCAGGCCCAGGCTGGCGGTGGTGGTGCGGATCGTCTGCCCCTGGTAGCCGAGCGCGTACACCGGGTCGCCGCTTTCGGCGTAGGCATCGAGCGAGGCGCGGGCGATGTCCAGGCGGCCGTAAGGCGTCATCCGCACCGTGTCGCCCTGGTAGGCATAACCGGTGGAGATCGAGGCGAACCACTGGTCGCCGTCGCGGCTGCCCTGCACCGTGCCGCCGTTGTCGGTGACATGGCGACGCGCGTCGAACTGCAGCCACTGGTAGCCGACCATGGCATCCAGGTAGCCCGCTTCGCCCGGCTGGTAGCTGCCGTAGAAGGCGACGTTGTAGCTGTCCACGCGGCTGCGGCTGCCGTGCTGGCCGATGTCCGAATCATCATGGCCGTAGCCCAGGCCCATGCCCAGCGCCAGCGACGGGGTGATCCACCGGTCCGCGCCCAGGCTCAGGCCCGAGGTGGAGAAGTCGATGCCGTTGCTGCTGCCGGTGTCCTGCTGCATCTTGCCGAAGTTGATCGCACCGCCGCTCCAGAATGCCCAGCCACCCGGCGCGCCGGCCGCGCTCGACGACGCCGGCGCCGCCATGCTCGCGCCGTCCTCGCTGGCCATCGCGCCGAGCTCGCCGCCGCCCATCACGTGCTGCATGTCCGCCATTGCGTTGGCATGGCGCGAGGCACTGGCCGAACCCAGGGTGATGCCGTTGCTGAAGCCGCCGGCGCCACGTTCGCCGCGTCCGCCGTGCAGGCTTTCCATGCGGCGCTGGAAGTTGCCGATCTGGCCGCTGGCCATGCGCCGGGTGGCGTCGGCCTGGGCATCGAGGATGCCCATGACTTCGACGTCCTTCGACGGATCGCTGCGCGGCGTGACGCTGATGCTGACCACGCCCGGCTCGGAAGTGGCGTAGGCGTTGTCCAGCGTGTAGCTGACCTGGGCCACGCCGCTGAACGTCGCTGCCGCGGCGAAGGCCAGCGTGTAGCCCTGCGCGGATGCCTGCACGCTCGCGCTGCCGGCGTTGGCCGGCGATACCGTCAGGACCCGCGCGGCGGTGAAGGGTCCGCCCTGCGCGGTGGCGGTCAGGTCCACCTGCACCATGGTGCCGGCGATCGCGCTGGCCGACAGCGTCGGCGCCACCGGCCGCGGATTGACCACCAGCGTGAGGTGCACCGGCTGCGAGGCACCGAAGGCGTTGCTCAGCGTGTAGTCCAGCCCGTAGCTGCCGGCGCTGTCGGCATCGGCGGTATAGACCAGGTCGGTACCGCGCACGCTTGCGCTGCCGACCGTCGGCGCGGTGACGATGCTGGCGCCGGTGAACGGGCCATTGGACGCATTCGCCGCCAGGTGCACCGTCACCGACTGTCCGGCCAGTACCGTCGCCTGCTGCGCGATCGCACCCGGCACCGCGCCCGGCACCACGGTGATCGCCACCTGTGCCGCGGCGGAGGTACCCCCGGGGCCGGTCGCGGCATAGGCCAGCGAATCAGCGCCGAAGTAGTCGTGCGCCGGCGTGTACACCACGGCCAGGCCATCGATCGTGGCCGTGCCGTGCGCCGGCTGGCGGGTGATCGCGATGCTGGTGACCGGGCCGCTGTCGTTGTCGCCGACGGCGACGGCGACCTTGCCGTTGGCATTGACGCTGGCCTTGTCGTCGACCGCGACCGGCACCGACTCGTCGATCGACAGCACATAGGCCTGCGTCGCCTGGAAGCCGTAGCGGTCCGTCGCCGTCACGGTGGCGTTGTAGCTGCCCGCCACGGTCGGCGTGCCGCCGAGCGCGCCGGTCGCCGTGAGCGTGATGCCGGTCGGCAGGGCGCCGGCGCTCACCGCGTAGGTGTACGGCGCACTGCCGCCGCTGGCCGACAGCGTCTGTGCATAGGCCTCGCCTGCCTTGCCCGCCGCAAGCGTGGCCGGCGTCAGCGCCAGGGTCGGCGCGTCGATGGCCAGTGCATAGGCTTGGCTGCCCAGGAAGCCCAGCGCATCGGTCGCGGTCACGGTGAAGTTGAAACTTCCCGCCACCGTCGGCGTGCCGGCCAGCGCGCCGTTTGCATCGAGAACCAGGCCCGCCGGCAGCGTGCCGCTGGTGACGGCGTAGCGATACGGCGCCGTGCCGCCGCTGGCCGACAGCGGCTGCGCATAGGCCGTGCCGGCCGTGCCCGCGGCGAGCTGGCCCGGCGTCAGTGCCAGGGTCGGCGCATCGATGGCCAGCGTGTACGACTGCGTGCCCTGGTAGCCCAGCGCGTCGGTCGCGGTCACGGTGAGGTTGAAGCTGCCCGCCACGGTCGGCGTGCCGGCCAGTGCGCCGTTCGCATCGAGAACCATGCCCGCCGGCAGCGTGCCGCTGGTGACGGCGTAGCGATACGGCGCCGTGCCGCCGCTGGCCGACAACGGCTGCACGTACGCTGCGCCCGCGGTACCTGCGGCAAGCGCTGTCGGGGTGAGCGTGACGGTCGGCACGCGGATGTCCAGCGCATAGGCCTGCGTGCCCTGGAAGCCCAGCGTGTCGGTCACCCGCACGACGAGGTTGAAGGTCCCCGCCACCGTCGGCGTGCCGGTCAGTGCACCGGCAGTGGACAGCACCAGGCCCGCCGGCAGCGCGCCGCTGCTCACGTCGTAGGTGTAGGGCCCATTGCCGCCAGTGGCCGACAGCGATTGCGAGTACGCGTGTCCGGCGGTGCCCTCGGGCAGGCTCGCCGGCGCCAGGGCGATCGACGGTCCGTTCACCGCCAGCTGGTAGCTCCGATAGGCGACCTGCGACGCGGCGTCGGTCACGCTCACGGTGAAGTTGAAGGTACCGCTGACCCTCGGCACGCCACTGAGCGTGCCGCCCAGGGACAGCGACATGCCAGCCGGCAGCGCGCCGCTGGTCACCGTGAACTGGTACGGCGGCGCGCCACCGATCGCGGTGATTGTCTGCGAATACGCCGTGCCGCCGGTCGCCGCCGGCAACGAGGACGGCCCGCTGATGATGACCGCCCCGCCCGGCACCACCACGGTGAAGGCCTGGGACACCGGCGTGGCAGGCAGGAACGCCACGTCGCCGGCCTGCCGCGCGTTGATGATGCAGTTGCCGGGCGCCACGAAGCTGAGCCGGCCGTTCGAGGTCACGGTGCAGACCTGGGTCGTGCTCGAGTCGAACGTCACCGCCAGGCCCGAACTCGCCGTGGCGATCAGCGTCGGCGACGTGCCGAAGGTCTGCACGCCGGGATTGTTGAAGGTCAGGGTCTGCGTGCCCTGCGGCGTCACGCTGTTGGACACGGCGGAGGCCACGCCGGTGCCGGCGCTGTTGGCCGCGGTCACGGTGAAGTTGTAAGCGATGCCGTTGGTCAGGCCGGTCACCACGATCGGGCTTGCCGTGCCGATACCGATGTTGCCGCCGGGATTGGCGGTCACCGTGTACAGGTTGATCGGCGCACCACCGTTGCTCGCAGGTGCGTTGAAGGACACCGTGGCCTGGCCGTTGCCGGCCGTCGCGGTGACCGACGTCGGCGCGCCCGGCTGGGTGGCGGCGATGGCCAGGGAGTACGAGCGGCTGCCGCTGAAGTTCTGCGCGTCGGTCGCGGTCACGGTGAAGCTGTGGTTGCCCGCCACGGTTGGCGTGCCCGACAGCGTGCCGTCGGCACCCAGCGTCATGCCACCGGGCAACGCGCCGGTGGTCACCGCGAACGTGTAGGGCGCCATGCCGCCGGAGGCGGTCAGCGCCGCGCCATAGGCGGTGCCCACCGTGCCGCCGGTGAGCGTGCCCGGCGCCAGCGTGATGGTGGGACCGACGACCATCACCGTATAGGTGGCCGAGACGCGGAAGGGGGCGCCCACGCCCGTGGTGTTGTCGGTGGCGTTCAGCGTGAAGGTGTATGAGCCAACCTGCGTCGGCGTACCGCTGAGCACGCCGGCGCTGGTCAGGGTCACGCCGGTAGGCAGGACGCCGGTGGCCAGGGAGAAGGTGTAGGGCCCGTTGCCGCCGGACGCGGTCAACGTCTGGCTGATCGGCGTGTTGACGGTGGCGTTGGGGAGCGAGGACGGGGCGATCACGATAGTCGGCGCGCCGACCACGAGGGAGAGGACGGCCGGCGTGGACGAGAACGGGCCGGTGCCGGTCGAACTGTCGGTGGCCGTGACCTGGAAGATGAAGTTGCCCGTCTCGGTCGGCTTGCCGGAGATCGTGCCGTTGCTCGCCAGGCTCAGCCCCGCCGGCAGGCGCCCGCTCGTCACCACGTATTGATAGGGCGCGGCACCACCGCTGGCCGAAGCCACCGAGTAGCTGTAGGTAGCGCCGGCGATCGCGTTGCCCGGCATGGCCGGCGTGTAGGTGATCGCCGGCGGGGAAACGGTGATCGACATCGTGCCCGGCGCGGACGTGCCGGCGGCGTTGCTCGCCGTGTAGGTGAACGAATCCGGCCCCGCGTATCCCGGCAACGGCGTGTAGGTGATCGAGGTGCCCGTGGCGACCGCGGTGCCATGCGCGGGTGGCGTGCCCACCGCGACGCTGCTCGGCGCACCCCCGCTGAGGGAAAGCGTGAGCGGGTTGTTGCTGCTGTTGTAGGTCACCGTGGCGCTGGCCGGACCCGCCACCGGCGGGCTGTTGTTCACCGAGAGGGTGACCGGAATGACTTTGGAATAGGGGCCGGGCGAGGCGCCGGCCAGGTTGGGGCTGGCGTCGGTCACCACCACGTTGAAGCTGTAGGTGCCGACGACGCTCGGCGTACCGCTGAGCAGGCCATTGCTGGCCAGGCTCAGCCCCGGCGGTGCGGTGGCGCCGTTGTAAAGCGCGAACGTGTACGGCGCCAGCGCACCGGAGGCCGACAGCTGCTGGCTGTACGCCACGCCCTGCGTGGCCGGCGGCGGCGCGGCGACGGCGATGCCCGAAGACGGGTTCGGCACCGAGAAGGTGTAGGCCTTCAGCGCCGAGCCGGTGCCATCACTGACCTTGATCGTGGCGACGTACGACCCGGCCTGGCGGGGCGTGCCGGCAATGGTGCTGCCGCTCAGGGCCAGTCCCGGCGGCAGGCTGCCGCTGTCGAGCTGGTAGGTATACGGGGCGCTGCCGCCGGAGGCGCTCAGGCTCTGGCTGTAGGCCGCACCGACGTTCGGCGTGGGCAGCGTGGCCGGCGAGACGACGATCGTGCTGGTGGACGCGGCGATGGCCACGTTGATCCGGAAGGCCACGCCGCTGGCGTCCTCGACCACGAACGTGTCGCTGCCCGCCCCGTCGCCATTGTTGACGTAGGTGACCGTGCCGGTGTCGGTGTCCACGCTCACCGTGCCGTGCTGCGGCGTGGTCGTGTTCGTGCTCGGATAGGGGTTCAGGCCGAAGCCGTCGCACATGTCGGCGATCAGGATGTCGATCCTGCCGCCGGAGACCATCGGCGAAGTTGACGGCGTGGTATTGGCATCGGGCACGTTCATCGTGCCGCACGCGGCACTGGCCAGGCCCGGCAACAGCAACAGCAGCCCCAGCAGCAGCCACGACGAAATGCGCGCCACGGCGCGCGGCATCCAAGCACGGTCCTGCATGATTCCCTGTCCCCTGTTGCGCCCCGGCTGCCGCGTTGCGTGCGGGCGAGGCGCTCGTCCATCGATTACCGCATGACCACCTTGCCGGTCATCCCCCATCCCGTGCCGCGCCCAGGTTGCCTGGCCCGGCCCGCGCACCAACGCGCATGGGATTGCATTATTGTGACCCCCGGCACGAATCAAATGTCAAGTTCCCACGCCCGGAGGGCGGTAAGATACCGGCGAGCCCGCCACGCGGGTCACGTCCACCGGGGAAAACTCATGTCGGATCCTTTCGTCGGGCAGATCACGCCCGTGTCGTTCGGCTTCGCGCCGAAAAACTGGGCGATGTGCAACGGCGCCCTGCTGCCGATCAACCAGAACCAGGCGTTGTTCTCGCTGCTTGGCACCCGCTACGGCGGCAACGGCACCAACGTCTTCCAGCTGCCCGACCTGCGCAGTCGCACGCCCGTTGGCGCCAGCCCCGACACTCCGCTTGGCCAGTCCGCGGGAAGCGAAACCGTCACCCTGCTGCCCAACCAGATTCCCTTGCACACGCACGCGGCGTCATTCACCACCCAGGCCGGCGCCGGCCGCAATCCGACCAACGCCCTGTTCGCCGACAGCGGCGAGGCGTCGCCGGTCTATGCCGGCGGCAACCAGGTCATGCTCGGCGCGGCGACGATCGGCAATGCCGGTGGAAACCAGGCGCACCCCAACCTGCAGCCGTACTCGGTGCTGAACTTCTGCATCGCCCTCACCGGCGTCTTCCCTTCGCGCAACTGATCCGGAGTCCAGGCCATGACCCCCTATCTCGGCGAGATCCGCCTGCTGCCCTACACGTTCGCCCCGGTCGGCTGGCAGGACTGTGACGGCACGCTGTTGTCGATCAGCGAAAACGAGGCGCTTTACAACCTCATCGGCACCACCTACGGCGGCAACGGCCAGACCGATTTCGCGGTGCCGGACCTGCGCGGCCGGCTGCCGGTGCACCAGGGCACCGGTAGCGGCATGGGCGGTAGCTATGTGCTCGGCCAGGTCGGCGGCACCGAAACCGTCACCCTGACCACCCTGCAGTTGCCCGGACACAGCCACCCGGCCGCGGTCACCTCCGCCACCGCCACGACCAGCGTGCCATCGGCCACCGTGCTGCCCGGCGCGCCCAGCGGCGACACGATGTACACCAGCGACACCAGCGGCCTGAACCCGATCGTGATGGCGCCGGGCATGATCGGCCAGGCCGGCGGCAACCAGCCCCACGACAACACCATGCCGACCCTCGCGGTGCGCTTCTGCATCGCAGTCGACGGCATCTACCCGTCCCAGTCGTGACGCCGCGCCGCTCCCCTCCTTCCAAGGACACCGCACCATGAGCGATCCCTTCCTCGGCCAGATCCAGATCTTCGGCTTCGATTTCGCCCCGAACCAGTGGGCCGTGTGTGCCGGCCAGCTGATGCCGATCTCGCAGAACACCGCGCTGTTTTCCCTGCTCGGCGTGAACTATGGCGGCGACGGCAGGGTCACCTATGGCCTGCCGAACTTCCAGGGCAATGCCGCATGCGCCGTGGGCCAGGGTCCCGGCCTGTCCAACCGCCAGATCGGCGAGCAGTTCGGCAGCGCCAGCGTCACGCTGACCGGGGCCGAGATGCCCGCGCACAACCATGGCTTCAATGTCGTCAACCAGGTCGCGGCCAAGCGCCACGCGGTGCCCGTGGCCGGCGATACGGTCTCCGCGCCCGGCACTTACAAGCCGTTCGCCAGCGGCGCGACGGCCGCGGGCAACTTCCCGGCCACGATGATCGGCGGCGGCGGTGGCGGCCTGCCGCACGCGAACCAGCAACCCTACCTGGCGCTGAATTTCTGCATCGCCCTGGCCGGCGAGTTCCCGCAGCGCCCCTGAGAATGCGCGACACCGCGCTGGCCTTCCCCGCGCCCGCGCTGCCGCCCTGGCTGGACGGGCCGGTGGCGCCGGGCGTGCACCTGCGCCCCGCCGCGGCGCGTGACCTGGACCCCATGCACGACTGGTACGCCGAATCGCGCGCGGCCGAGCTGGCCGCCGTGCCCTGGCCGGCCGACGCCAGGCGCGCCTTCTGCGACAGCCAGTTCGCCCTGCAGCACCGGCATTACTGCACGCGGTTCGATCCTGCCGCGTTCCTGGTCATCGAACGGCACGACGCGCCGGTGGGGCGTCTGTACCTGCACTGGTCACCGGCCGGACTGCACATCATCGACCTGCTGCTGCAGGCCAGCGCACGCGGCCAGGGCATCGGCAGCGCGATCCTGTGCTGGCTGCAGGGCGTGCTGCCGCCGGCCGGCACGCTCACGCTGCACGTGGACGCGCACAACGCCGACGCGCTGCGGCTGTACCGGCGCCTGGGCTTCCAGCAGCGCGGACGCGAAGGCCTGGGACTACGCATGGCCTGGGCGGCCAGCGCCAGGCTCAGTTGAACAGCGCCTGGTAGATGAAACCGTCGCGGTCGCGTGCGACCGGCACCAGGAAGATGCCGAACTCGCCCATGCCGGCATGGCGCATCGCATAGGTGCGTTGCGGGAACAGCACCGCGGCCTGGTGGCGGAACAGCAGCGAGAACGGCGCGCGCACGCTGCTGGCAAGCTGCCGCTGCGTCTGCAGCGGCCGCGCCTCCACCAGCACGAAGTCCGCGTTCACCTGGTCGAGTTCGACCTGGAACGTCTCGTTGAGATGGCTGGCGAAGTGTTCCAACTGGAAAAACTGCATGGCGTCGCGTCCCCCTGGAACGCGAGCATGACGAAGCGCGCGCGCGGATTCAATACATGCGCCAGCGCCAGCATCCCCCGCCGGGCCATGCACCGGACGGGCAATGGGATCGTTCGCGTGGCGATCAGGCGGTGCCGCGGAAGCGCAGGGTCAGGCCCTTGAGGAAGTTGCGCAGGATCTGGTCGCCGCAGGGCTTGTAGTGGCGGTTGCCGGGCTGGCGGAACAGCGCGCTCATCTCCGGTCGGCTGAGCGGGAAGCCGGCGGCCTCGAGGATCTCGTGCATGTCCACGTCCTTGAGCTGGAAGGCCACGCGCAGCTTCTTCAGCACGAGGTTGTTGGTGATGCGCGATTCGACCGGGCGCTTCGGCTGGCTGTCGTCGGGGCCGCGGAAGTAGACGATCAGGCCATCGAGGAAGTGCGCCAGGATCGCGTCGCTGCAGTCCACCGCGCCGGGTTCGCCATCCTTCTTCAGCAGCGCGGGCACGTCGGCCTTGTCGAGCTGGAAGCTCGGATCGGAGAGCTGGGTGATCTCCACGACCTTGCCATCGCTGAGGTCGAGCATGTAGCGGATGCTGCGGAGGACGTCGTTGTTGATCATGGCGGGGGACCGGGTAATGCGGGAGCGCGGATATTCTAGGGGGTTTTGGGGTTTTGGGGTTTTGGGGTTTTGGGGTTTTGGGGTTTTGGGGTTTTGGGGTTTGGGCGGTTTGGGGGTCGTTTTTCGCGAGTTCTGGTTTTTGCCAAGCGGCTGGGTTTTGCCGAGGGAAGCGGGGCGCCCGCTGCGCGGGCTGTATTGGGGTTTATTGAGGGCGCGCCTCGGGTAGCGGAGGGTTGGCTCTGACTTACGGCAGGCGCCCCGCCCCGCCGGGGGTGGGGTCGTCGGGGCAACGGACGTCCTGTCCGACACCCCGAGCGCGGGCCATCCATGGCCCGCTCGACCCCACCCCCGGCGGGACGGGGCTTGGCGCTTTGGTTGGTCCCATTCTTTTGGGGCGCGCTGGGGAGGGGGAAGAGAAGAGCAAAAGGCTGCGCTCCCGCGCGGGGTTGCCGTCGGACGGAGCGCTAAGTCGCTCGCCGCTGGGTGATCTGTCCCTGTAGGAGCGGCTTCAGCCGCGACGCGACGTCCGGCAGGTCGCGGCTGAAGCCGCTCCTACAGGGAGGCACCGAGGGCCAGCGAGCGAAGCTGGCCGACGCCACGTCTCCGCAGAGAGTCCGCGAATTGCCGCGTCGCATGCGATTGCACTGTGGGAGCGGCTTCAGCCGCGACGCGAGGTTCGGCAGGTCGCGGCTGAAGCCGCTCCTACAGGGAGAGCCCCGGCGAAGCGGAGACGCATGAGGTCACGACAAGAATCGGGACGCCGCTTTTGCTCTTCTCTTTCCCCTCCCGGCGCGCTTCTGAAGAATGGGGAAACAAAAGCGCCAAGCCCCGTCCCGGCGGGGGTGGGGTCGAGCAGCACATGGATGTGCTGCGCTCGGGGTGTCGGACAGGACGTCCGTTGCCCCGACGACCCCACCCCCGGTGGGTCGGGGCCCAAAACGCAAGTCAGAGCCAAGCCTCCGCACACCAAGGCGCGCCCTCAACAACCCCCAATACAGCCCGCGATAGCGGGCGCCCCGCTTCCCGCAAAAACCCAGACCGAAGCCAAAAACCGAAGCCCCCAAAGCAGCACCAGCTCAATCCACAGCCACCGGCGCCCCCCCAACCCCCACCGGCGTGAACAGCAAATCCTGGTAGTCGTAGCTGAAGTCCGCCAGCGGCGACACCGCCTGCATCGTCACCCGCGACACCTTGCCGTCCGCCTCGCGCCCGAAGGTCACGTACGCCGGCTCCAGCGACGCATCGTCCCAGTCCACCCGGAACGTGTCGTACCGCGAATATGTCAGCGTCCCCGCCATGTTCGGCGTCTTGCGCATGTCCATGCGCAAGCGCCCATCACGCAGCGTGATCGCCATCGGCCCGTACCAGCGGTCGGCGTACTGGCCCACGTATCCCGCCAGCGGGAACGGCGCGCGGCCGGCCTTGGGCACGTCCCTGCCCGCCGCCTCCAGCGCCGCAACGCCCTCGGCAAGGCGCGCCCGGTTCCACTCGTCAAATGCCGCCACCCAGTCGCGGCGTTCAAAGCCCAGGTACTCGTCGAGCACCTCGTACATCAGCCCGCGCGTCACGTTCACGTCTTCGGAATTGATCTGCAGCGACATGCCGAAGCCACGCTCGGGCAGCATGAAGATGAAGGTCTGCACGCCGAACACCGCGCCGCCGTGCTGGATGATCTTGACCCCGCGGTAGTCCTGCACGTTCCAGCCCAGGGCATAGCCGGAGAACTGCGGGGTGATGTCGGTGATCGGCGCCGGATACGGACGGATCGGCACGTGGATCTGCGGCGTCCACAGCTCGCGCGCCGCCGCCTCGCTGTACAGCCGCTTGCCGCTGCCGCCCGGCAGCGCGCCGTGCCCCAGCTGCACCTGCAACCAGCGCGCCAGGTCGTTCGCGCTCGACGACAGCCCGCCCGCCGGCGCCCCCACTTGGCCGAGCCCTTCGCGTTCGGGCAGCACCTGCTGGGCGCCGAGGCCGCGCAGCTTGCCGCCCAGGCGCGCATGCGGCTGCGCGCGGTTCGGGTTGGCGAAGCGTTCGTTCTCGTCGCTGACCGAATCGACCATGCCCACCGGCCGGAACACCCGCTCGCGGATGAAATCCTCCCAGCGCTGGCCCGACACCGCCTCGGTCAGCTGCCCGGCGACGATGTACAGGATGTTGTCGTACGCATAGCCGCTGCGGAAGCTGGTGGCCGGCTTGATCTCGCGCAGCGCATGCATGATCTCGCTGCGGCTGCGCGAGGTACGCGGCACGAACAGCAGGTCGCCCGCCCCCAGGCCCAGCCCGGAGCGATGCACCAGCAGGTCGCGCACCGTCATCTCGCGCGTCACCCAGGCATCAAACATGCGGAAGTCCGGCAGGTGGTCGATCACCTTGTCGTCCCAGCCCAGCTTGCCTTCGTCGACCAGGATCGCCAGCGCCGCGGCCGTGACCGCCTTGCCGGTGGAACCGGTGGGGAAGATCGTGTCCGCGTCGACGCGTTCGGGTGACCCGAGCCGGCGCACGCCGTAGCCCTGCGCGTGCACCACCTTGCCCTGGTCGACGATCGAGATCGCCATGCCCGGCACCTCGTGCGAGCGCATCACCGCGTTGACCCGCGCATCGAAGCGCTGCGTGAAGTCCGGGCCCAGTCCCGCTGCCGGCGGCGCGGCCAGCGCCGTCGTCGCCAGTCCCACAAGCAGGCCGGCCAGCATCCAACGCCCTCGTCGGGACGACACGATCATGCGCTCACTCCTTCACGGATCCGGCAACAGGGAAACGGCCGCACGCGCCTGCGGCCGCCACAGGCGCCAGGCGCCCAGGGTCAGCAGCGGCAGCACGTAGACCGCCAGGAACAGGTAGGCCAGGCTGCGGTAGCCCTGGGCAATCAGCGCGACCAGGCCGAAGCGCTCGGCGATGAAGATCGAGCCGACCAGCAATGCCGCCGCCATGCCCAGGCGCCCCGCGCTGGACATCGCCGTGCCGCGGCGCCGCTGCCACAGCGCGGCCACGCGCTCGTTGGCCGCGTGCACGGCGGCGGTGGCACTCTCCAGCAGCGCGCTGAAGATCATCGCCTGGAACAGCAGGTGGAAGACCGGCAGCTGCAGCTGGCGCAGGATGAAGTCCGAAGGCAGCGCCTGCGCGCCGATCGCCGGATACCACGCCAGCATGCATAGGAAGAACAGCAGGCCCGGCACGATCGCCAGCGGCCCGGCCAGCACACCGGCGACGATAGCGTCGCGGCGCGAGAGGAAATGCCGGGCCAGCGGCAGCACGATCACCGCGCCGACGATGTTGTAGCCGGCATAGGTCAGCCCGCCGGAGAGCCAGCCGTCCATCGGCCGCGGCGTGGCCAGCGTGGTGGCCGCCGCATCGCCGAAGCGCAGCAGCACCAGCACGACGAAGACCGCGTAGATGCCATAGAGGAAGAACGACACCCACTTGAACAGCGCCTCGACCGAGCGGTTGCCGAACGCGGTGAACAGCCCGATCCCGGCCACCAGCAGCAGCGTGCCGGCCAGCTTCGGCCAGCCGAACATCGCCAGCCCGATCTCCCCGGCGGCGGCGCCGAACACCGCCAGGATCAGCACCATGAACAGGAAATAGGCGATCTCGAACACGAACGCGAACGGCCCCAGCAGACGGGCGAAGAAGGCGTGGTAGTCGTAGCTGCGCCAGGCATGCGCCAGCGCGAAGGTCAGCGCGCAGACCACGCTCCAGCACAGCATCGCCACCGCGATCGCCAGCACCCCGCCCTGCGGGCCGCTGGGCAGGAAGAACTCGGCCAGCTCGCGGCCGGTGGCATAGCCGCCGCCGATCACCGCGGCCTTGAACGCCAGCCCGGGCAGGACCAGGCGCTGGAAGCGGGTCGGCAATGCGCTCGCGCTGCTCATGCCAGGCAGGCGTCCACCAGCCGCGCCAGCGCCTCGCCGCCGCGGATCGGGTCGGCCACCGGCAGCCCGAGGCGCGCGGCGGTGTCCTCGATCGCGCGTTGGGCAGATGCCTCGTCCATCGTGCCGGTGTTGAGGCTGACGCCGGCGCAGCGGATCGCCGGATTGGTGCGCGCGCCCAGCCGCAGTGCCAGTTCGATGGTTTCCTCGATCGTCGGCAGCGCGTAGTCCGGATAGCCCAGCACGCGCTCGCGCCCGGGTTCATGGCAGACCACGATCACGTCCGGCTGGCTGCCGTGCAGCAGCGCCAGCGACACCCCCGCATAGGCCGGGTGAGACAGCGAGCCCTGGCCCTCGATCACGTCCCAGTGCGCCGCGTCGGCATCGGGCGAGAGCAGCTCGGCGGCGCCGGCGGCGAAATCGGCCACCACCGCGTCCATCGGCATGCCCTGGCCGGCGATCAGGATCCCGGTCTGGCCGCTGGCGCGGAAGTCGGCGGCCAGACCGCGTGCGCGGAACGCGCGCGCCAGCGACAGCGCGGTGTACTTCTTGCCCAGCGCGCAGTCGGTGCCGACGGTCAGCAGGCGCTTGCCGCTGCGCCTGCGGCCATTGGCGACCGGCAGCCCGGCCGGCGGCTGGCGCACGTCGATCAGGCGCCGCCCGTACACCGAGGCGGCCGCGCGCAGCGGTTCGATCTCCGACAGCCGCGCATGCATGCCGCCGATCAGGTCGAGCCCGGCCTCCAGCGCCTGCAGCAGCGGCGGCAGCCAGCCGGTGGGGATCTTCCCGCCCGGGTTGGCGATGCCGATCACCAGCGCCTTCGCGCCGCTCGCCCGCGCCTGCGCCGGGGTCAGAAACGGCAGGCCGGTGCTGACGTGCGCGTCGCCGCAGGCGAACTCGCCCACGCACAGGTCACCGGCCCAGTCGCGCAGGCCGAGCGCGGTCTTGGCGTAGGCCGGCTCGGTGACATCGCCGAGGAACAACAGGTAGGGCTGCGGCAGCGCCTGGACTTCGCGTAAAGGAGTGGCGATCGACATGCGCGGTACTCGGGCTGGCCAGGGGCGCCGCCGCGCGCGCGGCGCGGCGGCGGGTGCAACGCGTGTGGCAGGAACCGTTCGATCAGAAGCGGAAGTCGAACTCCAGCCCGTAGGTGCGTGGCTGGATCGGCACCGCCGCCAGCTGCGCGGTCACCCCGGAGAGCTGGCCGGAGATCGGCTCCATCGACGACCAGCCACGCTCGTCGGTGACATTGTTGACGTAGGCGCGCACCTCCCAGCTCCAGCGGCCGATGCCCGCGTACAGGTCGAAGGCGTGGTAGCTGCCGATCCGCAGCGGCGGGGTCAGCTCCTCGTCCAGGATCACCGACGGATCGCCGGCGGCGGTGATGCGCTGGCGCTGGGTAGTGTCGTTGACGCGGTCGCCGACCCAGCGGAACGCGCCGCCGACCTGGCCGCTGTAACCGCCGGCGGTGACGAAGGCGTACTCGGCCGTGGCCGACCACGACCACTTCGGCGAGTACGGCATGCGGTCGTTGGCCAGGCCGGTGTTGAGCACCACGTCGAAGTCGCCCTGCGGGATCACCGTCGGCTCGAAGTCGTTCTTGACCTTGGCATCGGTGTAGGCCGCATTGAGGCCGAACTGCAGGTTGTCGGTGGCGCGGAACAGCGCCGCCAGCTCCACGCCCTGGCTGGTCGCCGCGCCGCCGTTGACCAGGCCGCCGATGCCGTTGAACGAGCTGGCGACCTGCACGTCGTCCCAGTCGATGCGGAAGGCGGTGGCATCCAGCTGCACGCGGCGGTCGGCAAACTGGGATTTCAGGCCAAGCTCGTAGCTGGTCAGCATCGAGGAATCCACCTGCGGCGGGATCCCCGGCAGCGCCACGTTCGGGCCGCCCGGCTGGTAGCCGGTGGCCACGCGGGCGTAGACCATCACGTCCTCGGCGAGCTTGAACTGCGGGCTCAGGCTCCAGGTGAACACGTCCTCGTCGGACTCGCCCGGCGCATCGCCGATCGGCGCCAGGATGCCCTCGCTGACGTTCTGACTGAACCACTGGTCGTTGCGCGCGCCGCGGATGCCGGCGTCGATCTTGAAGCGGTCGTTGATGCGCCACGAGCCGTTGGCGAACAACGCGACCTCCTTGTAGGTGCTCGGCAACGCCAGCACCGCCAGGGTGCCGAACATGTCGTCGTACGGCGCCGGCAGCGGCGAACCGTCGAGCTGGCCCAGCCGCACGAACTGGTTCTGGTGTGCGTCTTCCTTGGTGTAGAACGCACCGACCATCCATTCGAAGGTGCCGCCGCCCTTGGAGGTCAGGCGCAGCTCCTGGGTGAACTTGTCCAGGTCGAAGGTGTAGCGCACGTACGAGCTGCCCGGCTCGGGCAGGCCGAGCAGCAGGTTGGCGACCTCGCCGAACTGCACGGTGGCATCGATCTGGTCGAGCGTGTCGGTCTGCGACCAGCCGGTCGCCGAGACCAGGTCACCCCAGCCCAGGTCCCAGTCCACGCTCAGCGAGGTCAGGCGCAGGTCCTTGGAGAACGGCTGCGGCTGCCAGAAGCGATCGGTGGTGTCGCCGAACAGCGGCTGCTGGGTGTCCGGATCCAGCGCCACCTGCGCGCGGCCATCGGCGCGGATGCGCTGCTCCAGGTAGCCGAAGTTGACGTCGACGTTGTCGCCATCCCAGAACAGCGCGGCGCGCGCGCCGATCTGCTCGCCCGAATTGACGTCCTTGCGCCCGTCGACCTGGTTGTCGATGTAGCCGGGGATCTCGTTGCGCGCGAAGCTGATGCGCATGCCCAGGCGATCGTCCTTCAACGGCACGCTGGCACCCAGGCGCACCTTCCAGGCGGTGTCGCCGTTGTCGACCGCGCCGTAGCCGGCGCCGATGCGGAACTCCTCCCCCGAGGTTTCCGGCGCGCGGGTGACGTACTTGAGCAGGCCGCCGATCGCGCCGGCGCCGTACAGGGTGCCCTGCGGTCCGCGCAGCACTTCCACGCGGTTGATGTCGTAGGGCAGCAGGTCCAGCGAGAGCGAGTTGGCGCTCTGGTAGATGCCGCTGGAGCCGACCGGCACTTCGTCGATATAGGTCGCCACGGTGGCGCCGGAAGACAGCGGCGAGATGCCGCGCAGGGCGACGGTGGTCAGGCCGGGCGCGCCACCGTTCTGCACCTGCAGGCCGGGGATCAGGCTGGCGTAGTCGGCCAGCGAGTTGGCGCCCATGTTCTCGAGCTGGCGCTCGCCGACGACGCTGATCGAGGCGCCGATCTCGCGGATGTTCTCCGCGCGCTTGTTGGCGGTGACCACGACGGTGTCGAGGGTCTTGGCGGCGCCGGTGGCATCAGGCGGCGCCGCGTCGGCGGCGGCTGCGGGTGCTTCTGCGGCGAGCAGCGGCATGGAGGCGCCGCAGGCGAGCGCGCCGGTGATGGCCAGGAACAGCGAGGAGCGATACCACGGTCGTACAGAGTGAAGCGCGTTCATGTCTGTTCTCCCCCAGGCAACGAAGCGGCGCAGCGGCGGGTACAGCGTCGGAGTACGGCAACATCCTGATTGGCGATAATGATCCTGATCAGAGAATTGTCAACCCCTTTGGAAATTATTCTCGGGGCTGGTTTTGGGGCCTTGGCGGGGGTCTCAGTGAGTGGGTCGCTTTCTTCTGCTGGGGAAGCGGGGCGCCCGCTTTCGCGGGCTGTATTGGGGGTTTATGAGGGCGCGCCTCGGTGGTGCGGGGGGTTGGCTCTGGCTTGCGTTGGGGGCCCCGCCCCGTCGGGGGTGGGGTCGTCGGGGCAACGGACGTCCTGTCCGACACCCCGAGCGCAGCACATCCATGTGCTGCTCGACCCCACCCCCGCCGGGACGGGGCTTGGCGCTTTTGTTGTTCCCATTCTTTTGGGGCGCGCCGGGGAGGGGGAAGCGAAGAGCAGAAGCGGCATCACGATCTCCGCGGCGATTTGAAGGATCGCCACCTCGTTTGCGATCTCCCTGTGGGAGCGGCTTCAGCCGCGACTTGCTGGACCTCGCGTCGCGGCTGAAGCCGCTCCCACAGTGCAATTGCCAGCGGAGCGCTGGGAGGGGGAGGAGAAGAGCAGAAGCGGCATCACGATCTCCGCAGCGATCTGAAGGATCGCCACCTCGTTTGCGATCTCCCTGTGGGAGCGGCTTCAGCCGCGACTTGCTGGACCTCGCGTCGCGGCTGAAGCCGCTCCCACAGTGCAATTGCCAGCGGAGCGCCGGGCAGGGGAGGAGAAGAGCAGAAGCGGCATCACGATCTCCACAGCGATCTGAAGGATCACCACCTCGTTTGCGATATCCCTGTGGGAGCGGCTTCAGCCGCGACTTGCTGGACCTCGCGTCGCGGCTGAAGCCGCTCCTACAGTGCAATTGCCAGCGGTGCGCCGGGCAGGGGAGGAGAAGAGCAGAAGCGGCATCACGATCTCCGCAGCGATCTGAAGGATCGCCACCTCGTTTGCGATCTCCCTTTGGGAGCGGCTTCAGCCGCGACTTGCTGGACCTCGCGTGGCTGAAGCCGCTCCCACAGTGCAATTGCCAGCGGAGCGCCGGGGAAGGGGGAGGAGAAGAGCAGAAGCGGCATCACGATCTCCACAGCGATCTGAAGGATCGCCACCTCGTTTGCGATCTCCCTGTGGGAGCGGCTTCAGCCGCGACTTGCTGGACCTCGCGTGGCTGAAGCCGCTCCCACAGTGCAATTGCCAGCGGAGCGCCGGGCAGGGGAGGAGAAGAGCAGAAGCGGCATCACGATCTCCGCAGCGATCTGAAGGATCGCCACCTCGTTTGCGATCTCCCTGTAGGAGCGGCTTCAGCCGCGACTTGCTGGACCTCGCGTGGCTGAAGCCGCTCCCACAGTGCAATTGCCAGCGGAGCGCCGGGGAAGGGGGAGGAGAAGAACAGAAGCGGCATCACGATCTCCGCAGCGATCTGAAGGATCACCACCTCGTTTGCGATCTCCCTGTGGGAGCGGCTTCAGCCGCGACCGCAAGATCCGGCAGGTCGCGGCTGAAGCCGCTCTTACAGTGCAATCGCCAGCGGAGCTGCGAGCGCGCAGATGGCGGCGCCGGCAGGGAATGCACGCTTTTGCTCTTCTCTTCCCCCTCCCCGGCGCGCTCCCAAAGAATGGGGAAATCAAAGCGCCGGGTGACGCCCCGGCGGGTATGTGCGCGAGTGGGCCATGGATGGCCCACGTTCGGTTTCGTCACGACACGGACGTCTGCCGAAAGCGACGCGCACATGCCCGTCGGGGCGGCGCACCAAAACGTAAGTCAGAGCCAACCGTCCGCAACCCGAGGCGCGCCCTCATAAAACCCCAATACAGCCCGCGAAAGCGGGCGCCCCGCTTCCCCACGACACCCCAGAACAAGCGCCTACAGCGCCGAAGCACCCACCGGAACCCAACCCGGCCCGCGCACCACCCGCCCCGGCTTGGCACCGGTGTGCTCACCATCGCGCAGCACCTGCACGCCGTTGACGAACACCTGGTTCACCCCGGTCGCGTACTGCATCGGCTTCTCGTACGTCGCCGGGTCGCCGATCGTGGCCGGATCGAACACCACGATGTCGGCCATGCAGCCCGCCGCCAGGCAGCCGCGGTCGCGCAGCTTCCAGTTGCCCGCCGGCAGGCCGGTGAGGCGGTGGATACCCTCCTCCAGCGGCATCAGCTTGCGGTCGCGCACGTAGTGGCCGAGCAGGCGCGAGAAGTTGCCGTAGGCGCGCGGGTGCGTGGTCGATTTCAGGAACACGCCTTCCGGCGCGGAGGACTCCGCGTCCGAGCCCAGGCTCACCCACGGCTGCTTCAGCCCCAGCTCGACGTTGTCCTCGCTCATCAGGAAGAACGCCGCGCTGATCGGCGAGTCGTCCTCGACGATGAGGTCCATGATCGTCTCCTCGACCGGCTTGCCACGCGCCTTGGCCACGGCGGCCAGCGTCTTGCCCGACAGCGGCTTGAGCTTGTCGCTCTTGAAGCCCAGCAGCAGCACGCGCTCGTCGGAGCCAGCCAGCAGGCGCAGGTTTTCCCAGCCCACGTTCGGATCGCGCATCTCGGCGGTGATGCGCTGGCGGATCGCCGGATCCTTCAGCCGCGCCATCATCGCCTCCTGCCCGCCGGCCTGCACCCACGGCGGCAGCGTGGCGGCGAGCATGGTCGCGCCGGCGGTGTAGGTGTACATGTCCGCGCTCACCGGCAGCCCGTCGGCACGCGCGGCATTGATGCGCGCGATCGCCTGCGCCATCTTCGGCCAGTTCTTCTCGCCGGCGGCCTTGAGGTGGTAGGCCTCGGCGCGCTGGCCGGTGGCGCGCGAGATCGCAATGGTCTCGTCCAGTGCCTCGAGGAAGCGGTCGGCTTCGCTGCGCATGTGGGCGATGTAGCCGCCGCCGGACTCGGCCGCCGCCTGGGCAAGCGCGACCAGCTCCGGCGGTTTGGCGAACGCGGCCGGCGGATAGATCAGCGAGCCGCCCACGCCCAGCGCGCCCTCGCGCATCGCCGCGCGGACCAGGTCCTGCATGCGCGCCAGCTGCGCGGCGTCGGGCTGGACGTCATCCTCGCCCAGCTCGTGGATGCGCACCGTGGTCGCGCCGACGAAGGACGCCACGTTCGGGGTGATGCCGCGCCTGGTCAGGTAATCCAGGTATTCGCCCAGCGTGGTCCACTCGATCGGGTAGCGGATGTCGCCCTGCTGCTTGAGCGCCTCGTCCTTCATCTTCTGGTTGTACGGCCCCATCGACCAGCCTTCGCCGAACACCTCCAGGGTCACGCCCTGTTTGGTGTCGCTCATGCCGCGGCCGTCGGCGATCAGCGATTCATTCGCCCAGCTGAGCATGTTGATGAAGCCCGGCGCCACCGCCTGCCCCTTCGCGTCCAGCACCTGCTTGCCGACCGCATCGTTGCCCGGCGGCAGCCACGCCGCGACGCGGTCGCCGTTCACCGCCACGTCCACGCGTTGCGGCTTGGCGCCGGTGCCGTCGTAGACCACGCCGTTGCGGATGATCAGGTCGTAGTGCGCCGGTGCGGCGTGCGCCTGCAGCGGGCCGAGCACGACGAAGACGGTGACGAGCGTGGACAGGAGCGAGCGTGGCATGGTCGTGCCTCCGTAAGGTGCGCGGATCGGGATGGGGCGATCAGGAAAGGTCATGGATCGGACGGTCCAGCCGCCACAGGATCACCGCGGCGATGAGCGCCAGCGAGGCCAGCAGCGCGAAGAAGGCCGCGTGGCCCATCCGCGTCCACAAGGTGCCGACCAGGCCTGCGGCCAGGCTGCCGCTGAAGATGGTCATGAACCACGCCGCCACCGTGGTCGCGCCCAGGCGCGGCGGCGCGAGCTTGGCGAACAGGCCCAGGCCGGTCGGCAGGATGTACAGCTCGCCGAGGGTGAGGATGAGGAAGAACGCCAGCAGCCACGGCCACGGCGCCTGCCCCGCGCCCGCCGCGCCGGCGACCAGCGCCAGCAGCGTGTACGCAGCGGCGACGATCAATGCGCCGGTCGCCATGCGCCGGGCCAGGTGCGCCTCGGCGCCGGCGTCGCCGTGGCGGCGCCAGAACGCCAGCAGCAGCGGCGTCATCGCGATCACGCCCAGCGGATTGAGCGCCTGAAACCAGGTCATCGGAATCACCCGGCCACCCCAGCTACGGCCCACGCCGCTGTCGATCCACAGCGCCAGCGTGTTGCCCATCTGCTCGTAGGCGCCGCGGAACACCGTCACCGCCAGGGCGACACCGAGCAGCAGCCACCACAGCCGCCGCCCATGCGGGTTGTCGCCCGCGCCGGTCGGCAGCACGCGCGCCGGCGGCGTTTCCGGCGGCAGGTAGCGGCGGCCGAACAGGTAGATCAGCAGGCCGGCGAACATGCCGATGCCGGCCGCGCCGAAGCCGTAGTGCCAGCCGTACAGCTCGCCCAGCGTGCCGCACACCAGCGGCGCCAGCAGGCCGCCCAGGTTCAGGCCGACGTAGTAGACGTTGTAGGCACGGCCGCGGCGCGGATCGTCGGCGCGGTACAGGTCGTTGATCTGGCTCGGCAGGCTGGGCAGGAACAGGCCGTTGCCCAGCGCGATGGTGCCCAGGCCGACATAGAACAGCGGCTCGAAGGTCATCGCGAAATGGCCGAAGGCCATGATGCTGGCGCCGATCACCACCGAGCGGCGCTTGCCCAGCCAGCGGTCGGCGATCACCCCGCCGAGGATCGGCGTGAAGTAGGCCATCGCCGTGTAGGTGCCGTAGATGAAGGAGGCCTTCTCCTGCGCGAACAGCAGCTGCTTGGTCATGTAGTAGACCAGCAGCACGCGCATGCCGTAGTACGAGAACAGCTCCCACATCTGGGTGAGGAACAGGATGGTCAGCCCGCGCGGCTGGCCGAACCAGGTCTTCTCCGCGACGCTGCTCACGCCTGCGCGGCCCGGGCCGCCGGTCCCCAGACCTCGTCGCCGCAGCTGATCATCCCGGCCGCGTAGCGCACGCTGGGCACGCGGTCGCGCACCAGGAAGGTCGGCCCGTCGAGGTCGACCACGTCGCACAGCTGGCCGAGCACGTAGGCCGGCGCCATCGCCAGGCTGGTGCCGGCCATGTTGCCGACCATCACCTTCAGCCCCATTTCCTTCGCGCGCGCGGCCATGCGCAGCCCTTCGGTCAGCCCGCCGCACTTGTCGAGCTTGATGTTGACCACGTCGAAGCGGCCCGGCAGCCGGTCCATCTCGCCCAGGTGCAGCACGCTCTCGTCGGCGGCGAACGGCACCACGCGGTCCACGCCTTCCAGCTCGGCCTCGTGGCCGCGCCGGCACGGCTGCTCCAGCAGCGAGACCTTCGCGTCCACCAGCGCCGGCAGCAGCCGCTGCAGCGTATCGGGCACGTAGCCCTGGTTGGCGTCCACGCCGATCCACACGTCCGGCCGCGCCGCGCGCACGGCGCGGATGCGCGCCACGTCCAGGCCGACGTCGCCGGTCAGCTTGAGCTTGAGCGCGCGCGCCTGCGCATAGGCCACCGCGCCGCGCGCCATCACGATCGGCTCGTCCGCGCCGAGGGTGAAGGTGGTCAGCAGCGGGCGCGGCGGCGGCAGGCCGGCCAGCTTCCACACCGGCGTGCCGCTGCGCTGCGATTCCAGCTCCCACAGCGCGCAGTCCAGCGCATTGCGCGCCCCGCCGGCCGGCAGCATCGACTGCGCCGATTCGCGGTCCAGCCCGGCCTCGATATCGGCGCGCAGCGATTCCAGCGTCGCCAGCATGGTCTCGGGCTTGTCGTCGAGGTAGTACACGCCGGCCGCCTCCCCGCGGCCGACGTGTACCCCGTCACGCAGGGTCAGCACCGTGGCCGGCATCGCCTCGAACACGTAGCCGGAGATCCGGAACGGCGAGGACAGCGGCAGCGGTTCGTTGTGCAGTTCCAGTTCAACGCGCATCGGCAAGGCACCCGGCAAGGCTACGAGTGGAAGATCACGAAGAAAGCGGCTGGCGGCCCCCCGGTCGCCAGCCGCGCGCGCTCAGTAGCTCGCGCCGAAGCCCACCAGGTGGTGGCCCACGCCGATCCACAGCACGACCAGGCAGGCCAGCGCCAGCAGCACCGCCCAGATCCGCGCCCACACGCCGCGCTCGCTGCGCAGCACGCACCAAGCGTTCCAGATCGCCAGGATCGCGCCGATCGGCAGCACGATCGTCGCCAGCAGGCGCACCACGATCACCATCCAGTCGCTATCGGTGCTGGTCATCGACAGGTTGCTGAGCATGCCGACCACCAGGCCCAGCGCGGCGCCCATCGAGACCAGCACCATCAGCGCGGTGAGGCGGATCACCCGGTGCGCGCGTGCGTCCGCCCCGGTCAGGCGGTACGGCGCGTGGTAGTAGCGGCGCACCAGCGCCGACACCGGCCAGGCCAGCACGGTCAGCAGCAGCACGAACAGGCTCACGCCCAGCAGCGGCAGCAGGAAGGCCGGCGAGCGCCACCACGGCAGGCGCTCGAACACCATGATCGGCGCGTACGGCTCCATCGCGAAGCGGGTGACCTTGCCGTCGGCCATGTCCACCGCCATGCGGTCGGTGCTGTCCACGTCCTGCCACACGTACGGCGCCAATTCGCGCCAGCGGCGCGGCGCACCGGCGGCGGACAGGTCCATCGACACGCTCACCGTGCCGTCCGGGTTGGCATACGCCTTCACCCCGCCGAGCAGGTTGGCCAGCGACAGGAAGGTGGTTTCCGGACGACGGCTGCTCTCATAGGTGCCGGCGAGCTGCTGCGCATGCAGCTTGGCGTCTTCAGCCGAGACGCCCGCCGCCTTGGCCGGCGTGCCGGGGAAATAGCGGTCGGCGAACTGGCGCACCAGCTCCCCGCGCAGGTGGTGGGTGGCGCCCTCGCGGCCGGAACTGTTCATCGACACGAAGATGCCGACGCCATCGTCCAGGAACAGCTCCAGGTCGCTGTGGAACCACTGCGTGTCGCCGCCATGGGCGATCGCGCGGTGGCCGTTGATCGAGGTTTCGTAGAAGCCCAGCATCATCCGGTTGAGCGTGCCGACCGAGGCCTGCCCGGTGGTGTGCATCTTGCGCGCGGTTTCCTCGCGCAGGATGCGCGCATCGCCGAAGGCGCCGTCCTGCAGGTGGGCGATCATGAAGCGCGCCATGTCCGCGCCGGTCGAGGCCAGGCTGCCGGCCGGGGCCAGGCTGATGAACTCGTAGGGCTTGGCTTCGCCGGAAGACGCCTTCTCGTAACCCTTGGACATCTTCGCCAGCAGCTCCGGCTGCAGCGGCTGGGTGAAGCTGGAGTGCTGCATGCCCAGCGGCTGGAAGATGTGCTGGGCGATGTACTCGTCGAACGGCTGGCCGGACACGCGCTGCACGATGTAGCCGGCGATCGCGGTGGCGTAGTTCGAATACGCCGGGGTGGCGCCGGCGGCGTGGATGCGCGCCGGGATCCAGTGCTTGAGCGCCTGTTCCAGCGGCACGATCTTGGCCGGGTCCTCGATGATGAGCGCGCGGATCTGCTCCTCGAAGCCCGTGGTGTGGGTCATGATCTGGCGCAGCGTCACCGGCTTGCCGTCGCGCGCCGGGATCTGGAAGTCGATGTACTTGGCGACATCCGCGTCCAGGTCCAGCTTGCCCTGCTCGACCAGCTGCATCACCGCCGTCCAGGTGAACAGCTTGGACACCGAGCCCGGGCGGAACAGCGTGGTCTCCGGATCCACCGGCGTGCGCTTTTCCAGGTCCGAGTAGCCGTAGCCCTTCTGGAACAGCACCTGGCCGTCCTTCACCACCACCACCACCGCGCCGGCGATGTCGCCGGTTTCCAGCGCGTAGGGCATGAAGCCATCGAGCCAGGCCCCGACATCCTCGCGGGTCAGCGCGGGCGCGCCGGTCGGCGCCGGTGCGGGCACCGCCGCTTCGCTTGGCGCGGGCCGGGTGGGAACGAGCGCGGCAGGCGCCGGCGGCGCCGGGCCCTGCGCGGCGGCGGGCACCGCCAGGATCGCGGCCAACAGGCCGGCCAACATCATCGACAGCGAACGCATCGGCAGCTCTCCCCCGTCCCGCAATGGGCCGTCATGTGGTTTGAGGCCGCCCCCCGGCGGGTCGTACGCACTTCCCGAAGGGCTGCCATACATCCTGATGGGGCGATAATGATCCTGATCGGAAAATTGTCAAGTGCCTTCCCGGCCGCCCGGACTTGGCCGTAACCTGCGCGGAAAGGCGCCGGGGGGACGCTTTCCATGTCACGCGCCGGGACGCCATGATGTACCTGCGCAGGACAACCATGTCCTCATCGGCAAAGGAGCCAGCCCAGCATGACCGCGGACCACCCCACCATCGGCAGCCTCCTGCGCTCGCTGCGCACCAGCCGGGGGTGGACCCTCAAGCAGATGAGCGAGCAGTCCGGCATTCCGCTGTCCACCCTGTCCAAGGTCGAGCACGACCGCCTGACCCTCACCTACGACAAGCTGTTGCAGCTGAGCCAGCGCCTGAAGCTGCGCATGTCCGAGCTGTTCGCCGAGCAGGGCGAAGCCCCGGAGCCGGCGGTTACCGCGCGCCGCAGCATCGGCCGGATCGAGGACGCCATCCAGGTCAACACGCCCAACTACGACTACTACTACCTGTGCCCGGAGCTGCGCCGCAAGCGCATGATCCCGGTGCTCACCCGCGTGCGCGCCAGGACGATCGAGGAATTCGGCGCGCTGGTGCGGCACTCCGGCGAGGAATACATCCACGTGCTCGAAGGCCGCGTGGAAGTGCATACCGAGTTCTACGACCCGGTCGAGCTGGGCCCCGGCCAGGGCGTGTATATCGACTCGAATATGGGGCATGCGTACATCGCCGCGCCCGGGTGTGAGGAGGCGTTGCTGCTGGGGGTTTGCTCGAGTGCGGATGAGCAGCTGCTGGAGTCTTTGATGACGCAGCAGCATGGGCATTGAGGGCGGAAGCGTGGCGCCGAGGTGCGGCTGACCGCGCCTGGATTCAACATGCTTTCTTCCTGCCGGATCTTTCCGCGACCATCGCCTAGCCCGTCATGCGCGTGCTATCGAGTTGATAGGCGATCGCAAGCAAGGCCAGTCCGCCACATACCGCCAGGTAGATGCAGCGGCCCGGTTCGTCCTTGCGGATGGTCGCGCCGATGCATAGGCAGGCGAATGCCAGGTAGATCATCCCCCGCTGCATGGTGAGCAGGATGAAAACCGCCGCCAAGGGATAGGCCAGGCGTTCGACCCATCTGCGTGCGGCTGGCGTCTTTTCCATGGTGGCTTGTCCGGTGCAGGCTGGTGTTAGAGTTGGCTCACGGTGCGCTGCACTGGTGGTTGTCACGCAGTGCCATGTCCTTGCCTACGCTGTAGGCCCCGGCCATGACGAACAGCACGATGGCGGCGACTACGAGGGCGGCCATCTGGCCGCGAGGCTTACGGCGGTTCCGGTCCATTGTTTGCCTTCTCCATTTCCGGGTTTCCACGTCGGCGCGTGCGCAGCGACATTGGAATGAGCCATGCAAGCGCGGCCAATGCGCCGGTTATCCCGCCGACGACCGCGGGGTTGTCGTAGTCGAGCAGGATGGCAATGCCCGCGACGCCGAGGCCGACGAACGCGGGCGCGCACATGAGGGCCAGCAACGACCAGCGCACGGTCAGATCCATCCCGTGTTCGCGCCGGGGCGCGGCTGGCGCCACCGGATGGTTCTGCGGATTCCGGCAAGCTCATGCATGGGTTCCCCCCTGGTCGCTGGGTCGCACGGCACGGCGGCCGACGGCTCGCGGGTAGTTGTCCACGGTCTGTGGCTGACAGTCCATGACAACGTGCAAGGTCGTTGGAATATTCGGATTCGACATAGCCCGGCACATTCCGATGCAATTCTCGATAGACCGAGCAACTGAATTCGGCAATGGTGGTGAGGTAGGTTCGAATGGATTTGCCGTAGGCGTTGTGGCAGGCGCATCCATTGGATTTTTCGTTGGTGGTCCGGTTGGTGCCATTGCGGGTGCGATAAGCGGCGGCATGCACGGCGCCATCATCGGCCACTTTACGAATTTGAATTGATGCAGCCGCACAAGGGGTGGTCACGGCCACCCCTTGTGCACGCGGAGATTGGTCGGCGGCATGCCAGCGATTACCGATCCAGATCCATCGCAGACAGGAGCGGCTTTCATGAAAATTCACGGCGTTAATGGCAGCAGTTTCGCCATCGGCCTGTTCGCGCTGGCGCTGTTCGCTGTCGCAATAGACAAGAAGTTCCTCCCCGTCGCCGCCATCGGTGGCATCGTGCTTGTGGCAGCCCAGCTGACCCATTTGCGGCAGCATCGATCACGCGGAGGGTCGACGGACGCGGATTGATCACGCGTGGGGACGGCCTCCCGAATATCCTCAAGGCGCGCGAACAGATGCCAGAAGTCCGGGCTGTTGTCGGACCGGAGCACCTTGGGCAGACCGTGGTGCCGCGCGGCGGCCCGGCTTGCCGGGGAAGGGTGCCGGTGGCGCCGCGGCTATCGGCACATGGGAAGTACTTCGTGCTCGATGAGTACAGCAACCTGTATTGCGCCGCGCCGGCGAGTGCGACTTTGAGTTTCCGGTATCGGTTTTGAGCAGCGGGGGATGATGCCGGTCGATCAAGCCGGGTCGATCTGCCGATCCGGCTTGGCCGCCTCCTCACGCCCGTCATGCTCGCGCCCCACCGCGAACACATAGGCCAGGAGAAACCACGGGCTGACCGCGAGGGAGAACACCGCGAACGGGCTGCGGGCGCCGAGCAGCACGATCGCCAACGCACCAAGGGCGCACGAGGCCAGCATCAGCGCGCGGGGATGCCGGAAGGCAAAGCGCTGATTAGCGAGCAGTCCGACCAAGGCGAATGCCACCACGTGCGCCGGCAGCACGATGGACAGGACGAAGATCACCTGCCAGGCCGCCAGAGTGGTCGTCAGGCCCGCATCGAGCACAATCGCCCCGTTGAGCAGCAGGCCAGCCAGGACGAACACCGGCACGGCCACGATGCACGAAAGGACACGCGTCAACCGGGTCGGGTCGATCTGCGGCAACAGGCTCATGCGATGCACCCGATCACGGAGGATCCCGGAGCGCAGGGTAACATGGCGCTCGTCCAGAGCGGCGGTGACGGGCCCGAGATCTGCGCCGCCTCAGTCTTGGGCTCCGCCCGCGTAGCTCGGGCGCCCGCGCGGAGAGCAATTTGTGCCGCGCGCGTAGGAAATTGCTGCCGCACGTAGCATTTGACTCGGGAGAGGTAGCCCCAAGCGGCGACGTTGGCGCTTTTTTACCGGGACAGAGAGCTTTTTTCTTCACGCAGAGAGCTTTTTGCTCTCTGCAGAGAGCTAATTTCTCCGGCATCGCGCCTTTTTCGTTAGAGCGCCTGTCTTTTCGCTCTGCCGTCGCAGCCCCGGGCGACACGCGCGGAGCACAATGCGTCGTCAACGCAGTTAATTGCTACGTCGGCGGCGCTTTCTGCTCCGTCGCGCAACAATCGAGCCACCCCATCCGAGCTTTTTGCTCGGCCATCGGCGCTTTTTGCTACCTCCCTGGAGCTCAGAGCTTTCTGCGCGGAGAAAAAAGCTACGTGGCCGAGAATCCACTAACACGGGTCGGCGCCCGATGTGGTCGGCTTCCGTTTCCACGGATCCGGCTGCGTGACCCGCGCTGCCTTCTGCCCTTCCCCAGGAATTAGCCGCCCCCCCGCCTCAGCTCGAACAGCGCGAACACGTTCTCGTTAATCTCCCTGGCGCTCGGGGAAACGCTGCCCTTGACAGGACCCCGGCAATGGCCGGATAAAGCCGGCACCGGTTACGCCAGTAGGCACCGGTGCTGTGCCTGTATAGCCGCATCGGCTCCAGGTACCCGCGCGTCCTGGCTTCCAGGCAACGGGAATCTCCCCTTGTCTTCTGGAGCTCTCATGACCGCGCTCACCCGTCTACGTACCAAAGCGTATTCCCGCCAGGAGGGCCGCTGCTGCTACTGCGGCCTGCCGATGTGGCAAACGTCTCCCGATGAACTGAAGCATCTGGGCCTGCGCCCACGAACCCTCGCTCCCCTACGCTGCACGGCGGAACATCTGCTCGCCAGGCAGGATGGCGGCCGAGATGAGCCGGGCAACATCGCGGCGGCATGCGTCCATTGCAATGGACTCCGGCACCGGCGCAAGACGCCGCCCCCTCCGGACGTCTATCGAACAATCGTGCAGAAGCGGCTGGCGAAAGGAAAATGGCATCCGCCAGCCCTTGCAGGTCTCCGTCAGGACCGGGGCGCTCTGCTTCCCTGAGTGCCTCGGATGGCAGGAACCTGGTGCCGCCTTCGCCTCGGCTCCTGCGGTTCCGGCGGCAAACGCGTGAGGACCAGGGAATCGTCCTTCAGTTCAATGCGGAGCTGCCCACCTGCGAGGAATCCCGCCTGCGCCAGCCAGCCGCCGCGCAGGCGGATGTAGGGCACTTTGCGGTTGCCGCGCTGGTAGAAGCTCTCGCTGATGCGGCACTGTTTGGGCCGATGCGGCACGCAGCGCCGCAGGCGCGCCTCCGCCGCCGCGGCATCGGCCGCGTTGAGGGCGGCGATCTCCTCGGCGGTGAGCATCGGCGGGAGCGTGGGTTCGACGTAGACCCACTGGACGCGGGGCCGGGCCTCTTCGGCCTGGGGACGCTTGCGACGCCGGGCCGGCGAACGCGGCGGGAGCGGCGGATGACTCATCGGTGCCTCCTTGGCAGGTTGCCCCCGTCGCCGGGGTGGCGACGGGTGTCGGGAGGCTAGAACCGGACACGCTCGGTGGGCTTATTTCCCCGAATAGGGTCTTTTATTCACCGCCCTCCCGACGCAATTTCAATGCGTCGAGTTGCGGCCATCGGGATGGTCGCGAGGTCACCTAGCGTGTCCGGAGGTTCTAGACTCCTAGCCGGCAGAGTGCCGACATCGGCGAGCCGGCTCAATCAGAATACTGCACGAACCACCGTAGCCAGCCGCGCCTAGATGGCTTCCTAATCCCGCCACAGCCGTAAGGCCCTGTTCGCCGGCTACTCCTTCAGGTGCTGGCGGCGAAAGGCCTCAATCTCTTCGTAGTTTCCGGAACGATGGACCATCCGATGGCAGTTCGCGCAGAGCACTGCAAAGTCACTTCTGGGATCCAAAGCCACCCGCCCGCGCAGGGACGACACCGGCACCAGGTGATGAGCTTCAATGTAGCCCCTCCCGAGTTCTCCGTACTTCAGGCCGAAATCTAGGCCGCAGGCCTCGCAAACCGTGCCCCGAATCGCTTTCACATCCTTAACGAGCTGAGCATTTCGCTCGACTCTTCTATGGAGTCTGAATTTTGCCGCATCCTCGATCGAGAGCCGCGGAGGTGCATCAACTTCGTCTTCCGCTCCCTGCCCCCCCATGATTTCACCAAGAATCAAGTCGTCGTAGAGCTGCACAGCCTTAGCGAGATGGGAAGCCAAGGCCTCTTCGCTAGGCAAATCTTCAGCGCTGTAATACCGAGCACAAATATTTCCTGCCTCGTAGAACGCAGTGTCGTCACTTGGCGACCTCGAACTGAGGTCTATAGCGAGGCTTTCGAAGCCCTTGGCCCGCGACCCGAGAATGGCGCGAAAGTTGCCAGCGCGTGCTCGCAGCGCGGACTTTGCGTCTGATCTATATGCCAGCTTCGCTTCCGTGACACCTTGATTCAGACTCAGGTATACACCGGCCATATCCTCGCGAAAGAGATAGCAAATGTAATAGCCACGCTGCGCGCTATTCGTGACCAGCGGATTGAAGACCCCTACCCAAGGCCCACCAGCCCACCTCCCCTGACCGCAACTTCCCTTGAAGACGAGCGAAGAGCGATCAACGACAGCCGACTCAACCGCCGATCGAAGATCATGGCGGATGACATGAGCCAGTGGGTGATGCGCGAAAACTTCATTTTTGGCAACCAGATATCCGTCCAGCACTTCTGCCAGACAAGCGCGAATCCCCTTCACCACTAGCCCCCTTGGCTTCGGAACCCGCTGCTGCGGGCTGCAGCGTAATCTAGCCAATCAGCTTTGCTGTTGCCAGTGGCTGTACCCGATCAAGATCAGAGCATGACAATCAAACCCTAGCGACACTCACTCTCGCCTTGCGAAGGCCAAGCGACGGAGCTGACGCACCCTAATTCGATAAACTAGTTGGGTCTAATTTACGTTCAGACCATTGGGCGCGTGTGTGTGGAGCCGCTCCTTCCACGTGCTCTCGACCTGCACAACCTCCTCGACCGGCATATCCGGCGATACGCGCTGCAGAATGCTGAAAACAAATCCATTCGGATCCTTCCCACGCAACAGACGATTTCCGCCATCACCGCCTGCGGCGTACTTTTGCCACCGCCCAAGAAGATTCTCACTTCCACTGGCCGAGCCGACGTAACCCAGTTTTGAAGTGCGGTCGAAAATATAGTAGATGCCGCGCCACTGCGCCAAAGCCTGCCGCCAACTGGCCGGAAGTACATGCAGCTGGCTCCAGTCGAAGGTCAAAGACTGCCATTCTGGCATTGCCTTAACCAACAAACTCTCGTCGTGGATAGCGTGGATCGGAAAATGGTTTCGCCATGCCCAGCGCCACCACGCGCGCTCGATGCCCGTCCATTCGATCACCAACTTGCCCTTCCAGTTTCCCATATGCCCGGTCGAGCGAAGCTCAAACCAGAACGAATCACGCCCGTCCTTCGGCCCCTTCGTTCCCAATTGACGCAACTCTGGATTTCCGGGCAACGACCAGAAGCGCTCGGCGGAAACGACTTCATATCCTAGGACCTCATACAATCCGACGAACACGGCGCTTCCTGCCTCTTGCCCGATGAACGACGCAAGATAACGCGCTTTGGATAGGGCCCGCTCCACGACTTCACCGTGATTGGATTGAAAGGCGTTGTAGACCTCATGCCTTTCGGCCGCCAGCCACGGCAGCACCTCCCGCAATTCCCGTTCAGTGGGCCGATGGCGCATGACCATCACACTCATCGGATCCAGCCCTGCTTTAGCCAGTAGGTCGTTCAGTTCGATCATTGTCGGAAATCCCCAGTTTCTGACCCGCAACTGCCTAGAGAGCCCCCGACTGCACCTGGCGCAGTCGATTCCCCGCATACGAAGCAATAGTGTCATGCTCAAGACTTAGAGCTGGACCTCGCCAGCTGTCTCAAAGCGAAGTGTTCGTCACTCTCCAACTTATTCGTCGCCGGCCAAAAACCATACCGGCTTGAGTGGAAGACGACGCCGTGCGCCATCATCTAGCTGGCCGTAATGGCGGGTCCAGAGCTCAACCAGTTGAGTGGCATCAATTAGCGTGATGCGACGATGGCTTTGGCGGGCCTCCAGGTCAGCATCCTTGGTGAATCCCGACAGGGCCACAAAGAGGCCGACGTCCCCCTCCCCAAGCACGGCCATAAAGCTACGCAGACCCATGACGTCGATCTTGGGTGAGTTCGCATTGCGTTTGACTTGAATCTTGATGCGAGGCGGGCGCGTACCCAGCGGATCGTTGTAGGCGATCACGTCCACGCCGCCGTCCTTCCCAGGTGGAGCGATCCAAGCCACGTGGTAACCCATGGCTGTAAGCAGAGCGCCCACTAGTTCCTGAAATTCATAGGGCGGCATCGCAGCCAGATGTGCTTCAATCTCGGCCCAGGCCATTTCCTCGGCCTGCTCTAGGGTGATGCTGGCCGAATTTTCTACTGCCTCCTCATCGCCCTCTTCTACTTCCACGACAGGCTGCGCCTTCTTCCACATATGGTAAAGGCGTACGGCCTCACGATAGAACTGCTCGCCATCCGGGTACTTTTGCAGCGCCTGGGCACCTTCCGCAGTAACGCTCCAAATGCCCTTGTCCTTGACCAACCAACCAGCCTTGACGGTATCGACGGTGGCGAAGCGCACGATCTTCTCGAAGCGGCGTCCGCCGGTGGGATAGTTGCCGGCCTCGTAGGGAGTCATCTCAACCTTCATCGCCAGCGCGGCCAGGGCTTCAGCGGCCCTCATGCCGTCGGATTTGACCTGCAGGATGTCAAATAGTGCGCGTATCAAATGGCCTGTTCGAGCCTTGGTTACTTCTGCCATACGCCCCCCTGTTTTGATGTGGTCGGTCCCGGGCCAACGATGCGACTACGTCGCTCGAAAGTCCACGTTCCTTCTATGGCTTTATCTTAGCCGCGCCCGGAATCTGAATTTGCGCGAGCTAGAACCGAAGCATATCTACGGCCAGCTACGTGTCTTCATGTGCGAATTAGTCCTTCGCTCGCACCAATCGCGCGGATCCTGGATCATATAAATAGTTGGTAATCGAGCCGTCCCGTACCCGGCCCACAGCCTCGTCAATGGCCTGCAGCGGAACCAGAAACCACTCACGTGGCTTCACAGGCTTGCCAAACCGATCTTCGATCGTAAGATCCAGCTGCGCGGGCGCGAAGATCTTGTGGAACAGACTTTCCAGCTTCGTCCGGCTGAGGCGGGCTAGCTTGTAGGTAGCCACAACATCCACGTCCGCCAAGAGGTACGTTGCATCGTCCTTGGCCGCGGCAACGCGCGTTTCCACCTTCCCGCCCGTGACGCCGATCTTGTGGATTAGCTCGCGATGCTTGGCAACAAACGGATGGTCAGATTTGCTTTCTAGCACATAGATGATCCCGCTTTCGATATCGTCGGGCTCCAGGGTGTCTCCGAACAGCGGACCGTTGTCCGCGTCGGTGATGCGCCGCCCCGTCTCGTCCTTGTAGAGGGCTCGCTGAAGTGAGCGTAGTAGCAGGTTGCTTTCTGTTCCATTGGAGTAGATCACACGCATACGGGCATCAACTTCGCCATTAGGAGTCCGAGTGGGCTCGCCCATCTCTGCGACATACGCGACCTGCCCAGCCAAGATGAAGAAGTTTCCCTGCATAACGCTGGCGTCACGCCCAAACCGCACCGTCTTACGCCGTCCTTCCTTGAGGTCGCTCTCCACGCTCTCGAAAAGCGGCTGAAACCTCTCGAAGTCCTCGCAGCGCGTGCGGTTGGCGATCTCTTCCGCTGCCTTGCGTTCGGCAAAGGACGCCACATGGCGCAGCTGGGTGATGTCATCTCCCCCAGCCGGCGCATCGATCCCCAGCTCGGCCAATAACGCATCCTCGTCCAGCTCGTCCGGGTTGACGGTTGCAGCCAACTGCCCGTCCAGCAGCCCGGCCGTGTCCATGGGAGCCAGCAAATCGCGCGCCTCGGGCATACCGCGTAGACGATCCAAACGCACTGCGTACAGCCGCTCAAAGATGTCCCGGTCCTCGCCATGCTGGGGCGCGCGGCCATGGGCCTCCACGAAACGCAGGATGTCCTCAAAGCCAGCGATCAGCCGCTCCTGCTGCACCGTATGCGTTCTGGCCTTGGTGGGAGCTGCTTCGACGCCCAAGGCTTCCAGCAGGTCATCGTCATCCATATCAGCCATTGGCTTCCGCCTCCCTGGCTTTCTCTTCGGCTCGGTACTTGGCAAATGCCGCTACGCCTTCGGCCATACGCCTTTCCCAGGCATCGGGCGAATTGATGTCGGGCAGCCGCCCCTTCTCGATCTTGAACTCCAACGCGCGCTTGGCTAGCTCCCGTGCCTCCTCCTTGGGGATGTTCACGCGCTTGGCCGAGATGCTGGCCTGGACTTGTCGCAGCACCTTCTCGTCCATGGCCTTGGCCAGCACCGAGTAGGCCGCCTCGAACGGATTGATTCGGTCGATCAGGTCAATGTCCAGGTCGCGGACATTGATGAACTTGCGCACCCCGTCGATCAGGGCAGTGTTGCCCTGCTGCTCGCTTGCGGTGCCATTCGCTTCCGCCTTGGCCAGCGCCTGCTTGGCCTGCTGGGTGAGGTTGAGTGCTGCAATGGCGTGCTGGCGAATGGCTTCCTGGTCTGCCTCGCTCAACTTCGGGTAGCGATCGCGCACGATCTTGCCCATCTGCACCTGCGTCAGCTCTTCGGGCAGGGTGTTGTCGTTGAACAACCCGTTCTCAATCGCCGTCTTGTCCTGGACGAATGCAGTGATGACCTCGCTCAAGTCCTCCTTGCAGATCCGCTTGGCTTCCTGGGTCTCGGGCATGGTTAGCCCGCCGATCTCCACGTGGACCTGGCCCGTTGCGGCGTTCACGCCGACGTTGGAACCACCCTCGACATAGCCGCCTTCGTACTCGAAGCCTTCGAGCTTGCCCTGGTTCTTGGGCGTGAACTCGAATCGGGGTGCCAGCACCTGCTCCATCAGCAGGCTCGCGGCAATGGCTTTCAGCGTGTCGTTCACGGCTGCCACGACTTCCGCCTCGTCAGCCGCCGGCTCGGCGATCAGGTTGGTAAAGCGCGAGCGCTCCTTGCCGGGGGCATCACGGGTTGCCCGCCCAATGATCTGGACGATTTCGGTCAGGCTGCTGCGGTAGCCAATCGTCAGGGCGTGTTCGCACCAGATCCAGTCGAACCCTTCCTTGGCCATCCCCAACGCAATGATGATGTCCACATGATCGCGGTTGTTCTTCTGCGCAGGGTCTTTCAGCGAGTTAAGCACCTTGGCGCGCTTGGTCGCGTCGCTGTCGTCCACCAGATCGGCCACCTTCAACACTGACCCGTCGGCACGCTCGACCAGATGGAAGCCCGTCGTCGGATCGACACCCTTCCAGGTGCCAATCGACTCCATGACCTCTTCGACCTCCTTGTACTTGTCCTTCAAGCTCTCACGGGCGTTGACGTTGGGGATGTGGACGATGGTCTTCATCGCCGGATCCAGCACCTTGGTGATCGCATCCAGGTAGCGGCCCGTGTAGAAGTAGTAGCCGATTTCCAGCGACTTCAAATAGGTGTAGCCGTTCAACTGCTCGTAGTAGGTGTAGGTCACCGTCTCGAAACGATTCTCATCCTGCGGCGCCAGTACAGCCACCGTATCGCCCCGGAAGTAGGAACCGGTCATGGCCACCAGGTGGACGGAACCTGCCGCAATCAGTTGCGTGAGCTGGCTACCCAGCACGTTATCCGGGTTGCTGCTGACATGATGGAACTCGTCTACCGCCACCAGTCGGTCGTTGAACGCAGCAATGCCGTATTCCTCCACGGAAAAGCGGAAGGTGGCATGCGTACACACCAACACCTTGTCTTGGCTTTCGAGGAAGCGGCCGACCGCCCGAACCTTGCTCTTGTCGACCTTTACCTCGTCGTCGCCAGGGGCGTTGCACAGGTTCCATTGCGGCTCGACCTTCCAGTCTGCCCAGAAGCCGAACTTGGTCAGTTCCTCGTCGGAAAAGCTGCCGCCGATGGACTTCTCGGGCACCACGATGATGGCTTGCTTGAGGCCCTGGTTATGCAACTTGTCCAGCGCAATGAACATCAGGGCGCGCGACTTACCCGACGCGGGTGGCGACTTGATCAGCAGGTACTGTTCGCCCCGCTTGGCATAGGCACGCTCCTGCATAGGCCGCATGCCCAGTGCATTGACCTTGCTCGACGCGCCAGTACGGGCTGTGGCAATCGAGACTGACGGGACTGCCTTGGTGCCTTCCGATGTCATTTACGCCCCCCCCTCTTCGGCTTGGCTTGGCCTGCCGTCATCTTGGTGTACAGGTCGAACAGCTTCTCCAGCCGCTCGGTGTCGTTCTTGAACTTCCGTCCGATGTAGATGCGCTCCAACACTTCATCGTTCTTCTCGTGCGCCCGGCGCAGGTCGTCCGGCATGAAGTCAGGATTGGGTTTTTTGTGCCGTTCCGGGTCGTAAAGATCCGCGATCGTCTTAGGGAAGTGCGACTCTCGAGCAAGTAAAATCTCCTGGGCGCATTCAATCAGATCGCCCCTGTTCCGATCCGTAAGATCAGGGACTGGGAATGTATTCCAACCCAGCTTGTTTCCATACGAGAAATCCATTCTCATGCGAGAACAAACTGTCCCGATCCATACGATATGCATCCGAGAAACGATAAGTGACAGGTTCCATAACGGCTCGTCGTACATCGCATAGCACTTACTGCTAATGATTGGTCCGGCAAGCAAGTAACCAACAGGAAGATACGGCCTGTTCTCAGAAGATATCGCCGGAACCACAATGGCTCGCTCACCATTTTTTGCTGATATCTGCACAAAGCGATGCGGGGTCTTCGCGTGAGGACGCGTCGACGGCGCTGTTTTCTTGTCGAGTCTTGCGTCACGCACCTTCTGCAACTTAACGGCGATAGCTGGGTTCAACTCAACGTGCGAAAGTTGGTCTTCTTCGATCCACAAGCATGCACGTGGCTTCGAGTGAATTAACTCCTCGGAACCGTAGTATTCTCGAACTAGCCCGGGATCGACCCCACCCTCCGTAATCAGCAGGCGACCCTCATCTTTCGAAAAAATCAATCCACCGCCATCCTTGGGCATATTCCCTAGATACATCATGCCCACATCAGAAATGGGGTCATTGCGTGCAGCCACTACCACTGTTGTGTTAGGAACCAAATATGGGCCTATCACTTCCACATGTCTTGCCTCATTCTCTGAGTAAAGAACGGGCTTCTTGGCACCAACCGGGCCCAGGCCTACGACAATGACAGTTACACCAGCCTTATTACTTGCTAGGTTCGACCAATTAAATGATGTGTGCGCAAAAGAAATATCTATGCCCAGGTTGAATACCAGTGGCCATAGCAATGCGACTTGCTCTCCCTGACAAATGGAATTGGTCGTTACCAACCCAGCCTGCCCTTGTGTCGCCTTGCAGAACTGCGCAGCCTTTATAACCCAGTTGGCTACGTAGTCGAGTGATGCAAATGAACCTTTGTAGGTAGAGAAAACAGCAGCTGTGTCGCGCTTTTCCGAGTCACTCTGCTTGTTCCGTCCTTTGTATGGCGGATTACCACATATGTAGAACTCAGCTTCCTCGTGGGCGAAGTCAATTGCCGCCTGATTAGTTGGAGAGTTGAACAGGTCGTCAGCGGCAAGTTTTACGCCAGTTTGATCCACGTCCATCAACTGCAGCCAATCTAAGTGCAGAGCATTGTCGCAAGTAATCCAATTGTTGCTATCTAATGGAAGCACATCTTTTAGTGCTTCCTTCTGCCCGCGATAGAGCACGTCACACTGGAACTCCGCAATGATCAGTGCCAAGCGTGCAATCTCGGCCGGAAAGTCGCGCAGCTCGATACCGCGGAAGTTGTTGATCGGGATTTCGGAAGGCAGATCCGCTTCGTCACGTAGCCGATTGATTTGGGCCTCGATTTCGCGCATCTGCTTGTAAGCAATGACCAGAAAATTGCCGCTACCACAAGCTGGATCAAACACACGAATACGGGCCATGCGCTTGCGCAAGTTCAGCAACTTGATCTTGTTATCTTCCGCTGCCTCCAGCTGCACCCTCAAGTCGTCCAGGAACAGTGGGTTCAACACCTTCAAGATATTGGGCACGCTGGTGTAATGCATGCCCAGCTCGCCACGTTCTTCGTCGTCTGCCACAGCCTGGATCATCGACCCGAAGATATCGGGATTGATCTCCCTCCAATCCAGTTGCCCGGCCTGGTACAGGTAAGACCGGGCGGTACGGGTGAACTTGGGCACGTCGGTGCTGCCGGAGAACAACCCACCGTTGACGTAGGGGAACTCGATGGCCCAACGCGGGATACCCGCAGCTGCCCGATCCTCCGTCTTGGTGTTCATGGCGCGGAAGATCGTGCCCAGCACCTCGTGGACGTTGGCCCCGTCGCGCTCGCTCATCTGGTCCACGGTGGCCGTGAACATCGTGGCGCCGGGGAAGATGTCGGTGTCTTCGGCAAAGAAGCAGAAGATCAGGCGGGCCATGAAGTGGTTCATGTCCGGCCGACGCGCGGCCGTTGCCCAATCCGGGTTCTCGCGCAGCAGCTCGACGTACAACTTGTTCAGGCGTCCAGTAGCCCGAACGTCGATGGGGTTGTCCTTGATCTCCCGGATCGTGGAGATACCTGCCAGCGGCAGGAAGAAGCCGAAGTGGTCGGGGAACTGTCCGAACTCGCAGGCGATGGCGTCGCCCGTGGCCAGTTCCTCAGCTTCCAAGGTCGTGCCGTCGGTGGCCAGAACGAACTTCGCCTTGGCCTGGGTGGTCTTGGGGCTGACCTTCAAGGCCGTCAGGGTCTGCCCCACCTGACCGGGCTCGGCCACGGCGATGTGGATATGGTTGCGCTGCAGCACGCCACCTGGGACATCGGAAGCGTTGCTTTCGCCCTTGCGCAGGCGGACGATGGTCGTTGTCTTGTTGCCGAACGCGGTCAGAAACTGGAAGGGGAACTCCGCGCTGTCGAATGCTTGTGCGGCAAGGTCTGACAATGCCTGTTCGATCTCTACGGCATTCATGCTCAGCGTTTCTTAAGGAACTAGGCGCGGATTTTCCCACACCAGTCCTTCTATTGTCGCCACGCCCGCTTTCGGGCAATCCCGATGGCGCCAACCGAGTAGTTGGGGCAAGCGCCCATCTGTCCAGTTGAGTTCTACGACGCTCCAAGTCACCTGCGCCGTCCACTGTAAGAGTTGTTGGTGGGCCCACCAGGACTCGAACCTGGAACCAAAGGATTCGCTTGTTCCGGAGTTTCCCCCGGCGCGGACTATCTCTTCACCCGCAGCTTGCGCTGGTGGGGTGCGGGACGCTCTAGCCTGTCATCAAGGGCGCTCTAGCCCCCAGGTAGTCTCTGCACCTTCCGGCGGTGTACCGCCGGCTTGGCTCACGGTTGCCGGCGGCCTTACCCGCTGCGGTTCCCCTGAATTCATCCCGTTTTTCCACCGGCCCTTTCGGTGCCGGGGTCACCTTTCGATGAGTCCTCTGCTCTAACCATTGAGCTATAGGCCCGTGGGGGAATCGTATCAATTTGAGGGGTGGATGGCAGCGGGGTGGTTGGGTTTCAGGTGGTTGTCGGCCGGGTTTGAGCAAGGCTTGGGCTAGTGGAGTTCGGGGCTGAAGCCCCTCCCACAGGAAGCCCCTCCCACAGTGAGGCCCCATGGATCCCGGTGCGGCCCAAAAGAAAAGCCCCGCTTCCGCGGGGCTTTCCCATTCCAACCTTCAGCCACCACCCGGCATCAATCGATATCCAGGAAGCTCCGCAGCTGCTCCGAGCGGCTCGGGTGGCGCAGCTTGCGCAGGGCCTTGGCTTCGATCTGGCGGATGCGCTCGCGGGTGACGTCGAACTGCTTGCCCACTTCCTCGAGGGTGTGGTCGGTGTTCATGTCGATGCCGAAGCGCATGCGCAGCACCTTGGCTTCCCTCGGGGTCAGGCCGGCGAGGACGTCGCGGACGGTTTCCGACAGGTTGATGTTGGTGGTGTTGTCGATCGGGGACTCCACGTTGGTGTCCTCGATGAAGTCGCCCAGGTGCGAGTCCTCGTCGTCGCCGATCGGGGTCTCCATCGAGATCGGCTCCTTGGCGATCTTCATCACCTTGCGGATCTTGTCCTCGGGCATGTCCATTTCCTTGGCCAGCTCCTCCGGGGTGGCCTCGCGGCCGAACTGCTGGAGCATCTGGCGGGAAATGCGGTTGAGCTTGTTGATCGTCTCGATCATGTGCACCGGGATGCGGATGGTGCGCGCCTGGTCGGCGATCGAGCGGGTGATCGCCTGGCGGATCCACCAGGTGGCATAGGTCGAGAACTTGTAGCCGCGGCGGTACTCGAACTTGTCCACGGCCTTCATCAGGCCGATGTTGCCTTCCTGGATCAGGTCGAGGAACTGCAGGCCGCGGTTGGTGTACTTCTTGGCGATGGAGATCACCAGGCGCAGGTTGGCCTCGACCATCTCCTTCTTGGCCTTGCGGGCCTTGGCCTCGCCATAGGCCATGGCGCGGCTGATTTCCTTGATCTCGGCCAGGGTCAGGTGGTTGGCCTTCTCCAGGTCGATGGTGGCCTGCTGCTCGGCAATGATCTGGTCCTTGACGTCACGCAGGGCCGAAGACCACTTCTGCTTGCGCTTGAGCGCGTCTTCCACCCACTCCAGGTTGGTCTGGTTGCCTTCCCAGGAACGGATGAAGTCCTTGCGCGGCATCTTGGCGACGTTGGTCGACAGGTGCAGCACGCGGCGCTCGTGGTCCTTGATGGCGTTCTGCACGTCGCGCAGCTGCTTGACCAGCACGTCGGTGAGCGGCAGCGGCAGCTTGAGCGTGGTGAACACCGCGGCGATGTCCTCGCGCAGCTTGGTCACGGTCTTGTGCTCGGCGCCGTGCTTGGCGTAGGCCTTCTTGAACTTGGCCAGTTCGTCGGCGAGCACGCCCATGCGGTTGGCGACCTCGACCGGGTCCGGGCCGACCGGGCCGGTGTCTTCGTCGGCACCGGCAACGTCGTCCTCGTCCTCGTCCTCGTCGGCGGCATCGCTGTCGCCTTCGGCGGCGGCCATCTCCAGCTCGGCGGCGGCGGCGGCGTCGGCTTCCTCGATCAGGTCGTTGAAGCCGACCACGATCTCGGCCAGGCGCTTCTTGCCTTCCTTGTGCAGTTCGTAATCGGCGAGCAGCAGCTCGACCGAGGCCGGGAAGGTGCCCAGGGCGGCCTGGACCTGGCCCAGGCCTTCCTCGATGCGCTTGGCGATGGCGATTTCGCCTTCGCGGGTCAGCAGCTCGACGGTGCCCATCTCGCGCATGTACATGCGCACCGGGTCGGTGGTGCGGCCACCTTCGGTGTCGAGCGCGGTGAGGGCGGCGGCGGCTTCCTCGGCGGCGGTGTCGTCAACCTCGCGGTTGCCGGTGTTGCCGTCGTTGAGCAGCAGGGTCTCGGCGTCCGGTGCCACTTCATGGACGTCGATGCCCATGCCGTTGATCATGCCGATGATGTCTTCGATCTGCTCCGGGTCGACGAGGTCGTCGGGGAGGTGGTCGTTGACCTCGGCATAGGTCAGGTAGCCCTGTTCCAGGCCCTTGCTGATCAGTTGCTTGATGTCGGATTGCTGGGCAGGACGTTCGTTGGCCATGAGTGCTCGCGCCACCGGCTTGGGGTAATTGGGAGAACCTAGCATTATACCAGCGAGCCGCCCTTCCTGCCGGAATGAGGAGGGGGGACGCCGCGCCAGGACAGGCCGGCCGGGTCATGGGACCGGGGCTAGGGCCTGAGCAGGAAGGTGACGGGTCCGTCATTCACCAGATTGACGACCATATGGGCACCGAATCGACCGGTTTCCACCCCGGGAACGTGTTTTTGCCGACAGATCGCCACCAGCTGGTTGAACCCGCGTTCAGCCTCGGCGGGCGGGGCGGCGGTGGTGAAGCTGGGGCGCATGCCGGAGGCGGTGTCGGCGGCAAGGGTGAACTGGCTGACGAGCAGCAGACCGCCGGCGATATCCGTCAATGAGCGGTTCATCCTGCCGGTATCGTCGGCGAACACGCGGTATCCGAGCAGGCGCTCGGCCATGCGGCGGATCATGGGGTCGGTGTCGCCTGGCTCCATGCCGATGAGGGCGAGCAGGCCGGGGCCGATCTGGCCGACGGTCTGGCCTTCGACTTCGACCGAGGCCTGGGTGACGCGTTGGATCAGGGCGAGCATGGGGGGCCTCAAGGGGGTGGCGGGGGGACTTTACCTGCCCCGGGTGGGTGCCGGTGCTTCCTTTGGGTCTGCGCGGGAAGCGGGGCGCCCGCTTTGCGGGCTGTATTGGGGGTTTATGAGGGCGCGCCTCGGTGGTGCGGGGGGTTGGCTCTGGCTTGCGTTGGGGGCCCCGCCCCGTCGGGGGTGGGGTCGTCGGGGCAACGGACGTCCTGTCCGACACCCCGAGCGCAGCACATCCATGTGCTGCTCGACCCCACCCCCGCCGGGACGGGGCTTGGCGCTTTTGTTGTTCCCATTCTTTTGGGGCGCGCTGGGGAGGGGGGGAAGAGAAGAGCGAGAGCAAAAGCGGCGTCCGGATTCTTGTCGTGACCTGATGCATCTCCGCTTCGTCCGGGCTCCCCTTGTAGGAGCGGCTTCAGCCGCGACCGCGGGATCCAGCAGGTCGCGGCTGAAGCCGCTCCTACAGTGCGATTGCCAGCGACGCCGCGAACTCGCCGATGGCGTTGCCAAGGGGACATGCGCGCTCTTGCTCTTGCTCTTGCTCTTGCTCTTGCTCTTGCTCTTGCTCTTGCTCTTGCTCTTGCTCTTGCTCTTGCCCTTGCTCTTCTCTTCCCCCCTCCCCGGCGCGCCCCCGAAGAATGGGAAAACAAGAGCGCCGGGTGCCGTCTCGGCGGGTATGTGCGCGAGTGGCACATGGATGTGCCACGTTCGGTTTCGTCACGACATGGACGTCTGCCGAAAGCGACGCGCACATGCCCGTCGGGGCGGCGCACCAGAACGTAAGTCAGAGCCAAGCCAACCGCCCACCAAGGCGCGCCCTCAATAAACCCCAATACAGCCCGCGAAAGCGGGCGCCCCGCTTCCCACAAAAACCCAACCCGACTCACCCAGCCCACCACAGCCGCACACCCCCGACCCTCGACCCCATCCCCAACCCATTAGAATTCCCCGGATGAATGCCGATCTCCGCGCCAGGCTGCTGTACCGCACCGCCGCCCTGCTGGGGCGCCTGCCCTGGCCCGTCCTGAAGGCGCTCGCCGATGCCCTCGCCTGGACCTGGGTGCGGGCCAACGCCCGCGAGAGCCGCGTGGTCCGGCGCAACCTGGAACTGGCCTACCCCGGGCTGGACGACGCCCAGCGCAGCACCCTGCACCGCCGCATCCTGCGCTCCACCGCGCGCCAGACCTTCGAGATGCTGCGCACCTGGACCCGCCCGCCGGCGCAGAACCTGGCCCGGCTGCGCGAGCGCCACGGCCAGGACCTGTATGACCAGGCGCTGGCGTCGGGGCGCGGGGTGATCGTGGCGGCGCCGCACTTCGGCAACTGGGAGCTGCTCAACCAGTGGCTGGCCTCGCGCGGGAAGATCGCCATCGTCTACCGCCCGCCGGACTCGGCCGCGGTCGACGGCTTCCTGCAGCTGGCCCGCGGCGGCGAGACCGTGCAGCAGGTGCGCGCCGAAGGCCCGGCGGTGCGCCAGCTGTTCAAGGTGCTCAAGGACGGCGGCGCGGTCGGCATCCTGCCGGACCAGCAGCCGAAGATGGGCGACGGGGTGTTCGCGCCGTTCTTCGGCCACCAGGCGCTGACCATGACCCTGGTCAACCGGCTGGCCGAGCGGACCGGGGCGATCGTGCTGTACGGCTGGGTCGAGCGCGTGGGCGAGGACCTGGACTACGCCCTGCACGTGGAGCCGGCCGACCCGGCGGTGGCCGATCCGGACCCGGTGGTGGCGGCCACGGCACTCAACGCCGGGCTGGAACGCATCGCCCGCCGCGATCCCACCCAGTACCAGTGGACCTACAAGCGCTACACGCTGCGCCCGCCGGAAAGCGGGCAGGCCAATCCCTATGCGACCGCGCGCCACCCGCACTAGCGATTGGTGCCGCCTGCGTAACGACCTGTTGCACGGCCTCGGGCAGGATTGAACCGCCCCGGCCCGCCCCCATCCCGGAAACACGATGGATACCCCTGCCACTCCCCGCTCGGCCGACCCGTTCGGCAACCCGGCCGCGATCCGCTGCGAACGCGCGGCCTCGGAACTGCGCGCCAGCCGCCCGGTGGTGCTGCGCGATACGCACGGCAACGCCCGCGCCGTCATGGCGCTGGACAGCAGCACGGCGCAGTCCTATGCCGCGTTCGCCAAGGCGGCGGGCGGGCGGCACTACCTGTTCCTGACCCCGACCCGCGCCGGCGTGCTCGGCCTGCAGGCGCCGCAGGGCGCGCGGGTGCCGCTGGCCGGGATGTCGTATGACGACCTGGCCTCGCTGGCCTACCTGCGCCAGGCGCAGGTGCCGGCACAGTGGACGCCGGGCGACGCGCTCGATGCCGGGGCGGCGGAAATCGCCCGCCTGGGCCTGCTACTGCCGGCGATGCTGGCGGTGGACCTGGACGCGGACGACGGCCTGCCGTTCGAAGGCTGCCAGTGGCTGGCGCTGGAGGACCTGGACAGCGGCTGTTCGCATGCGGCCGCGCGGGCCTACGAGCTGGTGACGCGCACGCCGGTGCCGCTGCGCGATGTCGGCATGAGCGAGTTCGCGGTGTTCCGCGGCGGGGTGGCGCAGCGCGACCAGGTGGCGATCATCGTCGGCCAGCCGGATCTGTCCAGGCCGGTACCGGTGCGGGTGCACTCGTCCTGCCTGACCGGTGACCTGTTCGGCTCGCTCAAGTGCGACTGCGGCGACCAGCTGCGGCGCGGGCTGGCCAAGCTCAAGGAGCTGGGCGGCGGCGTGCTGTTGTACCTGGACCAGGAAGGCCGCGGCACAGGCATCGCGGCGAAGATGCGCGCCTACGGCTACCAGCACGCCGGGCTGGACACGATCGATGCGGACGCGCAGCTGGGCTTCGGCCCGGACGAGCGCCGCTACGGCAGCGCGGTGGCGATGCTGCGCGGGCTGGGCATCACGCGGATCACCCTGCTGACCAACAACCCGAGCAAGGTCGAGCGCCTGCGCGCGGCGGGGATCGAGGTGGTCGAGCGGATCCCGGTGACCGGCGAGATCACCGCCGAGAACGAGCAGTACCTGCGCACCAAGGCGTCACGCGCCGGGCATGCGCTGGACGTGGATGCGCTGATCCAGTCGCTGCAGTAACGCCCTGGCGGCGGCGGTCGCGACGGCCGTCGTCCCGCTATGCTGGGCGCCTCTCCAAGCAGGCGCCCGTTCCGTGTCCGAACCTTCGCCGTCCCCTGCCGGTTCGCCCGCCGCCACCGACTGGCAGCCGTTGCCGCTGCGCGGGGCCCTGCTGCATGGCGGGATGACCGCCCTCACCTTCCTGATCGCTGGCGTCGTGGCCGGGACCGGCGTGCGCCTCAACGGCCGCTTCGCGCCGTCGTGGCCGTCGCTGGCACTGGGCGTGGCGGTGATCGCGCTGTTGTTCGGGACCTGGGCCTTCGTGCGCCGGCGCCGGGTGCGCTGGCAGCTCGATGCGCAGGGGCTGGGCGTGCGTCGCGGGCGGTTGTGGCAGCACGAAACGCGCGTGCCGGCCAGCCGGGTGCAGCACCTGGACCTGCGGCGCGGGCCGATCGAACGCCTCACCGGCCTGGCCACGCTGGTGGTGCATACCGCCGGCAGTCGCTTCGGCGCGGTGGCGATCGAAGGGCTGGCGGTGAGCGACGCGCAGCGCCTGCGCGACCGCCTCGCCCGCCAGCTCGACGCAGACGACGACGCGCTGTGAGCACGACCGTGCCGCTCGATGGCGCGCCGGGCGACGAACAGCGGCTGCATCCCCTGTCGTGGCTGTTCGTGCTGCTGCAGCACGCAAAACAGTACCTGGTGCCGCTGGTGGCGCTGGTGGTGTTCGGCCAGCGCGGCAACCACGACGAGAACATCGGCCACCTGGTCAGCGCGGGCATCATCGCGGTGCTGGTGGGGGTCTCGCTGCTGCAGTACCTGACCTATCGCTACCGCCTCGGCAGCGACGCGCTGCACATCCGCAGCGGCTTGCTGGAACGCAGCTGGCGCGACATCCCGTTCGCACGCATCCACAACGTGGTGCTGCACCAGAACGTGCTGCACCGGCTGTTCGGCGTGGCCGAGGTGCGGCTGGAATCGGCCGGCGGGGCGCGCCCGGAGGCGCAGATGCGGGTGCTGCGGATGGACCGGGCGCTGGCACTGGAGCAGCGCGTGCGGCAGGGCGCGCAGCCGGCGCTGGCGACGGGCGCAGTGGCCACTGAAGCGGCGGCCGCGGCGCCGGCCTCGCGCTTGCTGCTGACGCTGCCGATGGCCGAGGTGATCCGCCTGGGCCTGGTCTCCAACCGTGGCATGGTGGTGGTCGCGGCGGGCTTCGGCCTGCTTTACCAGATGTTTCCGCAGCGCGCGGTATCGAACTTCATCGCCAACAACGGCGAGCATGCGTGGCGCTACGTGCACCAGGCGCATCCCGGGCTGGTGGCCAGCGCGGCGGCGGCGATCTTGCTGGTGCTGGTGCTGATCGTGGCGATGCGGGTGCTGTCGGTGCTGCTGGCGCTGATGCAGTACCACGGCTTCCGGCTCAGCGAGGCGGAGCGCCGGTTGACCATCGAACGCGGGCTGCTGACGCGGATCCGCACCAGCACGACGCGCCGGCGCATCCAGGCCTGGACGCTGCGCGAGACGCTGCTGCATCGCGTGCTGCGGCGCCGCCGCCTGCAGGTGGACATCGCCGCCTCGCAGGGTCATGACGAACACGGCCGCGCGTTCCGCGACCTGGCGCCGATCGCCACGCCGGCGGCGTGCGACGCGCTGGTCGATGAGTTGCTCCCGCAGGCGAGCTGGCCGCCATCGCAGTGGACGGCGCTGCCGCGGCGCAATGGCTGGCGATTGGCCTTGTGGTCGCTATGGCTGCTGCCGGTGGCCGGCGGGATCGCGTGGCACACGAGCGTGTGGGGCTGGCTGCTGTTGCTGTGGTGGCCGTGGTCGCTGTTCGCCGGTTACCGGGAAATCGCACGCATGGCGTATGCGGTGGACGGTGAGCGGATCGCGGTGCGCGGGGGCTGGTGGGACCGCTGGTGGCGGATCGCCGAACTGGACAAGCTGCAGGCGCTGCGGCTGTCGCGCTCGCCGCTGGACCGGCTGTGCGGAACGGCGTCGCTGTGGCTGGACACGGCGGGGGCGCATGGGGGCGGGCCGGCGTTGCGGCTGCGGCTGCTACCGGTGGGCGAGGCGCAGGCGTTGTATGCGCAGCTGGCGGTGCGGTTGGCGCGGCGGAAGTTGCGCTGGTAGTGAGGGGGTTGGTTTTCGCGGCCCTTTTTTTGGCGTCGTTTGTGATGGCGCGGGAAGCGGGGCGCCCGCTTTCGCGGGCTGTGTTGGGGGTTTTATGAGGGCGCGCCTCGGTGGTGCGGAGGGTTGGCTCTGACTTACGTTGTGGGCCCCATCCCGCCGGGGGTGGGGTCGTCGGGGCAACGGACGTCCTGTCCGACACCCCGAGCGCGGCACATCCCTGTGCCGCTCGACCCCACCCCCGCCGGGACGGGGCTTGGCGCTTTGATTGTTCCCATTCTTTTGGGGCGCGCCGGGGAGGGGGAAGAGAAGAGCAAGAGCAGAAGCGGCGTCCCGATGCCTGTCGTGACCTGATGCGTCTCCGCTTCGCCGGGGCTCTCCTTGTAGGAGCGGCTTCAGCCGCGACCTGCTGGATCAGGCGGTCGCGGCTGAAGCCGCTCCTACATTGCAATTGCAGCCGACGCCGCGAGCTCGCCGATCGCAGTGGCCGTTTGCAATGCACGCTCTTGCTCTTCTCTTCCCACCCTCCGGCGCGCTTTTGAAGAATGGGAACAACAAAAGCGCCAAGCCCCGTCCCGGCGGGGGTGGGGTCGAGCAGCACAGGGATGTGCTGCGCTCGGGGTGTCGGACAGGACGTCCGTTGCCCCGACGACCCCACCCCCGACGGGTCGGGGCCCAAAACGTAAGTCAGAGCCAACCCTCCGCCCCCCGAGGCGCGCCCTCAACAACCCCCAACACAGCCCGCGAACGCGGGCGCCCCGCTTCCCACCAAATCCAACCGAAGCCAACAAACCCCTACCGCTGCGAAAACCCCCAATACCCCAGATCCCGCCGGATCTGCAGCCCCCGCCACACCGCCCCGAGCGGCTTGCGCTTCAACCGCCCCATCTCGCCATCGATGAAATCCTCCGTCGCCATGATCACGCGCTCGGAAGACAGCCCATCGCGATAGGGATGGATCGCATCGGCATAGGCCACGATCGCCGCCATCAGTTCCGGTGCCGGGTGCAGCGCGCGCTCGAGCATCTGCGGCAGCTGCGCGGGATCGCCGAAGTCGATCATGTGCGGCTTCGGCGCGCGGTTGCGCAGCGTCACCACCGGTTTGTGCTGGACGATGAACTCCGACACGATCGAGGAAGTGTCCGACACCAGTACATCTGCCGCCCGCTGCGCGGCCATCACCTGCTCTGGCTCGATGAAGCGCGCGTTGGCCCCGGCCAGCGCCCGGTAGCGTTCGAACAGCGCCGGCGGGCACTTCGGGTGCAGGGTCAGCAGCCAGTAGCGCTCGCCGCGGGCGATGTCGGCGGCGATGGCATCGAAGAGCACCGGCGCGGCGCTCAGCCGCTCGGTGAAGGTCGAGCCGAACAGGATCACCGGCCGGCCGGCGGCCGGGGCACGCAATGCTGCGGCGGCACCGCCATCGTCGCGGAACAGCGGGTCGAGCTTGGGCCAGCCGGTCTCGGCCACGGCGAAGTGGCCTTCGCGCGCGGCCAGCTCGCGGAACGGCGCGGTGGTCGCCGGGCCCTGGGTGCAGTAGAGGTCGAACAGGCCGCGCACGCGGAAATGGCCGCGGGTGTCGCCGCGCTTCTCGACGTTGAAGCCGTGGAAGAGCTGGACCTTGGCCCCGGGCAGGAAGGTCGGCACCCAGTTGGCGGCGCTGAACACCGCGCGCGGGCGCAGCGCCAGCGCGCCACGCAGGTCCACCGACGGGACTCCTTCCAGCACCGCGCCGCGGGCGCCGTCCTCGAACCAGGCCGCCACGCCCTGCCCGCTGGCCTGTAACGCCCGCGCCAGAGGCGCCAGAATAGGCAGGGCGTACCGCTCCGTCGCGAACAGCAGATAATCGGCCATCTCATGTCCTCATCGACCGCCCCGTCCGAACGGCCTCGCATTTCGGCCTGCATTATCGCGTTCAACGAGGCCGGGCGCATAAGCGACTGCCTGGCCTCGCTGAAATTCTGCGACGAGATCGTGGTGGTGGACTCGCATTCGACCGACGACACCGTGGCGATCGCCGGCGCCATGGGCGCGCGGGTGCTGCAGAAGCGCTTCGAGGGCTTCCGCAGCCAGAAGGCCTTCGCGGTGGCGCAGGCGCGCCACGACTGGGTGCTGTGCCTGGACGCCGACGAGCGCGTAAGCCCGGAGCTGCGCGCCGCCATCGAGACCGCGCGCGATGGCGGATTCGCCGGCGTGGCGGGCTATCGATTCAACCGGCTCTCCGATTATTTCGGCCGCTTCCTGCGCCATGGCAATGCCTACCCGGACCGGGTACTGCGGCTGTTCGACCGCCGCCGCGGCGGCTGGCGCGGCAAGCGCGAGATCCACGAGGCGGCCAGCGTGGACGGGCCGGTCGGCACGCTGCGCGGCGACCTCATCCACTATCCGTACCGCTCGCTGGAGCAGCAGCTGGCCAAGACCCAGCGCTACGCGCGGATGATGGCCGAACACGAACACGCCCGCGGCAAGCGGGCGTCGTGGGCCAAGTTGATATTGGCGCCGACCTGGCGCTTCTGGCGCGGCTACGTGCTGCGCGGCGGTTTCCTCGATGGCTGGCGCGGGCTGGTCTATGCCTACGTGCGCGCCAACTACGTGCGCCAGAAGGCGATCATGCTGTGGCTGCTGCAGCACGGCCAGCCGGTGGCCGACCCGCCGCCGGCTCAGCGCAGCGCGGACTGAGCCGGGACCGTCGCCGGTACCGGCGCCATTGCCTCGCGCACCGCCAGGCCGACCAGCACGCCGATCAGCGAGGTGTAGAGGCCGGCAGTCACCTGGTGGGCGAACATCGACTGGGTCAGGCCGCACAGGACATAGCTGACCACCACCATGACGCCGGCCGCAGCCGGGCCACGGAAGCGCCGCTGGCCGCTGCGCCGGTACAGGCGCACGAACAGCCACAACGGCCCGCCGTAGACCGCCAGCAGCAGGGCAATGCCGAGCACGCCCTGGGTGGCGGCCCATTCGGCCAGGTCGTTATGGGCGTGGCCGAGGTGGCAGCGCTTGATCCACTCGCCGGTGCGGCAGACCGGCAGGCGCGTCATCGCGTCGTCGAAGTGGCCGACGCCGATGCCGGTCAGCGGGTGTTCGCGGAACGTGGCCCAGGCCACCTGCAGGCGCTCCAGGCGGGCGCCGGCCGAGGAGTCGACATCCCCATCCTCGTAGCGCTGCATGTCGCGCTGCAGCTCGCCGATGCGCATCTGGTCGGTCAGCGCCGGCACGCTCAGCGCCAGGGTGGCGGCGATGACTGCCACGCCGGCGAGGATCAGCAGGCGGGTGCGGCCGTCACGCCAGCGCGCGCCCATCGCCACGATCACCAGCAGGCACAGCAGGCCGGCCCAGACGCCGCGGCTGCCGCTGAGCACGATGGTGGCGCAGCCGGCGATGAGGGTCGGCACGATCACCAGCCAGCGGCCGCGCGGCCGGCAGAACACCACCAGCACCATCAGTACCAGCACCACGTCGGCGAGCACGATGGCGTTGGTCCAGCCCTCGGCGCGCGGGTCGCCGCGTGCGACCTGGTAGATGGCCAGTGCCAGGGCGGCGAAGATGCCGCAGATCGCGCCGCGCCACAGCCAGATCGTGCGCGGCTGCAGGGCGAAGGCCCACAGCGCCGCCCACGGCAGCACGACGAAGCGCGAGCGGTTGTCCACGTCCTTGAGCCCGTGCTCGAACAGCAGCACCGACCACACCGACATCGCCAGCACCGCCAGCGTCACCCAGGCCAGCACGCGCAGGTTCACGCCCATGCCCGGCGCGGCCTGGCGCAGCGTGCGCAGGCCGAGCAGCGAGGTCGCCAGCAGGACGAAGCCGAACGGGAACAGGCCGCTGGGCATGGTGACCACGCAGGCGGCCAGGGCGAACAGGCCCAGTTCGGCCACGCCGGTCAGGCCGCGCACGCGGCTGGCTTCGGCCAGGGCAGGCAGTTCCGGGCGGGCGGGGTGCAATAGCGTCATCAGCAGGACAGGCCTGTCTCGGGAGCGGACATCATCGTCAGGCGATCACGAACGCAAGCTAAGTCGTGCGTCGCCTGCAAGCTGCGAAACGCGGTGGAATTCACATCTTCGTCGCAGCGATCCGTGCTGCTGGTGCGTGCAGGGGGAAACGCGGACCGGGGCAGCGTGCGGACGCCGGTCCGGGGCGCGCGGTCGAACTCATTCAGCATCGATGTTGCCCTGTTCTTCACGTTCGGCGCGCAGCTCGTCGGCACTCGGCACGCAGGGGCCGACGACGGCCTCGGCGGGCACCAGCCACCAGCGCCGCCGGTTGGCCACGCCCGCCAGCTCGGCGCGACCGCGGTCGATGCACGCCTGCAGGGCCGGCTCCTGCACCAGCAGCCAGCGCTGCCCGGGGCGCTCGGCCTGCCAGGCCACGCCGCGGCGCAGCTGCTCGCTCCACGGCACCTTGAAGCCGAAGTTGGCGGCCGGGCGGTCGGCCATCAGCAGGTTCTGCTCCTTCCAGGCGACCAGGCCCAGCTCGGCGTCCGGGCCGATGCGCCGGCCGACGTCGGCCATCACCCCGCGCGCGGAACTGGAGTCGTTCAACACCGGGTAGGCGACCAGGCTGTAAAGCACCCACACCACCCCCAGCCACGACAGCAGCGCCAGCACGGCGCCGCGCAGGCGCAGCCAGGACAGGGCGATCACCCCCCAGCTGCCGCCGGCCAGCAGGATCCAGGCGATCGCATCGCCGACGTGGTTGGCCGCGCCGCGCGCGTCCATGAGCTTGCGTTCGAACGCCGGGTCGCCGAGCAGCATCGCCAGGCCGCCGCCGAAGCAGACCGCGATCAGCAGCACGGTGAAGCCATATGCCAGACGTTGCGGGCCACGCTTGCGCAGCAGGCCGGGCAGCAGCGGCGCCAGCGCCAGGCAGTACATCGGCAGCGCGGGCAGGATGTAGACGTCGCGCTTGCCGCTGGGGATCGAGAAGAACACCACCACCAGCAGCCACCAGGCCAGCGGCAGCAGGTAGCGGGCGTCGCGCCGGCGCAGCCGTCGGCGCCAGGCCGGGATCGCCCACGGCAGCGCGAGGATCGCCGGCACCCACATCGTCAGCATGGTGGTGAGGTGGTACCACGGCGGCTGCGGGTGGTCCCACGAGCTGGCGTAGCGCTTGGCGGTCTGCCGGAACAGGATGTCGTTGAGATACACCCGGTACTCCGGCTCGCCGCTGGACAGCGCCACGACCACCACCGGCAGCAGCCAGGCGGCGATCGCCACCAGGAAGGCGACCGGCCCCAGCCAGAAGCGCGGATCGCGCAGGCCGAGCCTGACCCGGGGCCAGCCGGCATGGACGGCGTAGGCGGCCGGCAGCAGCATCAGCAGGGCGATCACGCCCACGCCCTTGGTGATCACGCCCAGGCCGGCGAACAGCCAGCCCAGCGTCCACCAGCGCCAGTTCGGGCCGAGCAGCAGGTGGCGCAGCAGGCCGTAGTTGGCGGCGGTGATGAAGAACACCACCAGCGGATCGATCTGCGCCTTCTTGGCCTGGAAGGTGAACTGCAGGGTGAACAGCACCGCCCAGGCGGCATACAGCCCGACGCGGCGCGTCCACAGCCGGCGGCCGAGGTCGTACACGCAGGCCAGGGTGCCGAGCGCGGCCACCAGCGAGGGCAGCAGGAAGGCCACGCGCCAGTCGCGCAGCAGCCCGTAGAACGCCGCCTGCAGCCACATCAGCATCGGCGGCTTGTCCGAGTACAGCTCGATGCCGCGATGGGGGAACAGCCAGTCCCCGCTCTCGAACATCTGCTTGGCCACCAGCGCGAAGCGCGGCTCGTCCGAGGGCCAGGGATCGCGCATTCCCAGCCCCGCGCCGAGCACGAGCAGGGCAGTGATCGCCAGCAGCCAGAATTCCTTCGTACTCGTCTTGCGCATGCGGCGGATGATAGCCGGGACGATCAGGAAAACTTCAGCAATCGGGCATAGAAGAAGCCGTCGCAGCCCTGCTCGCCGGGCAGGCGCTGGCGGCCGTCGCCGACCGCATGGCCGAACGCGGCGGGCAGCGCCTCGACGCGGGCGTCGGCGGTGCGCGCCAGGAAGGCGGCGAGCTGGCCATCGTTCTCCCGCCGCAGCAGCGAGCAGGTCGTGTAGACCAGCTGGCCGCCCGGACGCAGCACGCGCCAGGCGGCATCGAGCAGGCGGGCCTGGACCTCGACCAGCGCGCGCAGGTCCTCGCGGGTGCGATGCAGCAGGATGTCGGGCTGGCGCCGCACCACGCCGGTGGCAGAGCACGGCGCGTCCAGGAGCACGGTGTCGAACGGCTCGCCATCCCACCAGGCGGCGGGGTCGGCGGCATCGGCGGCCTGCAGCTGGACCTGGTCGGTGGCCAGGCCGGTGCGGGCCAGGGTCTCGCCGACCCGGCGCAGGCGGCGCGGGTCCACGTCCAGCGCGGTGAGGCGCAGCGCCGGCTCGCGCTCGAGCAGGTGGGCGGCCTTGCCGCCGGGTGCCGAGCAGGCATCCAGCACGCGCTGGCCGGGCGCCAGCGCCAGCGCATCGGCCACCTGCTGGGCCGAGCCGTCCTGCACCGAGACCACGCCATCATCGAACCCCGGCAGCTGGGCAACCGGCAGCGAGGTGTCCAGGCGCAGGGCATCGGCCAGCCACGGCACGGTGGCGGCGGCGATGCCGGCCCCGGCCAGGGTGGCGAGATAGTCGTCGGGCCGGCTGCGCTGGCGGTTGACCCGCAGCCACATCGGCGCCGCTTCGTTGCTGGACTGGAAGATCGCCTCGGCCTGGTCGCCCCAGTCGGCGCGGATTTCCGCCGCCAGCCAGCGCGGCCAGCCGGCATCGGCGGCCACGGCGGGCAGGCCCTCGCGCTGGGCGCGCCGCAGCACGGCATTGACCATTCCGGCCTGGCGCGGGCGACCGAGCGCGCGGCAGGCCTCGACGGTGGCCGACAGGGCCGCGTGGGCGGGCAGCGCCAGCGCGTCCAGCTGCGCCAGCCCGGCCAGCAGCAGGCCCTTGAGCTCGGCGTCGCGGCGGCCGGGTGGGCGCTCCAGCCATTGCGCCAGGGCGGCGTCGTAGGCCGGGCGGCGGCGCAGCGCGGCGAAGCAGATCGCCTCGACCAGGGCGCGGTCGCGCGGCTGTTCAAGCGTGGGCAGGACGCTGGCGAACTCGGCCTTCAGCGAGCGGCCCTGCTCGACCACCGCGCCGAGAATGCGCGCGGCGGCGACCCGGGTGGCGACACCGGCGGCAGCGGCGCTCATCGGGCGAAACCGGCCAGGTCGCGGCGCGCGTTGAGGTAGTCGGCGGCGGTGATCGCCTTGCCGCCTTCGCGCTGCAGCACGCGCAGGCGCAGCACGCCTTGTCCGCAGGCCACGTCGATGCCCTCGCGCGAGGCGCGCAGCAGGCTGCCGGGCGGGCGGTCGTGGGTTTCGTCCAGGGCGATGGCGCCGTGGATGCGCAGCCGCTCGCCGGCCAGGGTGGCCTCGGCGATCGGCCAGGGCACGAAGGCGCGCACTCGGCGGGCCAGGACCGGCGCCGGCTTGGCCCAGTCGAGCCTGGCCTCGGCCTTGTCGAGCTTGTGGGCGTAGGTGACCCCGGCCTCGGGCTGCGGCCACGGCACCGGCTTGAGGTCGGCGCGCAGCAGGCCCAGGCCATCGGCCAGCGCCTGCGCGCCGAGCTCGGCCAGGCGGTCGTGCAGCTGGCCGGCGGTTTCCTGTTCGCCGATGTCGGTGACCTGGGCCAGCAGCACCGGGCCGGTATCCAGGCCGGCTTCCATCTGCATCAGGCACACGCCGGTCTCGGCGTCGCCGGCCTCGATGGCGCGCTGGATCGGCGCGGCGCCGCGCCAGCGCGGCAGCAGCGAGGCGTGGACGTTCCAGCAGCCATGGGTCGGAATCGCCAGCACCTTCTTGGGCAGGATCAGCCCGTAGGCGACCACCACCATCAGGTCCGGCTGCAGCGCGCGCAGCTGGGCCTGGGCCTCGGGCGTGCGCAGGGTGTCGGGCTGGTACACCGGGATGCCGCGGGCGACCGCCTCGAGCTTGACCGGCGAGGGGGTCAGGCCGCGGCCGCGGCCGGCGGGGCGGTCGGGCTGGGTGTAGACGGCCACCACTTCATGGTGGCGGGCAGCCGCGCGCAGCGACGGCACGGCGAATTCCGGCGTACCGGCAAAGACAATTCTCATGGCGCGGGGGGAGGCCTGGTGTTGAAGGCGCGGTGCCGGGGACGGGCCCGGCGGCGCCGCGCGGGGACGGGGAGCCGACAGCTCCCCGGGGCGGGCGTCAGGCGACGTGCTTGCGCGCCTTGGCCAGCTTCTTGCGAACCATCTCGCGCTTGAGCGGCGAGAGGTAATCGATGAACAGCTTGCCTTCCAGGTGGTCCATCTCGTGCTGGATGCATACCGCCAGCAGGCCGTCGGTGGTCAGCTCCTGCGGCTGGCCCTGGCGGTCCAGGTAGCGCACGGTGATCGAATCGGCGCGGGTCACGTCGGCGAAGATCCCGGGGACCGACAGGCAGCCCTCCTGGTAGACCTGGCCGCCGTCCTTCGCGGTGATCTCGGGGTTGATGAACACCTGCGGGGCGTTCTTCTCCTCGGAGATGTCGATGACCATGAAGCGCTTGTGGACATCCACCTGGCTGGCGGCCAGGCCGATGCCCGGCGCGTCGTACATGGTCTGGAACATGTCGTCGAGCAGGGTCTGGAAGCCGGGGGTGGTGACCTCGGCGGCGTCGACCAGGGCGGCTTTGGTGCGCAGCCGGGGGTCGGGAAATTCAAGAATGGGGAGCAGGGCCATGGTGGTACCCGAGGTGGGGGCGCCGGCACAATCCGGCAAGGCGTCCCAATTCTAACGCCAACGCTTGCGCAGCGCCCCGGTATCTGAACTATAGTGCGCGAACCTGTTGGGGAATCAGGCAGAGCGCAATCATGTTGAACCGAATTCGTACGGTCGTCGCCGTGGCGATGCTGACCGTCGCGACCTACGCCGCTGCCGTGGAAATGGCCGGCGACCATCCGGACACCTACGTGGTCCGGAAGGGTGACACCCTGTGGGACATCGCCGGGAAGTTCCTGAAGAAACCCTGGCTGTGGCCGGAGATCTGGCAGGCCAACCCGCAGGTGCAGAACCCGCACCTGATCTATCCGGGCGACGTGCTGAGCCTGGCCTACCTGGACCGCGTGGCCGCCAAGCCGGGCCCGCGCCAGGAAGCGCCGATCAACGCGATCCCGCTGGCGGACGTCGAACCGTTCCTGAAGAACCTGACGGTCACCGACCACTTCAAGGACCTGCCCTACGTGGTCGGCCTGGAGGACAGCCGCCTGCGCGCCAGCGCCGGCCAGCAGGCCTACGTGGTCGGCCTGGAAGGCGCGCAGCCCGGCCAGATGTACGCGGTGGTCCGCCCGACCGTCAGCTACGAGCTGCCCAGGCACAGCGCCGACCTCGACGCCGCCGGCGACAGCATTTCCGGTCCGGGCAACCTGTGGAAGAACTACATCGCGCCGAGCAGCCGCAATGAGTTCCTCGGCTACGAACTGGCCCACGTCAATGTCGGCACGGTGACCCGCGTGGCCACCGGCAGCGGCGACTCCACCACGGTGGTGCTGCAGCAGGCCGGCCGCGAAGTCCGGCCGGGCGACCGCCTGGTCCCGCTCGAGGCGCATCCGTACGACCTGCAGTTCATCCCGCACCCGCCCTCGCCGCAGGCCGCCGGTGCCGAGGTGCGCGTGCTCGCCATCACCGACACCTTCACCTCCGGTGGCCCGCGCGACGTGATCGCCCTGTCCGCCGGCAGCCGCGAAGGCGTCGACAACGGCACGGTGTTCTCGATCTGGCGCAACACCCGCCGCGTCAACGACCGCATCGCCCACGGCGAGACCTCGCGTGCCGACGACGGTTTCGTCGGCGGTAGCCGCACGGTCGGTGTGCCGGAGGAATACGCCGCCCACGCGATGGTGTTCCGCACCTTCGACAAGGTCAGCTACGCGCTGGTGATGGAAGGCGTCAAGCCGGTCCGCCTGGGTTACAACGCACGTCATCCCGACGCGCAGTAACGTCGGTTCCCGAGACTGCAACGCGACGGCGCCCCAGGGCGCCGTCGTCGTTTCCGGGCCAGGCTGTGTGGATGAGCCTGCCACCGGATTGCCCTGCACCGCCCTCGCCCAGCGCCGAAGCCGCCCTGCTCGCCCTGGTCCTGGCCGGCGGGCCGTGCCCACCCCGCCAGCGGCTGCTCGAACGCCACGGCGACGCCGCGCGCGCCCTGGCCGCCGGCCCGGACGCATGGCGCGCGTCCGGCTGCGATGGCGCCCAGCTGCAGGCCCTGCGGCACCCGGACCCGATCGCGATGGCGCTGGCCCTGGCCTGGCTGCAGGGCCCCGGCCACCATCTGATCGGCTGGACCGACGCGGGCTACCCGCCCCTGCTGCGGCAGGCCGTGCGGCCGCCGCTGGCGCTGTTCGTCGATGGCGAACCGGCTTGGCTGCGGCATCCGGCAGTGGCGATCGTCGGCAGCCGCCGTCCCAGCGCCGGGGGGCTCGAACATGCCCGCTGGTTCGCCCGCGAGCTGGCCGCCGCGGGCCTGGCGGTGAGCAGCGGCCTGGCCGCCGGGATCGATGCCGCCGCCCACCAGGCGGTGCTGGCGCTGCCGGCCGGGATCACCGTGGCGGTGCTGGGCACCGGCATCGACGTGCCCTATCCGCCCCGGCATGCCGGCCTGCGCGACCGCATGGCGGCCGACGCGGTGGTGGTCAGCGAGTACCCACCCGGCACCGGCCCGCAGGCCGGGCAGTTCCCGGCGCGCAACCGGATCATCGCCGGGCTCTCGCTGGGGACGCTGGTGGTGGAGGCGGCGCAGCGTTCCGGCGCACTGATCACCGCCCGCCTGGCCGCCGACGCCGGACGCGAGGTGTTCGCCGTGCCCGGCTCCATCCACAACCCGATGGCCCGCGGCTGCCACCGGCTGATCCGCGACGGCGCCGCGCTGGTGGAATCGCCCGGGGAGGTGCTGGCGATCCTGGGCCCGCTCGCCGCCGCCCAGGCGGCAAGCTTGCAAGCCGGCCCCGCCACCCCCATAGAAGACCCCGCGCCGGTGCCGGCACGGCCGGCACGGCAGGCCGACCCGGACTACCAGCGCTTGTGGCGCGCCCTGGGCCACGACCCCATCCCTATGGATTCATTGATCGAGCGGACTGGATTGACGGCTGCCACGCTGTCGGCCATGCTGCTGGCCATGGAACTGGAAGGAAGGGTGGTGGCGCAGCACGGCCGCTACACGCGTAACCCCACACGCAATCCCTAGTTTCTTCACCTCCACAGCGTCTCGCGACGCAGGCCGAGGGGCAATGAAAGAGAGCATTCTCGATGTACTGCTGTACCTGTTCGAACACTACTTCAGCGAGGACGCGGATCTCGTCCGCGACCGGGACTCGCTCCAGAACGGCCTGATCCAGGCCGGATTCAGCCCCACCGAGATCAGCAAGGCCTTCGACTGGCTCGATGCGCTGGCCGACCAGCGGCCGAGCGTGGCGCAGCCGCGCGTGGATGGTCCGGTGCGCATCTACCACGGCCCGGAACTGGACAAGCTCGACGTCGAATGCCGCGGCTTCCTGCTGTTCCTGGAACAGCACGGCATCCTCGACGCCGACCAGCGCGAGCTGGTGCTCGACCGCGCCATGGCCCTGGACCAGGACGAACTGGACCTGGATGACCTCAAGTGGGTGATCCTGATGGTGCTGTTCAACCAGCCAGGCGCCGAAGCCGCCTACGCCTGGATGGAAACCCAGATGTTCGTCGGCGAGCCCGAACCCGTACACTGACCGCTTCCGTTGCACGGGAAGCACAGGGGGATGGGGATGACGGGCGAGTGGTATTACGCCGAAGGCAACCGGCAGCGGGTCGGTCCGCTACCGGGCGGCAACATCGTCGAACTGTATCGATCCGGCCGCATCGGCCTGGATACGCTGGTCTGGCGCGATGGCATGGGGCAGTGGCAGCCGCTGGGCGAGGTCGCCGCCGAGCTGGGCCTGGCCGCGCCGGCCGACGGCACGCCCCCGCCGCTGCCTCCCCCGCCCCCCACCCCCGCGCCAGCGGCCGCCGCGCCGCCGCGCAAGGGCCTGTCCGGCTGCGCGATCACCGCGATCGTGCTGGCGGTGATCGCGGTGGTGGCGGTGCCGGTGATCGGCATCCTGGCCGCCATCGCGATCCCGGCCTACCAGGAATACACGCTGCGCGCCCGTACCCAGGCCGTCTACCTGCAGGTCGCCCCGCTGCGCACGCAGGTCGCCGAAAACCAGGCCAGCGACGGCCGTTGCCCGGTCAACGGCGAACACGACCTCGGTGCGCCGGAAAGCTATGCCGGCAAGGACCTGGGCCAGGTGCGCATCGGCCGCTTCGACAACGGCCATTGCGGCATCGAGGCCACCTTCGCCGCCCCCGGCACGCACCAGCTCGACGGCAAGGCGCTGTGGCTGGACCTGGACCCGGCCAGCGGCGAATGGCACTGCAGTTCCGAGATCGAAGACCGGTATCTCCCGAGGGAATGCCGCGGCTGATTCCGCGGCTACAAGGAAAGTTGGCATGACGACCTGGTATTACGCCGACGCGGCGGGCCTGCAGCAGGGCCCGGTCGACGCCGAAACCCTGCTCGAGCGCTACGCCGGCGGCGCGATCGACTTTCAGACCCTGGTCTGGCGCGACGGCCTTGCGGACTGGCAGCCGCTGTCCTCGCTGGCCGCCGAGCTGGGCCTGGCCGAGCCGCCCGCGGCCCTGCCCGGGCCGGACCCGGCGCCGCCTGGCCTGCCGGCCGCCGGCGCCCTGCCCGCCGACGTGGTCTACGCCGGCTTCTGGCGCCGTGCCGCGGCCAACATGATCGACAGCTTCGCCATCGGCCTGGTGACCCTGCCGATCTCGCTGCCCCTGCTGTTCGCGATCGGGGCCGCGCAGGGCGCGGGCAAGGCCGGGCCGTTCCTGGGACTGGGCCTGCAGCTGTGCCTGCAGGCCTTCTCGCTGCTGGTCACGGTGATCTGGTTCGCCTGCTTCCACCGCTCGCGGCTGATGGCCTCGCCCGGCAAGCTGGCGGTGGGGATCAAGGTGGTCCGCGCCGATGGCAGCCGCCTGGGCTGGGGTCGCAGCATCGGCCGTGCCTTCGCCTATTACCTGGGCTTCTTCACCCTGTACATCGGCTACCTGATTGCCGGCTTCACCCCGCGCAAGCAGGCCCTGCACGACCTCATCTGCGACACCCTGGTGGTCGACCGCTGGGCCTACACCGACTCCCCCGGGCGCCAGACCCGCGGCCTGGACACCGTGACCATCGTGATCCTGAGCCTGTATGCCCTGCTGCTGGTGCTGGTGATCGGGGTGGTGGCGCTGGCCGGGTTCGCCGTCCTGGCCAGCCGCGGGCACTAGGCCGACGCGTCGCCCGGCTTGACACGGCCCTACCGGGCATGATTCCACTATCAGGCACGCCCGGGGACCGTTCCCCGGGCGTTGCCGTCTGGGCAAGCAATCGCCGCTTCCCTCGACCGCCCAATTAAGCCACCCTACCCGCCCCCGGGGCCCCCGCCCTCAAGAAGCGCCAACATGCCCAAGCACCTGCTCATCGTCGAATCGCCCGCCAAGGCCAAGACGATCAACAAATACCTCGGCAAGGACTTCACCGTCCTGGCCTCGTATGGGCATGTGCGCGACCTGGTCCCCAAGGAGGGCGCGGTCGACCCGGACAACGGCTTCGCGATGCGCTACGACCTCATCGAGAAGAACGAGAAGCATGTCGAGGCGATCGCCAGGGCGGCCAAGACCGCCGATGACATCTTCCTGGCGACCGACCCGGACCGCGAGGGCGAGGCGATCAGCTGGCATATCGCCGAGATCCTCAAGGAGCGTGGCTTGCTGAAGGACAAGCCGATGCAGCGGGTGGTCTTCACCGAGATCACCCCGCGCGCGATCAAGGAAGCCATGCAGCAGCCGCGCGCGATCGCCGGCGACCTGGTCGACGCCCAGCAGGCGCGCCGCGCGCTGGACTACCTGGTCGGCTTCAACCTCTCCCCGGTGCTGTGGCGCAAGGTCCAGCGCGGCCTGTCGGCCGGCCGCGTGCAGTCGCCGGCGCTGCGCATGATCGTCGAGCGCGAGGAGGAGATCGAGGCCTTCATCGCCCGCGAGTACTGGAGCATCGACGCCGAGTGCGCGCACCCCTCGCAGCGCTTCGGCGCGCGCCTGATCAAGCTCGACGGCCAGAAGTTCGAGCAGTTCACCATCACCGACGGCGACACCGCCGAGGCCGCGCGCGCGCGCATCCAGCAGGCCGCCCAGGGCCGCCTGCACGTCACCGACGTCGCCAGCAAGGAGCGCAAGCGCCGCCCGGCGCCGCCGTTCACCACCTCCACGCTGCAGCAGGAAGCCTCGCGCAAGCTCGGCTTCACCACCCGCAAGACCATGCAGGTGGCGCAGAAGCTGTACGAAGGCGTGGCGATCGGCGATGAAGGCACCGTCGGCCTGATCAGCTACATGCGTACCGACTCGGTGAACCTGTCGCAGGACGCGCTGAGCGAGATCCGCGACGTGATCGCCCGCGACTACGGCACCGCCTCGCTGCCGGACAAGCCCAACACCTACACCACCAAGTCCAAGAACGCCCAGGAAGCGCACGAAGCCGTGCGTCCGACCTCGGCGCTGCGCACCCCCGCGCAGGTCTCGCGCTACCTGACCGACGACGAGCGCCGCCTGTACGAGCTGATCTGGAAGCGCGCGGTCGCCTGCCAGATGATCCCGGCCACGCTCAACACCGTCAGCGTCGACCTGGCCGCCGGCAGCGAGCACGTGTTCCGCGCCAGCGGTACCACCGTGGTGGTGCCCGGCTTCATGGCCGTGTACGAGGAAGGCAAGGACACCAAGAGCGCCGAGGACGACGACGAAGGCCGCAAGCTGCCGGCGATGAAGCCCGGCGACAGCGTGCCGCTGGAGCGCATCCTCACCGAGCAGCACTTCACCCAGCCGCCGCCGCGCTTCACCGAAGCGGCGCTGGTCAAGGCGCTGGAGGAATACGGCATCGGCCGGCCGTCGACCTACGCCTCGATCATCCAGACCCTGCTGTTCCGCAAGTACGTGGAAATGGAAGGCCGCAGCTTCCGACCGACCGACGTCGGCCGCGCGGTGTCCAAGTTCCTGTCCGGGCACTTCACCCGCTACGTCGACTACGACTTCACCGCCAAGCTCGAGGACGAACTGGACGCGGTGTCGCGCGGCGAGGAGGAGTGGGTGCCGCTGATGGAGAAGTTCTGGGGCCCGTTCAAGGAACTGGTCGAGGACAAGAAGGACTCGCTGGACAAGACCGACGCCGGCAGCGTGCGCGTGCTCGGCACCGACCCGGCCAGCGGCAAGGAAGTCAGCGCGCGCATCGGCCGCTTCGGGCCGATGGTGCAGATCGGCACCGTCGAGGACGAGGAGAAGCCGAAGTTCGCTTCGCTGCGGCCGGGCCAGAGCATCTATTCGATCAGCATGGAGGACGCGCTGGAGCTGTTCCTGATGCCGCGCATGCTCGGCGAGGACAACGGCCAGGAAGTCAGCGTCGGCATCGGCCGCTTCGGCCCGTTCGCGCGCCGCGGCAGCACCTATGCCTCACTGAAGAAGGAAGACGACCCGTACACCATCGACCTGGCGCGCGCGATCTTCCTGGTCGAGGAGAAGGAAGAGATCGCCCGCAACCGGGTGATCAAGGAATTCGAGGGCAGCGAGATCCAGGTGCTCAACGGCCGGTTCGGCCCCTACCTCAGCGACGGCAAGCTCAACGGCAAGATCCCCAAGGATCGCGAGCCGGCTTCGCTGACGCTGGAGGAAGTGGTCAAGCTGATGGAGGAGACCGGCAAGCCGGTGCGCAAGGGCTTCGGCGCCAAGAAGGCGGCAGCGAAGAAGGCGCCGGCCAAGAAGGCCGCCGAGCCCAAGCCGGCCAAGGTCGCCAAGAAGGCGGTGAAGAAGGCACCGGCGAAGAAGACGGCCAAAAAGGCGGCCAAGAAGGCCACGGGCAAGACCGCGGCGAAGAAGGCACCGGCCAAGAAGGCGGCCGCCGCCAAGGCGGGCTGATTACCGATCGGGGCGGTGCGCCGCCCCAGCACGAGGCGGATGCGATGACGGAACTTTCGCTTGCCACTGCGGTGTCCACCCTCCAGCAGGGGGGCGTGATCGCCTATCCCACCGAGGCGGTCTGGGGCCTGGGCTGCGATCCACGCCAGCGCGCGGCAGTGATGCGCCTGCTCGAACTCAAGCGGCGCCCGGTCTCCAAGGGCGTGATCGTGGTGGCTGCCAGCCTGGAGCCGCTGCGGCCCTGGCTGGACCTGTCGGCGCTGCCGGCGGAACGACTTGCCGAAGTGCTGGGGAGCTGGCCCGGTCCGCATACCTGGGTGCTGCCCGCCAGCGCGCACGCGCCGGCCTGGGTCACCGGCGAGCATGCCGGGCTGGCGGTGCGCATCAGCGCCCACCCGCTGGTCACCCGCCTGTGCCAGGCCTGGCAGGCGCCGCTGGTGTCGACCAGCGCCAACCTCGCCGGCGAGCCGCCCGCGCGCCGCCGCGAGGACCTCGACCCAGCCCTGCTGAAGGCCATTGACGGCGTGCTCGACGGCGACACCGGCGGCCTCGCCCAGCCCACGCCCATCCGCATCGCGATGACCGGCCAGGTCCTGCGCGACTGATCGGGAGATCGACCATGCGCCCGCACCTGCTCTGCCTCGCGATCGTGCTGGGCGCCTGCGCGCCGGCGCAGGCCGCCGATCCGCCGCCGGCCAGCGGGGTGCGGATCTACCGCTGCGTGGGCAGCAACGGCACTGTCGCGCTGCAGGATGCCCCCTGCGGCGCCGGGCGCCAGCAGCAGGTACTGGACATGCAGCGCCCGCAGGATCCACCGCCGCGTCAGGTATCCACCCAGACGACGCCTGCCGCGCCCGCTACGACGCCGCCACGCGAGGTCCGCATCGTCACCGTCGCGCCGCCCCAGCCGATGTACGAGTGCGTCACCAGCGAAGGCGAGCGCTATACCAGCGACAACGATGACGGCAATCCGCGCTGGGTGCCGACCTGGACCGTGGGCTACGGCTATCCGCGCGGCGGCATGCGGCCCGGCCCTGCGCCCAACCGGCCGGGACCTGGTCCTGGTCCTGGTCCTGGACCTGGACCGGGGCCTGGGCCGCGCCCCGGCGTGGGCGTCATCGTGCCCTACGGCAGCATCCAGATCCGCGACGAATGCCATGCGCTGCCCCAGCAGGAAGTCTGCGCGCGCCTGCGCGATCGCCGCTGGGAGCTGATCCGTCGCTACCACAGCGCCCTGCAGAGCGAGCGCCAGACGCTCGCCCGCGAGCAGCGCGGCATCGACGCCCGCCTCGACCAGGACTGCGGCGGCGCATGACCCGTCCCTGGGCCTGCCTGGCGCTGGCGGCATGCGGGCTGGCGCATGTCGCGAACGCGCAGGACATCGCGATCTATCGCTGCACCGACGCGCAGGGCGCGCTCACCGTGCAGAACCAGCCCTGTCCGAAAGGCATGCAGCAGCAGAAGAAGCTGATGCAGGTGCCGCGACCGCCGCCCTCGCCAGCGCCGCCACCGCTGCTTTCGTCCCCCGCTGTACCGTCGGCCGCCGCAGCGCTACCCGATGACGCCACAGCAGCCGCCGCGGCGAGCCCGCAGGCGGCTGCCGAAGCCATTGCCCCGCCGGTGCAGAAACCGGCACCGCCGACGCTGTACAACTGCAGCCGTCGCGACCAGACGCAGTATCTGGCCGAGGCGCTGGACGACGCGCAGTACTGCGTGCCGATGCAGGTGGTCGGCCTGGACGGCAATCCCGCCACCGGCGCCGGGCAGGCCTGCGAAGTCATCCGCGACAGCTGCGAACCGGTTCCCGATGCCGACCTGTGCGCGGCCTGGCAGCGCCGGCTGGGCGAGGCGGAGGATCATTGGCGTTTCGCCACGCCCGAGCATGCTGGCGAACGCCAGCGCGAACTAGCCCGGGTGCGCGATCTCATCGCCGCCAGCCGCTGCGGCGACGGTGCCGCCGCCGCTCAGAAGCCGTAGCGCAGGAACCCGCCGTCCACCGCGATGCACTCGCCGGTGATGTAACTGGCCGCCGGCAGGCACAGGAAGGCGACCGCGGCGGCCACCTCCTCGGGCTCGCCGATGCGGCGCATCGGGGTACGGTCGATGACCTGCTCGTAGTAGTCCGGGTCCGACAGCGGCCCGGAGGTGCGCCGGGTGCGGATGTACCACGGCGCCACGGCGTTCACCCGTATCCCGTCCTCGGCCCATTCGGCGGCCAGGTTGCGGGTCATCTGGTGCATGGCGGCCTTGCTCATGCCGTAGGGCGCGCCGCTGCGCACGTGGGTCAGGCCGGAAACACTGCCGACATTGACGATCGCCGAGGTCGCGTGCCGCGCCAGCAGCGGATGGGCGTAGCGCGACAGTTCGAACGCCGAGTACAGGTTGGTCTCGAAGATGCCGCGCCACTCGTCCTCGTTGTAGTCGACCGCGGCGCGGGTCACGTTGCCGCCGGCATTGTTGATGAGCAGGTGCAGCCCGTCGGCGTGGTCCTCGACCCAGTCCAGCACGGCTCGCCGGTCCTCGTCGTCGCTGACGTCGGCCGACAGTCCGTGCAGGGTGCGCTCGGGGAACTCGTCCTGCAGTTCATCGCGCACGGCCTCCAGCGCATCGGCGTCGCGCGCGACCATCAGCAGGTCGGCGCCCAGGCCGAGCAGTTCCCGCGAGATGGCCAGCCCGATGCCGGCGCTGGCGCCCGTGATCAGCGCGACCTGCCCGTCCAGCCGCCAGCGTTGCTGTGTCATGCCCTGTCTCCGTTGCGATGCGCGGCACGTGCATGCCGGCGCGGTCGCGCTAGGATAGCGCCACGGCCGACCGGGGCCAGCGAGGGAGTCCACGACCATGAAGCTTCGCATGTTCTCCATTCCCTGCCTGGCGATCGCGCTGCTCGGGGCCTGCCAGCGTCCGCCGCCGGCGCCGACCGAGCAGCGTCCCGAACCGCAGGCCACCGCGTTGCGCGAGGCGATCAAGCAGCCGATCGACAAGGCCAGGGATGCCCAGGCCGCGGTGGACGATGCGGCGCGCAAGCAGGATGCGGATATCGACGCGGCTACGCAGTGACACAGGCCGCTTTGCGGACTGTGTCTGCAAGGTCTGCCGTGTAGACCTTGGACCCTGCGCTCCTGCCTTGCCTATCCCCGCGCCTGTCGGCGCGCCCCCTTAACAAAGGGGGCTCTCCTCCAGTTGCAATGGTGGTGGCTGCACAGCTCGCGGCTACGTTGCTGGTGGTTGGCTTTGCTGCGGGAAGCGGGGCGCCCGCTTTCGCGGGCTGTGTTGGGGTTTGTTGAGGGCGCGCCCGGCTTCGGTAAGCCTGGGTGTGGTGTTACGTGCTATTCGTTCGGTCCTGCCGTGGCGACGGCATCATTCCAACTGTCGCGGCACGTCCACAGGAGCGCGCCCCGACCCACCGGGGGTGGGGTCGTCGGGGCAACGGACGTCCTGTCCGACACCCCGAGCGCAGCACATCCCTGTGCCGCTCGACCCCACCCCCGCCGGGACGGGGCTTGGCGCTTTGTTGGTCCCATTCTTCAGGGGCGCGCTGGGAGGGGGGAAGAGAAGAGCAAAAGCAAAAGCGGCGCCCCGATTCTTGTCGTGACCTGAGGCATCTCCGCTTCGCCGGGGCTCTCCTTGTTGGTCGGGGCTCCCCTTGTAGGAGCGGCTTCAGCCGCGACCGCAATATCCGGCAGGTCGCGGCTGAAGCCGCTCCTACAGAGAGATCGTGCAGTCGCGGGGCGAAGTCGCGAGGTCGGCGCGCTCGCAGGGTCGGGGAGCTGCTCTGCTCTTCTCTTCCCACCCTCCCCTGCGCGCCCCTGAAGAATGGGAAAACAAAAGCGCCGGGCGCCGCCCCGGCGGGTAGGGGCGCGAGCAGCACATGGATGTGCTGCGTTCGCTTTCGTCACGACATGGACGTCTGCCGAAAGCGACGCGCACATGCCGGTCGGGGCGGCGCTCCCAAACGTAAGTCAGAGCCAAGCCTCCGCATCCCCGAGGCGCGCCCTCATAGAACCCCAACGCAGCCCGCGAACGCGGGCGCCCCGCTTCCCCACACCATCAAGGCAAAGCACAAAAGAAAACGCCGACCCTGCGGCCGGCGTCTTCGTGCTGCATCCCGCAGGAACTACAACCCGCAGAAGCAATACGCCAATGCCTTCACCGGCGGACCGCCAGCCTGTCCTTCGCGCACCGCGTCCTCGACGAAACGCAGCTGCGTGTCGACCTCCGGCAGCGTGCGCGCCAGCATCAGCCGGCCCACGCCGCTCTCGCCCAGTGCCCAGGCACCGGCGCGGCTGCCGGCGAAGCTGCTCATGAACTGCGCGAACGGCGTCGCCGGCTTCTCGATGTAGCTCACGCGGTACTTGCCCTTGCCCAGCTTGGCGCGACTGGCCGCATCGGCGATCGCGGCCTTCATGCCGCCGAGTTCGTCGACCAGGCCGCGTTCCTTGGCCTGCGCGCCGCTCCACACCCGGCCACGGGCGACCTTGTCGATCGCCTCCACCGGCTGCTTGCGCGCCTGCGCCACCTTGCCGGTGAAATCGGCGTAGCCCTTGTCGATCACCGACTGGATCAGCTGCCCCACCGCCGGGTCCATCGGCCGCGAGATGTCGAACGCACCAGCGAAGCGCGTCGTGCCCACGCCATCGGTATGCACGCCGATCTTGTCCAGGGTGCGGGTGATGTTGGGGATCATGCCGAAGATGCCGATCGAGCCGCTGATCGTGGACGCATCGGCGTAGATGCGGTCGGCGTTCATGCTGATCCAGTAGCCGCCCGAAGCGGCCAGGTCGCCCATCGACACCACCACCGGCTTGCCGGCGCCGCGCAGGGCAACGACCTCGCGGCGGATCTGCTCGGAGGCGAACACCTCGCCACCGGGCGAATCCACGCGCAGCACCACGGCCTTGACCTCGTCGTCGTCGCGCGCGGCGCGCAGCAGCGCGGCGGTGGACTCGCCACCGATGCGGCCGGCCGGCTGGTCGCCGGCGCTGATCTCACCGGCGGCCACCACCACCGCCACCTGCGGCCGGCGATCCACCGGCGAGCGGCGCGAATCCAGCTGGGTGAGGTAGGCATCCAGGTTGACGCTGCGGAAGCCGCCGTCGGCGTCGTCGTCGGCAACGCCGCGCTTGGTGAGCAGCTGGTCGACCTCCTCGCGGGTCTTCAGCCCATCCACCAGCTTCTGCTGCAGGGCGAACTTGGCCAGGTCGCCGCCGGCAGCGGCCACGCCCTCCGGCAGCGTGTCGATGCCCGCGGCCAGCTGCTCGGCGGTGACCTTGCGCGCGCCGGCGATGTCGGCCAGGTAGCGCTGCCACACGTCGCTCATCCAGTACAGGTCCGCTTCCTTGGCTTCCGGGGAGGCGGCATCGAGGATGTAGGGCTCGGCGGCGGACTTGAACTCGCCGACGCGGAACAGGTGCACGTCCACGCCCAGCTTGTCCTGCAGGCCGGTGCGGAAATACTGGCGGTAGCGACCCAGGCCCTCGAGCACCAGGCTACCCATCGGGTCCAGGTAGACCTCGTTGGCCTGCGCGGCCAGCAGGTACTGCCACTGGCTCAGGTTCTCGCCGAAGGCCACGACCTGCTTGCCGGAGGCGCGCAGTTCCTGCAGCGAGGCGGCGACCTCGCGGGTGGAGGCGAAGCCGCCGGGCTGGAACTTGTCCAGGTCCAGCAGCACGCGCTCGATCTTCTTGTCCTCGCGCGCGGCCTCGAGCGCGCGCACCAGGTCGCGCAGCTGGATCTCCTCGGCACCCTTGTCGCCCAGCGCGCGCGCCAGCGCACGGCTCACCGGGTCGGCGCTGAACTGCTCGACCAGCTTGCCTTCCGGTGCGATCACCAGCGTGGTGCGGTCCAGCAACGGCTTGACCCCGCTGCCGCGGGCCATCACCGCCAGCACGATCATCAGGCACAGCAGCAGCAGGCCGAAGAACACCACGTTGAGGATGAGCCGGCGGGTGAAGTTCATCACGTCCCAGAGCCCGACGAAGAATCGGGTCACCGGGCCACGCCGTACAGGTTGGTTCATGGAAAGCTCCGGAAAGGGCAAACACCTTTTGCCACGGGTTTGAGCATACCCGCTGCCCCGCGGCCAGGCATGCGGAAAAAGTCAGGGTGACGAACGCAGCAGGCGCCGGCTGCTGACCCGGAAGCGCCAGCCCATCAGGATGGCCGCGGCGGTCAGGCCGATGATCAGGCCGATCCACATGCCCTGCGGTCCCCAACCCAGCCCCAGGCCGAGCCCGGCACCCAGCGGCATGCCCAGGCCCCAGTAGGAGAACATCGCCAGGAACATCGGCACCCGGGTGTCCTTGAGCCCGCGCAGGGCGCCGGCCGAGAGCACCTGGATGCCGTCCGGGAACTGGAAGGTGGCGGCGAACAGCAGCAGGGTCGAGGCCAGCGCGGCCACCGCCAGGTCGTCCGTATAGACGCCGACGATGGCGTCATGGCCGAGCAGCAGCGTGCTCGCCGACAGGGTCTGGGTGCCCAGTACGATCGCGTAGCCGGCCCAGGCCGCCCGCCGGATGCCCAGCGGGTCACTGCGGCCGACCGCATGGCCCACGCGCACCGTGGTCGCCTCGGCCACGCCCATCGGGATCATGAAGCACAGCTGGGAGACGTTGATCGCGATCTGGTGGGCGGCCGCCTCGGTCGCACCCAGGCGGCCGATCAGCAGCGCGGTGACGATGAACAGGCCGCCCTCCATCAGCACGGTGATGCCGATCGGCAGGCCGGTGCGCAGCAGGTCGGCGATCGCCCGCCAGCGCGGGCCCTCCAGGTGGGCGAACAGCTGCAGGTGCTTGAAGCGGCGCGCGCGCCACAGGTACAGGGCGAAGGCGCCGGCCTGCAGCCACATCATCGTCGCCGAGGCGATGCCCAGGCCCTGCGCGCCGTGCTCGGCGAAGCCGAGCCGGCCGTAGGTCAGCACATAGCCCATCGGCGCCAGCACCAGCAGGCCCCCGAAGCCCAGCAGCATGGTCGGCAGGGTCCAGTGCATGCCCTCGCTGAGGTAGCGCATGCAGAAGAACAGGGTCAGCGCCGGGCCGCCCCAGCGCACCGCGTGCAGGAAGGCGGTGGCGCCGGGCACGATGTCCGGGGCGATGCCGAAGGCCGGCAGCAGCGGCGGTACCACGCTGAGGAAGGCGAACATGATCACCCCCAACCCCAGCGCCAGCCACAGCGCCTGGCGGAACAGCGGGCCGATCTCCGATTCGCGCCCGGCGCCGTGCAGCTGCGACACCGACGCGGTCAGGGAGATCAGCGTGCCGATCGGGATCAGCATCGGCAGCCACAGCAGCGCGGTGCCGATGGTCACCGCGGCCAGGGTGTCGGTGCCGTGGTGGCCGGCGATGACGTTGTCGACGAAGCCGATCAGGCCGGTCGAGACATGGCCCAGTACCAGCGGCAGGGCAAGCAGGAAGGTGGCACGCACTTCGGAACCGAAGCGCGGCGAGGAGGCATGGACGGACATGAGGACAGGACGGGCAGCTACTGCGGTCGCGCCGGGGGACAGGCGTCTGGCACCGGGTAGTGCAGCCCGGTATCTTACCCGCGCCTCCCTTTCCAGCCCATGACGGCCGCCCGATGAGCGACGCGCACGCAGTCCCCACCGCCTGCGAGAACTGCGAGACCCCGCTGCAGGGCCACTACTGCCATGCCTGCGGACAGAGCGCGCACAACCCGGTGCGCAGCTTCGCGCATGCCGTCGAGGAGGTGTTCGAATCGTTCTGGCACCTGGACGGGCGCATCTTCCGCACCCTGCGCGACCTGCTCGTGCCCGGCCGCCTGGCCAACGCCTACCTGGCCGGCAAGCGGGTGCGCTACATCCCGCCGCTGCGCCTGTTCGTGGTGTTGAGCCTGCTGACCTTCTTCGTCGCCAAGCTGGCCGTGCACATCGATGGCGGCACGACCGCCGATGACGCGCCCGGGCAGAACGCGGCACAGGTACGAGGCAACTTCCAGCAGGCGCGCACGCCCGAGGAGGTCGAAGCGCTGCGCTCGCGCCTGATCGCCGGGCTGGTGCAGGGCCGCGACAGGATGCCGGACATCCCCGGCGCGCGCGCCGGTTTCGATGCCAGCATCGTGGTGATCGACAAGCAGGCGCAGCAGCGCCTGGCCGAACTCGGCAAGCCGGGCACCGCCGCGCCGGAAGCGGCCTTCGCCGCCAGCGAAGACGACGCCAGCCTCGGCAAGCAGACGCCGTTCGAAAGTCCGATGCCGGGATTCGCCAACCGCTGGGTCGACCGGCAGATCCACAAGATCAACGAGAACGTCCCGCGCCTGCAGCAGGATCCGCAACGCCTGGCGAACGTGTTCTTCACCGCGGTGCCGTCGACGCTGTTCGTGCTGGTCCCGCTGTTCGCCCTGCTGCTGCGGGTGTTCTACCTGCTGGCCGGGCGCGGCTACCTGGAGCACCTGGTCGTGGCGCTGTACAGCCACGCCTTCCTGCTGCTGGACCTGCTGGTGATCCTGCTGCTGATGCTGCTCGGCCGGGCAATGGCGCCGCTGGGCGGCTGGCCCGGGGCGATCATCGGGCTGGTCCAGCTGGGGCTGTTCCTGTGGATGCCGGTGTACCTGCTGATCATGCAGCAGCGCGTCTACCGCCAGTTCTGGCTGGTGACGCTGGTCAAGTACTCGATCATCGGCTGGGTCTACTTCGTGTTCGTCACCCTGGTGGCCGCGCTGCTGGTGGCCAACAGCATGGCCAACCTGTAACCACGCCGCACGCCGGGCTCAGCGGCCGGCGTGCTTGCGCAGCCACGCCTCGCGCGCGCCCGGCGCCAGCGCGAGCAGTTCGGCGCGCACTGCGTCGCGATCCTGTGGCGCGGTGCGGCGCGAGATGACCGACAGGCGGTCCAGCTGCGCGTCGTCCAGCGAAGCCAGCAGCGCGAGCGCGGCAGGGCGCTGGGCCGGCGGCAGGTAGCCGAACATCGGCTGCAGGCCCGGGTAATGGGCACCGATGCGCGGCCCCATCCGCCAGCCATCGCGATACAGCCGGTCCATGGCATCGAAGCGGGTCCGCAGGGCCTGCTGCTGGTCCGCCGGCAGGGCGGCTACGCGGGCGCGGGCCTGGCGGACGCGGGTGCGTTCGGCCTCGTCCAGCGCGCGCCAGGCGGCATAGCGGGCGCGCGCGTCGGCGCGGCCGGCCGCGTCCAGCGTTGCCCAGGGCGCAGGTGCCGCCAGCGCCGGTGCAGGCGCGGCTATCACCGTGCCGGTGGTCTCGTCCAGCGGCGCGGGCAGGGACTGCGCCGCAGCCAACGAGGGCAGCAGCACGGCCAGCCACCAGGGCTTACTCGTCATCGGAAACGGTCTCCAGGCCGGCGGCAGCCATGTCCGGACCGCCCAGCGCGCGCGGCTCGGACTCGTCCGGCGGGACCGGTCCGCCGGCCGCGGACCAGGCGTAGAAGTCGGCCTGGCGCGCCAGCGCGAATTCCGGATCGGCGAGCATCGCCGCGTCGCCCGGATCGGCGGTGGCGACCTGCTTGGCGTCGGGTACGTCCAGGTCCTCGGCCGGCAGCTCCTCGACCAGCACGGGCGCGGCATCGACCACATGCAGCACGCCCGCGGGGGCCTGGCTGACCGGCTCCGGCGGCAGCGCCGGGTGCGCGCGACGCAGGCTCCAGGCGGTCACCGCCACGGCGGCGGCCAGCAGCAGGACCGCCAGGGCGATCCAGCGCCTGCGCCCGGGCGCGCGCTGGGGTCGGGATGGGCGCGGCGCCGGTGCGGTGGCCGCGGGGGAGGCGGCCGGCGCGCGTTCGAGCGTCCGGGCCAGGGTGCCGGCGGCAGCGGCGTCACGCAGCTCGGCCAGCCGAGCGAGGCGTTCGGGCGATACGTCGCGCAGTTCGCGCTGGGCGGCTTCGGCCAGCGCCCGCCAGGCCACGGCGTCGGGATGCCCGGCCGCGTCGCGTGGGCAGGCCCGGGCCAGGGCATGGCGATATTCGGCTTCGGGCGTGCCGAGCACGTCGGCGGCCGCGGCCTCGTCCAGGCCGACGACGATCCGCAGCAGCAGGGCCAGGCGGTCCTCGGCCGCCAGCGGCGCCAGCGCCTCCAGGCCGGGCGCCCAGCGCGGTTGCCGGGCCGGGGCGTGCAGGGCCGGAGTGGCGACCAGCAGCGCCCAGAACCGGTTTGGCCAGCTCGCCATCGGCCAGTCCCCGGCGCGGGCCAGGAAGGCGCGCAGGGTCGCGGCCAAAGCCCGCTCGGCCTGTTCCGCGTCGCCGCACTGCAGCTGGGCGAGGACCTCGCCCCGGCGTTCCACGCCCCTGAGGAAGGCGGTCAGGGCGCTGCTCGGGGCAGCGGTTTGCGTGTCGGACCTGTCGGTCATGGGAACTCCGTCATCGCCGCATGATAGCGATCAGGAATCGCCGCGGCGCGCTTGACAGCCAGCGTGGCTTGCGCTCCCCAGGCCGAACCGCTCATGCCGGTTGTGCACAGCACTAATTCCCCTGCCGCTGGTGTATGCGCAAACTGCAACAAACCCCATGTTTCAAGCGTGTTTCACGGGCAACTTGTTGATATTCATAGCAAATATGTATGTGGCGATTTTTTGTCCAACCCGCCACGAGCCCATGTGATTGCGCCTTCACCGCGTGGAGCAAAGGGGAAACTCACAGCTTTATCCACAGGCTGTGTGGATAAGGGTGAATATCCAACAACGGCCAACATTTACGCACTGTTTATCCACGGCGGACACAGGAAGGTCGGGCAAGTCCCGGCGCCATCGATGGGGTGTCGAGCTAGACTGAATGGATGTCAGTTCCCCCCGCCACCCTGCGCGTTGCCCTGCCGGTACCGCTGCCGCAGCTGTTCGATTACCTGCCCCCGGGCGGGGACGCGGCGACCCCGGCCGACGTGGGGCGCCGGGTCCGGGTGCCCTTCGGGCACCGCGAGGTGGTGGGGCTGGTCGCGGCGATCGGGTCCTCCGCCGACGCGCCCGGCGCCGAACTGAAGCCGGCACTGGAATGGCTCGATAGCGAGCCACTGCTCGGCGGCGAGCTGGCCCAGTCGCTGCACTGGCTGGCGCGCTACACCCATGCACCCTACGGCGAGGTGGTCGCCACCGCCCTTCCCGGCCCGCTGCGCCGCGGCGAACCCCTGGCCGATACGCGGGCCTGGGGCTGGGCGCTGACCGAGGCCGGCCAGACCGCCCGGAGCGGCCTGCGCGCGGGCACGCGACCGGCCAGGCTGGCCACGCTGCTGGCTGACGGCGCGGTCGCCGAGGAGGCCCTGGACGCGGCCATGGACGACTGGCGCACGGCCGCACGTGCCCTGGCCAAGCGCGGCCTGGTCGAACGCCTGGCCGTGCCGGCGACGCCGGCTGCGGTGCCGGCGGCCCTGCCCGGCCCGGCGCTCAATCCCGAGCAGCAGGCGGCGGTCGAAGCCATCCAGGCCAGCCCGGGCTTCGCCGCCTTCCTGCTCGACGGCGTCACCGGCAGCGGCAAGACCGAGGTCTACCTGCAGGCGATCGCCCACTGCCTGGCGCGTGGCCGGCAGGCACTGGTGCTGGTGCCGGAGATCGGCCTGACCCCGCAGACCCTGGCCCGTTTCCGCAGCCGCCTGCAGGTGCCGGTGCATGCGCTGCACTCGGGGCTTTCGGATACCGAGCGCGCCCGCGTCTGGGCGGCGGCCAGTCGCGGCGAGGCGCGGCTCATCGTGGGCACGCGCTCGGCGATCTTCACCCCGCTGCCCGAAGCGGGACTGATCGTCGTCGACGAGGAACACGACGGCAGCTACAAGCAGCAGGACGGCATCCGCTACCACGCACGTGACTTCGCCCTGGTGCGCGCCAAGGCGCTGGACGTGCCGGTGGTGCTCGGCAGTGCCACCCCCTCGCTGGAATCGCTGCACAACGCACAGTCCGGCCGTTACCGCGCGCTGCGCCTGCCACGCCGCGCCGGCGAGGCCAGGCCGCCGCGGGTGCGCGTGCTCGACATGCGCAAGCGCCTGCTGCAGGACGGCCTGTCGCCGGAAGTGCTGGCCGGGATCGGCCAGGCGCTGGCCCAGGGCGGCCAGGTATTGGTGTTCAAGAACCGCCGCGGCTACGCGCCGGTGCTGCTGTGCCACGACTGCGGCTGGACGGCGCCCTGCCGGCGCTGCAGCACGCCCGAGCACCGCACGCCGATGACCGTGCACGCCGGCGGGCGGCGCCTGCAATGCCACCACTGCGGCGCACGCCAGCCGGTACCGCTGGCCTGCCCCGACTGCGGCGGACTGGCGCTGCAGCCGCAGGGCATCGGCACCGAACGGCTGGAAGAACGCCTGCGCGAAGTGTTCACCGAGGTGCCGGTGCTGCGCATCGACCGCGGCACCACCCAGCGCCGCGACGCGCTGGAGCAGCAGCTGGCCAAGCTGGGCGATGCGCCGGGCATCCTGGTCGGCACCCAGATCCTGGCCAAGGGCCACGACCTGCCGCGGCTGACCCTGGTGGTCGTGGTCGGCATCGATGAAGGGCTGTTCTCGGCTGATTTCCGCGCCAGCGAGAAACTCGCCCAGCAGTTGATCCAGGTCGCCGGCCGCGCCGGCCGCGCCGAGCGCCCGGGCGAGGTCTGGCTGCAGACCCACCATCCCGAGCATCCGCTGCTGCAGACCCTGGTCAACGGTGGCTACCACGCCTTTGCCGAAGCGGAGCTGCAGCAGCGCGAAGCGGCCGGCTTTCCGCCCTTCGCGCACCTGGCGCTGCTGCGCGCCGAGGCCAAGGACGCGCAGGTCGCGCGGCAGTTCCTGGAAGAGGTGCGGCAGCTGGGACCGCACGACGAGAGCGTCGAGCGCTTCGGCCCGATGCCCGCCCCGATGCCGCGCCGCGCCGGGTTCCAGCGCAGCCAGCTGCTGCTGTCGGCCGCCCAGCGCCAGCGCCTGCATCCGCTGCTCGATGCGCTGGTGCCGGCCATCCACGCCCTGCCGCTGGCGCGGCGCGTGCGCTGGTCGCTGGACGTGGACCCGGTCGACCTCTACTGAGGCGGCGGCTCAGCCGCCGTTCGCCGCGCCCTGGTCGGATGCCTTGTCCTTGCCCTTGGCCTTCTGCCTGGACTTCGGTTTCGCGGTGGCCTTGGCGGGCGCGGGAACGGGCACGGAAGTGACGGGCGCCGGCGCCTTGGCCACGGCCCCGCCCCTGGGCTTGTCGCGCACCCAGATGGCCTGTTCGTCCTGGCGCAGTTCGAACAGGTCGGTGGCGCGGAGCAGGTCGCGCAGCTTGCGGTAGCCGTAGTTGCGCGAATCGAACGAAGCCTGGTTGCCGACCTGCTTGCCGACCGCGGCGAGGTTGGCCCAGCCATCGTCCTCGCTGGCCGAGTCGACCGCGCTGCGCAGCATCTGCACCAGCCGGGCGTCGCCGCGCAGGTCCTTGCCGTCGCGGCGGGCGGTGGTGCCGGCGCCCTCGCTGGCATGCGGCGCGCCGAGCGCCTCGACGTAGGTGAACTTCGAGCAAGCATTGACGAACGGCGACGGCGTCTTCTTCTCGCCGAAGCCATACACCTTCATGCCGTCGGTGAGCAGGCGCATCACCAGCGGGGTGAAGTCGGCATCGCTGGAAACGATGGCGAAGCCGTCGAGGTTGCGCGCGTACAGCAGGTCCATGGCATCGATCACCATCGCCATGTCCGAGGCGTTCTTGCCGCTGCTGTAGGCGAACTGCTGCATCGGCCGGATCGCGTATTCGTGCAGCACCGCCTCCCAGCCCTTCAGGTGCGGGCTCTTCCAGTTGCCGTAGGCGCGGCGCACGTTGGCCACGCCGTAGCGGGCCACCTCGGCCAGGATGAGGTCGATCCTCGCCGCCGGCGCGTTGTCGGCGTCCACCAGCAGGGCGATGCGTTTTTCCGGGCTTTCGATCATGTCTGCTCCTGGTCCTGGCCGGGGTCGTCGTCGATATCGTCGTCGGGGACGTTGCCATCACCGTCGTCCTCCGGCGCCTGGTCGTCGGCCGCGGACTGGTCTTCGAGCGGGTAGCGGCGGCCATCGATGGTGAGTTCGCCGTCGGTGATGATCTCCTGCGCGGCGCCCATCGACACGAACGTGGCCTTCACCCGGCCACGGCCGCGGTCGCCTTGCAGGTCGAAGACGAATTCCTCCGCACCGGGGGCCACGCCGGTGGCGAGGAAGTCCAGGTGCATTTCGCGGATCTGGCCGATCCGCGCCTGCACCACCGGCTGTTCCTGCAGCGCGTCGCGGGCCTGGTCGACGAACAGGCTCCAGCCCCAGCCGACCACCAGCGCGCCGGCGCCGACCATCGCGGCAACCAGCAGGACGCAGCCGACGATCAGCCCGATCAACCAGCCCGGCAGGCCGAAGCGCGGCCGGGTCGCGACGACCGCCGGCGTGGACCGGGACGGCAATGGAGGCGGCAGCGCGGTCATGGGCTTTCCCTGGCCTGGATGACAGTGAGCGCGATGATGCCCGAAGCCGACCGCCGGGTGTTCAGCCGCCGTGGTCGGGGACCGCCCCGGACAGCGGCAGGCGCCGCCGCGCCAGTGCCAGCCAGGCCCACCTGCCTGCCTGGTGCAGGGCCAACGGCAGCGCCCACGACAGCCACAGCAGCCAGGCGATGCCCTCAGGCGGCGGCGGCAACACGGCAAACACGCCGGGTACGGGCAGCAACAGGCGGAAGGTGACCGGCGCCAGCGTGACCAGATAGCTGCGGGTCATCCAGAGCCGGTGGCGCTGGACCTGGCCGCGGCCGATCGCGACCAGTCCGACCAGGGCGGTCAGCAGCCATGCCCACGCGGTGGCCGCGAACGCCAGGCGGATGCCGAACGGCGCCGGCGAGGTCGCGATCAGGCCGGTGGCGCCGGTCGCGGCGACCAGCATGCCGACGAGGTAGACCCGGCCGCTCCAGCGATGCAGGCGGCCACGCGCGCGCGGCCACTGCGTGAGGAACTGCACAGGGCCCAGCACGAGGGCGAGCGCGCCCCCGGCCAGGTGCGTCCACAGCCAGGCGCGCCGGTCCCAGAAGAAGGTGTACGTCGCCGCATCGACATGCCGGTACTTGTCGAATACGCCGAACAGGAAATGCACGCTCCAGACCACCGCAGCGACCAGCAGCAGGCCCAGGCCGAACTGCGCGAGCCGCCCCTGCCGCGATGCCGCGCCGATCGCGCTCATGCCCGCCCCGTGGGCGCGTGGCCGATATGCATGCCGGTCTCCCCGCGCGCGATGTCCATGGCGCGGACAGTAGCATCCGACGCGCGCGGCGGTCGCCCCGCCTGTCGATGGCCGGGACGGGAGCGCCGGGACAGGAACGGAAAAAGCCGCCCGGCGGGCGGCTTTTTCTCGATCAACCCAGGACGCTGGATCAGGCGACGAACAGGGCCTTCATCTTCTTCAGCGCGTTCGCCTCGATCTGGCGGATGCGCTCGGCCGACACGCCGTACTCGTCGGCCAGCTCCTGCAGCGTGACCTTGGACTCCGAATCCAGCCAGCGACGCTTGATGATGTCGCGCGAGCGCGCATCCAGGTTGGCCATGCCCTCGCGCAGCAGCTGCAGCTGGTTGTCCTCGCTGTCGTGCCGCTCGTAGGCCTGCGACGGATCCTCGTCGTTGGCGACCAGGTAGCTCACCGGCGACGGCGGGGCGTGGTCGTCGTCCTCGTCGGACGGCGCATCGAAGCCGATGTCACGACCGGACAGGCGCGATTCCATTTCCAGCACCTCGCGCTCGGACACGTTGAGGTCCTTGGCGACGGCGCTCACCTCGGCGGCGTTGAGCCAGCCCAGGCGGGTCTTGGACTTGCGCAGGTTGAAGAACAGCTTGCGCTGCGCCTTGGTCGTGGCGACCTTGACGATGCGCCAGTTCTTCAGGATGAACTCGTGCATCTCGGCACGGATCCAGTGCACGGCGAAGCTCACCAGGCGCACGCCCATGTCCGGGTCGAAGCGCTTGACGGCCTTCATCAGGCCGATGTTGCCTTCCTGGATCAGGTCGCCCAGCTGCAGGCCGTAGCCGTTGTAGCCGCGCGCCACGTGCACCACGAAGCGCAGGTGCGAGTGCACCAGCTCGCGGGCAGCGTCGAGATCCTCGCCATCGCGGAACCGACGTGCCAGCGCCTGCTCGTCCTCGACCGTCAGCACCGGGATCTGGTGCACGGCACCGATATAGGCGTCCAGCGAACCGAGGGCGCTGGGAATCGGGAGATTGTTTGCCACAAGGGCAGTAGCGGTGTTCTGGCTCATAGGGCCTCATCTTAGCAGTCAGGTGGTTGGACTGCTAAAGGGGTGGGAAGTTCCTCAGCGTTTCACCAGCGGAACGATCCCGCCGGGCGCGCCACCATTGTTCCAACTCCAATGCCATTAAAATCAATGACATAGCTGACTTGGTGGCCAAGGGAACGTTTTCAAGCCCGCGTAGTGTACGGAGCGGCCGTTCACTGGGCGTGAGCCCCCGGTGGGGGTGTCCGCGGGCCTTGTTCAGACCCTGTCCGGAGGCCGGAAGTTCAGTCCGGCAGGGCCGCCGAGAACGCCGAAACCGGCGGCAGCCGCCAGTCGATCGCGCCGCTGCCGCGGCGCTGCAGGTAGTCGTTGGCGGCCGAGAAGTGCCGGCAACCGAGGAAGCCGCGATGGGCCGACAGCGGCGAGGGATGCGGCGCCTTGAGCACCTTGTGGCGGCGGGGATCGATCACCTTGCCCTTGGCCTGGGCATAACTGCCCCACAACAGGAACACCAGGCCCTCGCGCTCGCGGTTCAGCACATCGACCACGTGGTCGGTGAAGCCCTCCCAGCCCTTGCCCTGGTGGGCACCGGCCCTGCCTTCCTCGACGGTCAGCACGGCGTTGAGCAGCAGCACGCCCTGCCCTGCCCATGGCGTCAGGCAGCCATGGTCCGGGCGGGGGATGCCCAGGTCCTGCTCGATCTCCTTGTAGATGTTGAGCAGGGAGGGCGGCACCGGCACGCCGGGCTGGACCGAGAAGCACAGGCCATGCGCCTGGCCGAAGCCGTGGTAAGGGTCCTGGCCGAGGATCACCACCTTGACCCGGTCGAAAGGCGTGGCGTCGAACGCGGCGAAGATCTGCGGACCCGGCGGGAAGATCCGCGCACCGGCCGCCTTGCGCTGGCGCAGGAAGGCCGACAGCTCCTGCATGTCCGGACGCAGCAGCCAGTCGCCGACCCGCGCCTTCCACGAAGGCTCCAGGTGGACCCGCGCTTCGGCTTCGGTCACAGCATCACGGCCTGGTCGTCGAGCCGGGCCAGGCGCAGCTGGAACAGCACCTTGGTGACCAGCAGGCGCTCCTCGATCGGCTTCTGCACCAGGTCGTTGGCGCCGGCGCGCAGCAGCTCGGACTGGTTGTAGGGATTGCTGTCACCGGTCATCACCAGCACCGGCAGGCGACGCTTGCCGTAATCGAAATCCACGCGGATGCGCTCGACCACGTCACGCCCGTTGAGCTCGCCCTTGAGGGTGACGTCGGTCAGCACCAGGTCCATGCGGCGCTCGGTGCGGCCCAGCGATTCGGCGGTGAGCAGCGAGAAGGCGTCCTCGGCGGTCAGCACGTGGACGATCTTCAGTCCCTGGCGCTCGAGCATGCGCTTGGTCGCCTCGGCGACCACGCGGCTGTCCTCGATGTACAGCACCGTCGCGCCGACCACCGGCTCGGGCTGCACGTAGCCACGGATGAAGGTCGCCAGCGCCTCGTGGCCCAGCGCCTTGTCGAAGTAATCGGTGACGTACTCGGTGAAGCGGCGCTCGACCAGATGCTGCTGGGCGTCGCCGGAGACCACGATCACCGGCACGTAGGCCTGGCCGGCGGCTTCGCGCACGCTGCGCGCCAGCGCCAGGCCGTCGCCGTCGGGCAGCGACAGCGAGGTGGTGACCAGGTTGACCGCGCCGGCCGCCAGCGCGTCGCGCGCCTCGGCGATGCTGGCGCAACCGACCACCTCGACCGCCGGCAGCTCGCGCTGCAGCACGTCGGCGATCAGCTTGCGCACCAGCTTGGAGCCGTCGACGACCATCACGCGTGGCGCGTCGCTGATCAGGTGCTTGAGATCGGGATTGCGCATGCGGCCCTCAGGTCTGGGTCGGGCGAGTCTGACGCAGGAAGTGCCCGGTCACCAGCCAGGCGCCCAGCCAGCCGAGCAGAAGCGTGCCGACCAGCACACCGGCCGAGTGCGGCAGGTCCAGGCCATGCAGGGTGAACTGGCTGCCGTAGCTGTCGGCCAGCGCCGCCAGCGGCGCGCGCAGCGCCAGGCCGGCACCGACCAGCAGCGCCAGCGCGACCACCCCGGCGCCCAGCCCGTACCAGGCGCCCAGGTAGAGGAACGGCCGGCGGATGAAGCCGTCGCTGGCGCCAAGCAGCTGCAGCACGCCGATCTCCTCGCGCCGGCCCTGGATGTCCAGGCGCACGGTATTGCCGACCACCAGCACCGCACCGAGGCCGAGCAGCACCGACAGCACCTGCACCAGCCGTTCGCCGAAGCGCAGCCAGCCATCCAGCCGCTTGCGCCACAGCGCGTCGTGCTGGACCAGGTCGACCTGCGGGGCGCCCTGCAGCGAGTCGGCCAGGCGCGCGTCGTCGCTGCCTTCGGCCGGGGTGACGACCAGCAGCGTCGGCAGCGGATTGTCGCCAAGCGCGTCGATCGCCTCGTCCAGGTGCGCGTTCTCGCGCAGCTCGGCCAGGCCCTGCTCGGGCGTGCGCACCGCCACGCCGGCCACGTCGGCGCGGCCGCGCCACTGTTCGGCCAGCGTGCCGGCGGCCGCGGCATCGACCTCGTGCTTGAGGAAGACATTGATGTCGCGCGACTGCTGCACGCTGCCGGCCAGGTGGCGCAGGTTGTCCAGCGCCACCGACAGGCCCAGCGGCAGGGCCAGCGCGAGCGCCATCACCATCACCGTGAGCAGGGTGGCCCAGGGCTTGCGCAGCGCGCGGCCCAGGCTGAAGGCGATGCTGTGCAGGTGGTGGTCGAACCACACCGACAGGCGCGACGGTGCGGCGGGCTGGGCGGGGTTGTTCATTCGGCCAGGTCCTGCGGCGAGATGTCGTCGACCAGGCGACCGTGGTCGAGCACCAGCACGCGCTTGCGCATCTGCTTGAGCAGGGCCAGGTCGTGGCTGACCACCAGCACGCTGGTGCCGCGTTCGGGCAGCTCGGCGAACAGCTGCATGATCTCCGCCGCCAGCGTGGGATCGAGGTTGCCGGTCGGCTCGTCGGCAACCAGCAGGCGCGGCTCGGAGACGATCGCGCGGGCGATGCCCACGCGCTGCTGCTCGCCGGCCGACAGCTGCGACGGCAGGGCCTTCTCGCGATGGGCCAGGCCGATGCGTTCCAGCGCCGAACGCACGCGCTTGCCGATCTCGCCGCGGCGCGTGCCGCGCAGGATCAGCGGCAGGGCGATGTTCTCGGCGATGCTGCGGTCGTTGAGCAGCCGGTGGTCCTGGTGGACCGCGCCGACCTGGCGGCGATGCAGCGGGATGCTGCCGCCGCGCACCTTCAGCAGGTTGCGCTCGCCGAAGATCACCGCGCCGCGGCTGGGCCGCTCGCTCAGGTGGATCAGCTTCAGCAGCGTGCTCTTGCCGGCGCCGGAATGCCCGGTCACGAACAGCATTTCGCCGGCGCCCACCTCGAAGCTGACATCGGTCAGCGCCTGATGGCCTCCGGCGTACTGCTTGCTGACATTGTCGAAACGCAGGACGGTCATTCAGCAATTATGCCGGAGCGACCGCCGAATGCATCGCCGGCAATCGCCCCAACCATCGCGTCCGTCCTGCCGGCGCCCTGCCCCGCAGGACGGAGCAGGCGCTGGCGCCCCTCGATCGCAGGCGGGAGGTCGGCGATGGGGGGCGCGGGCACCTTCCGGCGCCGGCGCCCAGCGCCGCGGGGCAGCAGCCCCGACAGGCGCTTGATGCCCCGGGGGCGGGGACCGGCCTCAGCCGGAAACCAGCGAGCGCAGCTTGCGGCCCAGCCGGGTCAGGAACGAGTCGTTCGCACTGGCCTGCGCCGGCTTGCTGGCCATGACCTGGATCGGCTTGCGCGCCGCGGCCGGCGGCTGGGTCGCCATCGCGGCCTCGGCGGCGGCGGCATCGACCGGCTTGCCGTGGCGACGGCGGCGGCGCTTGCGCGGCGCGCGCTCCTTCTCGCCCTCGCCCGGCACCACGCTCGGCGCCGGGGCCGGATTCGCAACAGCGGCGGCCGGGGCGGCAGTCCCCTCGGCAGCGGCGACCTCGCCCTCCGGGCGCGGCTTGCGCGGTCCGCGCGGCTTGCCATCGCGGCTGCCACCCTCGCGGCGTTCGCCACGACCGCGGCCACCCTCGGAACGACCGCCGGAGCGGCTGCCCGAACGACCGCCGCCACGACGCTCCTCCTCGGCGGCCCGCGCTTCGCGGGCCTCGCGGAAGATCGCCCCGACGCTTTCGTTCTCGCCGTCCTCGTCACCGGCCACCGGCGCGCGCTCCGGGCGCGGCAGGGCGGTCAGCAGGTCGGCGGTGACCGCCTCGACCGGGATCTTCTGCTCGATATAGGACTCGATGTCGGGCAGGCTCATCGCGTAGCGCTCGCAGGCGAAGCTGATCGCGTCGCCCTCCGCGCCCAGGCGCGCGGTGCGGCCGATGCGGTGGACGTAGTCCTCGGCATCGAACGGCAGGTCGTAGTTGTAGACGTAGTTGACGCCGTCGATGTGCAGGCCGCGGGCGGCCACGTCGGTGGCGACCAGGATCTCCAGCTGGCCCTTCTGGAAGCGGTTGAGCAGGGTCTCGCGCTTCTTCTGCGGCACGTCGCCCGACAGCACGCCGACCCGGTAGCCGGCGCGCTCCAGCGCGCGCGCCACCCGCTCGACGAACGCCTTGGTGTTGACGAACACCATCGTGCGGGCGCCCTCGCTGCGCGAGAGCAGGCCCAGCAGCAGCGGGATCTTCTCCTCGTCGGCCGGGAAGTAGATCTTCTGGCGCACGCGCGCGGCGGTGATGCTCTCGGTCTCGACGACCAGCTTCTCCGGCTCGTTCATGTGCTCGTAGGCCAGCTCCAGCACGCGATGGCTGAGGGTGGCGCTGAACAGCAGGGTCTGGCGGGTGCCGCGCTCGGGCATGCGCCGCAGCAGGAAGCGGATGTCCTTGATGAAGCCCAGGTCGAACATGCGGTCGGCTTCGTCGAGCACGCAGATCTCGCAGGCGTGCAGGGACACGACCTTGTGCTGCTTGACGTAGTCGATCAGGCGGCCCGGGGTGGCGATGATCACGTCCACGCCCTTCTGCAGCAGCTCGCGCTGCTTGTCATAGTCCACGCCGCCGTAGACCAGGGCGAAGCGCAGGCCCAGGTCGGCGCCGAACTTGACCGCGTCCTTGTGGATCTGGATCGCCAGCTCGCGGGTCGGCGCCAGGATCAGCGCCCGCGGGTCCTCCGGCTTGCGGTCGGCCAGGGCCGGCCGGGTCAGCAGGCGGTTGATCACCGCCACCAGGAAGGCCAGCGTCTTGCCGGTACCGGTCTGGGCCTGGCCGGCGACATCGCGCCCGGCAAGGGCGACCGGCAGGGTCAGGGCCTGGATCGGGGTGCATCGGGTGAATCCCGCGCCTTCCAGTCCGGCAAGCAGCGCCGGGTGCAGGTCGAACGAGGAAAAAGTCAAATCTGTCAGCGGCTTATCGCTCATCATTCCATCTTCGTAAGGCGGCCGGAGGTGCCCGGCGGCGGCTTGCATCGATTCCGGCAGCGTCGCACACTGCGGCCCTTGCTCGGACAGCGCGGCTTCAGCCAATGGCATTGATTCCGCCGCGCAATGCCCCAGTTTACCGCAATGTGGCGGCTGGCCCGGATTCCCGGCCGGCCCGGGTTCCCAGGAGACCAAAGTGAGCGACAAGGTTCTACATGTCGGCGACGCCGACTTCGACAATACCGTCCTGCAGTCCGGCGAGCCGGTGCTGGTGGATTTCTGGGCCGAATGGTGCGGCCCGTGCAAGATGATCGCCCCGGTGCTGGACGAGCTGGCCAGCGCCTATGACGGCAAGCTGAAGGTCGCCAAGGTGAACGTGGACGAAAACCGCGCCCTGGCCATCAAGTACCACGTGCGGTCGATCCCGATGCTGCTGCTGTTCAAGGACGGCCAGGTCCAGGCCAGCCAGATCGGCGCCGTCGGCAAGGGCCAGCTGACCCAGATGATCGACAAGACCCTGGGCGGCGCGGTCGCCTGAGGTCCCCCCGCTCCGCCCGGACCGCCGGGCGGAGCCGGCCGGCACCCTGCCGGCACTTGAATCACCCGGCCCGGCGCCGCTTGCGCGCCCCGACGAGGCGGTGTTAACGTCAGTCCATCCGGCCGCCTGCGCGTGCGCCGCACCCCGCTGGAAACTCCCTCCAGACTCCCCGACCACCCAGTTCGCCCCTGCAGGGCGCTCGCATCTCTTAGCGAGGAATCAAGCACTTGTCCGAGAATACTTCTTCCGAAACCGGGAGCGTCGACGCCCCCGTCGAAAAGCGCGTGCGCAAGACCCGCGTAAGCAAGGCCGCCGCCGAAGGCGCCAGCGAGACCGCCGCTTCGACGCCGCAGTCCGACCTGCCGCTGCCGCCGGCCCCGGCCCCCGAGGCCCCGCGCCCCGCCGCTGAAGCCCCCGCCGCCGGCAATCCGCCGCCGTCGGCCGAGCCGGGCGGCGATGCCCCGCGCGAAGGCGGCCAGCAGCGCTTCAACCAGAATCAGAACAACCAGAACCAGAACAACCCCCAGGGCCAGGGCAACCGCCGCGACCGCTTCCGCAATCGCCGCGACCGCCAGCGCGATCGCTACCGCGACGAGAACGGCATGCCGGCCGAGGGTGGCGAGGGCCCGGCGCAGAACCAGCCGCCGCGTGCGCTGCCCAACGTCCCGGAAGGCTTCCCGATCTACTCGCTGAGCGACCTCAAGCAGATGCCGGCGCAGAAGCTGCTGGACATCGCCGAGCAGCTGAGCATCCACGACGGCGTCGCCCGTGCCCGCAAGCAGGACGTGATCTTCGCCCTGCTGAAGGTGCTGACCCGCCATGGCGACGGCGTCGCCGCCGACGGCGTGCTGGAAATCCTGCCGGACGGTTTCGGCTTCCTGCGCGCGGCCGAGGCCAGCTACCTGGCCGGCCCGGACGACACCTACATCTCGCCCAGCCAGATCCGCCGCTTCAACCTGCGCACCGGTGACTACCTGTCCGGGCGCATCCGCTTCCCGAAGGACGGCGAGCGCTACTTCGCGCTGTCCACGATCGACACGATCAACGGCGAGCCGCTGGAAGCGTCCAAGAACAAGGTGCTGTTCGAGAACCTCACCCCGCTGTTCCCGCGCAAGCGCTTCACCCTGGAGCGCGGCAACGGCTCCTCGGAAGACATCGCCGGCCGCATCCTCGACCTGATGGCCCCGCAGGGCAAGGGCCAGCGCGCGCTGATCGTCTCGCCGCCGAAGGCCGGCAAGACGATGATGATGCAGCAGATCGCCACCGCGATCACGACCAACCATCCGGACGTGCACATGATCGTGCTGCTCATCGACGAGCGCCCGGAAGAAGTCACCGAAATGCAGCGCACCGTGCGCGGCGAGGTCATCAGCTCGACGTTCGACGAGCCGGCCGCGCGCCACGTGCAGGTCGCCGAAATGGTGATCGAGCGCGCCAAGCGCCTGGTCGAGCACAAGAAGGACGTGGTGATCCTGCTCGACTCGATCACCCGCCTGGCCCGCGCCTACAACAACGTGGTGCCGAGCTCGGGCAAGGTGCTGACCGGTGGTGTCGACGCCAATGCCCTGCACCGTCCGAAGCGTTTCTTCGGCGCGGCGCGCAACGTCGAGGAAGGCGGTTCGCTGACCATCATCGCCACCGCGCTGGTCGACACCGGCTCGAAGATGGACGAGGTGATCTACGAAGAGTTCAAGGGCACCGGCAACAGCGAAGTGCACCTGAACCGCCGCATCACCGAAAAGCGAGTCTACCCGGCGATCGACATCAACCGCTCGGGCACCCGCCGCGAGGACCTGCTCATCGAGCCGGAGCTGCTGCAGAAGATCTGGATCCTGCGCAAGCTGCTGCACCCGATGGACGAAATCGCCGCGATGGAATTCCTGCTCGACAAGATGAAGAACACCAAGTCCAACGACGAGTTCTTCAGCTCGATGAAGCGCTGATTCCCACTGGCATCGTGCAGTACCCGGCGCCCCGCGAAAGCGGGGCGTCTGTCATTGCGGGCACGCTCACCGGCACTGGAAATCGTCCGCGCCGACGGGCGTGCAGCCATCGCCCCAGCGGCCGCTCCGGCGCCAGTAATCGGCCACGCCGGCTTCGATCAGCAGCCGCTTGAAGTCCGGGTGCGCGCGCAGGCCCGAATACGGCGAGTTCCAGAAGGCGACGTACGCGAACTGCGCCATGGTCCCTTCGCTGAAGCCTTCGCGCACGGACAGCTCGCGCCGCAGCGCGGCCATCGCCAGGTCGGCATCGCCCAGCGCGTCGGCCAGGTTGGTCCACACATAGGCCAGCGCGGCGCCGCCGCCATAGGCTTCGTCAGCCAGCGCCCGGCGCACCAGTGCAAGCATGGCGTCACGGTCGTGCAGCCGCTCGCCCAGGTCGTGGAACAACGGCGTGTCGAATTCGCGATCGCGGCCGAGCAGGCGCGCATGCAGGGCACGAAGCTCCGGCAACCCGCCCGGCCGCCTGCCCGCCAGCTGGCGCATGAAGGCGACATAGTCCGGGGACAGCTGGCTGCCCTCGAAGGCCTTGCCGCGCTGGTATTCGGCCTCGGCGTCGTCGTAGCGGCGCGCGGCGGTGTAGTCGAACTGCAGGTCGCGCGACAGGAACAGCGCGCGCGGCTCGATCGCGCGCACCCGTTCCACCAGCGCGACGGTCTCGTCGAGGTGGCCCATCGCGTAGGTCATGTAGGCGTAATCCCATACGCGCTCCATGCCGGGCGGCCCGACCTCGGCGATCTGCCGGGCCAGCGCCATCGCCTCGGTGCGCCTGCCGGCGCGCCAGAGCGCGTTGGAACGGTCGCGCCGCGCCACCCAGCTGTCCGGCGCCATCCCGGCGATGTCGGCGCGCACCCTTGCCGCCTCGCCGCGCAGCTGCCCGGCCTGCGGATCGCCGACCTCGCGGGCCATCGCCAGCAGCGACTGCGCCAGCGCGTCCCGGCACAACACGCAGCGCGGATCCAGCGCGACCATCTCGCGCGCCAGGTGCAGGCGCTCGCGGTCGTGCCCGACGTCGAACAGCTCGCGCATCACCGTGGCGCGCCAGCGCAGGAAGCGTTCGTAGGCCTCGACGTTGGTGGTGCCACCTTGTTCGCGGTTGAACGGCGCCACATCCAGCCTCACGCTCAGCGCCTGCGCCACTTCGCGCGAGATTTCCTCCTGTACCGCGAACACGTCGCGCAGCTCGCGCGCATAGGTCTTCGACCACAGCTGGCTGCCGTCACCGGCGCGGAACAGCTGGGCGGTGACGCGCAGGCGGTCGCCGTCCTTGCGCACGCTGCCGCCCAGCAGGAAGCCCACGCCGAGCTGGTGGCCGATGGCACGCAGGTCCGGTGGCGCGTCACGGAAGGAGAAGCTCGAGGTGCGGCCGACCACCCGCAGGGCGGGCGCCTGCGCCAGCTGGTTGAGGATTTCCTCGGCCAGGCCGTCGGCGAAGTACTGCTGGTCACGGGTGCGCGACAGGTCGGCGAACGGCAGGACGGCCAGCGAGGGCCCCTCGGCCACCGGTGACGGCGCGGGCGGCGCATCTCGCAGCCAAGCCAGCAAGACCACCATTGTCACCACCCCTGCCATGCCGGCCAGCCACGCGGGCCAGCGTCGCCATCCCCGCCGGCGGACTGCCACCGGCGGGCATGGCGCTGGCGCCGTGGTAGGCAGGTCGAAGCGATAGCCGACCCCGTGCACGGTATGCAGCCGGCGCGGATGCTGGGCGTCTTCGCCCAGGGCCTGGCGCAGCAGGCTCATGACCCGGTTCAGCACGCCCTGGGTGACGTGGCGGTGGCCCCAGACGGCGTCCAGGATCTCGTCGCGGGAAAACGCCTGGCCAGGCGCGGCGGCCAACAGCGCCAGCACGGCGAAGGCCTTGGGTTCGAGCGACTGGTCGATTCCGTCGCGCAGCAGGCGTCGCCCGGCGAAGTCGATGACCACGTCGTCGAAGGCCAGCTGGCGTGGCACGGACTGCGGCATGCGGTTTCCCGGCGGGCGGCCTGCGCGATCCAGTATAGGGTCACGACGCCCGCGGCCAGGACCCAAGCAATCCCCAAGCAATCCCGATGCTGGCCCCAAGGACCCGGCCGGGCCCATGCGGCACGCTGGCACGACCCCGGTAACGCCGGCGCACAAGGGAGCGGACCATGAACCAGCACATGCAGCGGGCCGCCAGGCGGGCCGCTCCGATCTCGGCCGATCGGCCGGCGCGCTGGATCGGACGGATCTTTCAGCTCATCACCGCCTGCGGTCTGGCCGCCTTTGGCGCCTACATCGTCGCGCGTGCCAGCGGCACGACGGTCGCGAATTTCGAGCAGTGGCGGGCGCTGCTGGGGGCCGCCCCGATTCCGGACGCGGCCACCTGGATCGCCAGTCTCGGCATCGGCCTGCACTTCGTGATGGGGACCATCCTGGTGCTGGCCTGGCCGATCCTGTTCTCCGCCCGCATCCGCAGCCGGCACCGGGCCGTGCATCGCTGGACCGGGCGGGTCTACGTGGGCGCCGCCCTGCTGGCGGGCGCCGGCGGCCTGTCCTTCATCCTCGGCCATGGCGCCTATCGTCCGGCGGCAAGCATCGCCTTCGCGATCTGGGGACTGGCGATGATGCTGTGCGCGGCCAAGGCGTACCTGCACGCGCGCGCCCGCCGGTTCGACCTGCACCGGGCCTGGGCGATCCGGCTGTTCGCGCTGGTGCTGGGCGCTTGGCTGTTCGACCTGGAGATCCGCGCCTGGAAGGACCTGGCCGGCGGCGTGGGCTTCGGCAAGGGCGGCGCGACCGGTCCGCTCGACTACGCCATCCTCTACCTGTTCTTCGTTCCCAACCTGCTGGTGGCCGAATTCTTCATCCGCAACCTGCATCGCCGCATCGTGCAGCCGGCGTGGTTGCGCTGGCCGGCATTGGCGACATTGGCGGCGGCCGCGGCCGTGTTCGGTTACGCGACGTGGGCCGTCACCGCGATGCCGGACGGCAAGTTCGGCCGGCACCTGCTGTCGCTGGTGGGCGGATGACTGGCGCCACCGCGATCCGCGGGAGCGGCTGCCGACTCAGGCTGCAGGACCGAAATGCATGTCCTCGTACGGCTGTTGCCTGCACCACGCCAACCGGCTGGCCAACGTCCCCGAGTGGATTTCCAGGCGGTGGCCATCGGGGTCCAGGACATACAGCGAGTCGCCCTCGCTGCGGTTCTCGCGCCACTCGCGCACGCCCTTGGCGCGCAGTTGCCCCGCATAGGCGGCGAATGCCTCGGCCGCAACGCTGAAGGCGTAATGGGTGTACCCGCCTGCCGGGCCCGCCTGCTGCGCCGGCGCCGACGTCGGCGAGAGGCACAGCCACAGGCTGCCGGCCTCCAGATAGGCGCCTTGCGCCCAGCGTGCGGCGAGCGCGAAACCCAGGACATCGCGATAGAACGCCACGCTGCGATCCAGGTCGGTCACCGACAGGGTCAGGTGGTTGAAACCCTGGATCACTCAGCCGCCCTGCAGCGCAGTCCGCAGTTTTGGCGCGCTGCCATCGGCCATGTAGACGCCGCCATCGGCGAGGGTGTCCGGGGAGAAGCCCGTGCCGGTGTGCTCGTCGAGCCACGGGGCCGGTGTCCTGGGACCCGGGATGTAGGTGATCCAGGTCCCATAGTCGCGCCCCTCGCCCTCGACCGGCTGTGCGTTCAGGCTGTAGCTGACCGGCACGCGTACGGTCCAGAACGGCTCGCTGGCAGCCCTGCCCTGGGTCGGGATGCGGAAGGACCACCCGCGTGCGGCCTTGAGCGAGTTGCTGGCGAAAACGTCGCGCAGACGCTTCATGTCGCCTTCGCTGGCGTAGACGCGCAGGTTGACCTGCTCGGCCACCACGTCTTCCACGCTGCCGTCGCGCCCGACCTTCACCACCAGGTACACCGTTCCCGACGCGCCCCTGCGCATGCCGTCGTCGGGATAGCGCGGCGGCTTCATGCTGATGGCGGCAACGATTTCCGGATCCTTGTCGTCGTAGCGCTCGAAGCTGACGCCTTGCAGGGCGATGCGGTAGTTCCCTTCGTCCAACTTCCTGGCCACCACGCGCAGGCGCATCGGCGCACGTGCCCTGACGATCCTGCCGCCGCGTTCGACCGGCTCGAACTCCCAACCGAGCGCGTTGGCGCGGACGTACTTCACCACTCCGTCCGGCAGCTTGTCCTCATGGTTGATCGCTACCGCCGAGACCGATCCGTTGGTCTCGATGTCCACGGTTCCGGTGACCAGCAGGCTCGATTCGGCCTGCTTGCGCACTTCCGAAGGACTGGCGCCCTTTTCCGCCAGCGCGCAGGGAACGGTCGTCGTGCAGCCCAATGCGATTGCCAGTGCCAGCCCGCGCCAGTGCTTCATGCCATCACTCCCTGAGACAGATGGCCGATTACAGCGCAGGCCAGGCGCGCTCGCAACCGGCTCCGGCGCACCCGGCCGCGGCCTGTCAGCGACAGCCGCCGGTGGGGAACGCGGCGGCCGGCGCTCAGCTGCCCTGCAACGGCGAGCGCAGTTTTGGCGCGCTGCCATCGGCCATGTAGACGCCGCCATCGGCGAGGGTGTCCGGGGAGAACTCCGCGCCGGCCGTGTCGCGCGCCCAGGGCGCCCGCTGGCGCGGGCCGGGGACGTAGCTCACCCAGCGGCCGTAGTCGTCCTGGCCGGTGCCGTCGGCGTCCTGGCGACCGCGGAAGTTCACCGGTACCCGCACGATCCAGAACGGCCGGTCCGCCAGCGCACCCTCGGTGGGCGGCTGGAACGTCCAGCTGCGCGCGGCATCGATGGAACTGTCCGCAAACAGCTGGCGCAGCCGCGCCATGTCGCCTTCGCTGGCGATCATGCGCAGGTTGACCTGCTCCGCCACCAGGTCCTCGACATGGCCGTCGCGCCCGACCTTCACCAGCATGTAGACCGTGCCCGCCGCCCCTACCTTGGCCGCCGCCATCGGAAAGGTCGGCGCGGTGCGATCGAGCATCCGCGCGCGCTCGCGGTCGCTGGCCGGCGGAGCATCGAAGCTCACCCCACGCAGCGAAATCCGGTAACCGCCATCCTCCTGCTTCCCGGCGACCACGCGCAGCCGCATCGGCGAGACCAGCTTGACCGCCCTGCCATCGCGCAGGACCGGCTCGAACTGCCAGGCCCGCGCGCTGTCGCGGACGAACTTCACCACGCCTGGCGGCAGCTTTTCCTCGCGATCGACCAGGAGGCGCGATACCGAGCCGTCTTCCTCGATGTAGACCTCACCCGATACCAGCATGCTGGATTCGGCCTGCTTGCGCACCGCCGACGGACTGACGCCGGAGGCCGCCGCAAGCGGCGGCGGGAGCAACGCGCAGCCGAGCGCGGTAGCCAGTACCAGCGATTGCATTCCCTGCTTCATCAACGCTCTCTCCATGAAGGACCGCGCGATTACAGCGCAAGCCGGATGACCGCGCAATCACGCCAGCCGGAGTCGCTCGGCATACGGCGGCGTGTCCGGGTAGTCGTCCTCGCGCAGGCGCGCCTGCAGGTCGCGCCACCACTGCGGTTCGAACAGCTCGCCATGCTGCTGGCGCACGGCCTCGAGCATCGCTGCCGGCAGGCCCATGAACAGCGGGAAGCGGGTCGGGAAGACGTCGTGCGGCCCGACATGGAACCACGGCTCGGCGGCCATCTGCTCTTCGTAGGTGGTCGCCTGTGGCCAGTCGCGGAACTGGCAATCGGTGACCAGGCACAGCTCGTCGTAGTCGTAGAACACCGCGCGCTGGTGGCGGGTGACGCCGAAGTTCTTCAGCAGCATGTCGCCGGGGAAGATGTTGTTGCGCGCCATGTCCTTGATCGCCTGCGCGTAGTCCAGCGCGGCCAGGCGCGCGGCGTCGGGCAGCTGCTCGCGCAGGTACAGATTAAGGGGGCGCAACCGGCGCTGGATGTAGCACAGGTCCAGGATCAGGTCGTCACCCTCCTCGCTGACGCTGAGCGCGCAGGTCTCGCGCAGCTCCTGCAGCAGCGGCGCGGCGAAGCGCTCGCGCGGGAAGCGCAGGAAGCGGTAGGGCTGCGCGTCCAGCAGCCGCCCGACCCGGTCGAGCTGGAACACCAGTTCGTACTTTCCCTCGACCTCCCCCCGGCTCATCTTCTTCGGATAGGCGAAGCGATCGCGGATCAGCTTGAACACCAGTGGATAGCTCGGCAGGGTGAACACCGCCATCACCATTCCCGGGGTGCCCTCCGCCGCTACCAGCTGTTCGCCGGGATGGGCCTGGAAGTGCCGGAAGAAGGTGCGGTAGCGCTCGGTCTTGCCCTGCTTGGCACGACCGACCATGGTGTACAGCTCGTCGATCGGCTTGTGCGTCAGCAGGCTGCGCAGGAACACCACCGCGTCGCCGACCGTGTCCAGGTCGGCCTGGAAGTAGCTGCGCGAATTGCTGAAGAGCTGGGCGACATCGCTGCGCCGGGTCAGCACGGCCTCCGCGCGCAGGCCGCGCCCGTCGTTGACCAGGGCGATGATGCAGGGCGAGAAGCGGTGCTCGCCGAACACCCGGCCAACCAGGTAGGCACGGCGTTCGCGGTAGAACACGGTGTCCAGCAGTTCGATGCCGCGCACCGGGTTGTCGCCCCAGTGCGCCAGGTCGTCGTGCAGGCGGATGGCGATGGCCGCCGCGCAGCGGGTGCGGTGTGCATACGGCACCTCGAAGGGATAGTCGCCGAGCACGCGCATGACGACCTCGGTCAGCCGGCCGGGCGACACGGCGTAGCTGTGGTGCGCGACCGGGTGGGTGATCGCATCGGTCGGCTCGATGTCCAGGGCGACGAATTCGATCGATGCATCCACGCCCTGGGTACGGAAGTAGCGCCGGGTGAGCGTGTTGTAGAAGGTCTTGTAGAGCTCCTGGTCGATCAGCCCGTCCAGCAGCGCGGCGTAGTGTTCGCGCGCGCGGATCCACAGCGCGCGGTCGTGGGCCTGGCCCATCAGTACCGCGCGCAGGCGCAGCATGCACTCGCCGATGCACTGGTCGTAGAGCGCGATGCGCTCGACCGCGTCCTCCCGCGCCCCGCTCCAGTCGCGCGACTCGAAACGCCGGCGGGCGCGCCGGGTAATCTCGGCGAAGCGCGCGTGGTAGTCCTCGAACGCCTCGAAGATCGCGCGGCCGATCGCCACCGCGCGACGCTCGGATTGCGGTGGCAGCGACGGTGGCGGCAGGACGGCGGTCATGCCCGCAGTGTACTCAGCGCGACCGCTTGCGCGCCGGCGCGCGACCTGGCCGGGCAGGCGCGTGTTGCAGCGACTGCTCCATGTGCGCCGCGTGCTCGGTCGCCTGCGCCAGCAGCCAGGCCCGGAAATCGATGAAGCCGCGGTGCAGGCGCGTGCGTTGCGGGTGGACCAGGTAATGCGAGTAGGAGGTCTTGAGCCGGTGCTGCGACAGCGCCACCAGCTGGCCGGCATCCAGCAGCAGCCGCGCCCGCGTCAGCCGCCCCAGCGCCACGCCCACGCCGTCGAGCGCCGCGCGGTGGTGCGCCTCCGAATCGTCGAACACCGCCACGTAGCGCGCGGGCGGTTGCTCGCCGGCCAGCTCGAACCAGCGTTCCCACTGTCGGTCCGGATCGCCCAGCAGCGGCCACTGCGACAGGGGACGTCCGCCGATGCCGCCCATGCGTTCGATCAGCGCCGGACTCGCCATCGGCACGAGCCATTCGTCGAACAGCGGCTCGGCGATCAGCCCGGGCCAGTCGCCGCGGCCCACGCGCAGGGCGGCATCAACCTGCAGTTCGCGATCGAAGTCGACCACCCGGGTATTCGACAGGATGCTGACCTCGACCTTGGGGTGGGCGGCGAAGAACTGCCCAAGCCGGGGCACCAGCCACGCCGACGCCATCGATGGGGTGACGCTCAGGACCAGCACGTCGTCGCGGCGCGCGGCAAACGGCTGCAGTTCGCGCGCGATGGCATCCAGGTGTGGGGCGATCCGTTCGAGCAGCCCCTGCCCTTCCTCGGTGGGTCGCACGCCGCGCGGGTGGCGCTCGAGCAGCCGGTAGCCGAGCCGCTCCTCCAGCGCACGCATCTGGTGACTGAGCGCGCTGACGGTCAGGTGCATGGCCTCGGCCGCACGCGAAAGATTGCCCATGCGCGCGGCGATCACGAAGCCCTGCAACGCATGCAGCGGTGGTCTGGACATGGTCACCTGCCTTGAATGCCGCTCAAGTCCTGGTTGCGAAACGCTCGCTTTTACCGCCGGGAGCTTGCGCCCAATATCAATTCCACTCAAGTGGAGGCCAGGACATGCGCATCTTCAACGATCTGTTGTTCCACCACGGCTTCGTCACCGATGCCGAACTGGCCCGCAAGCTGGCGCCGGCGGATCCGACTCCCCAACCGCCGCCGGCCACCCACCCGCATCGCCATCCGCGCGAGCAGGTCCGCGAGCGGCAGGCACGCCTGGTGCGCACGCTGACCTCGCTGTCGCCGTTCCGCTGAGACGACGACGCCCCGTGTCGGCGACACGGGGCGTCGATGCTGTGGCAGGGCAGGCGGTCATCCCGCGTGCCCGTGGGCGCCTCAGGCCTTCAGCGTTGCCAGCGCGGCATTGAAGGTCGCGCTCGGACGCATCGCCGCAGCGACCTTGTCCAGCGCCGGGCGGTAGTAGCCACCGATGTCGACCGGCTTGCCCTGGGCGCCGTTGAGCTCACCGACGATCTTCTGCTCGTTCTCCGCCAGCGCCTTGGCCAGCGGCGCGAACTTGGCCTTCAGGCCGGCGTCCTCGTCCTGAGCGGCCAGCGCCTGCGCCCAGTACAGGGCCAGGTAGAAGTGGCTGCCGCGGTTGTCGATCTCGCCGATCTTGCGCGCGGGCGACTTGTTGTTGTCGAGGATCTGCCCGTTGGCCACGTCCAGCGCCTTGGCCAGCACCTTGGCCGCGGCGTTGTCGTAGCGGTTGCCCAGGTGCTCCAGCGAAGCGGCCAGGGCCAGGAACTCGCCCAGCGAATCCCAGCGCAGGTAGTCCTCTTCGGTGAACTGCTGGACGTGCTTGGGCGCCGAGCCGCCGGCACCGGTCTCGAACAGGCCGCCGCCTGCCATCAGCGGCACGATCGACAGCATCTTGGCGCTGGTGCCCAGCTCCATGATCGGGAACAGGTCGGTCAGGTAGTCGCGCAGCACGTTGCCGGTGACCGAGATGGTGTCCTGGCCCTTGCGGATGCGCTCGAGCGAGAACCTGGTCGCTTCGATCGGCGGCAGGATGCGGATGTCCAGGCCGCTGGTGTCGTGGTCCTTGAGGTACTGCTCGACCTTGGCGATCACCTGCGCATCATGCGCGCGGGCCTTGTCCAGCCAGAACACCGCCGGGGTGGCGCTCAGGCGCGCGCGCTCGACGGCGAGCTTGACCCAGTCCTGGATCGGCGCGTCCTTGGTCTGGCACATGCGCCAGATGTCGCCGGCCTCCACCGCGTGCTCGAACACCACCTGGCCCTGGTCGTCGGTGACCTTGACGGTGCCGTCGGCCGGGATGATGAAGGTCTTGTCGTGCGAGCCGTATTCCTCGGCCTTCTGCGCCATCAGGCCGACGTTGGGCACGCTGCCCATGGTGGCCGGGTCGAAGGCGCCGTGCGCCTTGCAGTCCTCGATCACCGCCTGGTACACACCGGCATAGCAGCGGTCCGGGATCACCGCCTTGGTGTCCTGCAGCTTGCCTTCGGCGTTCCACATCTGGCCCGAGTCGCGGATCATCGCCGGCATCGAGGCGTCGACGATCACGTCGCTGGGCACGTGCAGGTTGGTGATGCCCTTGTCGGAGTTGACCATCGCCAGCGCCGGGCGCCGGGCGTACTCGGCCTGCAGGTCGGCCTTGATCGCCTCCTGCTCGGCGGCCGGCAGGCTGCCCAGGCGCGCGTAGAGGTCGCCGATGCCGTTGTTCGGGTCGAAGCCGGCGGCCTTGAGCGTGGCGGCGTGCTTGCCGAGCACGTCCTTGTAGAACTCGGTCACGACCACGCCGAACATCACCGGGTCGGAGACCTTCATCATGGTCGCCTTCAGGTGCAGCGAGAACAGCACGCCCTGCGCCTTGGCATCGGCGATCTGTGCGTCGATGAAGGTAGCCAGCGCCTTGCGGCTCATCACCGCCGCATCGACGATCTCGCCGGCCTTCACCGCGACCTTGTCCTTGAGCACGGCGGTGGCGCCATCCCTGCCGACCAGCTCGATCTTCAGCGCGCCGGCGCTGGCGAGCGTGGCCGACTTCTCGCTGCCGAAGAAGTCGCCGTCGTCCATGTGGGCGACGTGGGACTTCGAACCGGCGCTCCACTTGCCCATGCGGTGCGGGTGCTTGCGCGCGAAGTTCTTTACCGACAGCGGCGCGCGGCGATCGGAGTTGCCTTCGCGCAGCACCGGATTGACCGCGCTGCCCTTGACGCGGTCATAGCGCGCCTTGATGTCGCGCTCGGCATCGTCCTTCGGGTTCTCCGGGTATTCGGGGAGCTTGAAGCCCTGCGACTGCAGCTCCTTGATCGCGGCCAGCAACTGCGGCACCGAGGCGCTGATGTTCGGCAGCTTGATGATGTTGGCTTCCGGGCGGGTGGCCAGTTCGCCGAGTTCGGCCAGGTCGTCGGCGGTCTTCTGGCCGGCGGCGAGAAAATCGGGGAACTGCGACAGGATCCGCGCGGCCAGCGAGATGTCGCGGGTCTCGACCACGATGCCGGCGGTGTCGGTATAGGCGTCGATGATCGGCAGCAGGGACTGGGTCGCCAGGTACGGCGCTTCATCCGTGAGGGTGTAGAGGATCTTCGGGGTGTTCGACATGGTCAGCGCGACTCGGTTCGGGAGGGAAAACCGGGAACCGGATGCCGGCGGGTACGGGGCGTTGGGATCTGCCCTGCACTCTCGCCGTCGGCGGCATCACGGAAACACCGGACAAGCCCCGCATTGTCGCTGTTCGGGTGCTCGCGGGCAAAGGCGAGTGGACGGAACGCAGATACGCGGGCGCATGGACGCACGCCGGGGCGAAGGTTGCCGATGCAAGCTTTGCTTTGGGGGGATCGGGCCGGATGGCCGGATTCAGCGTGCGCGGCGCAAGCGCGTCCTCGCGCGAGACCAGCTTGTCCCCTGTAGCAGCGCTCTGGGTGGCCGGGGGCCATCGGCCGCGACCTGCCGGCCCGTGCGGTCGCGGCGGTAGCCGCCCCTGTCGGGACGCACGAGCGCGCCGACGGTTGGTGCGCCCGCGGAATAAAAAGAGGCGCAGCTTTCGCCGCGCCCCAGAAACACGATCCCGCCGGGAGAGAGTCGGCGGGGGTGTCTGCTGCTACCTCACTTCACCTCGAACTCCTGCGGCATGCCCGCCGCACGGCCGTCCACGGTCACTTCGGCCTTGTACCGGCCAGCCGGCCAGCCGTTCGCGTTGGTGAACTCGACGTTGGTGGTCTCGGCCCCGGTGGTGTTGAGCGTGGCGCTCTGCTCGCCGGCGACCTGGCCGTCCTGGAAGGTCAGCCGCACGGCGAGATTGGCGCCGTTCGCCGTGCCGTCCGTACGGACCGAGACGATGATCTTGTCCTTGGTGCCCAGGGTGGCGACCGGCGCGACGCTCCTGTCGGCGGCGGCGGTGTTGCCGACGGTCACGCTGGAGACCGTCACCGCGGCGGCTGGCGCGGTGGCCGGCGGCGGCGTGGTGGCAGCCGGTGCGGTGGCCGGCGGCGGCGTCATCTCGCTGGTGTCTTCCTTCTTCTTGCAGCCGGCCAGCGCGAAGCTCGCGGTCAGGCCGATGATCAGGGCGCGGGAAAGCAAGGTCGGGGTCTGCATGGGTTCCTCCGTGGATCGTGGGCGCGGGCGCGCGCGGCGTCAGGCCTTGGCGGGCAGGCGCAGTGTCTGCCCCGGGAAGATCTTGTCCGGGTCGTCGAGCACGTCGCGGTTGGCCTGGAAGATCTGCTGCCAGGCATTCGCGTCGCCGTAGTGCTGCTTGGCGATCTTGGACAGCGAATCGCCCTTCTGCACCGTGTAGGACTGCTCTCCGACGATCTCCGCCGTGCTGTCGACCTTGGCGGTGACACCGGAGAAGTCGGCTTTCTGTACGACTTCGGCGGTGCTGTCGACCTTGGAGGTGACGCCGGAGAAGTCGGGCTTCTTGTCGTTGCTCATGGCGGGCATGGTCCGTGTTGCCACATCGTGCGGCCACGGTTGCACGGCAAACGTTAAGGGCGGATCGCTTCAGCGTGAAACCACGCGTTCACCCTGCCCGGCCACTTCGGTTGCGGTTGTTACTGACGGACGTCGCGTCGTGCCGGCGGTGGCGTGGCGCCCGGCGTCGCCCGCCAGGGATTGATGTCCAGCCCGCCGCGCCGCGTGTAGCGCGCCTCCACCACCAGCCACTCCGGGCCGCAGCAGCGCGAGACGTCGTGGAAGATGCGCTCCACGCACTGCTCGTGGAACTCGGCGTGGTCGCGATAGCTGACGAGGTAGCGCAGCAGGCCCTCGCGGTCGATCGGCGCGCCTCGGTAGCGCAGCGTCACGCTGGCCCAGTCCGGCTGGCCGGTGACCGGGCAGTTGGACTTGAGCAGCGCCGACAGCAGCGCTTCTTCGACGACCTCGCCGGGCATCGTGCGCAGGTGGCCGGCGTTGGGCGGGCCATAGTCGTCGATGCTGATGTCCAGATCATCGATGCAGATCTCGCCGTCCATGCCCTCGCCCACCGGCGGCAGGCCGAGCTCGACCACCACTTCGGCGCCGGCACGCACCGACAGGTCGGTGGCAATGCGCTCGCGCACCGACTCGGCGCTGTTGAAGCGCGCGGCGTTGAGCGAGTTGAGGTAGAGCTTCAGCGACTTGGATTCGACCAGGTTCGGCGAATCGCAGGGCACGTGGATGGTGGCGGTATCGACATGCGGCTTGCCCTGCACGTCCAGCCAGCCCAGTTCGTAGGCATGCCACCGGTCCAGGCCGGTGAACGGCAGCGCCCGCGGATCGATGCCGACCTCGACCCGGCTGGGCTGGCGCGGGATCGGAAACAGCAGCGAGGGGTCGTACCGGGTCGGGTAGGCGACCTCCTGCCCGAGGGTGGAGTCGGCGGGGGTGTTCATGCGGGCATTTTACGGCCGCGGGGCTGAATTCCCCGCGACGGGCCGGGCGCGGTGGGCGCCCGGCCGAACCGTTCAGGCCTGCGGCGCGGGGCCGTGCAGGTAGTCCAGCGAGACCTGCAGCAGGGCGCGCAGGCCCACGTCCAGGGCCTGCTCGTCGAGCAGGAACTTCGGCGAGTGGTTGCTCGGGGCGGTGGCCGGGTCGATGCCGGCGGAGGTGGCGCCGACGAAGAAGAACAGCCCCGGGACTTCGCGGGCGTAGAAGGAGAAGTCCTCCGCGCCCATCTGCAGCGGCGGCTCGTAGACGTTGCCGCTGCCGACCACCGCCTGCAGGCTGGGCAGCATCTTCGCGGTCAGGGCCGGGTCGTTGATGGTGGCCGGGTTGCCGTCCTGGTCGGGGACCTGGGCCTGCGCGCGGGCGCCGTGGGCGGCGGCGGTGTGCTCGGCGACGTTCTTCAGGTCGGCGAAGATCTTCTGCCGCATGCCCTCGTCGAAGGTACGGATCGTGCCCACCATCTCCACCTCGTCGGGGATGATGTTGTAACGGATGCCGCCCTTGATCGCGCCGAAGCTGACCACCGCCGGCTGCCTGGCGATGTTGGCCTGGCGGCTGACCACGGTCTGGGCGGCGCCGATCAGGTCGGCGCTGGCGACGATCGGATCGATGCCGTTCCATGGCGCCGAACCATGGGTCTGGCGGCCGATGACCTTGATGTTGAAGCGGTCCGAGGCCGCCATCAGCGGACCGGAGCGCACCGCGATCTGGCCGACCTGGACGCTGGAGAACACATGCAGGCCGAACACCGCCTCCGGCTTGAAGTCGGCGAACAGGCCTTCCTTGAGCATCAGCGAGGCCCCGCCCTCCTCGTTGCCCGGGGCGCCCTCCTCGGAGGGCTGGAAGATCAGCATGACCTGGCCGGGCAGCCGGTCCTTCATCGCCACCAGCGCGTCGGCCACGCCGAGCAGGATGGCGGTGTGGGCGTCGTGGCCGCAGGCGTGCATGACCCCGACCGGCTCGCCGCGGTACTCGCTGGTCACCTTCGAGGCGAACGGCAGGCCGGTCTGCTCGGTGACCGGCAGGGCGTCCATGTCCGCGCGCAGGGCGATCTTCGGCCCCGGCAGGCCGCCCTCGATGATGGCGACCACGCCGTGGTGGGCAATCCCGGTGCGCGGCTTGAGGCCCAGCTTGCGCAGGTGGGCAGCCACCTGGGCCGAGGTCCGCTCCTCGCGGTTGGACAGTTCCGGGTGCTGGTGGAGGTCCCGCCGCCACTCCACTACCTGGGCCTGCAGCTTGGCCGCGGCAGCGGTCACTTCGGGGCGTTCGGCCGGCGCGGCCTGGGCCGTCCAGGGCAGCGTCAGCAGCAGGGCACCGGCCCATACGCGCGGAAAGGGCATCACGGATCCTCTCAGGGTGGATGCCGACAATCTAATCGAAGGCCGTCCCGTTCGTGAACGGGGAGGTCAACCGCTGCCGCCTTCATGCGTTGGCGTCCCGGTGGGGACGTGAACCAACGCGCCCCGCCACGGTCTGAATGGCCCGTCAGTCATGGTCCAATCGCCATGATCCAACGATAAGCTGCACGGCTTTCCCGGCAGGGCGCCCGCCCTTCCCCCACCGCATCAGGAGTTGTCGAATGTCGCGTTTCTGGAAGATCTCGCTGCTCGTGGTGGCAGTGGTCGTCGTGCTGGCCATTGGCGCGCGGATGCTGCGGGGAGGCCATGAGGGCCGCGGGCCGGACGGACAGGGACGCCCCGGGGCCGCCGGCGCGCAGGGCGAGGGCGGCCAGGGCGAGGACACCGGCCCGGTTCCGGTCACCGCCGTGGCGGCCACCACCCAGGACGTGCCGGTGCATGCCAGCGCGCTGGGCACGGTGACCGCGCTGAACACCGTCACCGTCAACCCGCAGGTCGGCGGCCAGCTGCTGAGCATCAACTTCAAGGAAGGCCAGGAGGTGAAGAAGGGCGACCTGCTCGCGCAGATCGACCCGCGCACCCTGCAGGCCAGCTACGACGAGGCCGCCGCGGCCAAGCGCCAGAACCAGGCGCTGCTGGCGACGGCGCGCTCCAACTACGCGCGCTCCAGCGCACCGGAATACCAGCAGTACGTGTCCAAGACCGACCTGGACACCCAGCGCAACCAGGTCTCCCAGTACGAAGCCGCGGTGGCCGCCAACGACGCCGCCATGCGCGCGGCCCAGGTGCAGCTGCAGTACACCCGCATCACCGCGCCGATCGACGGCATCGCCGGCATCCGTGGCGTCGATGCGGGCAACATCGTCAGCACCAGCAGCGCGATCGTCACCCTGACCCAGATCCATCCGATCTACGTCTCGTTCAACCTGCCCGAGCGCCTGCTCACCAGCGTGCGCGAAGGCCAGGCCAACGCGCCCCTGCCGGTGGCCGCGCTCGACCGCGGCGACGCCCACGTGATCAGCGACGGCGGCAAGCTGGACGTGATCGACAACCGCATCAGTGCCGACAGCGGCACCTTCGGCGCCCGCGCGATCTTCGACAACGCCGACAGCAAGCTGTGGCCGGGCCAGTTCGTCAATGTCCGCCTGCAGCTGCGCACCATTCCCGGCGGCGTGGTCGTGCCCACCCAGGCGGTGCAGCGCGGTCCGGACGGCGACTACGTCTACGTCGTCCAGGCCGACAGCACGGTCAAGATGCAGACGGTCAAGCAGGGCGTGGAGGTCGACGACAGCCACGTGCAGATCGCCAGCGGCCTGCAGGCCGGCGAGAAGGTCGTCACCGAAGGCCAGTTCCGCCTCAAGCCCGGCAGCAAGGTGCAGGCGCTGGCCCCGGGCGAGACCCCGGCACCGCCGACCGAGGCCGAGCTCAAGGCCGCCGCGGGCAAGAACCGCGGCGGTGGTGGTGGCGGCCGCCGCGGCGGTGGCCCGCGCTGATCCAACCGGGACGGCGGTCGCCCCGCCGTCCCCGCGCGCCGGCGCCACCTGCGCCGGCATTGTCTGACCGAATTACTGCCAGGAGAGCCGCGTGGGCTTCTCGACGATCTTCATCCGCCGCCCCATCGCCACCTCCCTGCTGATGGCGGGCGTGCTCCTGCTGGGCATCCTCGGCTACCGCCAGCTACCGGTCTCGGCGCTGCCGGAAATCGACGCCCCGAGCCTGGTGGTCACCACCCAGTACCCGGGCGCGAACGCGGCCACGATGGCCTCGCTGGTCACCACCCCGCTGGAGCGCCAGTTCGGCCAGATTTCCGGCCTGGACATGATGACCTCCGACTCCTCGGCCGGCCTGTCCACGATCATCCTGCAGTTCTCGATGGACCGGGACATCGACATCGCCGCGCAGGACGTGCAGGCGGCGATCCGCCAGGCCACCCTGCCCTCCTCGCTGCCCTACCAGCCGGTCTACAACCGGGTGAACCCGGCCGACGCGGCCATCCTCACCCTCAAGCTGACCTCCGACACGCTGCCGCTGCGCGAGATCAACCGCTACGCCGACGCGATCCTGGCCCAGCGCCTGTCGCAGGTGCAGGGCGTGGGCCTGGTCTCGATCGCCGGCAACGTGCGCCCGGCGGTACGCATCCAGGTCAACCCCGCGCAGCTGTCGAACATGGGCCTGACCATGGAGTCGCTGCGCAGCGCGCTGACCCAGACCAATGTGTCCGCGCCCAAGGGCTCGCTCAACGGCAAGACGCAGTCCTACAGCATCGGCACCAACGACCAGCTGACCGACGCGGCCGAATACCGCGACACCATCATCAGCTACAAGGACGGCGCGCCGGTGCGCCTGCGCGACGTCGCCGAAGTCGTCGATGGCGTGGAGAACGACCAGCTCGCCGCCTGGGCCGACGGCAAGCCGGCGGTGCTGCTGGAAATCCGCCGCCAGCCCGGCGCCAACATCGTGCAGACCGTGGAGCAGATCCGCGCGATCCTGCCGGCGCTGCGCAACGTGCTGCCGGCCGACGTGCACCTTGACGTGTTCTCCGACCGCACCGAGACCATCCGCGCCTCGGTGCACGAGGTGAAGTTCACCCTGATCCTGACCATCGGCCTGGTGGTGGCGGTGATCTTCGTGTTCCTGCGCCGGCTGTGGGCGACCATCATTCCCTCGATCGCCGTGCCGCTGTCGCTGGCCGGCACCTTCGGCGTGATGGCCTTCGCCGGCATGTCGCTGGACAACCTGTCGCTGATGGCGCTGGTGGTGGCGACCGGCTTCGTGGTCGACGACGCGATCGTGATGATCGAGAACATCGTCAGGTACATCGAGCAGGGCATGGACGGCAAGCAGGCGGCCGAGACCGGCGCGCGCCAGATCGGCTTCACCGTGCTGTCGCTGACGGTCTCGCTGGTGGCGGTGTTCCTGCCGCTGATCCTGATGCCGGGGGTGACCGGGCGCCTGTTCCACGAGTTCGCCTGGGTGCTGTCGATCGCCGTGGTCATCTCGATGCTGGTGTCGCTGACCCTGACCCCGATGATGTGCGCCTACCTGCTCAAGCCCGACGCGCTGCCCGAGGGCGAGGACGCGCACGAGCGCGCGGCCGCCGCCGGCAAGACCAACCTGTGGACGCGCACCGTCGCCCTGTACGAGCGCACCCTGGACTGGGTGCTGGCCCGCCAGAAGCTGACCCTGGGCGTGGCGATCGGCGCGGTGGCGCTCACCGTCATCCTCTACGTGATCATTCCCAAGGGCCTGCTGCCCGAGCAGGACACCGGCCTGATCACCGGCGTGGTGCAGGCCGACCAGAACGTCGCCTTCCCGCAGATGGAGCAGCGCACGCAGAAGGTCGCCGAAGCCCTGCGCCGGGATCCGGCGGTCACCGGCGTGGCCGCCTTCATCGGCGCCGGCACGATGAACCCGACCCTCAACCAGGGCCAGCTGTCGATCGTGCTGAAGGAGCGCAGCCAGCGCGAATCGCTCGAGGAGATCCTGCCTCGCCTGCAGAAGGCAGTGGCCGGCATCCCCGGCGTGGCGCTGTACCTCAAGCCGGTGCAGGACGTGACCCTGGACACCCGCGTGGCGGCCACCGAGTACCAGTACTCGCTGTCGAGCGTGGACAGCACCGAGCTGGCCGGCTGGGCGACGAAGATGACCGAAGCCCTGCGCAAGCTGCCCGAGCTGGCCGACGTCGACAACAACCTGGCCAACGAGGGCCGCGCGCTCGAAGTCACCATCGACCGCGACAAGGCCAGCATGCTCGGCGTGCCGATGCAGACCATCGACGACACGCTGTACGACAGCTTCGGCCAGCGCCAGATCTCGACGATCTTCACCGAGCTCAACCAGTACCGCGTGGTGCTGGAAGTGGCGCCGCAGTTCCGCACCAGCAACGCGCTGATGAACCAGCTGGCGGTGGCCAGCAACGGTAGTGGCGCGCTGACCGGCACCAACGCCACCAGCTTCGGCCAGGTGACCTCGTCCAACTCCTCCACCGCCACCGGCATCGGCGCCCAGAACACCGGCATCACCGTCGGCGCCGGCAGCATCATCCCGTTGTCGGCGCTGGCCGAGGCCAAGGTCGCCAACACCCCGCTGGTGGTCAGCCACCAGCAGCAGCTGCCGGCGGTCACGATCTCCTTCAACCTGGCACCCGGCTATTCGCTGTCGCAGGCGGTCAAGGCGATCGAGCGCACCGCCGCCGAACTGCAGGTGCCTGCGCAGGTGCACGCGCAGTTCATCGGCAAGGCGGCCGAGTTCACCGGCAGCCAGACCGACGTGGTGTGGCTGCTGCTGGCCTCGATCGTGCTGATCTACATCGTGCTGGGCGTGCTGTACGAGAGCTACATCCACCCGCTGACGATCATCTCCACCCTGCCGCCGGCCGGCGTCGGCGCGCTGCTGGCGTTGATGATGTGCGGGCTCAGCCTGTCGGTGGACGGCATCGTCGGCATCGTGCTGCTGATCGGCATCGTGAAGAAGAACGCCATCATGATGATCGACTTCGCGATCGAGGCGCGCCGCGCCGGCGCGACCGCGCACGATGCGATCCGGCGCGCCTGCCTGCTGCGCTTCCGCCCGATCATGATGACCACCGCCGCGGCCATGCTCGGCGCGCTGCCGCTCGCCCTGGGCACCGGCATCGGCTCGGAGCTGCGCCGCCCGCTGGGCATCTCCATCGTCGGCGGCCTGCTGCTGTCGCAACTGGTGACGCTGTACACCACGCCGGTGATCTACCTGTACATGGAGCGGATCTCCGAGCGTCTGCATGCCTGGCGGGAGAAGCGCGCGGCGCGCCACGGTCATCGCCCGGCGATGGAGCAGCCATGAAGACCGCATGTGGGAGGGGCTTGAGCCCCGACTTCCATCAGCTCGCGCGGACCGTCGTCGCGGCTGATGGCCCGAGGCCACCCAGAGCCGCTCCCACAAGGAGCGGCCTGACCGCGGGGAGTGTCCAGTGAACCTGTCGGCTCCCTTCATCAAGCGCCCCATCGGCACCACGCTGCTGGCGGTCGGCCTGTTCGTGATCGGCCTGATGTGCTATCTGCGCCTGGGCGTGGCGGCATTGCCGAACATCCAGATCCCGGTGATCTTCGTCCACGCCACGCAGTCCGGCACCGACGCCAGCACCATGGCCTCGACGGTGACCGCGCCGCTGGAACGCCACCTCGGCCAGGTGCCGGGCATCGACCGCATGCGCTCCTCCAGTTCGGAGAACAGCAGCATGGTGTTCATGATCTTCCAGGGCAACGTGGACATCGATTCGGCCGCGCAGGACGTGCAGACCGCGATCAATGCCGCCCAGGCCGACCTGCCCTCCGGGCTGGGCACGCCGATGTACCAGAAGGCGAACCCGAACGACGATCCGGTGATCGCCATCGCCCTGACCTCCAAGACCCAGTCCGCCGACGAGCTGTACAACGTCGCCGACTCGCTGCTGGCGCAGCGGCTGCGGCAGATCAGCGGGGTCAGCTCGGTCGACATCGCCGGCGCCTCCACGCCTGCCGTGCGCGTGGACGTGGACATGCACGCGCTCAACGCGCTGGGCCTGACCCCGGACGACCTGCGCAACGCGGTGCGCGCGGCCAACGTGACCTCGCCGACCGGCTTCCTGTCCGACGGCAACACCACGATGGCGATCATCGCCAACGACTCGGTGTCCAAGGCTGCCGACTTCGCCCAGCTCGCCATTGCCACCCAGTCCAACGGCCGGGTGATCCGCCTGGGCGACGTTGCCAATGTCTACGATGGCCAGCAGGATGCCTACCAGGCGGCCTGGTTCGACGGCAAGCCGGCGGTGGTGATGTACGTGTTCACCCGCGCCGGCGCCAACATCGTCGAGACCGTGGACCGGGTGAAGGCCACCATTCCCGAGCTGCAGACCTACCTGCACCCGGGCACGCGCATGCAGGCCTATTTCGACCGCACGCCGACCATCCGCGCCTCGCTGGCCGAAGTGCAGATCACGCTGCTGATCTCGCTGGCGATGGTGGTGCTGACCATGGCGCTGTTCCTGCGCCGGCTGGCGCCCACCTTGATCGCGGCGGTCACCGTGCCGCTGTCGCTGGCCGGTTCGGCCCTGGTGATGTACGTGCTCGGCTTCACCCTCAACAACCTGAGCCTGCTGGCGCTGGTGATCGCGATCGGCTTCGTGGTCGACGATGCGATCGTGGTGATCGAGAACATCATGCGCCACCTGGACGAAGGCATGTCGCGCATGGAGGCGGCGCTGGCCGGGGCGCGCGAGATCGGCTTCACCATCGTCTCGATCACCGCCTCGCTGGTGGCGGTGTTCATTCCGCTGCTGTTCGCCAGCGGCATGATCGGCGCGTTCTTCCGCGAGTTCACCGTGACCCTGGTGGCGGCGATCGTGGTCTCGATGCTGGTCTCGCTGACGCTGACACCGGCGCTGTGCAGCCGCTTCCTCAGCGGCCATGCCGAACCGGAGAATCCCGGCCGGTTCGGCGCGTTCCTGGAGCGCATGCACGAGCGCAGCCTGCGCATCTACACCAAGGCGCTGGACTTCTCGCTGCGACACGCCCTGCTGCTGTCGATCACCCCGCTGCTGCTGATCGTGGCGACCGTATTCCTCGCCGGCGCGGTCAAGAAGGGCAACTTCCCGCCGCAGGACACCGGCCTGATCTGGGGCCGCGCCAGCTCCAGCGCCACCGTCTCGTTCAACGACATGGTCGAGCGCCAGCGCCGCATCACCGACATGCTGATGGCCGACCCGGCGGTGAAGATCGTCGGCGCCCGGCTGGGTTCCAGCCGGCAGGGCTCCAGTGCCTCGTTCAACATCGAGCTGAAGAGCCGCGACGAAGGCCGCCGCGAGAGTACCGACCAGGTGCTGGCCCGGCTGAGCGCCAAGGCCGACCGCTACCCGGACCTGCAGCTGCGCCTGCGCGCGATCCAGGACCTGCCCAGCGACGGCGGCGGTGGCACCAGCCAGGGCGCGCAGTACAAGGTCTCGCTGCAGGGCAACGACCTGGCCCAGCTGCAGGAGTGGCTGCCCAAGCTGCAGGCGGTGCTCAAGCAGAACCCGAAGCTGCGCGACGTCGGCACCGACGTCGACACCGCCGGGCTGCGCCAGAACATCGTCATCGACCGCGCCAAGGCCTCGCGCATGGGGATCTCGATCGGCGCCATCGATGGCGCGCTGTATGGCGCGTTCGGCCAGCGCTCGATCTCGACGATCTATTCGGACCTCAACCAGTACAGCGTCGTGGTCAACGCCCTGCCCTCGCAGACCGCCACCCCGGCCGCGCTGGACGAGGTCTACGTGCCCAACAAGGCCGGCGAGATGGTGCCGATCACCGCGGTTGCCCACCAGGTGCCCGGGCTGGCGCCGCCGCAGATCACCCACGACAACCAGTACACGACGATGGACCTGAGCTACAACCTCGCACCGGGCGTGAGCACCGGCGAGGCGGACGCCATCATCGAGGCCGCGGTGAAGGGGCTGCGCATGCCCGACGGCATCCGCATCAGCGACGGCGGCGGCTTCAACGTGCAGCTCAACCCGACCTCGATGGTCGTGCTGCTGCTTGCGGCCATCCTCACCGTCTACATCGTGCTGGGCATGCTCTACGAGAGCCTGATCCACCCGGTGACCATCCTGTCCACGCTGCCGGCGGCAGGCATGGGCGCGCTGCTGGCGCTGTTCGTGACCAACACCGAGCTGTCGGTGATCTCGATGATCGCGCTGGTGCTGCTGATCGGCATCGTGAAGAAGAACGCGATCATGATGATCGACTTCGCCCTGGTGGCCCAGCGCGTGCACGGCAAGTCGCCCAGGGAAGCCGCGCGCGAAGCCTCGGTGGTGCGCTTCCGGCCGATCATGATGACCACGATGGTGGCGATCCTGGCTGCGCTGCCGCTGGCGATCGGCCTGGGCGAGGGCTCCGAGCTGCGGCGTCCGCTGGGTATCGCGATGATCGGCGGCCTGCTGATCTCGCAGAGCCTGACCCTGCTCAGCACGCCGGCGCTGTACGTGATCTTCTCCTGCCTTTCCGATCACTGGAAAAGCTGGCGGGCACGGCGGCGCGGGAAGAAGGCCGCGCGCCGGGCGGGCACGGCGGTGGCCAGGCCATAGCGCCAGCAGCCGCCAAGTGAGCATAGGCCCGGGCGACCGGGCCGTTGGAAATTTCGTATCGATCGCGCGTTTTTCATCACGCTTGTCCGTCCATGCGTTGCGACCCAGCAGGATCCGGCGTAGAGCGATCGTGACGTCCGGAGGCGTCGGACGTCGCTTTCCCTACCGGAGAATCGACATGAAGCGTTACGCACTTCTCACTGTCCTGCTCGCCGGCACCTGCGCGGCCACCGCCGCTGAGAGTGCCACCCCTGCGTCCCTGCTCGATGCACGCCTGGACCAACGGATACTGGATCAGCTCGCGGCGCCCATCACCAGCCGGGCCGCGCTCGACAGCTACCTGCGGCAGATCCCGCCTGGCTCCCCGCTCATGGCGCTTTCGCAGCGGGCGCGAACGCAGTTCCTCGACAGCCTGGTCTTCACTGATCGCGGGCTCGCCAGCTACGGCTACCTTCCCCTGCAGCAGATCGATCTCGCCGATGCGTATCGCATCCTGGCATTGTTCGGCGTGCAGCGCAGCCTGGCGGTGGCGCCCGGCATGCACGCGGCCAGCGCCCAAGGGAAGCTGCTCGAGGCCGCCTTGAGCCCGGACCCGGTCATGGTCGATTACCCTGGCTATGCCTGTGTTTCGAAGGCAACCTGCTCATCCACGTACAGCTCGATCTGCATCGGCGGCAACTGTTGATCTTGCGATGTCCTCGCGCATCTCTTGGCTGCTGGCGGCACCACTGTGGTTCTGCAGTGGTGCCGCCCTTGCCGGCCCAGTCGAGGCGCTGGCCGGGCTTAAGGCGACCGAGCGTGAGGCGCTCGCGCAGTCTAGCCAGCTCCGACGGGCCAGGATCCAGGCGCAATACGAGCGGGAAGTACGACCCCAACTGCATCCACAGTCGCTCGCATCCCTTGACGACACCCAGCTGGCAGCGGTGCTTGAAGCCACCTCGCTGACGGTGTTCCATACCGGCAGCAAGCGCCACGTCCAGGACATGGAACGCCTGGTCCACTGGCTGTCGTCTGCGCGCCCTCTGACGACAGCGGAAGCAACGCTTTACTTCCGCGCCCTGGTCCGGGCCCGGGAGTTCGAGGAAGCCGCCAGCCTGGCCCGGCGTTTCGCCCTGCCCGAAGTGGAGCCGGTTCCCTACCTGCGCATCGACGACCCGCGGGCGCCGGGCGGTGCCTATCGCATCTCCGCCAGCAAGCCGGTCCTGTGGCCGTTGCGGCCGGCGCTGTCCGGTACGCGATTGCTGGTGGTGGTCCATCCCCTTTGCACATTCTCGCGGCGTGCGGAGGCGGCACTGGCGCGGATGAGCCGCGAGGTGCCGACGCCGACGCCGACGCCGGACATCCTGCGCCTGGCTCCCCCCGGCGAGCGGCTGTTCCTCGAAGTGCTCCGGCAGTGGAATGCCCTGCACCCGGGCAATGAGATGCTCCTCGCCAGGCACGAGTCCGACTGGCCGATGATCGATGACTGGGCCACGCCCAACTTCTACCTGCTGCAGGACGGCCGGGTCATCGATCATTTCAGCGGCTGGCCACCGGAGGGCAACGAGGCCCGCCTGCGGCAGATGTACGCCGCCTACGAGCGGTGCCTGTCGGGCGGCTGTCCGGCCGATTGAAGCCAGCGGCTGCCCGGCAGAGAGAGGTATCACGGGGATGGCCCGGTCTTCCGCATGGAAAACTTCCTGGCCTGTCGATTCCCCGTGCGCCCGTCCGTCGCCCCATCAAGCGGACGGCAAGCCGTCGTCCCCGCCACCGGAGCACCCGCGATGCGCGTGATGATGATCATGAAGGCCACCCCGGCCTCGGAAGCCGGCCAGATGCCCGGCGAGGCCCTGCTGGCGGCGATGGGCGCCTACAACCAGCAGCTGGTGGAGGCAGGCGTCCTGCTCGCCGGCGAGGGCCTGCACCCGAGTTCGCGCGGCGCCCGGGTGCGCTTCGGCGCCGGCGCCCCGCAGGTCATCGACGGCCCGTTCGCAGAGACCCGCGAACTGGTGGCCGGCTTCTGGCTGCTGCAGGTGCGCTCCTTCGCCGAGGCGGTGGAATGGGCGCGCCGCATCCCCAACCCTGACGGCAGCCACCATGAGGTGGAACTGCGGCCGGTCTTCGAGGCCGAGGACTTCGGCCAAGCCTTCACCCCCGAATTGCGAGCGCAGGAGGAAAGTCTGCGCGGTCGCATCGATGCCCAACCCTGAGATGGAGCACAGCACCATGAAAGTCACGCCCTACCTGAACTTCAACGGCGACTGCCGGCAGGCCTTCGAGCTGTACAAGCAGGTTTTCGGAGGCGACACCTTCCAGCTGACCTACGGCGAGGCCCCGCCGCCGCCCAAGGACGCCCCGCCGCCGCCGGAGGGCTGCGCCGGGGAGATCCCGGCCAGCGCGAAGGACCAGATCATGCACGTCACCCTCGCCCATGGGCAGTCGCCGCTGCTGATGGGATCGGACATGCCGCCCGGCATGGAGAAAAAGGGCAGCGGCGGCATCGCCGTGGCGCTGAACTGCGAGAGCAACGACGAGGCCGAACGGGTGTTCAACGCGCTGGCCGAGGGCGGCAGCGTGCAGATGCCGCTGGGCGAGACCTTCTGGGCCGAGCGCTTCGGCATGTGCGTGGACCGCTTCGGCACGCCGTGGCTGGTCAACGGCGTCTACAAGCAGCCCTGAGCCGGAGACGCACATCCATGGTCAAGCAGATCTTCATCAACCTGCCGGTGGAATCGCTGCCGCGCTCGGTGGAATTCTTCACCGCGCTGGGCTTTTCCTTCGACCCGAAGTACACCGACGAGCAGGCGACCTGCCTGATCCTCGGCGAGAACATCTTCGCCATGCTGCTGGTCCGGCCGTTCTTCGAGGGCTTCACGCCGAAGGCGATCTGCGACACCAGCGCCAGCGCCGAGGTGATCAACGCGCTGGCGGTCGGCAGCCGCGCCGAGGTCGACACGCTGGTGGCCCGCGCGGCGGCGGCCGGCGGCACGGTGTCCGGCGAGGCCAAGGACTACGGCTTCATGTACCAGCACGGCTTCCAGGATCCGGATGGCCACCTGTGGGAGGTCTTCCATGCCAGCGGCGAACCGCCGGCGTGAAGCACCACGGCCATGGGTGCACCGCAGCTTGCCCCGCCGCCCCGGCGATGGTCTGATCGCCGACCATGGATCATCGCGATGTGCATTCCACCCTCAACGCGGTCTGGCGCATGGAGGCGGCGAAGATCATCGCCGCCCTCGCGCGCCAGGTCCGCGATGTCGGCCTGGCCGAGGAACTGGCGCAGGACGCCCTGCTGGCGGCGCTGGAGCGCTGGCCCACGGACGGCATTCCCGACAACCCCGGCGCGTGGCTGATGACTACCGCGCGCAACCGGGCGATCGACCGCCTGCGCCATTTCCAGCTGCAGCGGCGCAAGCGCGATGCGCTGGGCTATGAGATCGAACGCGAGCAGCAGGCGGCGCAGGCTTCGCAGCAGGTCGATCCGGACGACGACATCGGCGATGACCTGCTGCGCCTGATGTTCGTCGCCTGCCATCCGGTGCTCGGCACCGAGGCACGCGTCGCGCTGACCCTGCGCATGCTCGGTGGCCTGGCGACCGACGAGATCGCCCGTGCCTTCCTGGTCCCCGAGGCGACGGTGGCCCAGCGCATCGTGCGCGCCAAGCGCACCCTCAGCGAGCGCCAGGTGCCGTTCGAGGTGCCGCGTGGCCAGGAGCGCGATGCCCGCCTGGGCTCTGTGCTGGAGGTGCTGTACCTGATCTTCAACGAGGGCTACGCGGCCACCGCCGGCGATGACCTGATGCGCCCGGCGCTGTGCGAGGAGGCGCTGCGACTGTGCAGGATACTGGCGGGCCTGGCGCCGCGCGACGCGGAAGTACACGGCCTGCTGGCGCTGATGGCCCTGCAGGCCTCGCGGCAGCGCGCGCGGGTGGATGCCGGCGGTGCGCCGGTGCTGCTGCAGGACCAGGACCGCAGCCGCTGGGACCCGTTGCTGATCCAGCACGGCCTGGCCGCGCTGGCGCGGGCACAGGCGCTGGGCGGCGGCAGCGAACCCTACGCGCTGCAGGCGGCGATCTCCGCCTGCCATGCACGCGCGCGACACATCGAGGACACCGACTGGGCGGGCATCGCCGCGCTGTACGGTCGCCTGGCCGCGCGCACGCCCTCGCCGGTGATCGAACTCAATCGCGCGGTGGCGGTCTCGATGGCCGAAGGCCCTGCCGTCGCGCTGCCGCTGGTGGACGCGCTGGCCGCGCATCCGGCGATGCGCCAGTACCACCTGCTGCCGACCGTGCGCGGTGACCTGCTGCAGCGCCTGGGCCGCAACGCCGAGGCGCGCGAGGCATTCGAACAAGCCGCCGCTCTGGCCCGCAACGCCCGCGAGAAGGCCCTGCTCGAAGCACGCGCCCGCGCGCTCTGACTCAGCCTTCCAGGTCGGCCAGCGAATCGCGCTCGATCGCCGCGTACAGGGCGAACTCGTCGTGCACGCGCGCGCCCAGGGCCTGTTCGAAAGCCTGCTGGTTGGCCTGCGCCGCGTAGGCGCGCTGCTCGCTGCCGCCCAGGTTGGACTGGAAGATGCCCGCCGCGCTGACCGGCAGGAAGTCCTCGTAGACGATCGGGTCGGCGCTGACCAGGCCGGCATCGACCGCTTCGTCCGGCGTCAGCGTGCCGGCGCGCACGGGGTCGGCGCGCCCGGCATCGGTCAGTCGATAGCGGAAGTAGCCCAGCCCCTCGCGACGCAGGGTTTCATGATCGTCGGGGAAGGCGGCGAACGCGGCTTCCAGGCGGGTGGCGTAATCCTCGCCGGTGCTGCCGGCGCCTTCGCTGTCGCGTGCCTGTGCCAGCAGCCTGTCGTACAGCGCGCGCCCCTTCGGCGTCAGCGCCAAGCCGCGCTGCTCGATCTCGCCGAAGCGCGCGGTATGGCTGCCGGCCTGCGCACTGCCGTCGCCGGCGGGAAAGCGCACGGCTTCCTCCAGCGCCTTGAAACTGGTCTGCCGCAGCAGGATCGGGCAGCGCCGGCGCGGCGGGCCCTCGATCACCGCCTTGGCGGACATGCCACGCTGCTGCATCTGCAGCTGCGCGGCGTCGATGTCCAGCGTGCGCGGGGTGAGGTGGTTGATGTGCGGGCCATGGAAGCTGACCACGTCGGCGATCAGCCGGTGGGCGTCGTGCAGCGCGCGGTAGGTCGGCAGCGGCACGGTCGCATCGCCGTGCCAGCGGAAGGTCTCCAGCGCCTCGGCGACGAAGCGCGTGGCATCGGCATCGTCCAGGCCGCCGTCGCGCTCGGCCTGCTCGATCAGCGCGCGCGCACCGGCGGTGAAGATGTCACGGCGGGCCAGGATCTCGGCGGCCTGGTTGCGCAGCGCGGCGTCCTCGATCAGCTCCAGGCGCAGCAGCGAGGTGAAAACCCGGAACGGATTGCGTGCCAACGAGTCCGCGTCGACCGGGCGGAACGCGGTGGAATGCACCGGCACGCCGGCCACCGCCAGGTCGTAGTAACCCACCGGATGCATGCCCATCACCGCGAACAGCCGCCGCAGCATCGCCAGTTCGGCCGCGGTACCGACTCGAATGGCGCCATGGCGCTCCAGGTCCAGGCGTGCCCGCTCGTCGTTGCGATCCAGTCGCGCCGCCAGGGCCGGGTCGTCGGCCAGGACCTGCGCGTTGACCTGGGCGACCAGCGCCATCAGCTCGCCATACAGCGGGACTTCCTGGCGGTACATGTCCGACATCGCCTGGGCGAAGCGGCTGCGGATCAGGTCGGGCGAAACGAAACGGGCATTCCCGGTCATGGCATTGGGCGGCAACGACGCCGGCACGGCGCCGGCCCCTGCATTTTCGCCGAGGCGGCTGTACCGGGGCCAGCCGCACAGCAGCAAACCGCCGGCGTCCGCTCAGCGGCCTGGCGCAGGGTCCTGGCCGGCGGGCGCCGGCAGTGCCTCGCGGGCCCGCGCCAGGCGTGCCTCGTGGTCGCCCAGCTGCTGCAGCAGGCGCGCGTCCAGTTCGATCGGCCGGTCCCAGCGATCGTAGCTGGCGACGATGGCGTGGCGGACGGTGCGGTAGCTGGCGTTGTCGGCCCCGCCCTGCGATTCCAGGACCGTTTCCCAGCCCTGCGCATGGCCGGTGCTGTAGGCACGCACGAGCTCGCGGCAGCTGCGCGCGTGCGCCTGCGCCCATGCGCAGGCCAGGTAGAGGTCACCGGCGCGCCAGCCGTTGGCCTTCAGCACGCCCTCGGCATAGCCGCGGCGCACGCCGAGGTAACGGGCCAGCTCGTCGAGGAAGCTGTCGGGGTAGCGCTGCGCGTAGGCATCGATGTCGGCGAGCTGGCGGTCGATCCAGGCGTCGCCGGTGGCATAGCCGGACGCATCGGCAGCCACGCTGGCGGGGGCCGTCTGTGCAACGCACAGGATCGGCGCGGCCAGCAGCGAAACGAGCAGGCCGAGGCGCGGGCCGGTGCTCGGGCGCGGGGTGGACGAGCGGTTCGAAGCCATGTGCAGATGATGCCGCAGCGGGACGCCGCCGGCGATCAGGCAGCGCGGCGGGCGAGCTGGTCGAGCGCGCGCACCGCCTGCGGCCAGTCGCGGGCGTGGGCCACCTCGCGCAGGCGCGGCGCATCGGCGGCCACGCCGTGGTCGTCCTCATGCGCCCAGGTGACGGCATAGGGGGTATGGATGCCCCACCCGCCCAGCGCCAGGACCGGCTCCACGTCCGAGCGCAGCGAATTGCCGACCATCACGAAACGTTCGGCCGGCAGGTCGAACTCGGCCAGGACGCGGCGATAGGTCTGCGGATCCTTCTCCGAGACGATCTCGATGCGCGGGAACAGGTCCGACAGGCCGGACTGGGCGATCTTCTGCTCCTGGTGGAACAGGTCGCCCTTGGTGATCAGCACGACGTCGTAGTCGCGGGCGATCTCCGCCACCGCCTCGCGCACGCCGTCGAGCACGTCGACCGGATGCTGCAGGGTGGAACGGCCGATCTCGACCACGCGCTGGATGTCGCGCGCCTCGATCCGGCCGGCGGTCATCTCGATCGCCGCCTCGATCATCGACAGCGTCATGCCCTTCACGCCATAGCCGAAGATCTTCAGGTTGCGGCGCTCCACCGCGAGCAGGTGGCCCAGCGTGCCGGCATCGGCCAGGTCGATGTAGCGACCCAGGATGGCCTCGAAATCCTGCTCGGCGGCGCGGTAGTAGTCCTCGCTCCTCCAGAGGGTGTCGTCGCCGTCGAAACCGACCAGCGCGATGGCGTCGCCGCCGCTGCGTGCAATGTTCATCGCGCGATTGTAGCGCTCACTCGCCAACGGCATCGGCCGGCCCAGGCTGGTAGGCGGCGTATTCCTGCCGCGTCAGGCGGCGGTCGCCATCGCGGTCGAAGCGGGCAAAGCCGTCCGCCAGCACGGGGTCGGCGCTGGCCTCGGCGGGTTCGACCAGGCCGTCGTGGTCGCGGTCCAGCGCGGCGAAGCCGGCGGGGGACAGCGGTGCCGGCGGCAGGGTGTCCGGCCCTGCGGGCGTGGGCGCCTCCAGCGGTAATGCGGGAAGCGGTGCCGGATCAACCGGCGGCGGATCAGGCAACGGCATCGCCGGCAGGTCGTCTCCTGCCGGCGGCGGCGCTAGGTGCGACGGGGTCTGGGACGGGGTCTGGGTCTGCAACGGCCCCACGCCATGGGCCGGCAGGACGCCGGGCAGGCCAGACAGCGCGAGGACCACTACCAACCCGGCACCCACCAATTGCCGGCGCCAAGGGTCCTGACGAGGGGACGGGAAGTCCGCCGGGCCCCCTGGCGCCATCGGTCAGTTCTGCTGCTGCGGGGTGCTGTTGGCGCCGCTCTGCTGCTTGGCGACGAAGGCCTTGTATTCCTCCGGCGTCAGCTTGCCGTTGGCGTCGGTATCGGCCTGGTCGAAGATCTGCGACAGGCCGGCGTTGACCTGCGCCTCCTGCTTGCTGATCGCGCCGTCGCTGTCGGTATCGACGCTGGCCCAGGTCTGGCCGCCGCCGGAAGCCTGCGGCTGCGCGGCGGGCGATGCGGTCTGGGCGAACGCCGGCAGGGCGAGGGCCGCGACCAGGGCGGCGGAAAGGACGAAGACGGGCTTGCGATTGATCATGAGGGTGGTCTCCTGATATCGGGGGAATGCGCGGCGATTCCACGCATGGGTCCCACCCTAGACCGGCCCGATGAACCGCGTTTGCGCCGCGGATGGCGGTCACACGCCCTGTTAACCACCTGCACCGTCAAAGCGGCTAGGCGCTGATTAACGCCGGATCACGAAGTCGTAATGCGGAGATTCAACAGCGCTGGAAGTGAGACCCACGCCGCAGCACGTCAGCGACCGCTGGCGTGCCCGGAATGCGTTTCGGCGCTGAACAGACGCCAACCCAGGCCGACGCCGGCGAGCGCGCCGGCCACTTCCAGCACCACGCGCCCGCCGAGCTGGTTCGGATCATGGATTGCCTGCAGCGCCATGCGTGCATACAGCGGCGATTCGAGCCGTACGATGCTGGTGTAGAACAGGTTCCAGATGTCCCAGCCCGCACCGATCGCCACCGCCGCCAGGCAGGCCCAGCCGATCGCATGGCCCAGCGACAGTCCCGCGCGCCGGCACAGCGCCTGCGAGACCCAGTACACGCCGAGGCCGACCAGCAGGGCGATCAGGCCGGCTTCGAGGGAGCCAAGCAGGCCGAAGTGCAGGGGCAGGTTCATGCGGTCGCGGGCTCGTGGGGGAGCCGCATTCTAGATCGGCGCGGGCGCGCCGCGCTGGCATCAACCTTCGTCCTGCGAGCGCGCCTCCACCACGGGCTCGCCGTCCTCGTCGATCCGGACCTGCAGGTCGATCGGCCGGCAGCACACCTGGCAGTCCTCCACATAGGCCTGCGCGCCGGCGGAGGCATCGACCAGCAACTCGATCCATTCACCGCAGTACGGGCAACGCAGGTCCACGAAATGTTGCAGGTCGCCCATCGCGGGCCTCCCTCTCAACGCACCGGAAAGTCGTAGGCAGTATCCGGGGTCGGCTCGGGGCGGAAGGTGAAATGCCACCATTCCATCGGGTAGTTGGCGAAGCCCTGCGCCGCCATCGCCGCCAGCAGCCGCTGCCGGTTGGCGTGCTGGGCCGCGCTCGCGGCGGGCGAGTCGGTGTTGGCGAGCGGATCGAACAGGTCGAAGCCGGTGCCCATGTCCAGCGGCCGGCAGGGCTGCTTCCGGCAGTCGACCAGGGTGAGATCGACGGTGGCACCGCGGCTGTGGCCGGAGCGGTCGGCGATGTAGCCGGGAATCAGCGCCGACTTGTCCACCCGCGGGTAATGCGCCGGCTTGGTCGCCTGGTCCTGCAGGTCGCTCGCCCAGGCGACGAAGGCCTGCACGGCGCGCACCGGCCGGTAGCAGTCGTAGACGCGCAGGCCCAGCCCCTGCCGGCGCAACGTGGCCTGCACGCGCGCCAGCGCCTCGGCGGCCGGACGCAGCAGCAGGCAGGTCGGCGCCTCGTAACCGGGGACCGGGCGGCCGGTGAAGTTGTCCGCGCCGGCATAGCGCATGTCGACCTGCAGCCCCGGGGCGATCGCGGCGACGTCGACCATGCCGGCCTGGGTCGCGTCGCTGGCCTGCGACACAGCCGGCGGCGGGCCGTCGGCATGCGCGCCTGCAGGCAGCAGCGCCAGGCCCAGCAGGCCGGCGAGGCTAAGGGCAAGCGCCGGTGCGCTGGAAATCGAGATCGGCATAGTCGTAGCTGAAGTCGGCATCGGGATCGATCGCGGCCAGGTGCATCGTGGGCGTGCCCTGGGCATCGGTTCTGAAGTCCAGCCAGGGCTCGGCATCGACGCTGCCGTCGGCCCAGTCCACCAGCCAGCGGCCGCCGACCTGCATCACCCTACCGCTGAGCAGCGGCGAGCGCTTGGCGGCGAAGGCCAGGCCCTCGCCCTGCGGGCACAGCCGCACCTCGCCGAACCACGGGTCGCGGTAGACGCCGCTGCGCGCGCGCCCTTCGGCAGCGGACACCGGCCGCCGTGAGGACGTGTCCGGCTTGCGCGCGGCCGGCGGCTTGGGCTGTGCGTCCTCGTGTTCCAGGGCGGCGGCGTAGTGCAGCACGTCGAGCGCGGGGTCGGCAGCGAGCAGACGTTTCTGCAGCGCCTCGCCCAGCGCGGTGCGCGCCGCCTCGCCCTCGCCGTTGATCAGGATGATGAAGCCGCTGCGGCTGTCCGGCAGCAGCACCAGCGAGGAATACATGCCCATCAGCGTGCCGGTGTGGGCAACCTTCCACTGCCCGTCGACATCGGACAGGCGCCAGCCGTAGCCATAGCCGTACAGGTGGGTGTCGTCCCAGTCGCGCATGCGCTGGCTGATCGGCATCGGGGTGTGCAGCGACCACACCGCGCGGCGCTGCGCATCGGAGAGCCACGGATGCTGCGGATCCGGGCGCAGCCAGGCGCGGTCCATCCAGGTCAGCATGTCGTCCAGGCTGCAGCGGATGCCGCCGGCGGCCATCGAGGGTGCGTCGGCGACCAGATCCTGGTCCTCGCGCACCGGCACATTGCGTGCGCCGTCGCGCATGTGCGGCTGGGCGATGTTGCCGACCGCGGCCTGGCGCCAGGCACCGACCTGGCAGCGATCCATGCCCAGCGGCGCGAAGACCTGTTCGCGGATCAGCTGGTCATACGGCTGGCCGCCGGCACGCGCGGCCACCTCGCCGGCGACGACATAGAGCAGGTTGTCGTAGGCGTAGTGCGAACGGAAACTGTGTGTGGGCTTGAGATGCGCCAGCCCGGCGATGATGTCGGCACGGCTGAAGTCGTTGGGTTCGGGCCAAAGCATCAGGTCGCCGGCGCCCAGGCCCAGGCCGCTGTTGTGCACCAGCAGGTCGCGCACCTGGATGTTGCGGGTGACCCAGGGGTCATGCATGCGGAAATCCGGCAGGTACTTCGTCACCGGGTCGTCCCACGCCAGCCTGCCCTGGTCGACCAGCCGGGCTAGCAGGCCGGTGGTCATCGCCTTGCTGTTGGAGGCGATCTTGAACAGCGTATCGGCGTCGATCGCCTCGCCACTGCCGGCCACGCGCTCGCCGGCGGTGCGCCGGTAGACCACGCGGCCGTCCTCGATCACCCCGACCGCCAGGCCCGGCAGGTGGTAGTGCGACATCGCCTGGTCGAACAGGCGGTCGTAGGCGGCAGTGTCGTCGGCCGGCGCGGCGGAAGCCGTCGCGCTGGCCAGCAGGCACAGCGCCATGGCTGCGAAACCCTTTGCAATCACGCGATGCTCCGGAAAGCGGCGGTCGCCGGACGATACCGCGTCCGGCGACCGCAGCACACTCAGTAGTCCAGCGTCACCACCAGCTGCGCGTAGCGCGGGGCCTGGAAGCTTTCCGGGTACAGGAACAGCGGGTTCGGGCTGCCGATCGCGCCTTCGTACTCCTGGTTCACCGACAGCTTCTTCTGCTGGTTGGTCAGGTTGTATACCGCGAACTTCACCCGCAGGTTGGTCTGGTCGAACGACTTCAGCCAGGTCACGCTGGCGCCCAGCTCGTAGCTCCACGGCAGGCGGCCGTAGCCACCGCGCGCCGAATGGGCGTAGACGCGTTCGGCCGAGAAGGTCGAGTCGCAGTTGTCCACGCAGACGTAGTAGCTGTGGTACGCGGTGGCGTCGTAGGGATTGCCGACACCGAAGCCGGTGATCGGGCCGCCCGAGCGAGCATCCAGCGTGGCGCCGACCAGCCAGTTGTCGGTGATGCCGTAGGCGCCGCGCAGCTTGAACTGGTGGCGGCGATCATTGGACAGGTAGCCGTAGCCGTTATAGTTCACCCACGGATCGTCGAAGTTCTCGGTGCGACCGGTGTCGGCGAAGTCGGTATCGGAGTTGACCGGGCCCTCGGCGTTGCCGCGGCCGTAGGCCAGGGTGTAGGAGGCATTCATCGACCACTTGCCGTCCCATGCGCGGTCCAGCTGCAGCTCCAGCGCCTTGTAGTCGCGCTTGGGCTTGTCCCAGCCACGCTGGCCGATGTAGGTCATGATCGGATCGCCGTCGGCATCCACGCCGTCCTGGCGGTACATCGCCCAGCCTTCCTTCGCCGTATCGACGGTGACCCAGCCGTCGGCGTCGCCGTCGCAGTTGGTGTCGCCCCACACGGTGACCTTCTTGCCCGGGTTGGCCATCACCCAGCCGACGTAGCCGTCCGGCCCGCAGGCGCCTGTCGCACTGATCTCCATGTCGTCGATGGCGTTGTGCAGCTTGCGGTAGATACCGCGCACGCCGTACGACCAGGCCTCGTTGATCGACTGCTGGAAGCCCAGGATGGCCTCGTCCTGGTAGACCGGATCCATGTCGCGGTCGACCTCCGAACGCAGGTCGCCGACGGTGCCGTCGCCCTGGGAATCATCCACCGGCCCGATCTGCGCGCCGAGCACCGGCACCTGGTAACGCGAACCGTTGAGCTCGCGCGTCTCCCAGCCGGCCAGGGCGTAGTAGGTGCGCTCGTCGAGCAGGCCGCCGGCCTGCTTGATGTTGATGACGTTGGCCACCGGCAGGAAGTAGCGGCCGACGTTGCCGAACAGCTTCATCGTGCCGTCGCCCTTGACGTCCCACGACGCACCGAAGCGCGGGGCCACCATGTTGTCCATCTTGATGTAGCTGCGACCCTCGCTGTCCTTGTTGTCGAATGCCTCCAGGCGCAGGCCCATGTTCAGCAACACGGTGGGGGTGACCGACCAGTTGTCCTCGAGGTAATAGGCCGAATTGTCGGTCTCGAAGGTGCCTGCGATCTCATAGCGGCGGGCGCGCACGTAGGCGTCCACGCCGGCGGGCACGGTGCCGCCGTTGACCAGGGTCGCCCCCGGCGAGGTGTGGTAGACGTTGTAGTAGAAACCGCCCGGGCCCGGATACATGCGCTCGTAGTCGGAGGTGTTTTCCTCACGGTCCAGGCCGAATCGCAGCAGGTGGTCGCCCAGGGTCCATTCGAAGTCCAGGCGGCCCGCCTTGCGCTCGTCCAGGCGCGACTCGACCGCCGAGTTGGTGGTGCAGCCCAGCGGAATGCCCGGGGGCGCGATGCCCGACTCGGATACCACGCGGTTGCATTCCAGGTCGGTCTGGCTGTAGTTGGAGTAGTCGCGCTTGTTCTGGCCGACCATCGCCTTCATCACGAAGTTATCGGTGAAGTGGCCGTTGTAGGTCAGCGCGTAGTTGTCGCCGCCGGTGTTGGTATAGATGGTGTTGGTCTGGTCGCCGCGCCGGCCGGTGAGGTAGTCGAAACTGTAGACGTCGGCAACGTTCTCGTTCTTGTCCGAGAAGCCCAGCAGCGACAGGCTGTGGCTGTCGTTGATGTACCAGTCCAGCTTGGCGCCCCAGAAGCCGTTGTCCGCGTTGCCGTTGTTGAACGTGGAGCCGTCGTTGCTGGTGCTGAAGTCGCGGTTGTCGCGCGCTTCGTACATGCCGAAGAAGAACAGGCGGTCCTTCACGATCGCGCCCGATCCCCACAGGTTGAGCTTGTTGTGGGTACCGCCGTCATGGCTGGAGATGTAGTAGGGGTCGCCATTGGAAAGGAAATAGTCCTTGCCGCTGGACTGCCAGGCGCTGGGCTCGGCGGTCATCTCCGCACCGGCATGGAACTCATTGGTACCCGAGCGCGTCACCGCGTTGATCACGCCGCCGGTGGTGCGCCCGTACTCGACCGAGTAGCCGCCGGTCTTGACCTGGAATTCCTGGAAGAACGCGAACGGCGCCGACGAGAAGCCGACGCGGTTGTAGAAGTCGGTGACGTTCAGGCCGTCGATGTAGACCGAGTTCTCGGCCACCGAGGAACCGCCGAACGAGATGCCCTGGCTGCCCAGCGAGGACTTGCCCGCGACCACGCCCGGGGCCAGCATCGCCACCGACTTGAGGTCCTGGTCGACCGGCAGGCGCAGCACGTCCTGGCGGCTGATGTTCATCGACGACTCGGTCGAGGTCACGTCGACCATCGACACCACCTGCGGCGCACGCACTTCGATCGCGCCCAGCGTGCTGATCGCACCGACCGGCACATTGACCGTGGTGGCGTTGCCCAGGGTGACCACGACCTGCCCGACCTGCGTCGGCGCGCCGCCGGCCACGCTCAGCTCCATCTGGTAGGTGCCCGGCGACAGCAGCGGAATGCGGTAGCTGCCATCGGCGTTGACCGTGGCGCTGCGGGCAAAGCCGGTTGCCGGATTGCGCACCGTCACCGTCGCGCCGGCGAGCTTCTGCCCGCTTTCGGTAACCAGGCGGCCGACGACGGCGCCGTCCTGTGCCAGGGCCATGGGCGCGATCGATCCCAGACACGCCGCCAGTGCGACGCACAGCGCCGCCTTCCTCAGATTCTTGCCGTTCATCCCCTGCTCTCTCCTGCAGTTCGTTGATGGTGGGTGGGCCCCCGCCCCTGGCGCGCCGGCTGGCGCGCCCCTTCCTGCTATTGCCGCGCGCGCTCCGGCGCCTGCTGCTCGCTGCCAGCCGGCAGCACCTTCCAGTCGAAGTGGTAATCCCACTGGTCGTAATAGAGGTTGCCGCCGCGCCATTCGGCCTCGCCGCGCTGGGAGTCGACGGTCTCGGAACGGAAATGCTGCTTGGCCGGCACCATCGGCTGTGCGTAGCCGTCGTTGAAGACGATGCGGTAGCTGTCCAGGCCGCCGAAATAGAAGTCGCGCAGCTTCGGGTCGTCGCTGTCCAGCGCGCCGGTGGTGACGTCCATCGGCACCCATCCGTAGGGCGCCAGGTACAGCCAGCCCCAGTCGTGCAGGTTGGCGTAGCCGACCTCGTTGTCCGAGAACACCCAGCCGGACTGCCAGCGCGCCGGGATGCCGTTCATGCGCAGCAGCGTCATCAGCAGCAGGGTCTGCTGGCCGCAGTCGGCATGGTTGGAATGCAGCGCGTAGTCGCTGATGTTGGGAATGGTCGAGTACTCGCGCGCGCCGCCCCAGAGCTTGCGATCGACCGCAGCGAACAGCTTTCGGGCGATCCGGTAGGGATTGGTCTCATCGCCCACCACCTGGCGCGAGAATGCACGCATCGCCGGGGTAAACACGATGTGCGGCGGCGCCTCGGCCAGGTACGGCGCCAGTGCCGGGTCCTTCGGTGTGGGCTGCACCTTGGCCGGGTCGATGTCGAAATGGCGGGCGAAAATGGTCACCTCGTAGCTGACCGAGAACTCGGTCGGCTTGCCGGCGATGGCCTTGCGTTCCAGGTAGGCGGTGCGCTGCAACGTGTCCACCGGCGCCACCTGCGCGCCATCCGGCTGACTGCCGAGGTAGCGGATGTCTTCCTGCTGGCCGGGAATCGCGCGCGGGTACGGAATCCAGGCGCGCACGGTTTCTCCAGCCGGTACCGCATCGGCGTTGACCGTCAGCGACTGGGTGATGCGCAGGCGGTGCGGCAGCAGGCTCGTGCTGCCGGGCGAGGCCGCGGCGGCGGCAAGCACTTCGCGATGGTGGCGGTTGAGCCGTTCGTTCGGGCCTTCCTTCGGGCCGGGCGTGCCCGCCTTCTGGCGCGCGGCAGCTTCCGGGCTGAGCAGGATCAGGTTCGACGGCGCGCGGTTGAAGTAGTACCGCGTGCCATCGATGTCGAGATGTTCGAGCAGGCCGGCCCGGTCCCAGGCGGCGAATTCCTCGTCGCGCAGGTCGGGAATCGTGCGGCGCAGCTTCTGCTTGGCCGCTTCGGCATCCAGGCTGAAATCCAGACGCATGCGCCGCATGCGCTCGCGTTCGAATTCGTAGTCGCGGCGCGCGCCTGCGTCCAGCCCGGGCTGCGCCAGCGCCTGGGCGATGTCGGCCTCGGCCTGGCGGAACCGCCCGGCGTCGATTTCCGCCACCACCGCCTTCAGCGGAACCGGCGCCGCGGCCCAGGCCCAGCCGGCGGCCAGCAGGCCGGCGAACGCCAGGCAAAGCGTTGCCGTCCTTCCCGTGCGGCGCGGGCCGCGGAAGCGAGGCGAAGACAGGTGAGACTGGTCAGGGCGCACATCCACGACGACACTTCCCGGGTGAAGGTGGGTCATCGTTGTGTAACACGCGGCTGGCACAGGGTCAATAATTTATTCTTGCAAAGCTCGAACAAAGGAATAAATATTCTTGAACGTCTCGCGGGGAGCTTGCCGATGACCATCCAACCGAAATCGCCGCGGCCGCTGGCCGTGCGCTGGCGCGCCCTGGCCGGACTGGCGCTGTGCATGGCCGCACTGGGCAGCGTGCTGGCGGCACCGTCGGGAAAGGTCCCGGTCGTGCCGATCGACCCGGTCACCGGCGTCGTCGGCGTCAGTCCGGCGCAGCTGGAACCGGCCTACTGGATCGCCCGCCAGGCCAACCCGGACCGGGTGATCCTCGACCGCACCGGGATCGCCGCGCAAAACGCGCGCATGCGTGCTGACGATCCGCACATCCTCGACCTGCACACGCTGCCCTCGCCGCTCCCGGCGGCCTTCGTTCGCGCCGAGATCGACAAGTTGTCGGTGCGCCCGACCCATCCGCTCTACGACGTCCAGGGCCAGGTCGTGGCCGCCGCGCAGCTGGACGCGATCGCCGCCAACCTGGCGCTGCCCGCGATCCCGACCCAGCGCCCGCTGCAGTATGGCCTGGTGACGCGACGCGCGGCGTTGCGCACCTTCCCTACCCCGCTGCGCGTGTTCAGCAGCAGCGACGACACCGACATCGACCGCTTCCAGGAATCGGCGCTGTTCCCGGGCGACGCGGTCGCCGTGTTGCACGAGAGCGCCGACGGGCAGTGGCTGTTCATCGCCAGCGAGCGCTACAACGCCTGGATCGAGAAGTCCGCCGTGGCCACCGGCAGCGCCGCGCAGGTGTTCGGTTACGGTGCGAGCGGTCCAGCGCGCGTGGTGACCGCCGCCACCGCCTTCACCGCCTACACGCCCGAGCAGCCGCAGGTCTCGCGCCTGCAGCTGGACATGGGTGTGCGCGTGCCGGTGCTGGCCGACTGGCCGGTCGACAAGCCGGTCAACGGCCAGCATCCGTATGCCTCGTGGGTGGTCCAGCTGCCGATCCGCAACGCCGATGGCAGCCTGGCGCTGGTGCCGGCGCTGCTGCCGCGCGTGGAGGACACCGCTGCCGACTACCTGCCGCTGACCCCGCGCAACCTCATCACCCAGGCCTTCAAGTTCCTCGGCGAGCGCTACGGTTGGGGCCATTCCTACGACACCCGCGACTGCAGCGGCTTCGTCTCGGAGATCTACCGCAGCTTCGGCGTGCTCGTGCCGCGCAATACCAGCGCCCAGGCGGTCAGCCCGGCGCTGGACCGCATCGCCTTCGACAAGCGCGATGGGCGCGACAAGCGCCTGGCCGCGGTGCGGGAACTGCAGGTCGGCGACCTGGTCTACATCCCCGGCCACGTCATGGTGACGCTCGGCCACGACGGGGGCCTGGCCTACATGATCCACGACACCGCCGGCGGCGGCTGGGCCGGCGCCGATGGCAGGCGCGTATCGGCCCACCTCAACGGCGTGTCGGTGACGCCGCTGGAGCCGATGCTGGCCAGCGACACCGTCACCTACGTCGATCGCATCACCAACATCCAGCGCATCCGTCCGCAGACCCACGAATGAAAATCACCCATATCGAACTCGGCATGCTGCGCGTGCCGCTGAAGACGCCGTTCAAGACCGCGCTGCGCACCGTCGAGACGGTGGAGGACGTGGTCGTGCTGGTCCACACCGATACCGGCCACACCGGCTACGGCGAGGCGCCGGCGACCGCGCCGATCACCGGCGACACCCTGGGCTCGATCATCGAGGCGATCCACCGCTTCATCGGTCCGCGCCTGATCGGCCAGGAAGTGGCCAACCTCAACCGCATCAGCAACCTCATCCAGTCCTCGATGGAGCGCAATACCAGCGCCAAGGCGGCGGTGGAGATCGCGGTCTACGACCTGTGGGCGCAGCTGCACGGGGCGCCGCTGTACCAGATGCTCGGCGGCGGCGATCCGGTGATCACCACCGACATCACCATCAGCGTGGACTACATCGACAAGATGGTGGCCGACTCGTTGTCGGCGATCGAGCGCGGCTTCGAGTCGCTGAAGATCAAGGTGGGCAAGGACATCGGCCTGGACATCGAGCGGGTCAAGGCGATCCACGCCGCGGTCGAAGGCCGTGCGCTGCTGCGCCTGGACGCCAACCAGGGCTGGACCGCCAAGCAGGCGGTGCATGCGATGCGCACGCTGGAGGAAGCCGGCGTGGTGCTCGAACTGCTCGAACAGCCGGTCAAGGCCTCGGACATCGACGGGCTGAAGTACGTCACCGACCGGGTCAACACGCCGGTGATGGCAGACGAAAGCGTATTCGCCCCGTCGCAGGTGTTCGACCTGATCCAGCGCCGCGCCGCGGACATCATCAACATCAAGCTGATGAAGACCGGCGGCATCGCCAACGCCATCCGCATCGCCGACATCGCCCAGCTCTACGGCGTGCCGTGCATGATCGGCTGCATGATCGAATCCAGCATCAGCGTGGCGGCGGCGGTGCACCTGGCGGTGGCCAAGTCCGACGCGATCACCAAGGTCGACCTGGACGGCCCGTCGCTGGGCCTGTTCAACCCGGTCGAAGGCGGGGTGATCTTCAACGAGTCGGAGATCACCATCACCGACGCGCCGGGCCTGGGCATCCGCGAGATCCGCGGGCTGGAACTGCTGAAGCTGTAGCGTGCGACCACACAAGCCGATGGAAAACCGCTAGATTCAGCGAAAATCCGACCCCGCCTCCATGCCGCCACTGCTGAAAATCCGCTCCGAACGCGACAGCATGTCGGCCATCGAGCGCCGCATCGCCGACTTCATCCTCGACAACGCCCACCTGCTGCGCGACTACTCCTCGCAGCAGCTGGCCAGCGCGCTGGGCATCAGCCAGTCGTCGGTGGTGAAGTTCAGCCAGAAGCTCGGCTTCAAGGGCTATCCGGACCTGAAGTTCTCGGTCGGCGAGGCGGTGGCGCGCGCAGGCAACGGGCAGCCCGCCGCGCATGCCGACGCCGATGCCGATCCGGACGACTACACCCGCCTGGACGAGGCACTGCGCCAGAGCAAGGCGGCCGCGGAGGAGGAAACCAGGGTGATCAACCCGCGCGCCGACGTGGAGACCATCGTCGGCCTGCTCGACCGGGCACCGAAGGTGTTCGTCTGCGGGCTGGGCGACGACGGCGTCTACGCGCGCGAGTTCTCCATGCGGCTGTCGCTGCTGGGCGTGCTGACCATCCACCACGCCGATCCGATCCTGCTGATCTCCAACCTGTCGGCGGTACGCGCCGGCGACGTGCTGATGATGTTCTCCGAGTTCGGCCAGCTGCCGCAGCTGACCCACGCCGCGCGCGAGTTCAAGGCCGCCGGCGGCCTGCTGATCTCGATCACCCGCCACACCGCCAACCCGCTGCGCGCGCTGGCCGATGCCTCGCTGGCGATATCCGCGCACGATCCGGCGACCCACATCGAGCAACTGCTGTACCGTTCCTCGCTGCAGTACCTGCTCGACTTCGTCTTCGTGCTGCTGTGCCAGGCCAACCCGGAGCGCCAGCAGCAGCTGGCGCACAACCTGGCCCGCGTGCAGCATCTGCTTGAAACCTGATCCCGACCGGACCGCCCGATGCGCCTTCTGCCTGGCCGACTGCTTCGCACCTTCGCCTGCCTCGTGCCGCTGCTGGCAGCGACACCCGCCATCGCAGCGACGGCCGATCCGCTTGCCGGCACTTCGCAGCTGGTCGTGGTGGTAACGCCCGACTGGCAGGCCAGCCAGGGACGACTGCAGGCGTACCAGCGCGACGCGCGCGGACGCTGGCAGCCGCACGGCGACGCCTGGGCGGTGGCGGTCGGCCGCAACGGCAGCGCCTGGGGCGAGGGCGTGCTGCCGACACCGCAAGCCGGACCGCGCAAGCAGGAAGGCGATGGCCGCAGCCCGGCCGGCGTGTTCGCGATCGGCCCGGCGTTTGGCTACGCCGCACGCATCGACAGCGCCCTGCCCTACCGGCAGATGCAGGTCGACGACTGGTGCATGGACGTGCCCGCATCGCCGCTGTACAACCGCATCGTCTCCGCCGGCGAGGTGGGCGCCGAAGCGGTGAAGGGTTCCAGCGAGCCGATGCGGCTGGACCTGCACCACGACGGCGATCCGCGCTATCGCGAGGGCTTCGTGATCGAGCACAACGCCGCCGCCGTGCCGGGCCGCGGCAGCTGCATCTTCGCCCACCTGTGGCGCCAGCCGGGCGAGGCCACCGCCGGCTGCACCGCGATGGCGCCGGCCGACATGCAGCGCCTGCTGGCCTGGCTGCAGCCGGCGCGCCAGCCGCGCCTGGTGCTGCTGCCGGCCAGCGAGGTCGCCTGGGCACACCAGCATTGGCAGCTGCCCGACGCCGGAGCGGCGCGATGAGCGCCGGCAGCGGCGACAAGCCGCAGCTGGTCCGCGCCGTCGGGCGCTGGCAGCTGGTCGGCCTGTCCATCAACGATGTCATCGGCAGCGGCATCTACCTGCTGCCGGCCGCCACCGCCGCCCTGCTCGGGCCGATGAGCCTGTGGGCGGTCGTGCTGGCTGGCGTGGTGGTGGCGCTGCTGGTGGCCTGCTACGCGCAGGCGGCCAGCTGCTTCGACCAGCCCGGCGGCAGCTACCTGTACGCGCGCGACGCATTCGGCCCGTTCATCGGCTTCGAGATCGGCTGGATGATCTGGCTGACCCGCATCAGCTCGGCCGCCGCGCTCAGCAACGGCCTGGCCGATGCGGTGGCGCGCTTCTGGCCCGACGCCGGCCATGCGGGCGTGGCGCGCGTGGCGGTGGTCGCCGGCTCGCTGGGCCTGCTCACCGCGATCAACGTGATCGGCGTGCGTTCGGCCGCGCGCACCGGCGTTGCGCTGGCGATCGGGAAGCTGGTGCCGCTGCTGCTGTTCATCGGCATCGGCCTGTTCTACGTGGATTGGGGCTGGGCGTTCGCCGGCCAGGCGCCCGACCTGGGCAATGTCGGCAACCTCGGCGAAGCCGCGCTGCTGCTGCTGTTCGCCTACGCGGGTTTCGAGAACATCCCGGCGGCGGCCAGCGAGTACCACAACCCGCGCCGCGACCTGCCGTTCGCGCTGATCACCATGATCATCAGCGTGACCCTGATCTACGCGCTGGTGCAGGTGGTGGCGCAGGGCAACCTGCCGGACCTGGCCAATTCGCAGGCACCGCTGGCCGATGCGGCGAGCCGCTTCGGCGGCGAGTTCCTCGCCATCGTGCTGACGGTCGGCGCGACCATCTCCATCCTCGGCACCACCAGCAACACTGTGATGCTCGGTCCGCGCTTCCTCTACGCGCTGGCACGCGACGGCTACGGGCCGGCTTTCCTGGCGCGCGTGCACCCGCGTTTCCACACGCCCGCCGCGGCGGTGCTGACCCAGGGCGTGATCTCGCTGGCGCTGGCGCTGTCCGGCTCCTTCGTGCAGCTGGCGCTGTTGTCGATGGTGACGCGCCTGCTGGCCTATATCGGCACCGCCGCGGCGGTGCTGGTGCTGGCGCGGCGCTATCGCGACCGGCCCGGCGTGCTGCGCCTGCCGGGCGGACCGCTGATCCCGCTGGCCGCGCTGGCGCTGGCGCTGGCGCTGCTGGCCAGCGCCAGCTGGCAGAACCTGGCCGCAACCGGCGTGGCGCTGCTGGTCGGCGCGGGCATCTACCTGTTCCCGCGCAAGACGCCGTGAGCCGGCTTTCGCGCCGCACTCGCGACTGCCTCACGGCCGCCTAACTACCGGCTGCCGACCCTGCGCGCATGAAGACGCGCCATGTCTACAGCACGCCCGACCTGGCCAGCGCGCAACGCGCGCTGCAGGCGGCGCGCGCGGCAGGCGCGGACAACGACGCCCTGTCGCTGATCGCCCGCCACGACATCGAGTTGGAAGCCATCCCTGACGACCGCAAGGAAGCCAGGACGGACTTCCTCCCGGCCCTGGCCCGGGGCGCCGCCGGGGGTGGCGCCGCCGGCCTGCTTGCCGGCCTTGTGGCGGTGGCGGTACCACCACTGGGTATCACCCTGGCGGGGGCGGGCGTATTCGCGCTGGCAGGTGCGCTGGTGGGTTCGTGGTCCTCGGCGCTGGTGGGCGCCACCGTGCCCGACCCAGTGCGTCGGCGCTTCGAGGCGGAAATCGAGGCCGGCCGCATCCTGCTGCTGGTCGATGCCGAGGAACCGGCACTCTCGCGCGCCGATGCCGCGGTGCGTGCCGCAGGCGCGCAGCCGCTGCCCTACGAGGCGACCACCGCCGCCAGCTAGGCGCGCCGGCTCAGTCGGTCGGCGCCTGCAGCGCGCGCATCCTCAGCATCAGGCCAATGCCCTGGGTGAGCGAGTACAGCACCAGCGCAGCGGCAATCGCCAGCGTCAGCGGGCTGGCCTGCTGCGCCGAGGCACCCATGCCGGCGGAGAACGCGCCCTGCTGCCAACGCCACGCAAGCCGGGCGACCAGCGCCACCGCGAGCACGCCGCCGATCCAGGGATTGGGCACGTAGGTGTGCCGGCCCTCGTGGATCTCGATCTGGGTATGCCGCAATGCCAGCAGTCCCAGTGCGATGCCGGCCGCCGCGCCCCCGGCCATCCCGATCGCCACGTGCGGCAGCACCACTGCCAGCCAGGCCAGCATGATCGCCACCAGCGACAGCACGACCACGCGCAGCATCGTGCGCCTGGGTTGCCACTGCTGGCGGCCGAAATAGCGGCGCAGGCGGCGGTAATAGAGCACGCCCAGGCCTGCGAACGTCAGGTACGGCATCAATGGCGAGAGGTTCTGTACGGCCATGCGTGATCCCCCGGAAGTCAGGGCGCATCCTACCCGATGCGGGTGAGCGCTTAATGTCGCGCTCACCCGCCGTGCCGGCTGACTTAACGGCCTGCGCACTAGTTTGGTGCCTCGTGGATGAGCAGGAGTGCGAGGCGATGACCGTCACCTACCAGATCCCCGGGCGCGTGCCCGACGAAGGCGAGCGCGACGAGGTTTCACGCTATTGGCGAGGCCGCTTCCCCGAAGAGCCGTACTTCGTCGAGGGCGAGCACTACGAGGAATACGAACCGGCCTACCTTGCCGGACATGAAGCGCGGGTGCGCGACTATGCCCGGGCCTACGAGCAGGTCGAGGCCGAAGTGCGCCAGCGCTGGGAGGCGGACAAGGGCCGCCAGTCGCTGCCCTGGAGCAAGGCCCGCCATGCCGTGCGCCGGGCCTGGGAACACGCCGAGCACTGGGGCCGCGAACGCGGCTGAGGACGGGCGCTGCCACGGGTTGAACCGCACGCGACATCGCTGCGAAGATCCGCCCATGGACCACTTCCTGCTCTTCTACGACACCGCGCCCGATTACCTGCAGCGGCGCGGCGAGTTCCGCGAGGCGCACCTGGCCTTGGCCTGGGCTGCGGCCGAACGCGGCGAACTGCTGCTGGGCGGTGCGCTGGCCGATCCGGTCGACGGCGCGGTGCTGCTGTTCCAGGGCGGGGACGCGACGGTGGCCGAGCGCTTCGCGCGTGCCGATCCCTACGTGGTCAACGGCCTGGTGCGCGGATGGAAGGTCCGTCGCTGGACCACCGTGGTGGGCGGGCAGGCCGCCGCACCGGTGCGGCCGACGGCCTGACCGCGCGGCCGGCGATCAGCCGGCCTGCAGGTCGAACTGCACGGCCTGACCGTCACGCGCGTTGGCGCATACCCACAGGTCGAACAGCCCCGGCTCGGCGCCGAATTCGCCGCGTGGATTGGTGAAGGCCAGTGCGTGGCGATCGAGCGTGAACACCACCTCGGCGCTCTCGCCCGGCGCCAGCATGATCTTGCGGAAACCCTTGAGTTCGCGCACCGGCCGCACGCGGCTGGCGACGCGGTCATGCACGTACAGCTGCACGACCTCCTCGCCGGCCACCGCGCCGACGTTGCGCACCGTGGTGGTGACGGTCAGCGTGTCATTCCAGCCCGGGGTGGCGTTGTCCAGGCGCGGCGCGCCGTACTCGAAGCGGCTGTAACCCAGGCCGTGGCCGAACGGATACAGCGGCTCGTTGGGCATCTCGCGCCAGCGCGCCTTGAACTCGGACATCGTCGGCAGCTCCGGGCGACCGGTGCGCGGGTGGTTGTAGAAGTACGGCTGCTGGCCGCTGGCCTGCGGGAAGCTCACCGGCAGGCGCGCGGACGGGTTGTAGTCGCCGAACAGCACATCGGCCACCGCGGTGCCGGTCTGGGTGCCGAGGAACCAGGTCACCAGGATGGCCTGGGCATCGCGCACTGCGCCCTCAAGCGCCAGCGCGCGGCCATTGCGCAGCAGTACCACCAGCGGCTTGCCGGTGGCGGCCACGGCTTCGGCCAGCGCCTGCTGGGCCGCCGGCAACACGATCTCGGTCCGCGACTGCGCCTCGCCGCTGTAGCGCTGCGGTTCGCCGAGCGCCAGCACGACCACGTCGGCGCCGCGCGCGGCGGCCACGGCTGCCTCGATGCCACCGTCCAGCGGCGCCTCGAGCTGGCAGCCCGGCTCGACCACCAGCGCTTCCGGCTCGGCCAGCGCGGCGCGCAGGCCCTCTTCAAACGGCACGTAGCGCGACTTGTCGCCGAACAGGGTCCAGCAGCCCTCGATGTTGTCGCGATCACGCGCGAACGGCCCGATCAGGGCGATCTTCTGGCCCTGCTTGCGCAGCGGCAGCACATTACCCTCGTTCTTCAGCAGCACGATCGAGCGGCGGGCGGCGTCGCGCGAAAGGGCGTCGTGTGCGGCCAGGTGGGACGGATCGGCTTCGCGCGCCGGATCCAGCGAGCGGTACGGATCGTCGAGCAGCCCGATGGCCTGCTTGAGCTCGAGCACGCGGCGCACCGCGGCGTCGAGCGTGGCCATCGGCACTTCGCCGCTCTCCACCAGGTCCGGCAGGTGCGCGGCGTAGAAGCCGCTCTGCATGCTCAGCTCCAGGCCGGCCAGGAAGGCCTTCTTGGTCGCATCGCGATCATCGGCGGCGTAGCCGTGCGCGACCAGTTCCATGTCGGCGGTGTAGTCGGAAATCACCACGCCGGGAAATTTCCATTCCCCGCGCAGGATGTCGGTCAGCAGCTCGTGGTTGGCGCTGGCCGGCACGCCGTTGATGTCGTTGAACGAGGACATCACGGTCAGCGCGCCTGCCTCGAAGGCGGCCTTGAACGGCGGCAGGTGCACATCGCGCAGGGTCTGCGGCGCGATGTCGACGTAGTTGTATTCCATGCCGCCGGCGACCGCGCCATAGGCGGCGAAATGCTTGGGCGTGGCCAGCAGTGCGTCGGCGGCCTTCAGGTCGGGACCCTGGAAGCCGCGCACGCGCGCGGCGGCGAAGGCGCAGCCCAGCACGACGTCCTCGCCGGCGCCCTCGGCGCCACGACCCCAGCGCTGGTCGCGGGCGATGTCCACGGCCGGGGCGAAGGTCCAGTGCAGGCCGGCAGCGGTGGCCTCGATCGCGGTGGCGCGCGCGGTGCGCTGCGCCAGGTCGGGCTCGAAGCTGGCGGCCTCGCCCAGCGGGATCGGGAACACCGTGCGCATGCCATGGATGACGTCGGCGGCCAGCAGCACCGGGATGCCGAGCCGGCTTTCCTCGATGGCGACCTTCTGGATCTGCCGGCCCAGCTCGGCGCCGACGCCGTTGAACAGGGTGCCGACCCGCCCGGCGCGCACCTGGGCCAGGACTTCCTCGGCATTGCGGGTATTGGCGTCCGGATTCACGTCGGGAGCGAACGGGCGGACCATGTCGGCGAAAACGCCCAGCTGGCCGACCTTCTCGTCGAGGGTCATACGGTCGATCAGGGCTTGAATGCGGTCGGCTGCCATGGGGTCCTTGAGAAAACGTTTACATCGCCGCCCATTCTAGCCTCCCGGCCGGGGCGTCGGGTGAGGGCGCATTCTCACTTCCGCGCCAGCCGGAGGCAACGTCGGCCATCTGGCGCCGATCGGCGCCCGGCTTGCGGGAGATCGGGGCCCGGCAGGTTCAGTCGCGGTTGCGTTCGATGATCACGCCGACGGCGCGGGCGCCGCGGACCGCACCGGGCTTGCTCAGCTTGAGCCGCAGCCAGCTGACGCCGAACTCGGCCAGGACGATCTCGGCGCAGCGCTCGGCGAGGGTTTCCACCAGCCCGTAGTCGGACTGGCCGACGAATTCCACCAGGCGTTTGCTGACCGCCTTGTAGTTCAGGGTGTCGGCGATGTCGTCGCTGGCGGCCGGGCGGCGGTTGTCGAAGCCCATCTCCAGGTCGAAGCGCAGGGTCTGGCGGATCCGCCGCTCCCAGTCGTAGATGCCGATCAGGGCGTCGATTTCCAGACCTTCGATGAAGACTTTATCCATGTGCGGCAGGCGTTCTGGCAGGAAGGGGGCGGGCCGGATCAGGCACCGGCGGCGACCACGGGGGCCAGGGTGGCCATGTCCCAGCGCGGGGTGACGTGGACGGCGGCATCGTCGTGCTGGCCGGCCTCCAGGCGCAGCGCCCCGGCGAAGGCGATCATCGCCCCGTTGTCGGTGCACAGCGACGGCCGCGGGAAGCAGACCCGGCCGCCATTGCGCGCGGCCATGTCCTGCAGGCGCTGGCGCAGGCGACGGTTGGCGCCGACGCCACCGGCCACCACCAGGGTGTCGCAGCCGGCCGCCTCCAGCGCGCGCTCGCACTTGATGGCCAGGGTATCGACCACCGCGTCCTCGAACCCACGGGCGATGTCGGCGCGGGTGGCGTCGCTCTGGTCGCTGTCGCGCCAGGCCAGCAGGACCTGGGTCTTGAGTCCGGAAAAGCTGAAGTCCAGGCCCGGCCGGTCGGTCATCGGGCGGGCGAAGCGGTACCGCCCCGGCGTGCCCTGCTCGGCCAGCTTCGCCAGCTGCGGGCCACCCGGATACGGCAGGCCCATCAGCTTGGCGGTCTTGTCGAAGGCCTCGCCGGCGGCGTCGTCCAGGGTCTCGCCGAGCAGGCGGTAGGAGCCGATCCGGTCCACCGCCACCAGCTGGGTATGCCCGCCGGAGACCAGCAGGGCCACGAACGGCGGATCCGGCGGGTCATCCTCCATCAACGGTGCCAGCAGGTGGCCTTCCATGTGGTGGACCCCGATCGCCGGCACGTCCAGCGCCCAGGCCAGCGAGCGGGCCACGCCGGCGCCGACCAGCAGCGCGCCGACCAGGCCCGGGCCGGCCGTGTAGGCCACTCCGTCCAGTTCGCCCGGCGCCAGCCCGGCATCGGCCAGGGTCTGGCGCACCAGCGGCAGCAGCTTGCGCACATGGTCGCGGCTGGCCAGCTCGGGCACCACGCCGCCGTATTCAGCATGCAGGGCGATCTGGCTGTACACGTGGTGGGCACGCAGGGCCTGCTCCGCCGGCAGCGCGGTGTCGTAGACCGCCACGCCGGTTTCGTCGCAGGAAGATTCGATGCCGAGGACTTTCATGCCCCCATTGTGGACCCGCAGACGCCAGAGGCAAGCCCCGGGGCTTGCACGTCGGTACGAAGCCGTTATAATGCGCGGCTCACACCGGGCGTGACCCGGTCACTATGTCCCGGAGATTCCATGCCCAGCGTCAAAGTCCGCGAGAACGAGCCCTTCGAGTTTGCGCTCCGTCGTTTCAAGCGCACCTGCGAGAAGGCCGGCGTGCTGGCCGAGACCCGCAAGCGCGAGTTCTACGAAAAGCCGACCCAGGAGCGCAAGCGCAAGGCTGCCGCTGCTGTGAAGCGCCAGCTGCGTCGCTCGTCGCGCGACGTCACCAAGCGTCAGCGCCTGTACTGATCGGATCGCCCCTCGCGGGGCGGTTCTCCTGACCGGTTTCGGCGCCCTCGGCGCGGGATCCGGCCCCAGGGCCTGAAGCCGGCACGCGAGAGCGTTGGCCGGCTTTTTGCATGGGCGTCGTTATGACGCCCGGTTTCCGGCGGAACTTCCGCCCCCAATACAACGCAGGTGCCCCATGACGCTCAAGCAGCAGCTCACCGATGACATGAAGGCCGCCATGAAGGCGGGCGACAAGCACAGCCTGGGCGTGATCCGGCTGATCAACGCCGCGATCAAGCAGAAGGAAGTCGACGAGCGCGTGGAACTGGACGACACCGCCGTGATCGCCGTGCTCGACAAGATGGTCAAGCAGCGCAAGGACTCGGTGACCCAGTACGAAGGCGCCGGCCGCGAGGACCTGGCCCAGGTCGAGCGCGAGGAGATCGTGGTGATCGACCGCTACCTGCCGGCGAAGATGGGCGAGGCGGAAATCGTCGCCGCGATCCAGGCCGCGATCGCCGAAACCGGCGCCAAGGGCCCGGCCGACATGGGCAAGCTGATGGGCGCGCTCAAGCCCAAGCTGGCCGGACAGGCCGACATGGGCCTGGTTTCGACGCTGGTGAAGCAGCAGCTCGCCGGTTGATCGGAATCCCGGCCGGGACGATCGGCTGATCGTCCCGGCCATTCCCGCCGCGCGCTCAGCGCGCCTGGCGGCAGTCCTTCATCTCGATGCCGCTGCCGGTGACATTGGCCACCGTGCCTTCCAGCCTGGCGTAATCCTGCCCGCGCAGCGTGGCGAAGAACGCCTTCTGGTCCGGCGCCAGGTTGCAGGAGACCTGGAAACGCGCGCCGTTCATGTCCGCACCATCGCGCACGTTGAACAGACCCCGGCTCTTGGTCACCAGGTAGCTCACCTGGTCGGCGCCGCTGTACTGGTTGTGCGAGACGGTATACAGCTGGCCATCGACGCGGTATTTCTTGCCGATGTAGCGGGCATAGAACGGCAACAGCGCCTGGCCGACCTGTTCGCTGCTTTCCTGGCTGGAGGTGCCGCCCAGCATCAGGTCCTTGAACGACAGCATGCCCGCGCCGGCCGAGGCGGTCTTCTTCGCCTCCTTCTCCAGCCTGGCCGACAGCTGCGTCGCATCGGCGTCCTCGTAGCGCTCCACGCCGTCGGCCTCGCGCGCGGCATTGGCGATCGCCTCGCCTTCCTTGCCGCCCTTGAGCTTGTCGAGGATGTCGCACAGTCCCTTGCGCGCGTCTTCCTCCTTGACCGCCTGGCCGCGTGCCAGCTTCACCGTGATGCCGGCCTCCCCGTTGGCCTGCGCCTGGCCCATGAAGACCAGCGGGATGCGCAGGCCGTTCTGCACGAAATAAAACTCGCCGTTGCCCTTGGCGTCGTAGAGCTCGCCGCCGGTTTCGTAGCTTTCGGCCTTGGCGTAGCTGCGCATCTGGCCCAGCGCGCTGCGCGGGCTCATGCCCGGCACCGTCACCGACGAGGTGAATACCTGGCCGTTGCGCGGATCGCCGATCGCCTTGAAATTGGCGTCGCACGTGGCCGCCGCCTGTGCCACGGACGCAGTTCCCAAGCCCAGGCCGAGGCCCAGGGCCATTGCTACCGTTCTCTTCATGATCACATCTCCTTTGCGTTAATCCGCTCCAAGTCACATCCCTCGCGACGCGCATCGCGCGGCCGCGGCATACAGGATGTCCCCACTGCCGATCATAACGCCCTGACATGGACCTGGACCCGCGCCTGCGCAAATACCTCGACCGCGTGCAGCGCAGCCTGCCGATGGCACTGGTCAACCGCTTCGTCGAGATCGATGTCCTGACCCAGGCCGCCTCGCTGTCGTTCTACGCCCTGCTCTCGCTGGCCCCGCTGCTGGTGCTGCTGCTGTGGCTCACCGCCTCGCTGTATCCGCCCGCACAGCAGGCCCTGGTGACCCAGGTCGGCCAGCTTGCCGGCGGCAGCTCGGCGACGGTGGCGCAGACGGTGATCGACAACGCCACCGCCCAGCCCGGGATCGGCACGATGGCCGGCGGCTGGAGCACGCTGCTGCTGTTCGTCGGTTCCACCGCGGTCTTCGCGCAGCTGCAGAACGCGCTCAACCTGATCTTCCATACCGACCGCCAGCGCCTGGCCGGCATCGTGCCCTGGCTCAAGAAGCGGGTGTTCTCCTTCGGCGTGGTGCTGGCGCTGGGCTTCCTGCTGCTGGTGTCGATGATCGCCACCACCGCCCTGCAGGTCGCCTTCGCCCGCCTGCCCTCGCTGCTGCCGGCGGTCGGCTACATCACCACGCTGCTGGTGTACGTGCTGGCCTTCGCCTTCCTGTACCGCTACCTGCCCGACCGCCTGGTGTCGTGGCGCCAGGCCATCCTTGGCGGGGTCATCACCGCGCTGCTGTTCGCGCTGGGGCGTTACGCGATCGGCCTGTACATCAGCGAGGCCGCTCCCGGCAGCGCCTATGGCTCGATGGGTGCGCTGGTCGTGCTGCTGGTATGGATGTACTACGCCTCGGTGGTGTTCTTCGTCGGCGCACTGATCACCGCGGTCATCGACGAGCGCTCGCGCGCCCGGCTCAAGCTGGCCGTGGCCGGGGTGGATCCATCCACCCCGCCGGCCGGCCCCCGCCCCGTGCCGGAAACCTGAAGGCGGCAGCGCGCGCCGCATCGGGTGGCCGTGGCATCCTATGCGGATGGCCCGCATCCCCGACGCATTCATCGACGACCTGCTCGCAAGGACGGACATCGTCGAGGTGATCAGCACGCGGGTGCCGCTCAAGCGCCAGGGCAAGGAATATTCGGCGCGCTGTCCGTTCCATGACGAGCGCTCGGCCTCGTTCACTGTCTCGCCGACCAAGCAGTTCTACCACTGCTTCGGCTGCGGCGCGCATGGCACCGCGATCAGCTTCCTGATGAACTACGACCGCCTCGAATTCCTCGACGCGGTGGACGAACTGGCCAAGCGCGCCGGCATGGAAGTGCCGCGCGATACCCAGCAGCGCAATGCCGCCCAGGCCGACGACAGCCGCGACCTCTACGCGGCGCTGGACGCGGCCACGAAGTTCTTCCAGCGGCACCTGGAGGGCAGCGCCAAGGCACGCGAGTACCTGGACGGCCGGGGTGTCGATGCCGAGACCCGCGCGCGCTTCTCGATCGGCTACGCGCCTGACGGCTACAGCGCGCTGAAGGATGCGCTGGGGACCGACGAGCGCCGCATGAAACTGCTCGACCGCGCCGGGCTGTTCTCCAAGAACGATCGCGGCCACGTCTACGACAAGTTCCGCGACCGGGTGATGTTCCCGATCTTCGACCGTCGCGGCCGGGTGATCGCCTTCGGCGGCCGCGTGCTGCAGAAGGACGACGGCCCGAAGTACCTCAATTCGCCGGAGACCGCGCTGTTCCACAAGGGCCGCGAGCTGTACGGCCTGTGGCAGGTGCGCCAGGCGCATCAGAAGATCGAGCGGCTGATCGTGGTCGAGGGCTACATGGACGTGGTCTCGCTGTTCCAGTTCGGCGTCACCGAGGCGGTGGCGACGCTGGGCACGGCGACCACGCCGGAACATGCCGAGCTGCTGTTCCGCAACGCGCCGGACGTGTACTTCTGCTTCGACGGCGACAACGCCGGCCGCAAGGCCGGCTGGCGCGCGCTCGAGTCGGTGCTGCCGCGGATGAAGGACGGCCGCCAGGCGTTCTTCCTGTTCCTGCCCGATGGCGAGGACCCGGACACCATCGTGCGCAAGGAAGGCCGCGAGGCCTTCGATGCGCGGCTCAAGCAGGCCACGCCGCTGTCGCAGTTCTTCTTCGACGAGATGGCGCGCGAGACCAACCTGTCCACGCTCGACGGCCGCGCCCGCCTGGCCGAACGCGCGCGCCCGATGCTGGCGCAGATCCCCGATGGGGCCTTCGGCGACCTGATGCGCCAGGAGCTGGCTCGGCTGACCGGCGTCGGCGCCGCCACGGCATCGCCGGGCGCGGCGCCCGTCCAGCGACCGGCACGCCCGGTCACGCCGATGCAGAAGCGCAGCCTGGTGCGCAGCGCGATCGCCATCCTGCTGCAGCAGCCCTCGCTGGCGGCCACGATCGAGGACCACCACGATTTTGCCGGCCTGCGCATGCCCGGCGTGGACCTGCTGCTGGAGCTGATCGAACTGGTCCGGCAGCGGCCGGAGATCACCACCGGCGCGCTGCTCGAACACTACGCAGAGCGCGAGGAACAGGCCGCCCTGCACAAGCTGGCCGCGCAGGCGCTGCCGGGCGATGCGCAGATCTGGGCGCAGGAACTGCATGACGTGGCGGTGCAGCTGGAACGCCAGCTGGTCATGCAGCGCATCGACGAGCTGCAGGACAAGCAGCGCGCGCAGGGGCTGGACGATACCGACAAGTACGAGATGCGCGAGCTGCTCAAGGCGCGCGCGGGCTTCCGCTGAGGACCGCATGACGATCCGCTTGCCCTCGCTGCTCGCCCTTTGCCTGCTGCTACCCGCGGCCTGTGTGCTGGCCGCACCGGCGGCGGACCTCGCGCCGCACGCGATCTCGCACGGTCTGTACGTCGGTGGGCAGCCCGATCCTGGCCAGCTGCGCGCACTGGCCGCGCAGGGCGTGACCACGGTCATCGATCTGCGCGGCACGGACGAGGATCGCGGCTTTGCCGAGGCCGATCTGGTGCACCAGCTCGGCCTGCGCTACGTGTCGCTGCCGGTGGCCGGCGCGGCGGGCATCAACCCGGCCAATGCCCGCGCGCTGCAGCAGGCGCTCGACGCCAGCCCGGGACCGGTGTTGCTGCACTGCGCTTCGGGCAACCGTGTCGGCGCGCTCACCGCGCTGCTGGCCCACGCGCGCGGGGCAGATGACGAGGCCGCCCTGGCCGAGGGTCGTGCCGCTGGCCTGAAGTCGCTCGAACCCACGGTGCGCACGCAGCTGCAGGCGGCGCACCCTGATCCGGAGCCGGAAAGCAGATGAAGGCATGGCTGGCGCGACTGCGCTTGGACCCGTTCACCCTCGCCCTGCTGGGCACGATCACCCTGGCCTCGCTGCTGCCGGTACGCGGCACCGCCGCCGCGGTGATGGACAACGCCACCGATCTGGCGATCGCGGCGCTGTTCTTCCTGCACGGCGCGCGTCTGTCCCGAGAAGCCGTGCGTGCCGGTGCGCTGCACTGGCGCCTGCACCTGGTCATCCTCGGCTGCACGTTCGTGCTCTATCCGCTGCTGGGCCTGCTGTCGCGGCCGCTGGCACATGCGGTGCTGACCCCGGAGCTCTACATCGGCGTGCTGTTCCTGTGCGCGCTGCCGTCCACCGTGCAGTCCTCGATCGCCTTCACCTCGATGGCCGGCGGCAATGTGCCGGCGGCGGTGGTGAGCGCCTCGCTGTCCAGCCTGCTCGGGGTGTTCCTGACGCCGCTGCTGATGGGCCTGCTGGTCGGCGCGCAGGGTGGCATGGCGCATCCGCTCGAGGCGATCGGCAAGATCCTGCTGCAGCTGCTGGTGCCGTTCGTCGCCGGCCACCTGCTGCGCCCCTGGATCGCCAGGTGGGTGGAACGGCGCCGCGCGCTGCTGCGCTATACCGACCAGGGCACGATCCTGCTGGTGGTCTACACCGCCTTCAGCGCCGCGGTGAACGAGGGGCTGTGGCACAAGACGCCGCTGCCGGCGCTGCTGGCCGTGGTGGGCTTCGCGGTCGTCCTGCTGGCGGTGGCGATGACGCTGATCACGTTCATCGCGCGCCGCCTGGGCTTCTCCCGCCAGGACGAGATCCCCATCGTGTTCTGCGGCTCGAAGAAATCCCTGGCCACCGGCGTGCCGATGGCCAAGGTGATGTTCTCGGCCGGCAGCCTCGGCGCGATCGTGCTGCCGATCATGATCTACCACCAGATCCAGCTGATCGTCTGCGCCTTCGTCGCCGCGCGCTATGCGCGTTCGCAACCGCCGCACTGAGCCCCCCCCTCTCTTTGTGCTTTTCCCATCCGAGTCGATGAACTTTCGGGCCAGCATCGGCGCGGCCCTTCCGCGACCGTTGGCGGCATGGATGCCGCCATCGAGCCCCCAGGGATGGGTTCACGGCGTGTCGCGGAAGGGCCGCGCCGATGCTGGCCGTGCAGTGACACCCGGCAGCCGATCCACATCGCAGGCCAAATCCCTCGGCAGTCGCGCGGGGAACAAAAACAGAAAGGGCGGCCTCCGGCCGCCCAACCCATCCCACCCTACCCCGTCACCGACATCGGCGGCGGCAGCCACCGCAGCAGATAGTGGTCGATCATCAGGAAGGCGAACAGCAGCATCAGGTAGATGATCGAGTAGCGGAACATCTTCATCGAGAACAGCTCATCCGGCGGCGACTGGATCCGCCACGCATAGCGCAGGAACACCGCATTGAGCGCCACCATGCCCGCCAGGTAGAAGATGCCGCTCATGCCGAAGACCACCGGCAGCAGCGTCGACAGCGCCAGCAGCACCGAGTACAGGAAGATCTGCCGGCGCGTGTACTCCACGCCGTGGGTCACCGGCAGCATCGGGATCGAGGCCTTGGCGTAATCGGCGCGGCGGAAGATCGCCAGCGCCCAGAAGTGCGGCGGCGTCCACAGGAAGATGATCAGCACCAGCAGCAGCGAATAGCCCCAGTCCCACGGCCCCTGCATGCCGGTCACCGCGGCCCAGCCCAGCAGCGGCGGGGCGGCGCCGGCCAGCCCGCCGATGACGATGTTCTGCGGCGTGGCCCGCTTCAGGTACACCGTGTAGATCACCGCGTAGCCGATCAGCGAGGCGAAGGTCAGCACCGCGGTGATGACGTTCACCCACAGCACCAGGATCGTCATCGAGATCACGGTGAGGATGCCGGCAAACACCAGCACTTGCGCCGGCTTCACCTTGCCCACCACCAGCGGCCGCCACGACGTGCGCGCCATCTGTGCGTCGATCTTGGCGTCCAGCAGCTGGTTGATCGCCGCCGCCGCCGAGGCCGCCAGCCAGATGCCGGCAAAGCCCAGCAGGCCGGCGCGCACCTGCTCGCCGCTCGGTAGCCCGGGGATCGCCAGGCACATCCCGACCAGCGCGGTGAACACGATCAGTGCCACCACCTTCGGCTTGGTCAGGTCCCAGTAGTCGCGTACGGTCGCCTGCATGTTCACTCCGGCGCCCGCAGCCGCGCGAGCAGGCTGACCAGGACGAACAGCAGCGCCACCGCGCCGCCGTTGTGCATCACCGCCACCGCCAGCGGCAGCGCGAGCTTGACGTTGAGCACGCCCAGCGTCACCTGCAGCACGACCAGCAGGCCCAGCGCCGTCGCCCAGCCGCGCATGCCCGGCGCGCGCGACAGGCGCCACGACAGCCACAGCAGGTAAACGCCGGCGACGACGGCCATCAGCCGGTGCGCCATCTGGATCGCGATGCGCGAGGCACCGTCGAGCACGCCGCCTTCGTAGTCCACGCCGATACCGCGCCACAGGGTGAAACCCTCGCGGAAATCATGCGGCGGCCACCACTGGCTGACGCAGCGCGGGAAGTTGTCGGCCGACCAGTCGCCGCCGCCGCAGGCCAGCGCGGCGTAGTTGGCGCTGACCCAGCCGCCCAGCGATATCTGCGCGACCAGCAGCAGCACGCCCAGGCGCACCCACCATTTCAGGCGCGGGGCCTCGGCCAGGGTGATCGGCAGGTGGGTGGCGCGCCAGGCCATCCACACCAGCAGCGCGAACATCAGCATGCCGCCGAGCAGGTGGCCCATCACCACGATCGGCTTGAGCAGCAGGGTCACCGTCCACATGCCCAGCAGGGCCTGGAAGATCACCGTGCACAGCGTCAGCAGCGCCACCCGCGCCAGGTCCTCGTTGGACCAGCGCAGGGCAGCGAACAGCAGGATCGCCACGCCGGCCATCGCCACTGCCGCGCCAGCCGGATGTTGCCCGGACATGTACAGCGGAATCGACAGCGCGACCAGCACCGCGGCGGTGACGATCTGCGCGATGCCGGCACGGCGGCGGCGCGCGGCCAGCAACGCCAGCACCAGGATCTCGACCCCGAGCGCGCCGGCGAGGAAGCGGTGCACCTGCTCGCGCCAGGCCTTGTGGGTCTCCAGCGGACGGATCCTGCTGGCGACGTGCGCGTTGGCTTCGTCGGCGGTCTGTGGCCAGGTCACGCGGCCATAGCAGGTCGGCCAGTCCGGGCAGCTCAGCCCGGCGTCGGACAGGCGCACGAACGAGCCGAACATGATCGTGCTGGCGGTCATCAGCGCCGCCAGCCAGGCCATGCGGTGGAAATTCCGGTACAGCGCCGGACGCGCGAACAGGTTCATCCGATCAGACTCACGAGCAGGTTCACAGCAGTTTCAACAATTTGGCCAGGTCCTGGCGCAGGCCGCCCGGATCGAAGCCCGGCGCATAGCGCAGGACGACGAAGCCATTGGGGTCGATGACGTACACCGGCGCGCCGCCGGCATCGTCCACGCGCGGCAGCGCACCGCGCAGCGCCGGGTCGGGCTGCAGCACGCGCAGCGCCGGCATGGGCGGCAGGCCCGCCGGCGGCGTGCCGATCCACAGCACCTCGACCTTGTCGGCGTCGTGGCCGAACAGCTGCCATACCTTGTCCAGGTCGCGGGCCAGCGCCACGCAGGCCGGCGCGCAGTCGGCGCGCGGCGCCAGCACGATGCGCCAGGTGCGACTGGCGGGATTCCAGTCGTAGGCACGGCCATCGGCCAGCCGCGGGGTGACCGCGCGCAGGTCGGCGGGCGGCGACAGCAATTCGCCGTGGTTGCGGTTGGCAGCCGGCTGCCAGCCACTGAAACGCAGGATCCCGGCCACCAGCATGGAGCCGAAGAACATCACGAACAGGGCGATCAGCTTGCCGCGGCCGCGTCGGCCGGGGGCGGCCGGGGCCTGGGAAGTCAGGGTCATGCGGGGGATTTTCTCATGGCAGGGCGGTCCGCGCCCGCCGTCGTTCCCGGCGCGACCGCCACTGCAGGATCGCGGCCGTGGCCAGCACCGCCAGCGCCAGGCCGAACCACTGCACCGCGTAAGCCAGGTGCCGCGCGGGCGGCAGGGTATTGGGAAGGATTTCCAGGTCGCGCGTGTAACCCAGCGGGAGCGCCGGATCGAGGCGCAGGACCTGCGACGAAATGTCGCGGTGGCCCAGGGCGGTGGCGATCGCCGGCAGGTCGATCCGCGTCGCCAGCCAGGTCGAGGGCACGGCCGTGGCGGCAAGCGCCGGGCCCAGCGCGATGCCCGCCGACGGTGGCGGCGCCAGCAGGCCGCGCACCGGCTCGCGCCCTGCCAGCGGCGTCAGCACCGGCAGCTGGCGGTCCGGTGGCAGCGGCCACCAGCCCAGGTCGACCAGCAGCCACGCGCCGCGGCCGCTGCGCGCCGGCTGGTAGATGCGCACGCCGGCGCGGCCCTCGTGCATCTGGTTGTCCAGCAGCACCTGCTGCGGCTGCAGTTCGACCACCCCATCGACCCAGGCCAGCCGCGGCGCCTGCGCGAGCGCGGCGTCGAGCGTCTGCGGGTGCAGGCGCACCTGGCTGGCCTGGCGCAACAGCGCTTCCTTCTGGTGCATGCGATCTAGCTGCCAGCGGCCGAGGCAGGTGAAGCCGGCGGCTACCGCGATCGCGAGCAGCCACAAGGCCAGGCGCGTGTGCTGGCGCATCATGACAACGGGCGCCAAAACGGGTGCAATGCGGCTTCCGCCACCGCTGCCGGACTACCCGTGAACGATTCGCTCAAGACCCTGCTGATTGTCGCGTTCCTGCTGGTCATCGTCTGGCAACTCGGCGCCGGCCTGTATTACCTGCTCACCGATCGCGAGGACAGCAAGCGTACGGTCAATGCCCTCACGCGCCGCATCGCGCTGTCGGTGGCCCTGATCCTGCTGGTCATCCTGGGCATCTACAGCGGCTGGATCAAGCCACACGGTCTGTGACAACCGGAAAGCCGGCCTGCCGCAACCACGCGCGCAGGCCGCCCCGGGGCGGGCTTACAGCACGTAGACGAACAGGAACAGCGCCAGCCATACCACGTCGACGAAGTGCCAGTACCACGCCGCCGCCTCGAAGGCGAAATGGTGGTCCTTGGTGAAGTGGCCGCGCGCGGCGCGCAGCCACATCACGATCAGCATGATCGTGCCCAGCGCCACGTGCATGCCGTGGAAGCCGGTGAGCATGAAGAAGGTCGATCCGTAGATGCCCGAGCCCAGGGTCAGGTTGAGCTCGTGGTAGGCGTGGATGTATTCCTTGGCCTGGAAGTACAGGAAGGTGCAGCCCAGCAGCACCGTGACGCCCTGCCAGACCAGCAGCTGGGTACGACGGCCGGCCTTGAGCGCGTGGTGGGCGATGGTCAGGGTGACGCCGGAGCTGAGCAGGATCAGTGTGTTGATCAGCGGCAGGCCCCAGGCCGGAATGGTCTGGAAGTGGCCACCGACCTGGCCGGGGCCGGCGGTCGGCCAGGCGGCCGAATAGCCGTTCCACAGCAGCTCGTTGGTCATTACCCCGTCGCCTTCGCCCCCCAGCCAGTACAGGCCGAAGAAGCGGGTGTAGAACAGCGCGCCGAAGAAGGCCCCGAAGAACATCACCTCGGAGAAGATGAACCAGATCATCCCCATCCGGAACGACACGCCGACCTGGTGGTTGTAGCGACCGGCATTGGATTCGCGGATCACGTCGCCGAACCACATGAACAGCGTCGCCACCAGCATCGCGATGCCGAGGAAGAAGGTCCAGCGGCCCCAGCTGGCGTCGTTCAACCAGGAGGCGACGCCGACCATGGTGACCAGCATCGAGATCGAACCGACGAACGGCCATTTGCTCTGGGGCGGCACGAAATAGGCGTTGGCATCGGGACTGTGGTCGGCCATGTCGTCGTTTCCGGGATCGTTGGCGTGGAAGTCAGGGCGCTGCCGGCGGGCTGCCCGCGGGCGCGCCGGCGGGCAGTTCGGAGGTCAGTGCCTCGTTCTTGTAGAAGGTGTACGAGAGCGTGATGGTATGGATGTCCGCCGGCAGGTTCGGGTCGACGATGAAGCGCAGCGGCATGTCGCGCCGTTCGCCGGCCTGCAGGGTCTGGGCGGTGAAACAGAAGCATTCGGTCTTGCTGAAATAACCCGATGCACGCGAAGGCGCCACCGAGGGCACCGCGCTGCCGACGATCGCGTGGTCGCTGTCGTTGCTGGCGAAATACAGGGCCTCGTTGAGCTCGCCCGGCACCACGTCCATGGTCAGCTGCTCGGGATGGAACGACCACGGCAGGCGCGAATTGACGCTGCCGTCGAACTCCACCCGCACCAGCCGCTTGCCAACGGGCACCACGGACGCCTCGCGGCCGCCGCCGGGCCCGCGCTCGACGCGGATCCCGAACACCTTCTCGCAGGCGATCCGGTACAGCGGCACCAGCGAGAAGGTCAGCACGAACACCGCCAGCACCACGCCGACCAGCCTGAGCAGGCCGGCCTGTGCACGCGGCGTCGGCGCGGGCGCGTTCACCGCCCCAGCACCCCGGTCAGGATGAAGCCGACGTAGACCGCCAGCGCCACCCCGGCCACGTACAGCGCGGTACGGCGGGCGCGGCGGCGGCGCGCTTCCAGTTCGCGGCTCGCCGCTGCCGGATCAGTGGCTGACATCGTCATGCGCCAGGTCGCCCGGCTTGATCACCGGCGGCAGGGTGAAGGTATGCGCCGGGGCGGGCGAGGGAATCGTCCACTCCAGGCCACGGGCGCCTTCCCAGGCACGCTCGCCGGCGCGGGCGCCAGCGCGCAGCGACGACAGCAGGATGCCGGCCATCAGGAACGGGGTGACGAACATGCCGAACGCGCCGATCGAGCTGACCAGGTTCCAGTCGGCGAACACCACGTTGTAGTCGGGGATGCGCCGCGGCATGCCGGCCAGGCCGAGGAAGTGCTGCGGGAAGAACAGCAGGTTGACGAACACCATCGTCCACCAGAAGTGGAACTGCGCCCACTTCTCGCTGTACATGCGCCCGGTCCACTTCGGCCACCAGTAGTACACCGCCGCGATCAGCGCGAACACCGCGCCGGTGACCAGCACGTAGTGGAAGTGCGCCACCACGAAATAGGTGTCGTGGTACTGGTAGTCGGCCGGCACGATCGCCAGCATCAGGCCGGAGAAGCCGCCGATGGTGAACAGGATGACGAAGGCGACCGCCCACAGCATCGGTGCCTCGAAGCTCAGCGAGCCCTTCCACATCGTGCTGACCCAGTTGAACACCTTCACGCCGGTCGGGATCGAGATCAGCATGGTGGCGAACATGAAGTAGATCTCGCCGCCCAGCGGCATGCCCACGGTGAACATGTGGTGGGCCCAGACGATGAAGCTCAGGAAGGCGATCGCCGCGATCGCGTAGACCATCGCCTGGTAGCCGAACAGCGGCTTGCGGCTGAAGGTCGGGATGATCTCGCTGACCACGCCGAAGGCCGGCAGGATCATGATGTAGACCTCCGGGTGCCCGAAGAACCAGAAGATGTGCTGGTACATCACCGGGTCACCGCCGCCGGCGGCGTTGAAGAACGAGGTGCCGAAGAACTTGTCGGTCAGCAGCATCGTGACCGCGCCGGCCAGCACCGGCATCACCGCGATCAGCAGGAAGGCGGTGATCAGCCAGGCCCAGCAGAAGATCGGCATCTTCAGCAGGTCGATGCCCGGCGCGCGCATGTTCAGCACGGTGGCGATGATGTTGATCGCGCCCATGATCGAGCTGATGCCGGCCACGTGGATGGCGAACACCGAGAAGGCGACGTTGTAGCCGCCCTGCAGCATCAGCGGCGGGTACATCGTCCAGCCGCCGGCCGGCGCGCCGCCGGGCAGGAACAGCGTGACCAGCAGCATCGTGAAGGCCACCGGCAGCAGCCAGAACGACCAGTTGTTCATGCGCGGCAGCGCCATGTCCGGCGCGCCGATCTGCAGCGGGATCATCCAGTTCGCCAGGCCGACGAAGGCCGGCATGACGCCACCGAAGATCATCACCAGCGCATGCACGGTGGTCATCTGGTTGAAGAACTCGGGCTTGACGAACTGCAGGCCCGGCTGCATCAGCTCGGCGCGGATCACCACGCTCATCGCCGCACCGACGATGAACATGATGAACGAGAACAGCAGGTACAGGGTCCCGATGTCCTTGTGGTTGGTCGAGAAGAACCAGCGCTCGAAGAAGCTCTGCTGGTGGTGCCCGTGGTGATCGACTGCGGAATGCGCCATGACGATGGACTACCTCTGCGAATCGGAACGTGTTGTACGGATCAGCCGGCGGACGGCTGCGGCGCGTTTTCCGGGGCGGCAGGTGCGGCTGCCGGCGTCGGCGCGGGCGCCGCCTCGGCGGGCGCGGCCGGGGCCGGCTTGGGCTTGCGTTCGGCCAGCCAGCGCTGGAACTCGGCCTTGGGCAGCGCCTCGACCACGATCGGCATGAAACCGTGGTCCTTGCCGCACAGCTCGGCGCACTGGCCGCGATAGACGCCGGGCTTCTCGATGTTGGTCCAGGCTTCGTTGATGAAGCCCGGCACCGCGTCCTGCTTCCAGCCCAGCGCCGGCACCCACCAGGCGTGGATCACGTCGTCGGAGGTGATGACGAAACGGATCTTGGTGTCGACCGGCAGCACCAGGCGGTTGTCCACGTCGAGCAGGTAGTGCGGGTTGTCCGCCACGGTCGGCACCTTGCCGCTCTGGCGGACCTGGTCCGAGTCACGCGCCAGGCGGCTGGTGAACGACACGTCCTGGCCGAGGTATTCGTACTTCCACATCCACTGGTAGCCGGTGACCTTGACGGTCATCTCCGACTCGCGCATGTCGTACATGGCGATCAGCTTGGCGGTGGCCGGCCAGGCCATGGCGATCAGGATCAGGACGGGGATGACGGTCCAGACGATCTCGGCCTTGGTGTTGTGGCTGAACTGGGCGGCGACCGCGCCCTTGGACTTGCGGAACTTGAAGATCGCATAGCCCATCGCGCCGAACACCACCACGCCGATCGCCGCGCAGACCCACAGCGCCATCATGTGCGCTTCATAGGCCATGCGCGCGGTGTGGGTGACGCCGCGCCCCATGTTGAGCTGCCAGGCGTGCGGATCGGCCGACTGCGCCCAGGCCAGCGGCGTCGCCAGCAGGCCGGCCAGCGCCGTCACACCCCTCGTTCCCCTGTGCCAAACCGTGTTGCGTCCACTGTTGCTTTGCTTCATTGCCTAGACCCTTGCCCATGGGGCGTCATCGGTTACGGCCATCGGCGGCCGCGAGCAAGCCTTGCAGTTTTTCCGCCAGCTGCAGTCGTTCGGCCGGACCGAGGAAGCTGCCTACCTCGACCTGCCGGCCACTGCTGGCCAGCCATACCCTGTCATCCGGACCCAACTGGAGCCGCACCCAATGCGGATGCGCCTGGAACGTCGGCGGCGAATCGGAACGAGGGAAGACCTGGACTGCGGCCGGCCCCACCCGGATCGCTTCTTCACGTTCGCCGCTACGCCAGGACTGGCGCAGCGCCAAAGCCACCAGAACACTGTGCAGCAGGGCGAATACGGGGGCGAAGACATTGCCCGCCCACCAACCCAGCCCCGCTGCCAGCCACATCACCCCCGCCAGCCCGGCAAACAGCATGAGGAATTGCCGGGCCGTCATCGCCCGCGGCGGCCGCAGCCGCAGCTGCATGGCCAGACCGTCGGGATCCGGGGTCGACACTTCGATCATGTCGCAACCGCGCTCCACGCCGCGGAGAACGACTCGATGGTAGCCCCCGGCGAGCGCGCCGGGCAAGCATTCCGACACAGTTCATGATGCTGCACTGCAACCAGAAAGCATCTGCAAATCAATCATTTCGACGCGCTCGCTCAATCGCGCCCCGAGCATTCTTCATGCAGAAAACGGCGGCCGGGGCGCCGTTTCCGCTCAAGTGCCGGCCACCGGCGCGCTCCTAGAATAGGCGCCATTGCCCCTGATCCCGATGCCATGAGCGCACAACCCGACGCCGCCCCCGGCGGCCATGTTTCCCCACCCCGCCTGCTCTCTCCCGAGCTGCCGGCGGCCCCCGGCGCGCTGCGCGCCGCCGTCACCGCCGCCTGGTTGAAGGACGAGACCGAGCACGTGCGCGACCTGCTCGAGCAGGCCCGCCTGCCGGCCGCCGAGCAGGCCAAGGTCCAGGCCCTGGCCGCCGACCTGGTCAGCCGGGTCCGCGCCCGCGCCCAGGACCAGGGCGCGATCGAGGCCTTCATGCGCCAGTACGACCTCGGCAGCGAGGAGGGCGTGCTGCTGATGTGCGTGGCCGAGGCCCTGCTGCGCATCCCCGACCAGGAAACCGCCGACAAGCTGATCCGCGACAAGCTCGGCGACGCCGACTGGGAGCGCCACCTGGGCGGCAGCGATTCGGTGCTGGTCAACGCCTCGACCTGGGGCCTGATGCTCACCGGCCGGATCGTGCAGATCAACGACCTGACCCGCGCCGACGCCCCGGGCGCCTTCAAGCGCCTGATCGCCCGCGTCGGCGAGCCGGTGATCCGCCTGGCCGTGCGCCAGGCGATGAAGATCATGGGCCACCAGTTCGTCATGGGCCGCACCATCGACGAGGCGCTGTCGCGCTCGCACAAGGGCGACAACACCAGCTACCGCTACTCCTTCGACATGCTCGGCGAAGGCGCCCTGACGATGAAGGACGCCCTGCGTTACCTGGAGGACTACCGCCGCGCCATCCACGCCATCGGCGGCGACCACGTGCGCCGCGGCGGCAAGCCGGATGGCGACGTGACCCAGGCCCCGGGCATCTCGATCAAGCTCTCGGCGCTGTATCCGCGCTACGAGCATGCCAAGCGCGAGCGCGTGCTGCGCGACCTGGTCCCGGGCGTGCTGGAGCTGGCGCAGCTGGCGAAGTCCTACGGCATCGGCTGCACCGTCGACGCCGAGGAAGCCGACCGCCTGGAGCTGTCGCTGGACATCATCGAGCAGGTCTTCGGGGACGCCTCGCTGGCCGGCTGGGACGGCTTCGGCGTGGTCGTGCAGGCCTACCAGAAGCGCACCCCGTACACGATCGACTACCTGGCCGACCTGGCCCGGCGCAGCGGCCGCCGCATGCAGGTGCGCCTGGTCAAGGGCGCCTACTGGGACGCGGAGATCAAGCGCGCGCAGATCGACGGCCTGGCCGGCTACCCGGTGTTCACCCGCAAGCAGAACACCGACGTGTCCTACCTGGCCTGCGCCAAGCGCCTGTTCGGCCACGCGGACGCGATCTATCCGATGTTCGCCACCCACAACGCGCACACGATCGCCGCCATCCGCACGATCGGCCACGGCCGCACCTACGAGCACCAGAAGCTGCACGGCATGGGCGATGACCTGTATGCCGAGGTGGTGCCGGCCGACCGCCTCGGCCTGCCCTGCCGCGTCTACGCGCCGGTCGGCTCGCACGAGGATCTGCTGCCCTACCTGGTCCGCCGCCTGCTCGAGAACGGCGCCAACTCCAGCTTCGTCAACCGCATCACCGACGAGAAGGTGGCCATCGAAGACCTGGTCCGCGATCCGGTCGAGGCCGTGTCCTCGTTCGCCTCCATCCCGCATCCGAAGATCCCGCTGCCGGCCGACCTGCTGCGCAGCCAGAACCAGAACAGGAAGAACTCCATGGGCGCCAATCTCGCCAATGACCAGGACCTGCGCCAGCTGGCCGAACAGCTCAACGCCGCGGTGAAGCCGTGGCAGGCCGGCCCGCTGGTGCCGGGCGCGGTCGTCTCCAGCACGGCCATCGCGGTCACCTCCCCGGCCGACCGCCGCCAGGTCGTCGGCCACTGGCAGCCGGCCGATGCCGCCGTCGTCGACAAGGCGCTGGCCAATGCGGTAGCCGCCCAGCCGGGCTGGAACCGCACCCCGGCCGCCAGCCGCGCGACCATCCTCGAGCACGCCGCAGACCTGCTGGAAGCGCGCATGCCCGAGTTCATGGCGCTGTGCGTGAAGGAAGCCGGCAAGACCCTGCCCGACGCCGTCGCCGAAGTCCGCGAGGCGGTCGATTTCCTGCGCTACTACGCCGGCCAGGCCCGCGCCCAGTTCGGCGCCCCCGAGCGCCTGCCCGGCCCGACCGGCGAATCCAACGAGCTGCAGCTGCATGGCCGCGGCGTGTTTGTCTGCATCAGCCCGTGGAACTTCCCGCTGGCGATCTTCCTTGGCCAGGTCACCGCCGCGCTCGCCGCCGGCAACAGCGTGATCGCCAAGCCGGCCGAGCAGACCAACCTGATCGGCTTCCACGCTGTGAAGCTGCTGCACGAGGCCGGCGTGCCGGAAGCGGTGCTGCAGTTCCTGCCGGGCGATGGCGCCACCGTCGGCGCCGCGCTGACCCGCGACCCGCGCGTGTCCGGCGTGGCCTTCACCGGCTCGACCGAGACCGCCCGTGCAATCAACCGCACCATGGCCGAGCGCGACGCCGCGATCGGCGTGCTGATCGCCGAGACCGGCGGCCAGAACGCTTTCATCGCCGACTCGTCCTCCCTGCCGGAAGCAGTGGTCAAGGACGCGATCGCCAGCGCCTTCATCTCCGCCGGCCAGCGTTGCTCGGCCGCCCGCGTGCTGTTCGTCCAGGACGACATCGCCGACAAGGTCATGACCATGCTCGGCGGCGCCATGGCCGAGCTGAAGGTCGGCGACCCGGGCCTGCTTTCCACCGACGTCGGCCCGGTGATCGACGCCGACGCGCTGGAGATCCTGCAGTCCCACGCCAGGCGGATGGACGCCGAGGCCCGCGCGATTGCGGTCGCCCCGGTCGACAACGCCGCCGAACATGGCAGCTTCTTCGCCCCGCGCGCCTATGAACTGAAGTCGCTGGCGCAGCTGCAGCGCGAGGTGTTCGGGCCGATCCTGCACGTGATCCGCTGGAAGGCCGACCAGCTCGACGCGGTGATCGACCAGATCAACGCCACCGGCTACGGCCTGACCCTGGGCGTGCATTCGCGCATCGACGAGACCATCGATCGCATCGCCTCGCGGGTGAATGTCGGCAATGTCTACGTCAACCGCAACCAGATCGGCGCGGTGGTCGGCGTGCAGCCGTTCGGTGGCCAGGGCCTCTCCGGCACCGGCCCGAAGGCCGGCGGCCCGCACTACCTGCTGCGCTTTGCCACCGAAAAGGTCGTCACGGTGAACACCACCGCCGCCGGCGGCAATGCCTCGCTGCTGACCTTGGGCGACTAAGCGGTTTGTGCCATTGATTTGGCGAGGGGGCGGCTTCGGCCGCCCCTTTTTATTGCAGGACGCGGAATGCTTTTTGTGGGAGCGGCTTCAGCCGCGACCTAAAAGTCGACAGTCGCGGCTGAAGCCGGCCTCCTACCTGGACTGAGAACCCCTGCTGACATGCCATGTCCGGGTCCGGGACGGATGAAGATCAAATAAAAAACCCCCAGCCGGTCGGCTGGGGGTTCGGGGTGTAAAAACCTGGCGATGACCTACTCTCGCATGGCTTGAGCCACACTACCATCGGCGCGGCTGCGTTTCACTTCCGAGTTCGGGATGGGATCGGGTGGTTCCACAGCGCTGTTTTCACCAGGAAGACCGGAGCGGCAGCGCCTGCGGCGCCAGCTTCGCGTGTTCGTTGGTTCGAAAGACAAACCCCCAGCCGCATGGCTGGGGGTTTGGGGATAAAGCCCCTGGCGATGACCTACTCTCGCATGGCTTGAGCCACACTACCATCGGCGCAGCTGCGTTTCACTTCCGAGTTCGGGATGGGATCGGGTGGTTCCACAGCGCTAATTTCACCAGGGAGACGGTTGGAGCGTCGCCAGTTTTTGCTTTCCTTCAAAAGTCCGCACATGGATGTGGGGGCTCTTGAGCAGGGAAGCGCATACGGCGCTCTGTCTCGCATAGTTACTTGTGACGTAGCTTGCATTTGGTATCTACCAACGTTGTCGTTGGGACCAAGGCAACTTGAGGTTATATGGTCAAGCCGCACGGATCATTAGTATCAGTTAGCTCAATGCATTGCTGCACTTACACACCTGACCTATCAACCACGTAGTCTACATGGTTCCTTTAGGGGGCTTGTGCCCCGGGAAGTCTCATCTTGAGGCGCGCTTCCCGCTTAGATGCTTTCAGCGGTTATCGCTTCCGAACATAGCTACCCGGCAATGCCACTGGCGTGACAACCGGAACACCAGAGGTTCGTCCACTCCGGTCCTCTCGTACTAGGAGCAGCCCCTCTCAAACTTCCAACGCCCATGGCAGATAGGGACCGAACTGTCTCACGACGTTCTGAACCCAGCTCGCGTACCACTTTAAATGGCGAACAGCCATACCCTTGGGACCGACTACAGCCCCAGGATGTGATGAGCCGACATCGAGGTGCCAA